>Ga0208297_1000054_pt1 | contig 327092 bp, 313 predicted proteins | sample LMS_cellobiose_e_FD_187367 | JGI IMG/M metagenome (GOLD analysis project Ga0208297, IMG submission 187367) | Rumen-fistulated moose microbial communities from Alaska, USA - LMS_cellobiose_enrichment (SPAdes) (version 2) | ecosystem: Host-associated > Mammals > Digestive system > Stomach >...
CACCACTATGTCCGTCCATGTAATCCAATACGACTTTGAGCTTGAAATCTTCTGAATACTTCTTTTTCCCTGACATGGTAAAACCCCTTTCATTAGAGTTTTTGTCTAACGAAAAGGGTTCACTTCACAGAGGCTGCATTTTGATATGTGACCGGTATAGTTTTGATCCGCAGGACCGCGATCCCGTCCCTTTCCCTATTTTCCCGCCAGGCTCTCCGCCTTGCCGGGGAGCAGGATCAGGACTCCCGCAAGGCTTAAGCCGAGAAGTCCCAGGGCTACGTAATACATGGGAACGTAGCTCCCTACCCTGTCGTAGACCGCGCCGAAGATGAAGGGCCCGATGCAGTAGCCCAGATTGATGAAGGCGTTGAGCTTTCCGACGAAGAACTTCTTGTTCCTCTGACCTCCCAGTGCCTCGGCAAGGGCCGGCGCTCCGACCACCGCGAGGGAGCTTATGAAGAGCATACCGATGCAGGAAAGGACCGCATACCAGGCCGACTTGAAGGTGAGGGATCCCACCAGGCCTATCATGGCGGTGATGATCATGAGGCTGTTGCTGACCCTGACTCCCCACTTGTCGATGATGGCGCCGTGCATGATCTTTCCGAAGGCCATGGTCAGCATTGCCGCGGAATAGACCGAGGCCGCGAAGTTCTGGGAGAAGCCGATGTCCTGAAGATGGGGAGTGAGGGTGCTCATGAAGGTCCCCGCCGCGATGGAGATCATGGTGCAGAGGAAGGCGATGGCGATCCTCTTTCCCTTAAAGAAGGGCTCGGAGGGACCGGTCTGGGCCGAAGCCGCGCCATTGCTAGCCTTGGAAGGCTCCGAACCCGCGCGGGTCTCTTTGATCAGGACGAAATAGGAGATCAGCGAGACCGCCGCCATGATGCATCCCAGCACTCTGATCGCTCCCCTCCATCCGAAGGAAAGGATGAAGCTGCTGGCGAGCCTGTTGAAGAGAGAGGTCCCGAAACCGCTCCCCATCATGACTATCCCGATGACCGTATTGCGCTTTTCGGTAAAGCGGTCGCCTATGAGAAGCGACAGGGGCATGGACGTGCAGAAGACGTTGCAGAATCCGATGAGGAAATATATCACGTAGAACTGGGGGATGGAGCTGGCGAAGCTTTGGATCAGGTAGATGCTCGTGGACAGGATCCCCGCGATCCTCATGCATTTGACTATCCCGTAGCGGCTGAAGATCTTTCCGCTGACCAGGGCGCCCGCGACGCCTCCCAGGGAAAGAAAGCTCTGGCACCACGAGAATACGCCCCTCGCGAAGCCCAAGGATTCGCAGATGGGTATGACGAAGAGGGAAAAGCAGTTGGCGCTGATGGACAGCTGGGCGAGCATCACCATTATGCCGCCGGCCACCAGAGATAAACGTTCTTTTTTGAGTCTTGCTTCATCCATTGGAAATCACCTTTCTGCTGCCAAAGATGTCTCGTCCTTTGGCATCTTTACTAATATGACGTTGTATATGGTGACTGACAGGAGGATCACCACGGCCCCGGCAAGGGACATGGGCGAAAGGGTCTCCTTCAGGAAAACAGCGACGAGAGCGGGATTGAGCACGACCTCGATGACGGAGAGCAGGCTGGCGGTGACCGGACGGGTCTTTTTGATGCCTTCGGTAAAGAATACGTAGGCAAGGCCCATCTGGATGAGCCCCAGGACGATGACCGCGGCCCAGGCAGAGGACTGTATGGAGCGGAAGTCCGCCTTAAGGAGCCACGGGAGGCTGATCACGAAGCTCAAAATGTCCGCTAAAAGGACAGAGCTCAGAGGGCTCGCGCCCTTCCCCTCGTTCATGAGATAGACTCCCGCGAAGGTCGCTCCGGACGCTACGCCCATGAGGTTGCCCAGGGTATTGCCCGCCTGAAGGCTGTCCATGAGAAAGATCACCACCCCCGCGAGGACGAATATGCAGGCGATGATATCGATCTTCCTGGTCTTCTTTCCGAAGAAGAACCTGCTGTAGAGCATGACGAAGATCGGCGACGTGAACTGCAGGGCGATGACGTTGCCCGCGGCGGTCAGCTTGTTCGCCACCGCGTACAGAAGGGTCGTCGCGGCGAGGCAGAACGATCCGATGACCACTGTCCGGTTGATCTTCAGGGGGTTGCCGCTGATCCTCATATACAGGGCGATGACAGTCACCGCGATGATGGATCTCGCCCCGTTCAGGGCGATACCTGACCAGGGGACCATCTTTATGAGAAGGCCTCCCAGGGCGAAGCATATCGATGAAAAGACCATCAGTATAGGTCCGGGTATCTTTCTGAACATGGTTACCTCCAGCTAAGACGCGCAATTGTAATAATAACACGCTTTTCAAAAAGTGCAATTCGGTGTTATATTAAATGCATAAAAATTATACATATAATTTGGGAGGAAAGATGTCTTTATCAAGAACAGACCGGACGATAGACGAGATGAAAAAGCTGGGGATCGCCCAGCTGATGGTCACGGATCCGGACAGCATCCTTTACTATACCGGTATCTACAACAGCCCCTTCGAGCGCTTCTGGGGCTTTCTGATCAAAGCAGACGGAGAACACGTGCTCTTCGCCAACAAGCTCTTCAGACTCAGGCCCATCGACTGCAGAGTCGTCGTATTTGACGACGTGGATCCTCTGACCGAGGTGGTCTGCCCCCATCTGGAACCCGGGCTCTTCGGAGTAGACGGGAACATGGCTGCCCGCTTTCTGCTGCCCATAGCGAAGGCGGTCCCCGGCCTTGAGCCGGTCCTCGCCCAGAGCTGCATCAGCAGCGCCCGCTCCCGCAAGGACGAAGAAGAAAAGGAGAACTTGCGCATCGCCTCGAGGATCAACGACGAGACCATGGCAAAGGTCAGGGACTTCATCCACGAGGGAGCGACGGAGAATGAGATCGCGGCCTTCATCAAGAAGTGCTACAGCCAGGCAGGCGCCGGCGGGGAGTCCTTCACCCCCATCGTCTGCTTCGGCGCCCACGCTTCCGATCCCCACCACCACCCCACCGATACCGTGCTAAAGGACGGCGACTGCATCCTCATCGACATGGGCTGCAAGTGGAATGGTTACTGCTCGGACATGACCAGGACCTTCTACTGGAAAACGGTCTCGGATGAGGACAGGAAGATCTACGAGATAACCTTGGAGGCGAATCTCAAGGGCATCGCCGCCGTAAAGGCCGGAAGGCCCTTCAAGGAGGTCGATCTCGCCTCCAGGGACCACATCGCGTCCTTCGGATACGGTCCCAACTTCACCCACCGCCTCGGCCACGGCATAGGCATCGCCGAGCACGAGGGAGACGACGTGAGCCAGGTGAACGATCATCTGATCGAAAAGGACATGTGCTTCTCCATCGAGCCGGGCATCTATCTTGCCGGAAAGACCGGCGTCCGCATCGAAGACCTGGTCATCGCCACCGAAGACGGCTGCGAACTGCTGAACCACTTCAGCAAGGAACTGACCGTGCTGGGGGTATAAAACATTTACACAGATCTTTGTATAGTTAATAAAATCCTGCAGTTTTCTTCATAAGAATTCTGCAGGTTTTTATTGTCAAGATTTCAACCTGTAATATACGTTAAAAAGGAGTTTTGCCAATATTATCATATGATGATTTCAATCCCTGCCATAACGAAGGATCTGTATTCGAGTCTGTCATAGCCTTATAGAAAACATCCTCGACCATGGTCCAACGATCCGAATAATGACTGCTATTACCTAATTGAAACTCATCCCAATCATCAACAGTTTCTTCCCAATAAGAAGCCCAATCGGAAACTGCGTTTAGCTTTTCGTTGTATGAAATATTAAAAGCCTCAGAGAAAACAGAACGTTTACCCTGAAAATAATAGCAGAGATCTTCATAATATAACGATAAAACAACTCTTGACCGTAATTCCTGATCGGAGCACATGCCAAAAGCTTTTACCGCATCCTTGATCACAGTTGGATCCCATGGAGACGTAGATTTTTCCGATAGTTGGAAATATCCTTCATTGTACTGTTCTTCAGAACAAAACATCAGCCATTCACCGTTATTGGCGATCCAACCAGAATTATTTATTCTATACCAATCATAGCCTCCTGATACTACCGGTCCCTCAACCACTTTAATAATGTCACCAGCCAGTACCTTCCCTATCTTTTCTTCTTTCGTATCAGGATTTCGACGTATATTTATATTCTCCAGCGCTCTACAATACAAAATCACGGAAGGACTATTAAGGTTATCTGACGATAATTCATTGTTTTTCTCTTCAACTGTCTGCTTACTCCCTGAATTATCTTTATTATCTCCATTTAATGAATTTTGATCTGCAAAACCTTCGTCAACACGCTGAGTTTTCCCCGAATCATCTTGGGCCTTTTGAATATTAGAGTTCTCAGACTGTGACAATTTGGATTCATTCTCTTCACTATAATGGTTTTGACTTATAGAGTTTGTATCGTTTTCGGACAAACTCACATTATCTTTTCGAGTTTTAGAGGAAACTGCGATCAAACAGAACAGTATCAATACGATGACCCACCATTTATTAGTTTTTCTCTCTTTGGGGCTGTCGCTTTCATCTGTCATTATTTCAGAAGAGTCGATCGGAATTGTTTCTTCCTCATTCAAAACATTGGATCTTTCATCATCAGAGTTGAAAGAGGAGGAATTGGTGGTAGAGTCATCTTTTCTATAGTTCTGTTTGATCCGTTCCTTCTCTAAGCGTAATTGTTTATTAAAGGCCTGCTTTTGTTCCAGTAGTTCATCCTCTTTCTTTTTTACCTCTTTCTTTAACCTATCCTGCTCCTTTTCATGCAAATAATCATTTTGCCTGCGTTCCCTTTCATCGTGTTCCTTCTGTCTCCGCAAGGCTTCTTGTTGTTCGCGTTCCTCTTTTTCTCGGTTTTTCCTATCCGATTCCTGACTATCATGCTGACGTTTGATCACACTAGCCAATGCATCATTCAATCTTTTTAATTCATCAGAACGTCTTTTAATATCAGATAATACAGATCGGCTTTTGGCATTTAAACCGCTTAGTTTTTTATTATCTTCTTCAAGATAACGCTTATAAGAAGACATCATCGAACTATTCTTGTTCTTCTCATAGCTTTCGTAGCTTCTAAAATGGCTATCATAGTCATGTTGAACGCGATTCTGATCGTTTAGAATCAATTCAAGAGTCCTGTTCAACTGAACTATTTGATTATTCTTGTCCTCTATTTGTCGTTGAAGAGCATTGATCTCATTTTGATAAGATGCGGCCATTGTACCCTCCCAGGCAACTATAATGAGAGTAAGCAAAAGATAATTTATAAAAAACTATCGAGTATTATTCATGCCGAATTTTACAGACTGAAAAACTCTTTTCCAGAATTCTTCCCTTTCGATGATATAATCACTTTTAGTACGTATATCAAATATCTCCAAAATTGAGTACGTAAAATTGTTAATTATATAATTGGGATTACGTTCTTTTATCTCTTCAAACGTTTTGTTTCCTCCGGTCAAATTATCAAGATCGGCATAAGATGACCAACGTTGCCAAATTCCTCCAGCGTCTCCCGACGCAGAACCAATATACAGTTTGCCTGTAGATTTATCTGTAATACAATAGACTCCTTTTACTACAGAGAGAGCATCTTTCCATTTGGGACTCTCACTTCTAAAAATTTTTTCTAATTGTTCATGGGTCAACAGAACCTTATTGTATCCAGGAAATATATCATAAGCTGAAACGGAAGGAGTAATCTCGAAAACTTCCGGATCAAAATCCCTTTGGATTGAATTAAAAGGCTTATTGTAAATATCGCGACCTATAGGTTTTTTAAGCTTAATGATAAGACGCTTGCGATACTCCTGGAATTGTGGAAGAAGCGTTAATTCATATCCGACACCTTCGAAAGTCTCTGGTTCCTGTTTTTTAACATCGTATAGTCCACCAAATACGTAGAACTCCGGACCATAAGGATAATATTGAGCAAATGCAAGTAAATAATCAGCTTTATTCAAATTATGATTTGCATGTTTGGTTTTATGAGCATTCATTTCGATCCAACGAGGGGAGTCTTCAAATAGATAGTCCCAAGCACGAAGTTTCGTATCGCCTGCATTCATATTAAACTTAACTTTTGTTTTATCAGAGAATTTAAATTTGAAAAAATCTTCAAAAGTAATCCGCGAAACGTCCATTTTGTGTCCCCTTATTTATAAATACAATATGGTTATAGAGCCTAGCATAATGAATAGTACCATACTTCTAGTGATATATCACTAACTTCCCAATCAGTCAGATGCATGAATCAGCTATGACTAATTGTATAATCATATCAGTGGAGATAATTGTCATCCAAATGTACTGAAATTTCATCCGGGACCGATCATCTTTGAACGAAAACTGAATTCCAGGATGCAAAAAGCCTTCCCGCTAGCGGGAAGGCTTTTGATATTTATCGATCCTTCTTTCTCCCGATGACGCTGGCGCGGATCAGGCTGTCCTTTCCGAACTTTTCGCGGATCTCGTCGACGACCTTGTCGTACTTTCTGTCCTCTTCGGGCTTTTTGGTGTCGAAGATCGAGATCTGCTCCTGGCTGGTATAGTCAAGACCGGTGGAATGCACGCCAAGAAGCCTTATTGGTTCCCCCCGCCAGACCTGTCTGAAGAGGCTCTCGGCTGTCCGGTAGATCACATCGGTGGAATCGGTATAGCCCTCGAGCCTGGTCTGCCTGCTGTAATCGACGAAATCCTTGGTCCTGATCTGGACGCTGATGACCGATGCCCTGGCATTGATCCTTCTCAGCCTCATGGCGACCTGCTCAGAAAGCTGCAGGATGTACGAGAGAGCGTCCTCCGCCTGGGTCACGTCGTAGCTTATGGTCATGCTGTTGCCGACGCCCTTTGCGGGAGTCGTGCCCGTGGGGACCACCGGAGAATCGTCGATCCCGTTGGCAAAACGCCAGATCATGTCGCCATGGGCCTTGAGCAGGGAATTCACCAGTCCCCGGTCCATCCGGGCCAGGTCTCCGATGGTGTTTATGCCTATGCTGCGCAGCTTTTTTTCGCTGGTCCCGCCGACCATGAAGAGGTCCCCTACCGGGAGGGGGTGGAGCTTTTCTTCGATCTCGTCCGGCCACAGGGTGTGGACCATATCGGGCTTTTTCAGCTCTCCCGCCATCTTGGCAAGGATCCTGTTAGACGAGATACCCACGTTGACCGTAAAGCCCAGCTCCCGCTTGATCCGCTCCTTTATGCCGTAGGCGGTCTCAAGGACCGGCCCGTGGACCTCCTCGCAGCCGGTATAATCGAGGAAGCTCTCGTCTATGCTGAACTTCTGGATCACCGGACTGTACTCGGAAAGGATCTCGTTCATCGCCCTGCTGCACCGGCTGTAGAGGTCCCTGTCCGCAGGCACCACGATGAGGCCGGGACATTTTCTTCTGGCGTCCACCAGGGGCTCGGCGGTCCTTATGCCGAAAGCCTTGGCCGGCACCGATTTGGCAAGTACGATGCCGTGGCGGCTCTCCTGATCTCCTCCCACTACCGACGGGACGGTGCGAAGATCCAAAGTGGCGCCCTTTTCCAGGGCGTCGACGGCGCTCCAACTCAAAAAAGCGCTGTTGGCGTCCACATGAAGAATGATCCTTCTGACGTTTTCAGCGCTTTTTTCTTTCATTTTCTTTTCTTTCTGGTTTCTTTAGGGCCGGACAGGTCCGGATCAGAGCTCTAGATCGGAATCCTCCGCGACCATCTCCAGGACCGCGGGGTCCCTCAGAAGGTGATACCAGACGGTGTACGTCGCCTTTACGAAATCCTCCGTGAGCTCCATCGCCTGCCAGGCCAGAGGACACTTATACGGGAGATCGTCCAGGTTGTAGACCAGGGTCAGTATGCCGTCGCTGTTGATGAAGGGCTTCAGCGGGAAGGTCCTGCACTGGAAAGGCCTGAGCTCTCTGGGGCATTTGGGAGGAGTCTTGCACCTGACGAAATATGCGGGCTTGGGCCAGTTGCAGGGAAGACCGTGCTCTTCGGGATCGTCCTCCCGCCAAATGAGCCAGTCGTCTTCGGGATCCTCCGGCCGGGGATGAAGGAGCTCTTCTCCGGGAAGAAGATAGATCCCCATCTCCTTACCGGGCTCCTCCGCCCTGCAGCAGGCGGCGCCGCAGAGGGTGCCGCAGTCGTAGGGGACAGGCGATACCCTGTCCAGCAGCCTGTATATGGCCCTCCAGGCCCTTTCGCTGGTCGGACTGTTCATTGGTCTCCTTTCCGGGATGGTCTCTAAACGGTCTTCTTTTCAGCCTTGAGCTCTTCTATCATGGCCCTGGCAAACTCCATGCAGTCGCAGAACACCGCGTAGTCGGCGACGCCGAAGATGGGAGCGTCGGGATCGGTGTTGACCGCGATGATGGTCTGGGCCCCGCTGATGCCCGCGAGATGCTGGATGGCTCCCGAGACGCCCAGGGATATGAGGAGCTTTGGGGCTACAGAGCAGCCGGTCTGCCCCACCTGATGTGGATATTCGGCCCAGCCCTCGTCGATGAGAGGCCTTGATACGCCGAAGTCGCCACCGAGAAGCTCGGCCAGCTCCTTCACGACAGCCAGGTTCTTCTTCTGGCCGATCCCCCTGCCGGCGATCACGACCACGTCGAAGTCGCTGAGCTTTCTTCCCTCTTTGCCCGCGGCAAAATCAAGGAGCTTGAGGCCCTTGTCCGCCGCCTTTTCCCATGGGACCCACTCCACCGAGCCCTGCCTCGTCTCGTCGGGAGCGGGAGCGGTGAAGACCCCGGGCCTTACCGTCGCCATCTGGGGACGGGTGTCGGCGCAGACGATGGTGGCCATCAGGTTCCCTCCGAAGGCGGGACGGGTCTGCCTGAGAAGACCTGTCTCCGGGTCGATATCCAGGACGGTGCAGTCGGCGGTGAGGCCGGTCCTTAAGGAAGCCGCCACCATGGGGGCCATGGTCCTTCCGAAGGGGGTCGCGCCGTAGAGGACGACGGCAGGCTTCTTTTCCTTTATGAGCCTGCACATGAGGGATGCGTAGGGGATCTCGAAGGCCAGAGACAGCGCCCTGTCTTCGGCGTAGAGGACGGTGTCCGCCCCCGCCTTGATCAGGCTGTCCATGCCCCAGACGTTGTATCCGAAGACCACGGCAGTCAGCTTCTGGCCGCAGCTGTCAGCCAGCTGCCTGCCCTTTCCGACCAGCTCGTAGGATACCGGAAGAAGCTGGGCGTCGGTCTGCTGGCAGAACACCCAGATGCCGCTCCACTCGTCCGAAGCCTTGATCTCTTCCTCGGGGGCGGAGATGGCGGATACCGGGCACGCGTCGATGCACATGCCGCAGTTGATGCAGTTGTCGTTTACGATGGCGACGCCGTCCTGAAGGTCGAGGGCGCCGTTGGGACAGGTCCCGACACAGGTGCCGCAGCCGACGCATAAAGACTTATCGATCACTACTGCCATTACAGAGCCTCCTTTGCTATCCTTACGGCCTCTTTCGCCGCGTCAAGGGGACTTCCCTCGATGCGGACCGCTTCATGGCTCCTGTCGGGAGCGAAGCTGCGAAGGACCCTGGTGGGAGAACCGTTAAGGCCGCAGCGGCTCTTGTCCGCGCCGAGATCGTCGGCGGTGAGGCTCTCAAAGGGAGCGGTGAGACTGTATCTTACGCCAGCGATGGACGCCATCCTGGGCATGTTTATATCCTTGGTGACGGTGATGACGGCGGGAAGATAGAGTTCTATGGTCGCGATGCCGCCGTCCATAAGTTTTTTGCAGACTATCTTCTTCTCGTCCGCGCTAATGATCTCGCAGACGTCCGAGGCGAAATTGACGTCCAGCTGCCTTGAGAGCTCGGGACCGATCTGGGCGGTATCTCCGTCCACCGCCATGCGGCCGCAGATGATCAGATCGAAATCACCGATCCTGCGGGCTCCCAGGCTCAGGGCATATGAAGTCGCGAGGGTGTCGGCTCCGGCGAAGGCCCTGTCTGTGAGCAGGACCGCGCTGTCCACGCCTCTCGCCATGGCGTCCCTGAGGAGCCTCTCGGTGGCGGGGATGCCCATGCTCAGGGCAGTGACCTTTCCGCCCAGCTTCTCCTTGAGCCTTACCGCCTCTTCGATCGCGTAGCTGTCGAAGGGGTTGATGACCGAATTCCTGCCGTCGCGGATGATGGTCCCCGTTACCGGATCCAGCCTTACCTCATTGGTCGAAGGGACCTGCTTGATGCACACTATGATATCCATCTATATCCCCTCCTTCTCGCTGAACATATTGCCGGCTCCCAGCTGCCATTTGGGATCGAAGCAGCGCTTGAGCCTTCTCATCTCGTCTATGTGGTCCTCGCCGTACATGATGGTGAGGAAATCCGCCTTGAGCTTGCCTACGCCGTGCTCGGCGGAGACCGCGCCGCCGCTTTCGGAGACCCAGGCCGCCCACCGCTTGAACAGTTCCTTCGAGGAAACGTACTGCTCCTCGCTGTCAGGCAGTATGTTGAAGTGGACGTGGTCGTTGCCGATATGGCCCCAGGCCGCGGACTTGAGGCCCAGCTCCTTTATGGTCGAGCGGTACATGGCCATGACGTCTTTGAGCCTTCCGGCGGGGACCGACATGTCCGAGCTCATCTTGGTGATGTTGAGGCCGGACTTTCTCTTCTGGTCGATGAGCATGTTGACGCTCTCCGGGATCGCGTGGCGGAAGAATATGAGCCTGTCCAGCTCGCTGCCGTCCCTGGCGATCCAGCTGTTCTCTTCCTTGCCGCCGGCCTCTTCGAAATACCTTCCGAGGACGAAGAGCCTGTCCAGGGCTTCCTCCTCGGTGCTGGCGTGGATCTCGGTATATATGACGTTGGTGATGTTCTCAGGGATGGCGGGAAGGGCCGCGAAGGCGGCGCCCTTTTCCTTCTGGGCCCTCAGTATGTCGAGAGCGTCGGAGTCGAAGAACTCCAGAGCGCCGAAGCCCTCCTGCTCCCTGATGTTCTGGGCGAACTCCAGGGAATCGTCCTCTCTCTCAAATAAGAGGGAAGCTCCCCAGATGAACCTGGGAAGAGGCAGGAGCCTCACTTCGATCTCGGTGAACACTCCAAGGCTGCCGTCGCTTCCGATGATCAGGTCTATGAGCTCCATGTCGGGCTTTACATAATATCCGGAAGCGTTTTTTACGTTGGGCATGGTGAAGGTGGGAAGGCTGACGTCTACCGAACTACCGTCTTCGCAGACGAAGGACGCTTCAAGGCCTTTGGCCCTGTCTCCTCCACGCTTTTCGGTCAGGATCCTGCCGTCGGCGAGGACCATGGTGACCGACTGGATGTATGGCCTGGTGGGCCCGTATTTATACGTTCTGGCGCCGGATGCGTTGCAGGCTGCCATGCCGCCTATGCTGGCGGTAGCCTCGGTGGGGTCGGGGGAAAAGAAGAACTCCCCGTCCTTGGCAAATCTTGCGTAGACCTCCTTGCTCTCGCTGCTCCAGCCCTTGGTGTCGAACCTCTTGGTGCTGAGCATCTTGCGGAATTCCAGAAGAGAGAGCCCGGGCTCCACAGTTACATAATAACTGTTACCGTCAAATCTCATCCCCAGGACCTTGTTCATCCTGCTCAGGTTGAGGATCACGCCTCCGTCCGGAACCGCGGCCGCGGCAAGGCCCGTCCTCGCGCCCTGTACGGTGACCCTCAGGCCCTTTTCGTGACATTCCTTCATGATCCCGACGATGTCTTCAGTGGACGCCGGGAAGGCGATGCCCTCCGCCCTGCCGGTATTCCTGGATTCGTCCCGAAGGTAACCGGCATACTCCTCGGTGAGCTGTCTTATCTTTTCCATACTGTATCCTTGTCTGCAGACCGCCCTAATACCATTTTGAGCGCCTGCGCCCTAAAATAACATTGTATATTATAACCCCTGCGATGAATAATGCAAGGACAGATGCGGTGATGTATACTCCTGTCGGCAGACCTCCGCTGATCTTGAGATCCTCCCAGAGGCGGCCTATGTATTCCAGGGTCTCCGGGGAAAGGTTCCTCATGCCGTTGACGTTGAGCTCGGCGGAAAAGCGCAGATCCTCGGGGTAAAGGACCTCCATCACCTCTTCCCCCATATCCTCCTGATAGTCCTCGTTCTCAAAGACCAGATCGTTGGGGCATGCGTAGAATATGAACTCGGCGCACTCGATGGCGGGCTCCTCGGAGAGCAGATAATTCATGAAGAGAGCCGCGTTCTCGGGATTCTGGCTCCCCTTGGGGATGCACATTGAATCCACGAAAATGCTGGTATTCTCGGGATAGAAGAACCTGAGATCTTCGTTTACCTGGAGCATCGTAAAGAAGTCGCCTGCATAATATGCACCTATCGCGGCCTCTCCCGACTCCATCTTGTTGTAGATCTCGTCCATGACGTAGCTCTGGATCAGGGACTTCTGCTCCAGTAGCTTTTCGTAGCACGCGTACCACTCGGCAGGATCCTCGGTGTTGAGGTCGTAGCCCAGAAGGTACTGGGCAGTGGCGAAGGCGTCCCTGGAATTGTTGAACTGAAGGATCTTCCCCGCGTACTTGGGGTTCCAGAGGAGCTCCCAGCCGGTGCAGTCCTCTTCATCCACCTGGGTGCTGTTGTATATGATCCCCACCCTTCCGTAGGTGTAGGGCACCGAATACTTATCCTCGGGATCGTAATAAAGACCCCTGAAATCCTCTCCGATATGGTCGTAGAAGCACTCCGCCCCGTATTCCTCGCAGACCTCCTCGATGTTCACCGGGAGCAGGAGCCCCTCGTTCCTGAGCCTGTCGATCATGTAATCCGACGGGAATATCACGTCGTAGCGCGAAGTGCCGCCGCTGATCTTGGCGTACAGATCCTCGTTGGAGTCGAAGGTCGTAAGGTAGACCTTCATGGTCCTTCCGGTCAGCTCCTCGTAGTATTCCTCAAAGCCCGCCAGAACGTCCATGGTGTCGTAGGAGCCGTCGGCCAGATATTCGCCCCAGTTGTAGACGTAAATGACCTCGTCGGTCTTCACGCAGGAGGTCAGGACCGCCAGCAGCACGAAAAGCGCCGCTGCCGCCGCACAGATCTTGATCTTTTTCACAGGGCCATATCCTCCTCTCTTCCACCGAGCAGATTGTACAAAAGAAGGAGCAGCAACACGGCTGCGAATATGAGGGTCGACAGGGCGTAGATATCGGGCTTGACGCTCTTCTTGATCATGGCGAAGATGTGGATCGTCAGGGTCTCAAACCCCGCCCCGCTGGTGAAGTTGCTGATGACGAAATCGTCGAAGGAAAGGGTGAAGGCCATGATAAAGCCGGTCAGGATGCCAGGCCCGATGAAGGGCAGCTCGATCCTGAAGAAGGACTGCATGGGAGTGCAGCCCAGGTCCATGGCGGCCTCGGGAAGGCTCCTGTCCATCTGCCTGAGCTTCGGAAGCACCGAAAGTATCACATAGGGAAGGCAGAAGGTGATATGCGCTATCAGAAGGGTCCAAAAACTCAGGACCGTGGAATATCCGATGAGGGACGCCGCGAAGACGAAGAGCAGCATTAGCGAGATGCCGGTGACGATGTCCGGGTTCATCATGGGGATGTTGGTCACGGAAAGAATTATGGATCTCAGCCTTGCGGACTTCATGCGATCGATGCCCACAGCGGCCAGGGTCCCCAGCACTGTTGACGCCGAAGCGGCCGAGATCGACAGGGTCAGGGTGTTCTTGAATGCCTGCAGGGTCGCCGCATCCTTGAACATCTCCCGGTACCAGCGCAGGGAGAAGCAGGTCATGTGGGCCGTGGATTCTCCCCCGTTGAAGGAGATCAGGATCATGACCAGTAGAGGCGCGTAGAGAAAACCGAAGAGCAGGACCAGATAGATCCGGGACGCCTTTTTCATATCAGTGCACCTCCCTGTTCATCGTCCCCGAAACGGTTCATCACCGCCATGGAGATGAGTATGAGCACCATGAGGATCAGGGAGAGGGCCGCGCCGAAGTGGTAATTGACCGCGGTGCCGGTAAAGTAGCTCTCGATGGTGTCTCCGATCAGCTGGAAGGTGCCTCCGCCCAGCTTTTGCGAGATGTAGAAGGTGCTGACCGACGGGACGAACACCATGGTCACGCCGGAGATCACTCCCCCAACCGAAAGGGGCCAGACCACCTTCATGAAGATCTGCACCGGGCTGCAGCCGAGATCCGCCGCGGCTTCGAGGAGCTTGGGGTCGATCCCTGCCATCACCGAGTAGATCGGAAGGATCATATAGGGAAGAAAACAGAAGACCATGCCGGTTATGACCGCGCCGGGGGTGTTGATCATGTGGACTGGGCCGAGGCCCACCAGGCCCAGCAGGGTATTGATCACCCCCGTATCCTCCAGGATGGTCATCCAGGAATAGGTGGTGATGAGAAAGTTCATCCAAAGGGGAAGCATGATCAGCAGGATGCAGAGCTTTTGGGACTTTTTCTTCATCCGGCTGAAGATATACGCCGCGGGATAGGCAATAACGAAGCATATGACCGTGGCGATCAGGGCCATGCAAAGGGAATTGACGAAGATCATCAGGTAATTGCCTGTGCCCAGCCTGGTGATGTTGTCAAGGGTAAAGCTGCCGTCCTGGCCGGTAAAGGTATAGTACAGGACGAAGATCAGCGGCGCGATTATGAAGAGGGCGCTCCAGACCACATGGGGAGCAGCGGCAGCCCTCTGAAGGATCCCTCTCTTCATTCCCTGCCCTCCTCTTCCGTATTCTCGGACAGCTGGTCCAGCTCGTTGCTGTAGGAACTGTAATCGCCGAACATGTCGGAATACTTTGATTTCTTCATCACGTGGATGGCATCGGGCTCGATGAATATGCCGATAAACTGGCCCGGGGCGACGTAATCAGTGGTCTGTATCATCCACTTGAAGCCCCTGATCTCGACGATGACCTCGTAGTGGACCCCCATGAAGGTGACCTCGGTGACCGTGCCGGTGAGCATGCCCTTTTCCGGCGCCACCACGTCCACGTCCTCAGGTCTAACCACCACGTCGACTGGCTCGTCCGTCATAAAGCCCCTGTCCACGCACTCAAAGCTCCTGCCTGCGAACCTCACCTGAAGGTCTCTTTCCATGACCCCGTCCAGGATGTTGGACTCGCCGATGAAATCCGCCACGTAGGCGTTGGCGGGCTCGTTGTAGATGTCTATGGGAGCTCCGATCTGCTGGATCACGCCGTCGTTCATGACCACCACCGTATCGGACATGGAGAGGGCCTCCTCCTGGTCGTGGGTAACGTAGACGAAGCTTATGCCCGTCTTTTTGCGGATGTTCTTGAGCTCGATCTGCATGTCCTTTCGGAGCTTGAGATCCAGGGCGCCCAGGGGCTCGTCCAAAAGGAGCACCCTCGGCTGCATTATCAGGGCTCTGGCGATGGCGACCCTCTGCTGCTGGCCGCCCGAAAGAGTGGAAACGTCGCGCTTCTCAAAGCCCTGCAGGTTGACCAGCCTGAGCATCTCCTTCACCCTTTCGGAGATCTCCCGGTCGGAGGCCTTTTTTACCCTGAGGCCGAAGGCCACGTTCTCGTAAACGTTGAGATTGGGAAAGAGCGCGTATTTCTGGAACACCGTGTTGACGCTCCTTCGGTACGGAGGGATGTTGTTTATGACCTTTCCGTCGAAGTAGACCTCGCCGCTGTCGGGAGACTCGAACCCGGCGATTATCCTCAGGGTCGTGGTCTTTCCGCAGCCTGAAGGCCCCAGCAGGGTCACGAACTGATCGTCCTTGATCTCAAGATCGATGTTGTTCAGGACGTTCTCGCTGCCGAAGCTCTTGCAGATCCTGCTGAGACGCACCACTGTGTTCTTTTCCATAGTTTACCCTCCCAAAGATCTGATGTGATCGAGGCAGAAGACCATGTCCGCGGGCATAGGCGCCAGGGCGCGGACCAAGGCTCCGCTCACCGGCTGGACGAGTTCAAGGCTGGCCGCGTGAAGAGCCTGCCTGGGCATCCAGTCCGGAGGAACGTCGTAACCGTAGAGCTGGCCGTAGAGCTCATCCCCCACCAGGGGGTGTCCGATATATGTCATGTGGACCCTGATCTGATGGGTCCTTCCGGTATCGAGCCTGAGCTTGAGCAGTGTGTAGCCGTCCAGCCTTCCGGTGGTGCCCGAAGGCGCCGGGAACCTTTCGACCACGGTATAATGGGTAACCGACGGATAACCCAAAGGCGTCACATAGCGCCTTGCGGCGTGGTCCGGATCCTTATCGATAGGAGCGTCCACGACGCCGTCCTCCTCCACTATCCCGTGGACGATGGCGTAGTAGATCTTGACCACCCGGTCCTTCTCCATCTCGCTGCTGAGAAAGTCCTGGGCGTGGGCGTTTTTTGCGACTATGACCAGTCCGCTGGTGTCCCTGTCCAGCCTGTTGACGAACCGGATCTTAAAGCTCTCATCTCTCTCCTTAAGAAGGTTCGCCAGAGCGTTGGCCAGGGTGCCGGTCTGATAGCCCTTGGTGGGATGGACCACTATCCCCGGCTGCTTGTTCACTATGAGAAGGTCGCTGTCCTCATAGACCACGTCCACCGGGATGTCCTCAGGCTCAAAATAGCTGGCTTCCTCGGGATAGACCGCCTCCAGGAGCTGGCCCCGCAGGCCCTTGTCCCTGAGTTTGACGGGCTTTCCGTCCAGAAGGAGCCTTCCGTCGTATTTGATTTTCTTTATCAGCCTTCCGGAGAAGGACAGCCTCCGCTGCAGGATCTCCCGCATATACAGGCCTTCGTCCTCCGCCGTCAGCAGGTATCTCGCGCTGTCCGCCATATCTAGATGAACTTCTGGGCGACCCAGTTCCAGTAGCTGTAGTCGGTCTTTCTCACCAGCAGGATCTCGTCCTGTATCAGGCAGGCCGAGATGCTCTCAAGGTGTTCGTACCAGTACTCGGCGCCGTCGACAATGACCACACCGGAGCTTCCCTTATGCTCCGGTTCCACCTTGACCGTCATGTCGGAAGGAAGGATCACATCCGAGGTGAAGGACCGGTAAGACGTGGTATTCATCGGGGCGATGGGCGATACCTGGATGACCGAGACCCTCGGATCCACGATGCCTCCACCGACGGAATAGTTATACGACGTGCTCCCGGCCGGGGTCGAGATCAGCAGACCGTCGCCGCTGAACCTTTCGATGAAATTATCCCCTATGCTCAGGTCCAGGTGGACGATGCTGGATGCGTTCTTTCTAATAACCACATCGTTGACGCCTTTATAGACGTCCTTTTTGCCGCCGGAATGGGTCACGGACGCCTGAAGAGGCCTGTGCCTGTGTATGCTGTAATTGCCGCTCAGCATGTCGGAAATAAAGAGATCCAGCTCCGCGGGCATGTATTCCATGAAAAATCCCAGATGGCCCGTATTGATGCCGGCGATGGGGATCCTGGGAAAGTTCCAGTCCCTCAGAAGACGCAGAAAAGTCCCGTCGCCTCCGACAACGATTATCATATCCACATCATCTCCCGGAACGTCCGAAACGGTGATGCCGGAGCTGTCGAGGGCTGCCGTCAGCCTTGGCATGAAGGCAGCTGTGCTCTCGGTATCGCTCCCGTAGATAAAGACTTTTCTTACTTCTTTCATCGATATTGCTCCTGTTCTTTCCGGCGGGAGAGGTCTCGGACCCCCTTTCGGGGCCCGTCATAAAGGCTCGACCGGCACTTATAAAAAGAGTATATCATACCGGAGCGTTCATTTAAACTGCCGCGGTGAAGTGTCCGCGCCTGGGATCTTTTTCCGGGCGCCAGCGTCCCCTATCTGCCGTAGAGGGCGTAGGCGTTTTCGCTCAGGACCATGGCCGCCGTCTTTTCCGCGTCCTTCAAAGATACGAAGTCCAGCTCCGCATAGTCGCTCATGACCTTTTCCAGCGATCTCTTGGCAGCTTTTGAGGCGAGCCAGACCATCTCGCAGTACCAGTGCTGTCCCGTGCCCAGCATGATCTTGTCGTGGGGAGCGATGGACAGAGCGTCGCGGAGCAGATCGGGGAGCAGATAAGCCTGCCAGAGCTGAGTCTGGGAAAGATCGATATACACGTTGGGGAAATTATAGGCCATCCAGGCCGCGCTGCGGCTCATGGGGAAGCTCCCGTGGATAAATACGATCTTCGAAGCCCGGTACCGATCGTCGTCGAGGAAGGGAGCCATGAGCAGAGGATCCAGGGAACTGACAGCTGTATCGCCCTTGAAGCCGGTGGTGCCGGTGTGCAGATGGACGGGAAGCCCGATCTCTCCTGCAAGCTCAAGAAGGTGACCGAACATGGCGTAATAGACGGTCCTCATGGCCTCGGGATCGCGGGCCTTTGCCTTTTCAAAGGCAGCCTCAGCCTCCCCGTCCGAGACGGATCGGGCGCCGAATCCGCATTTTTCTCCTATGTGGCCCTTAAGGCCGGCGAAACCCTCTTCCTTTGCCTTCCTTACCCTCGCGAGAAGAGCCTCTGTCAGATCGCCAAAGGTCGGGGCGGTATCCAGCAGCCTGAAATACTCGTCCTCATAGCGGAAAAGACGGTAGACTCTGCAGGGAAAGCAGCCTTCTATGCCGCTGTCCATCGGCTCCGCCGCGTCCAGCATGCAGCCGGTGATGTTCTCGTCCTCAAACAGTAGCCTTGTATATGCAGCCAGAGCCTCGGGAGTTTTCGTCATCGAATTTCTGAGCTCCGCTGCAGCTTCCAGGGTCTCGTCACAGCCGAACTTCCTGTGCATCTCGTGGAGCAGATACTTGATGACCGACTGCCGCCTCAGGTGCCGGACAGCTTCCGGGGAGACGCCGGGCTTTCCGTCCTTGTCCTTTATATCCCTGACTCCGTGATAGTAATTGACTGCGAACTCCTCCGGTGTGACCTTGAGCCTGTCGGTAAAAAGAAGATGGGTATGATCGTCAAAATACTCGTATCCGCTGAAATCGAATCTCATCAGCCGTTTCCTCCTTCGTCATGCCTGCCCGATATTGTTTTCATTGATTATATCATATCATAATAAGCTTTCGCTTTTTGTCTGTAAAAGATACATTTGGTATCGCCCGATGGGCCGGACAGGCGGTAAAAAAGCCCGATGTTGCGGCATTGGCCCGCTTCTGTTATCATCTAACAGTACCATCGATGCGGGGGAGGTAAAGCACTTTGGACAGGGATATCCTAAGAAAATGCGCCCTTTTCAGGGACCTTGACGACAGCGGCCTCGACCGCGCCCTCGCCTTTTTCAGAGCGTCCGAAAGGCACTTCAGAAAGGGAGACGCCATCAACGAACCGGGAAGACCTCTCAGGAGATTCGGCCTGGTCCTGTCGGGTAACATAATGGTTTTTATGGACGACTTCGACGGAAACAGACAGCTGATGGCCAGCGTCATGCCCGGATCGACTTTCGGAGAATCCCTGTGCTTTCTGGGTATCGACGCCCAGGTCAGGATCGAGAGCGTAACGGATTCGGCCGTCCTGGAGCTGGACGCGGAGCCGGTCAGAACGCCTGCCCTGAAGGAAGACGCGGCGGAAGCCGATCTTCGCAGGAGGTTCACCGCCATGCTCGCCGAGAGGACCCTCGCCATGAACGACAGGATCCAGATACTCAGCAAGCCCGCCATAAGAGAAAAGGTGATCACCCTTCTTTCCCAATACAGGGCGTCGCCCGGAGAGACCGTGGAACTGCCCTTCGGCAGGGAAGCCATGGCCAAGTATCTGGGAGTAAATCAGAGCGCCCTGTCCAGGGAGCTGTCAAGGATGCAGGATGAAGGCATCATATCATTCAAAGGGCGGAGATTCACGGTCTGCAGCCGCTGAAACAGGCGGAGATCTGCCATATGCCGGGTCAGGATCAAAGCCCGTCATTATCGGTCTTTTCGAATTTCACGTCCTGTCCGAAACTTCGTGAATAAATGAACAAAGCCGAAGATCCCGTTGCAGATGCAATATACTTTTCCGGGTTTTCAGGGTATAGTTTTTATGGCCTTCGGGCCGGAAAGGAATATATCATGAAAACTATCAATAAAGCGATCTCACTTATCATAGTACTTGCAATGACCGCAGCCCTTCTTGCCGGATGCGGCGCCGCACCTCAGGCGCCCGCTGCGCAGAAGCCTGCCGAAGCTCCCGCTCAGGAAGCCAAACCCCAGGAGCCGGCCAAGACCAAAGGACCTGCCAAGGCCGAGGTGCCATCCGCTCCCGCCGAGCCCGAGAAGAAAGAAGCCGTTGAGATAAACATCGGCGTCCTTAAGGGGCCCACCGGCATGGGCGCCGTAAAGCTCATGGACGATTCTGAGAACGGAACATATCCCGACTATCATTTCACCCTGACCGCCGAGCCCACCGATATCGTGGCCAGGCTCTCCAACGGCGAGCTCAACATCGGCGCTCTGCCCACCAACGTTGCGTCCAACCTTTACAACAAGACCAACGGCGCCGTTAAGGTCATCGCCCTCAACTGTCTGGGAGTCCTCTATGTCCTCGAAAACGGAGACACCGTAAAGACCCCCGCCGATCTCAAGGGCAGGACTATCTGGTGCAACGGCCAGGGAAGCAACCCCGAATTCATGATCAACTATATCGTCAGGAAGAGCGGGCTGGAGCCCGGCAAGGACGTTGACATCCAGTTCGGAGAGCCGAGCGACATCTCCGCCAAGATGGCCTCCGGCGAGATTGATCTGTGCATGCTGCCCGTTCCCGCCGCCACCGCAGTCCTCGTAAAGAATCAGGACGTACACAAGGCCCTCGACGTGGCCGCGGAATATGAGAAGGCCGCAAACGACGGCAGCGTCCTCACCATGGGATGCCTGGCCGCCAGGACCGACTTCATCGAAGCTCACCCCGAAGCAGTCGCGGAATTCCTCGAGAACTACGCCAGTACCGTCGAATTCGTAACTTCCAATACCGACGAAGCAGCCGAGCTAGTAGCGAAATACGAGATCACCGGGAACGCTCAGATAGCCAAGAAGGCCCTGCCCGACGCAGGCATCGTCTGCATCAGGGGCGAAGAGATCAAGCCCGCCCTCGAAGGATATCTCAGCGTCATGTTCGACGCCAACCCCGCATCCATCGGCGGAGCAATGCCCAAGGAGGATTTCTACTGGTCCGGAAAGTAGACCCGGCCCAGGGCTACACCCGCCCTTCAGGATGCCCGCATGATCCGATAACATGAAAAGAAAAGATCACGGCAAAAGCAAAATGATAAAAGGGGCGGCGGCAGCGCTGCTCTGGCTTGCGGTCTGGGCCCTTGCGGCCCGGGCCGTCGGTCAGGAGCTGCTTATACCGGCGCCCCTCGTCGTATTGAGGCATCTCGTGTCCATCGTCAGGAGCGAGAGCTTTTTCATTACTGTTGGGACTTCCCTCCTCAGGATCACCTGCGGATTTTTGCTCGGCTGCGCCGCAGGCACCATCCTTGCGGCGGTCTGCAGCGTCTCCCCGCTGGCGGACGCGGTCTTTTCCCCGGCCGTCGAGGTCATAAGCTCGGTCCCGGTGACCAGCTTCATCATCCTCGTAATGCTCTGGCTGCAGTATTCGTATGTTCCTGTATTCATATCCGCCCTTCTCGTTACCCCGGTCCTCTTTGGCAACGTTATGACCGGCATCAGGGAGACCGATCCCGAACTGATCGAGACCGCAGAGATCTACAGGCTGGGGACCGTCAGGACGATCACAAAGCTCTACATCCCTTCGGTCCTTCCCTATTTCTATTCCGGCGCAGTCACCGGCTCCGGGCTTGCCTGGAAGGCCGGCATCGCCGCCGAGGTCCTGGCTCTCCCCAAAAACGCCATCGGAAGCGGCATGTATTATTCAAAGCTCTACCTTGAGACCGCCGATCTGTTCGCCTGGACACTGATCGTAGCCGGCATGAGCCTGCTTCTGAGCAGGATATTTGCCGCGGCCATGAAAAAGCATTCCGGCGAGCCCTCTTCCCGGGACAAGGAAGGAGGCGGATCCGATGAAGCTTGAAAATATCACCGTAAGATACGCCGATAAGCTGGTGCTTGACCGGTTCTCCCTGGACATCGGAAGCGGCGTCACCTGCCTTTCGGGTCCCAGCGGATGCGGCAAGACCACCCTTCTCAGAGTCGCAGCCGGCCTGCTCATCCCCGACGAAGGGACCGTCACCGGACGCCCCAGCAGGATATCCTTCATGTTCCAGGAGGACAGGCTGTTCCCATGGCTCACAGCCCTCGAAAACATCGAGCTCGTCTGCAGGGATAGAGACAAAGCCCTCCGCTGCCTTGAAGCGGTGGAGCTGGGCAGCGAAGCAGGCTCCCTGCCGTCCTCCCTCTCCGGCGGAATGAAAAGAAGGGTCGCCCTGGCAAGAGCCCTGGCCTATGACAGCGGGATGCTCATCCTCGACGAACCCTTCAAGGGCATGGATCCTGCTTTGACGAAGAGGATGGTCCGCCTCGTTACCGAACTTCCCGTCCCGGTGATCGCATCCGCCCATTCCGAAGAGGAACTTGCCCTGCTGGGCGGAAGGGTGGTCGAGATGGAAACGGCAAAATAAGAGACCGTCTGAAAAAGATCCCGGGCGGCGGCAGGACCCGGGCTTCGGTCTTGAAGGACGCCGGAAAAGGACCGGGATCGGGCTTTGACCAGGCCCTGGGATATCGTTTTCCCCGGCAGAGGGGCCTGACGCGCGGGAATAATATTCATTTTCAAGTTCAAATATGCGATAATATTCACTTTTCATCCCTTGATTATGCTTTTTGGTCGTATATAATGATTATTGACCAAGAACGAACGCAGGCCCGGAGCCTGCGCAGCTTCAAAGCAGCAGCAATGGAGAAGTATATGAAGACGACATTCAAGTACGACCACTACTACAACTACGAGGAGCTCAAGTCCAATCTGGAATACTTCGAAAAGAACTATCCCGACCTGGTCGAGCTCAAGGTCAACATGGTCACCACCGAGGGACGCAACCAGTACGGCGTCATCGTGACCAACAAAAAGACCGGAGATGCCCTGAGCAAACCCGGCTTCCATGTTGACGGCAATACCCACGCCGGCGAGATCACCGGTTCGATGGCTGCCATGCACATGCTGGACTACCTGATCACCAACTACGGCGCCGATCCGTCAGTTACAAAGCTCCTGGACACCATGACCATCTATTCAGTCCCCAGGATCAGCCCCGACGGCACCGAGACCTGGCTCACCACTCCCTACACCATCCGTTCGGTCAACAAGGTGATGAACGAGGTCAAGGGCGGCGTTAAGGAAGAGGATCTGGACGGAGACGGCGTCATCCGCATGATGCGCATCCCAACCCCCTACGGAGCCTGGAAGAAGGATCCAGACAACGAAGGAGCCATGCTCCCCAGAGACCCGGGCGACAGAGAGGGCGAATTCTTCGACATCTATCCCGAAGGCGTCATGGAGAGCTACGATGGCGACGAGAACCTGAAGACCAAGAAGAACGCCTGGTCTTTGGACTTCAACCGCAACTACCCCTACGGCTGGTTCCCCGAGAACAGGCAGCCCGGCGCGGGCAAATACCCCCTCTCCAACGAAGAGACCAAGGCCCTTGCCGAGTGGATCCTCACCCATCCCAACATCGGAGGAGTATCGACCAACCACACCAGCGGCGGGATGATCCTCTATCCGCCAGGGACCAAGCCTGTCGACAAGGCCTGCAAGGACGATATCAAGGTCTTCAGGGCCATCGCCGAGATGGGCAAGGAGGAGATGGACTACGAGATCCTCAACATCTACGAGGAGTTCGTCCAGGATCCCTCCCACTACGATTCCGGAGCCTTCGACGACTGGTGCTATCAGTCCGAGGGCATCATCTCCTACACCATCGAATACTGGGATCTGGCCAAGAGAGCGGGAAAGCCCTTCAAGGCCAACGAAAGGTCCAAGGAGACCCAGAAGGAGAGCATCGAAAGGTTCAACGCCTGCAGAGAGTGGGTCAAGAAGAACGCTCCCGCCGACTACGTCGAATGGCATGAGTATGATCACCCCTACTTCGGCAAGGTGGAGCTGGGCGGTTTCAACTACAAGTTCACCCATCAGAATCCCCCTGCCAGCTTCCTGACCGAGCTCATGGAGCAGTCCACCCGCTTCCTCATCAGGTTCGCCAAGTCGATGCCCTGTCTGGTGGTCGACAGCGTCACCGCCGAGAAGGAGAGCGAAGGCATCTACAAGGTCACCGCGGTGGTCGGCAACACCGGATACCTTCCCACCAACATCTCCGACGAGGCTCTGAACATCGGAAAGGCCAAGGAGGTCCAGGTCTGCATTGAAGGCGAGGGCGTCCAGGTCATCAGCGGCAAGGATGACATGAAGATCGGACATCTGTCCGGCTACAGCCGCACCCAGACCGGCGCCTACTTCTACGGCAACGTTGGCACCAGAGCCAGTGCCCCGGCGAAGAAGAAGCTGGAATGGGTCGTAAAGGCTCCCGCAGGAACCAAGCTCACCGTAAAAGCGGTCTCCCAGAAGGCCGGCCAGGCCGAGCTTTCCGTGGAGCTCTGCTGATCCAAAGATTTCAAAAACAAAACGGGACCGGTCCCTTCGGGGACCGGTCTTTTTCAATTCGCGTATTGAGGCAGGGACCTCCGGATGCCGCCTTCGCGGATCAGTTCTTCTTTTCCGCCCTTCCCTTTTCGGAGAAGATGCAGGTGAACCCGCAGAGGACCGCGCAGACGATGACGATCATAAGACAGGGAAGATAGGCTCCCGCCCTGTCGCTGATCACCCCGTAAAGGGAGGTGAAGGTCGCGTAGCCTATGGTCTGGAGCATGTTGACCGTGGCGAACACCTCGCCGTAACGCTCCTTGGCAACGTTCTGGACTATGGTCGGCATACCGACGGTAGAGACCGAGAAAGCGGCCGGATAAAGGCAGACCGCCGCGATGATCCCGGCGGGGATCTTAGTCAGGGTCATCAGCATCAGGCAGGCCGCGATGGTGATCCCCAGGTAGATCAGGCAGGACTTGACCGCCCCGACTCTGTCAGCAAGGATACCGTATACGATCTTCCAGACCGAATTGAAGATGCTCTGAAAGGACACCACCGTAGCGCCGAAGCTCAGGCTGTAGCCCAGGGTCACCGCATAGGACGAAAAATGGGTGTTCATGCCAGTGGCGCCGGCGATGCAGAGGGGCATCATGCAGAGCATGGCCATGACGAAGACGGGGATCTGGGTCCTTCCCTTCCGGACGGTCTGGCCGTCCTTCCCCTTGACCGGAGCGTCCTCTTCGTTTTCGTTGAGATGGGTCGTGTAGGCCGCGGGAAGGGAGAGCGCCGCGATCATGACCGCAAGGAGCCTGAAGGCGGTCTGATAGCCGGCGGAGGAGATTATCCTCCCCAGTATGGGATTCATCACCGCCGCGGCGATGCCGGTGAACGCCATGGCGATACCCAGCTTGGAGGCGCTCCTTCCGCCGAACCAGCTGCGCAGCACGATGGATACGGTAAGATTCTTAAAGCATATGTCTCCGATGCCGATGACCGCAGCGAGGATGTAGAAATACGGCAGCTTCCTGACGTAGGAAAGGAGCAAGATTCCCACGGAAGTCATGATGACTCCGATGCACATCACGATATTGATCGGCTTCTTTTTTATGAGCCTTGCGACCCCCTGGCCCGCGAAGGCCGACGACAGGCTGATTATGGTCGAGATGACGGCGACCTGCCCTCTTCCGGTGCCCAGGCTCTCCGCTATGGGAGTATAGAAGATGCCGATGCAGTTGCTGATAAGACCTATGCTGCAGCCCACGAGGATGCAGCACTTGATGAGTATGCTCATCTGTTTTTTGCTGAGTTCAGTCATAAGACCTCCGTTAAATTTGATATCAGGGCCTCTGCCTTTCTTATTAAACGATGGAAAAGCCGGCAATTCTCATGCTTTCTCCTGTCTTCCCGCCGCGTAGCAGACCGCGGCGCAGAGGACGGCGCATACCGCAACGATGAGAAGGCAGGGGATATATACTCCCGCCCTGTCGCTGATGGTCCCGTAAAGGGAGGTAAAGGCGGCGTAGCCCAGAGTCGTTATCATGTTCGCAGTGGCGTAGACCTCCCCGTACCGCTCCTTCGCCATGTCCTGGACTATGGTGGGGATCCCGATGGTCGGGATGGAGAAGACCGCGGGGAATATGCTCACTCCCGCCAGGATCGCTGCCGGGCTTTGGGTCATGGTCATGAGGATCACGCATGAGAAGACGATCATGACCAGATATACCATGCATGTCCTCGCGGCGCCTATCCTGTCGGCGATGACGCCGAAGACCAGCTTCCAGACCGAATTGAAGATGCTCTGAAAGGAGACCACCGTCGCGCCGAAGCTCAGGCTGTAGCCCAGAGTCACCGCGTAGGATGAGAAATGGGTGTTCATTCCGATGATGCCGGCGACGAAGGCCGGGATCAGAAGCATCACTGCCATGGACCTTGCGGGGATGACGGTCCTGACCGCATCCTTTCCCTCTGCCTTACTGCCGGATCCTCCCGAAGCCGCGCTGTCGTCCCTGGTCCTGCAGGTATATGCCGCGGGGATCGAAAGGGCCGCGATGAGCAGAGCGAGGAGCCTGAAGCCCGCCCGGTATCCGGAGGAAGAGATGATGGTCCCGAGGATCGGGCTCATCACCGCCGCCGCAAGGCCTGAAAACGCCATGGCGATGCCAAGCCTGGATGCGGTCTTCTCGCCGAACCAGCTGCGCAGCACGATGGATATGGTCATGTTCTTGTAGCAGATATCGCCAAGGCCTATGATCACCGCTATGACATAGAAATGTTCCAGCCTCGGAAGGAACGAGAAAAGGAAGAGCCCCGCCGAGGTCATCACCGTTCCTGCGCACATGACCAGGTTTATGGGGACCTTCTTTATGATCCTGGCGACGACTTGTCCTCCGAAGGCCTGGGAGATGCTGATGATCGTCGCGATGGCGGCGACCCTGCCCCTTCCGGCCCCGAGGGCCTCCGACACCGGAGTGTAGAAGAGACCGATGCAGTTGTCTATGAGACCTATGCTGCAGGCGACGAGGATGCAGCATTTTATGAGAACTATGGTCTGCTTTCTTTTCAGGTCCGACATGGCGCCTCCGATCTTTTTTGTCCGCGGGTATTATACTGCTTTTTTGTGCATACAAAAAGCCGCAATATGCGGCTTTTGTAAAAAGTTTCTTTTATTCGAATGCGAATTGTTAATGTTTTTCCGCCTTTACGGTCTTCGGCCTGTAGATCACCTCGTTGACGTTGTAGACGGTTATGAAGGCCTTGGGGTCGTTCTGTTGTATAAAATTCATCAGCTGCCTGTATTCGTGCATATTTACGATGGTAATTATCTCGTTCCGGGGCTCGTCGGTATAGGCGCCTCTTGCCTGATAGATCGTGGCTCCGCTGTGCAGGTCCTCAGTTATGTAGTGGAGGACCTTCTCCTCCTGCTCCGACAGGATGCAGACCCTCTTGGTCATATTGGAGTTGAAGATGAAGTGATCCAGGACGATCCCGTTGAGATAGGTGCCCAGAACGCTGAGGACGACGGTCCTGCTGTCATAGGCGAAGGCGGACGACAGTGCGACGCACATCCCCACCATGGAGATCGCCTTGCCCAGCTCCATGCGGAAGAACTTGTTCATGATCTTTCCCACGATATCCAGACCGCCCGAGGACGCGTTGCGCTTGAACAGTATGGACTGGCCCAGGCTGCAGAGGAACAGGAAGCATATCATGTCAGACAGAGGATCCTGGGTAAGGGAAGCGTTCTCCGGGAAGACCTTTTCGAGCAGGCCCAGCATCAGGGGCAGGAGCACTGTGGTGTATACGGTCTTGGCGCCGAAATCCCGGCCGATGAAGATGAAGCCCAGGCCCAACAAAGCCAGGTTCAGGATCATGGTGATCGACGATACCGGAAGAGGCAGGAAGTTGGCCAGTATGATGGAAAGGCCGGAGACGCTGCCCAGAGCCAGATGGCTGGGCATCATGAAAAAGAATACGGAGGCCGCGATCAGGGCAGTTCCGAAGGTTATGACCGCGTAGTCCAGGATATCCTCCCAAAGGACTGTTTTTTTCATCGTATGCTCCTTTATGTACTGATCTCCCGAGGCGCAGGCTTCGGGAGATCGAACGAGATTTGTTTTCAATTTGAGACTTTAGCAGATTCGCCCTTACAAGTCAACGGGAAGAGGAGCCGTCCCCGTATCTGCCTCTGAAATAACCGACGGTCCGGGCGAGCCCTTCCTTGAGCGGAACTGACGGCGCCCAGCCCAGCTTTTCCCCGGCGAGGCTGATATCCGGGCGGCGCCTCGTAGGATCGTCGGAAGGAAGCTCGACGCATATCATCCTAAGCGAAGGATCGATCATCGGGATCACCGTCTCCGCCAGCTCCTTTACCGTGATCTCCGCGGGATTGCCCAGATTGACAGGCCCGATGAACCCGCTGTCCTGCTCCATCATGCGGACCAGTCCCTCGACCATATCGCTGACGTAGCAAAAGCTCCTGGTCTGACTGCCGTCGCCGTAGAGAGTGATATCCTCGCCGCGAAGAGCCTGCATGATAAAATTGGAGACCACCCTGCCGTCCTGGGGATCCATATAAGGACCGTAGGTATTGAAGATGCGGACGACCCGGATGTCCGTGCCGTACATCCTGTGGTAGTCGAAGAAGAGAGTCTCGGCGATCCGCTTGCTCTCGTCATAACAGGCCCGGATGCCTATGGGATTGACGTTTCCCCGGTAGTCCTCCGTCTGGGGATGGACCTGCGGCTCACCGTATACCTCGCTGGTGCTGGTCTGAAGCACCCTGGCATTTCTTCTTCTTGCCAGCTCGAGGGCATTTATAGCCCCCAGAAAGCCGGTCTTCGCGGTCTTTACCGGATCCTTCTGGTAGTGGACAGGACTGGCGGGACAGGCGAGGTTGTAGATGCGCTCCACGTCAGCGTCATAAGGCTCGGTCACGTCGTGTTCGACGAAGGTGAAATTCTCCTTTCCCATGAGATCGCGGACGTTCTCCTTCGATCCGGTAAAAAGGTTGTCCATGCAGATCACCTCGTGGCCTTCCCCAACTAACCTTCTGCAAAGATGAGAGCCTATGAATCCTGCTCCGCCTGTAACTAAGATCTTCAATTTCAGTTCCTCATTTCTTTCATTTATCATCGGGATCCGCCTGCGATTCCTGCAGTTTTTCCCTTATCATGGTCGAGCTCTGGGTCTTGGTATAGGGAAAGAAGCATATGTCCGCTCCCCTCTTCTGAAGCTCCTTCTTCTCCCACGCCCAGTACTCGTTCCCCGCGTAGTCGTCCCCGGAAAAGAAGCAGTCGAAGGGACGCCTTTCCCACTCGATGAGCCGGGACGGATCGTCGGTTATTGCAACGACCTCATCCACGTACCTGACAGCCCTGAGGATCTCCATCCTTTCCTCCAGGGGGATGACCGGCTTTTTCTTCTTGTATTTATAGACAAGATCGTCGGACAGGACGGCGACCCGAAGGTATTCGCACCGCTCCCTGGCCCTTCGGATCAGATTCAGATGGCCTATGTGGAACATGTCGAACACTCCCATCAGAAGGCCCACGCCGTATTTTTCTTCCATATCTCACCTCATCAGCGACAGCCTGTTCGCTTCCCTCAGCCCTTCCAGCACGTCCTTCGGATCTACGTCCCTCCATGAGCGGTCCGGGTCAAGATACACCGTATGCTTCCTGCGTCTTTTGTTATTCGGAGGGATCTGCATGAATCCTTCGCCGTACCGGCTCCTGAGGACCTCCTCATACCCAAGGGGCACAGGGATCTGCATGTCTTCGAAGGGCATCCGCAGGGCCCCGGAGAACTGCTCCTCATCATAGAAATTGCGGTTGGGAGCGCCGCCGTAGCAGCAGGCAAGGATCGAGAGCTTTCCGGTCCGTTTTCCCGACGTGAACAGTCTGCGCAGCCACGGCCTTATGATCCTTCCCGGAACGACGCTCTTGATTAGCCAGTAAAGACTGACATTTTTCGCCGGGATATCAGCGGTGATGAACGGATCGCCGGGATATTTCTTCATGAGAAGCAGCCGCTGGCCGAAGGTGATCCTCTTCTGGAGCTTCTGCAGCTTCTTAAACGAAGACGGGCACCTGTCCAGGGGCATTATGTCTATCCAGATCCCCTGATCGCAGTCTCTTCCAACGTTCTGGACCTCGATCGCGGCCGTTTCGCTGTTGCGCAGCTTGGCATAGCCTCCGTAGTAGCACCGGTATTCGTTCTCCTGGGTCTGGAGACGATAAGGCGCCCTGAGCAGATCTCCGCAGACGGAGACCAACTTGTCATAATCCTCCCTGGGCATGGCCAGGTCCACATCGTCGTCCCAGGGGATGAAGCCCCGGTGGCGGACGGCCCCCAGCAGGGTCCCGTGGATCGCGAAATACCGAAGGCCTTGCTCTTCGCACAGCCTGTCGAACTCCTTGAGAAGATCCAGCTGGACCCCATGGACTTTCTCAAGCAGCGCCTCTTCAGCCCTCGCGGGATCCGGCGATCCGGACGGCAGCCTGCGGCGGGACCCGGCGCTCCTCGCCTCTTCAGCCCAAAGGTAAACGTTTTGAAAAAGATCCAGCCTGCGGTTCTCTCTTACAAAGGCATCCTCGTGCTTTAGGAAAGCCTTCCACAGCTCTTCATCGATCCCGAGCCGGCTCCGAAGCTCCGACTGCTTTATGACCTTTTCAAGCCCGGGGATGTGTATGTACGTGTAATAGACGGCCCTGAACAGTATGTAGCGGACCGAACATCTTTCCTCCGAGAACTCCTGATCGTAGTATGATATCCTGCCGTCCTGCCAAAAGCAGTTGTAAGGGATCATATCGATGAAGCCCTTCTTAAGGATGGGACCGAGCTTTCCGGCGGAGACGCCCCAGACCCGCTCCGCCTCATCTTCCGGGATATTGGCGGTGTCGGAAGACCGCATAATATCATCCCGCATCATGAAGAATAACTTCGAGACCTCTTCGGGATCCTTCAGCCCTTCTATGCGGGAGAGCATCGAGGCGCTCCTGATCCGGGGCATGACGATCCTTCCATCGGAAAAGGTCTGGTTGACTATGCTTATCCCCCGCTCCTTCAGATGCTCACCGTTCTCGTAGACCGCCTTAAGAGACGGGATCCCTTCGGGAAAGAGCGCCCTTTTCTCCGCGGTATCATCGCTGTAGAGAATGGTGGCAAAGCCGTGCTCTCGGCCCCTGTCGGTGGAAAGGGCGGCGTAGACCGGCCTTCTAATTTCTCCGCCGGACGCGGTCTTCCTGCAGAGGAAGAGGATCTGATCGGAGGTCTGGAAAAACAGGCCTTCCCCGGCTGCCGTATCATAAAGACGGTTCTCGTCCGCGGTCCTGGTCCCGCGGAAAGGATCGACGGCAAATACCCTGTCCCTGATGCTTCCCCTGGGAGGCTCATCCTCCGCATATACCGCCTGGGGGAAGAACTCATCGGGAATGACGGAATAGCCCTGCACCAAAGAAAAGCCCGAGCTTTTGAGAAGCTCTCTGAGCTCCGAAGGAGAATAGAGGCTGCTGTCCTTCCCATCCTCCAGCCCGCTGAACGGTATCCTGACGGCGTCGTCTGCCGCCCCGCACCAGTACTGAAGACCTATGCGGTTTCTAAACGCGGCGGCAAGGAAGCCCTCATCCCTGAGCCAGCCGCTGAGCAGAGGGATCAGATCCCCGTCCTTTCTCACGTCCGTGATCACGATGCAGTCGTAAGGTTCTTCGCATTTGAAAGCCTGCGGATCCTGCGGAATGATCCTCAGCCGCTCCTCCCCCCTGTAACGCCTGCCCAGGGCAAGGACGCAGTCCGGATCGCTCTCGATGACGTCCACGGTCCCGGCCATGGAGAGCAGCGTGCCGGTCAGCGCGCCGAAGCCTCCATTCACCTCGAGCACCCGCATATCCTTTTCAATGGGAAGCCAGCTGACCATACCGGCCCTCAGGCTGCTGAGATGATAAAAGACAAAAGGATCCATCTCGGTCCCTATGGCCTCGTCGAAGCAGCCGTCGTCCACCCTGTCGATCAGTTCCAGTATCTTCTTTTTCGACCCTTCGGGGATCGTCATCCGCTTCCTCCGTTCTTCAGATCCTGACCTTCATCCAGTCGTCGAAATCCTCGCGCAACAGGCGGTGGCCGCCCTCGGCGCCGTACATCACCTCGGTAAGCCCCGGAGAGATCACTTCCCCTTCTTCATAAAAGAGCGCAATGAACCTTTCCGCAAGGCTCATGATCCCGCTGTGAACGCCGCCCACCTGCCGGAGCATGGCATCGGAGCGGGTCTCCCTTGAGAAGACCGGACTCCCGTCGTCCGAAAAATGATCCAGGGAGGGCTCCGGCGAGGTCATGACCGCCTCCATCTCCATGTAATGCTCAATGAAATACGGATCCTCGCAGTCCAGGTAGTATTCGACCCTGCCGCAGTCCTCCTGCTGGTAGAAGGGCCTTCCGAAATACATGCCCGAAAGGCTGAAGGGCACGAACTGGCTCAGGAGCAGCTGGGTCGTCCCTTCCGCCACGAAATCGGTGTAATAATACCGTCCCCCGCGGATGAGCCCCAGCTTTTCGATGTATCTGAGATATGCTCCTCTCGCCCTTTCCGCACGCTCCTTTATCATCGGCTGATGGCGCTTCAGGTAGGCGTCCTCGGCTTCGCCCTCCAGCCTTGGAAGGACATCATCCTCATCGAGGCCGAAGACCTGCTTTAGCAGCTCCTCATAGCGGACCCTTCTGGACATCTGAAGGATATGATAAGCTGACGCCGGATTATCCTCACAGGGCTGAAAGGCCGCGTGACGCCCGGCATAGAAGTACGCCGCAGGAGGAAGCCCCTCAGAGACCTTTCCGAACAGTTCAAAGACCCTGCTGAGGATCCACCCGTCCCTTGAACCGAACAGTATCCCGTCGGGCTTCGTCTCCTTAGCCCGCTTAATTAGCCAGGTTACGTAGCCTATGACCATCGGCCCTGCCGCGGTCCAGGCATACCTTGCGCATATATCGCTGCGGCTCATGGAGCCCGGGTCCAGGAAGGGATCGGAAAACGCCTTGTTCACCGCAAGAGCGAGAAGCCCCCGGTCGGAAAGAGAGGACGCCTTTTCAAAGCAGCGTTCCCAGCCTCTTTCCGCAGCTAGAACTGAAGCGGAAGGTATCAGTGCCCCGTCGATCCCCGCATCAAGGGCCGCGGCAAGATCCGCGTCCTCCCGGTCCCCTATATGCAGGATCCTTTTCCCCGGGAAACGCTCCCTGACCAGCCCGAGTAGCCCGCCGGCCTTATCGCAGCCACGTTCACAGGAGACGAAGATCTCCGAGACCCCATCGATCCCGCAGCCTGCCAGCAGCTGCCTGAGAAAAGCCCCGGGAAGATACATGTCCGTCGTGACCACGACGCCCTTTCCCATCGAACGGGCCTCCTTAAGTATGGAGACGACCGCTTCCCTTGGGGATATGACTTCCATTTCGACCGAGAGCTCCGCGGACTTAAGGTCTTCAAGAACAGGGCTGTCCGCGCCCGTCAGCTCTCCCATGCGCCCGTAGATCTCGTCCAGCGTCCCGAGGGGAAGCTCCTCCTGGGCCAGCCTTCTGTAGAATGCAAAGCCGGGAGCCTTGATCTTCCGGTCCCCGCAGCGCCTCTGAACGATCTCGAAAACGTCCTCCGGCTTAAGCACGTCCCTCTGAAGCAGGGTATCGAAAAGGTCAAAGGAGACTATATCCACCGCCGAAACCGCAGCCATGATCTGCTCCCTGGAGCGACAGGCGGGCTTTGCAAATTCAGGCTTAGGCTGATCTGCACGGTTCTGCCCGTAAAAGACCATGCGCCTGGTATCGATCCCGTAGAATCTCGGGATGATGAAGTCATTGGGGATGCTGATCCCTATGTGCAGGATCCTCTGCTGCGGGAACCTTTCCCTGATCATCCTGTAGCAAAGATCCTCGCCCTGCCTTCTGTAGAGATCTTGGGCTGCCTCTTCCTCGCTCCTGAGCACCCCCTCGTCCATCAGGATCTTCTTTACGGTCTCTACGGGGACGGCATTCCTGCAGATGAACACCACATGTCCGCCCCTGCTCCTGATGATGTCGGTGAGCACTCTGAATATCGGGCGGATGGTCAGATCGCTTTTCAGCAGCGACCCCTGCCTGAGATATGTATCGATGGCGGCAAAGGACACCACGTCGTATCCCCTGACCGCCTCCTCCCAACCCTTAAGATGGAGGAAGCTCTGCTGCTCCGCCTCCCTGTGGACCGCGATCTCATCGATCCCGTACATGTCGTAAAGAGGGATCCCTTTCTCCTCGCATAAGGGCGCCGTCTCGAGGTAGTCGGGCTCGCTCTTCACCTTGTGCTTTGTCAGGACGGCGGCGTCCGGACCCTCTTCAAGGGCGCAGAAAACGAACTCCCTGCCCCAGCGCGCCATGATCGCGTCATGATAATCGCCGCCGCCGCAAAGAGCGATCCTTTTCCCGTGGAACTCAGAAAAACGGTCCCCGAAGTTTTCAACTACATATTCAAGTTCAGTCAATTACTGGCCTTTCCGTATATCGGGCCTGCCGGGCCCTTCAGATCCTGGCGCGGCCCTAAAAGGTCACGATATCCTTCCATCCCCGGTCTTCAAGGGTCTGCCTGATCTTCGGGACGTATCCGCCGGAGACCGCGATGATCACCGCGGTCCCATCCTCCGCCTCCTGGTCAAAAACGCCCTTCACAGGGTGTCCGAACAGGGCCGGGGGATCCTTTTGTGGATCGGTGACCAGAAAGCCACTGACAACAGCCCCTGACAGGGACAGCCCACGCCAGACTTTCTTCGCTATCACTCCTGCCCCGTAGATCCAGATCCCGTGACCGGCGGGGACCTTCTTCACAGCCTCCTTTACGATCTCTTCGTAATAGGCAGACGATCTTTGGGTCTGCTCGAAGAACCGGTAAAGGCGCAGCTCTTCATCGCTGGCGAACCAGTCCCGGGGATCCTCAGAAGCTGCGAACTGAGGATAGAAGCGCTCCATCTTCTCATAGATGCGGCCGATCTCCGCGTCGAGCGCCCTTCCCTCAAGGCCTTTCTCCGAGGCGAGTCCTGTCATAAGGCAGAACGTGCGGAAATATCCGTGAAAGTCCTTGGGGCTGGCCTTTCTCGTCATCACTGAGCCCTCCCGGTAGCGCCTTATGAAATACGGCCGGGGCACATACCTCACCCTGGAGGCGAGATTGATGGCTTTGAAGGCGAAGAATTCATCCTCATGCTCAGTTCCTTCCGGGAACCTTATCGAGTTCTCGGTCAAAAACGATCTTTTCCAGAACTGCCTCTGCACATAGCAGGTCCAGTCCCGCTGCAGGACGAAGCTCTCAAACAAAGTCCTGCCGTCGTAGACCCGGTCTTCGTACCTGCCCGAATGGACGGCCGGATACGAGGCGTTCTTCAGGGCAAGATGCTCGTCCTCGAAGATGACTTTCGAATCGAAAAAGACGCCGTCGAGGCTGCCGCTTTCCGCTATGTCATAAAGATCCTCCAGGGCGCCTGGGGTGATCATATCGTCGGAATCGAGAAAATAGAGGTATTTTCCCCCGGAGGAATCGATCCCCAGGTTCCTTCCGTATCCCTGCTGCCTGTTCTGCTCCAGATGAAATACCCTGACCCTGCTGTCCCTTGCGGCGAAGTCGTCCAGTATCCGGGGGCATCCGTCGGGGGACGCGTCGTCGATGCAGATGACCTCGATATCCGAAAGGGACTGGGAGAGCACGCTGTCAAGGCATGCGGGAAGATACCTTTCCACGTTGTAGACCGGTATTATCACTGAGACCTTTATCATTTGAGCAGCCCTCCTATCCTCTCTCTTATCCTCTCCGATATCGCCTGATTCTCTATCTCGTTGAGATGGGAAGGGACAGCCCCGTACTCATAGTTCCTGTCGGTGAAATACAGTTCGTCCTTTGCCGGATCTATGAGGATCCCGTCCGGAAGGAGCGACATCAGATGATCATAGCGGCTCTCCAGCACCCTGTTGATCCGCCTTATCCCTTCGGTATCGGGATGCATGGTGAGGCAGCCCGGCGTGCCCACCCTTTCGCACAGAAGGCTCCTTATAACGACGAAGCGGATGCCGGGGACCGCCGCCTTGACTCTGTCTACGAAGAGCCTGCAGCTGTCCATCCAGATCTCTTCGCACTCAGGGCTTCCGAAGGGAACGACTGTGCCCTCCATGTCCCTGAGACTGCTGCCGGCGAAGGCGTCGCTGAGGGTCACATACCTTCCGCCCGTCTTCAGCAGATCGAACCGTTCATCGATTAGGTCCATGAAGATGACGGAGGGACGCTCCTGCTCAAGCAGGCTCCAGAACCTCCCGCTCAGATCCCTTTCCACCATTATCCGGCGGTACCGGTTGGGATGCTCCACCGAAGCGCCTATGGGAGCGCCGGACACGACCGACGGGATGCTCGAAAAGTTGAACCTGCAGAACGGGTCGTGGATCATGTCCATATGGGTCAGTATCCTGTTGAGGTTGTAACCGCCCCAGGTGAAATAGACCGGATCCGGCAGGCCCGGGAAGGTCCTTTCGACGAAGGAACGGTAGTTTGCCGTCATCTGCCGGAAATCCTTCTCGGCCTTCCTGTGAAACTGCATGGCGAGGATGTCGTTGAGCCTGTATATGACGACGCCCGGCAGTATGTCCTTATATCTTTCGTAAAGCCCGGTCCTTTTGAATTCCGAGATCAGATGGTCCATGGCCTCGGTCCCCAGGGTATTGTTGGCCGTCCCGTCCTTATGGGCGTACCCGTTCTCAATGAGAGAATTTTCGCGGAACCTCCGGTAATAATAGAGGGGCTCCCGCACACTGACGGTCTTCCTGCTGAGGGCAAGCATCAGCGAATAGACCGCGGGAGATTCAAAGGCGCAGTCCGGCAGCTTCACGCCGTTGTCCAGCCACAGAGACCTTCTGGAGATGGACTTGTAAGTGGCGGTGGGACCGTATTTCATGTGCTCCTCAAGGGTATATGGGACCCCCATCCTGCCGTAGCACGCCCTGTATATCTTTCTGCCGCTCCGGTTGTCGTACCTCCAGATGTCGCACTCCGCCATATCCGCGCCGCTTTTCACCGCCGCCTCGTAAAGCTTTTCGATGTACGTCTCGTCGAGCCAGTCGTCAGGATCGACGAAGGCTATGTACTCCCCCTTGGCAAGCTCGAGCCCCAGATTGCGCGCGGACGAGACCCCGCCGTTTTCCTTTCTTACATATCTGACGCGGTCGTCCCGCTCCTGCCATTTCCGGCAGCGCTGCGGCGAATCGTCGGTGGAACCGTCGTCTATCAGCAGTATCTCGATGTCCCTGAAGGTCTGGCCTGCAAGGCTCTCCATGCATTGCTCCAGGTAGCCGCCTATGTTGTAGACGGGAAGTATCACCGATACCGCGGGGCTCTTATCGCTTCTCATGTTCTTTCCTTCCTTCTTCAGCCCGCATCGCCAGGCGGACCTCATTGAGTCCAGAAATACTATCTCTTTCTCCGTCAGTCCTGCATCTGTTTGCGCCGCGGGAGTTATGCGGTTCTTCCCGGTGAACAGGCTGTCGTAGAGGGCCGACGGCTTAGCGAGCTCGCAGGATATGCTTCCGATCCCGAAATATACCGCAAGAGCCAGCCTGTGAAGGCCGTCTATCACCCTCATGTCGGTATCCAAAAGGACCGGATCCGCCTTCCATCCGCGTGACGCGATGTCGTCCGATATCCTCCAGAGCCTTTTCAGCCTTTCCTCGGCGGTCCGGGGCCTGCTGAACCGGGACTGGGTCTTGATGTATATGCGCCGGCCGATATCGATATCCCCTGCCGAAGCCTTTAAATATGCGGTCACAGCCTCGCCGCGGTCCTTTGCCGACCGGTATCCGCACAGAGCGGCATATCTTACGGTGATCCAGCGGTTTTCCGCTGGCTGGGCCGCAATGACGTCCCTTACGGAGATATCTCCGGTGTATATGGGGTCTCCAAAGGCCAGCCTGCTCAGCATCGGGTAGACCCACACAGCCCGGCTTCCGTATCTTTTTTCAAGGACGGGCATGATCTGCCCAGCTATGGCATCGTGGACCGCCGCGCAGATCAGAGGAGAGTCTCCGCCCTGCTCAAGGGGAGCCTCATCCAGGCTGTACACAGGAAGGTCATAAAAGATCTCTTTGCTTTTCGCGGTCTCCAAGAAGTACCGGACTCTGCCGTCCAGCTTCCTCTCCTTCAGGATCTGCATGAACATCCCCGCGGCAAAACCGGTGCCGAAGATGACTGCGCCCCTGCTCTTTATGGTCTCGATCAGTTCAAAGCGGTCCAAAGTCCACCTCCGGGTCACTGAGACGCCCGGTCATTTCCCAGATCCACTAACCTTATGTCCGATACCGGATGGGTCTTCCGCCGGCCTTCCGGGGGAAGAGTCATATAATCCCCGTATTTGAAGCTCAGGTACTCATCACGATCCCTGATCCCCGGAAAGACCGTCCCTTCGAATGATATATCCTCGGAGGTCTCATACCAGCGCTTCAGATACCCGTATTCCCTGTTGGGAGTGGGGAACATCAGAATCCTGACCCACCGGGAATCCCATCTTGCGCTCGCACCGATCAGCCTGTCGTAGGCAGAGAGGATCTTTTCCTCGGGGACTGAATCCAGGATCCTGTAGATCCGGCGCTTTGACGCCGAAGGGTCCGCGACCCTTCCGACCTTGGACCAGAGCATCTTGCGTATCAGAAAACAGTAAAAATTCACTGCAGCCCTGCCCGCCCACCGGTCCGGCACCGGATCCAGCGGGAACACGTCGATGAAGACGCCCTGTTCATAGGGCATATGCTCCTGATGCTCTCTAAGAAAAAGAGTATCCTTCCGCCTAAGCTTGCCGTAGCCCCAGCGGTAACCCTTCGTGGTCACGTGATCCTGAAAATAGAACCTGTCGGCGTCCAGATCCTTCTTGCATGCCTCGCGGAAACGCTCGTAATCGTCCCTGAGCATGGCGATGTCTGCGTCGTCGTCCCAGGGGATGAAGCCGCAGTGGCGCACTGCTCCCAGAAGGGTCCCGGCGATGATGTTATAGCGGATACCGTTTTTCCTGCATATCCTGTCCGCTTCCTTTAGAAGCTCCAGTTCCGTCATCTGGAGCCTTCTGAGAGTTTCCGGATCCAGTTCCTTCATCGGCGTCCTCCTGCCATTCTCCGTCCTGCAGCCTGCGGTCCCTTCCCGCGCCGCATCTTATGAATTCCATGCGGCCATCCCTGCCGATCAGCAGGGCGTCCCAGAGCTCCTGACTGGCCGTTCCGATCTCTCTGGGATAAGTGACTGAACCATAGGGCTTATGGTCCGTAAAGTCCTCCGGCTTTCCGCAGCCTACCGCCACGATCGGGACCGAATGCTTCTTCAGAAACTGGTCCGCGTGGTTATGGCCGCAGATCCAGCCCAGGACCCTTCTGTTTCCTCTGTTTCCCAGGACCTTCAGCAGCCTCAGCGCGATATCCCCGTTGAGGATCCTTCTGCTCCAGACGTGCATCTCCGCCGCCGGCGTGACGTGGGAAAGAACCAGTATGCGGAAACCGTCGGGAGCATCCAGCAGCCTTCCGCACAGCCACAGGACCTCTCTCGCGGAAAAACCGTAGCGCTCCCTTCTGAAGGGCGAAAAGGAGTCCAGAAAAATCGTTCTGAGCCTCTGATCCGGAAAGTCCAGAACGCGGCAGCCGCTCCTCTGCCCAAGATAATGCACGGCGCATTGCTCTTCCGTCATCACCTCGGGATTGCCCCTGAAATAGTTCATGTCGTGGTTCCCGATGCAAAGGTGCACCGGAACGCCCAGGGACCTGAGCCCGCCGATCACACTGTCCGCGTAGCGCAGGGTCTGAAACAGCGGAGTTATACCATCCGTCAGATCTCCCAGATGGATCACCCCGTCGGGAGCGGTCTCTTCAGCGGTCTTCTTAAGGCTGTACAGAGTGTCGTCCCATCTGCACCCCGCCCCGTAGTGGGTATCGGAAAGAAGAAAGAAGAGAAGATCACCTTCCCGCCTCCTTTCCCTGATCTTTCGGACCGTATCCCTGATCTCGGGAAGCATCCACGTCATGTCCGGCGCCGTCCGTTCCGGGACCACCTCCGCCGCTTCGCCGCAGTTTTTGGGAAGCTCTCCTTCGCACCGGCTTCGGACCGCCATGCGGTAATATCCGCTCTTTTCGATGATGCGGTCCGATGTGCTCCAGACTGGCCCGGATGCCGCGGCCACGTAGGACGCCCAGACCGACTCTGGCTGATACCAGTAGGTATGTAGGATCCTCTCATCGATCTCGGGGGAATAGTAGAACAGACGGTACTCCAGCGAGGGCGATCTCCATTTGAACGAGGCTCCCTGCCCGAGGAAAAAGGGTTCAAGATCCGCGGCGCAGCCCGAACAGTCCTTCAGCAGGCCAGAATCCGGATCGACGGTCCTGCCCGGGCAGAGGGCGATGTCGTCAAAGCGCTGCCCGCTCATCAGAGCAGATCTCCCCTGGCGGAGAGAAAGTCTCCCATTATCTCGGCCATCTTTATCGATTCCTCCGGAAGAAGCTTGTATTCCCTGCCGCCGTATCCCCTTATCCTGTAGAGGAAGTCCGCGATCTCGTAGCGCAGCCCATCCCCTTCAAAATCGAAGCAGAAACGCTTTCTGCGCGCCGGATCCTCGTATCCCACCTCCATGAACGCTGTCTTCCACCAGGGCGCCTCCACTGTTATAAAGCCCTTCGTTCCGCTTATGAGCAGTTCGCCCTTGGATTTGACCGAGAGCCCGTTCTTCGCCGACGCCATCCGGTCGCCCTTTCTGACCAGGACCTTGGTATACACGTCGACTCCCCGGCTGTCCCTGACGGTCTCAAAGGACCATCTGAGGCCCTCCGTGCCGTAGATCTTGATGATCGGAAGAAGAGTGTAGCTCCCGAACTCCGTCAGGCTCCCGCCGCAGGGAACGTCGGTGAATTCTCTTGTATTTGCCGGAGTCAACCTGGTAAAGCAGCTCTCTATGTCGTAGACCTCTCCGATCTCGCCGCTGCGTACCAGCGAGATCAGTTCCAGAAAGCCGGGACAGTATGCGGTCTTTACGGCCTCCATGAGGACGCAGCGATTGTCCTCAGCGGTCTGAAACAGTTCCGCGGCCTCATCCTTTGACAGGGCGAGAGGCTTTTCGCAAAGAACGTGCCTTCCGGCAAGGAGCGCCTCCTTCGCATACCGGTAGTGGGTCCCGTGGGGGGACGCTATATACACCGCGTCAGTCAGATCGAAGAGCTTGTCCAGAGTCCTGGCAAGCCCGATGCCGGTGTGCTTTTCGCGGAATCTCTGCACGGTCGCGGAGGTGTCCGGGGATGGATGATAAAGACTGGTCACCTGAACGTCTCTGACGTAGCCGGCCTCCTGCATGAACCTTCCCGCGATCCTGCCGCAGCCGATCATCCCGAGCCTGAGGAACGGGAGGCTGCCGCAGCGAAGCTCGGTGGACGATATGTTCGGAGTCCGCTTAAGGTAAACGACCCGGCAGAGGCTGCTGAGATGATCGAATTTCCCCAGCCAGTCGTCCCCGATGGCGAAGATATCGACGCCGAACCTGGCGATATCCTCGACCTTCTGGCCGTAATGGTCTTCGATTATCACCTGATCCACGTAGGGACAGCTGCGGACGTTCTCAAAGCGCTTTTCCACGGGATCGATCACCGAATACTTGCCCCGCTTATACGCGAACTGATCCGTAGTGACTCCGACGATCAGCCGGTCGCCCAGTTCCTTCGCTCTTTTCAGAAGGCTGACGTGCCCCTCGTGGAACAGGTCAAAAACCCCGTAGGTTATAACAGTCTTCACTTTTTGCTCCGTCCTTTTTGCCTGCTTTCAAGAGACAGTTCCTTCTGATACTCTCTGTAGTCTTTTCCCGTGTCCACGATGAGGTCTCCGAAATGGTCGACGTGACCCATCCGCGCCTCTTCGGGAGGGAGCTTCATGTAATCTCCGTACATTATCCTGAGGAGCTTGTCGTAATTGACCGGGATCGGAAGATCGTACCCCTCGAACCTGTGATCGGTGAGCTCCGCCCAGTCCTTCCAGTCGTACTTGGGGATGAATGGCGCCCCGTCAAGGGTGCACGCTCTCTCGCAAAGGTCCGGATCTATCATGAAATGCTTTATCAGCAACCTGTGGATCAGATGCCTTGCGGGCCTTGGGATAAGGCTGATCACCCTTCCCAGGCGCGTGACGTATCTTTTGGGAGAATAGAAATCCGTTGCCCTCCAGACGTCCACAAACTGCAGTGCATGGGCGGCCATGAGGCCGTAATACTGCAGCTTGTACCGCTTTGATATGCCGACGAAGGGATAGATATCCACCGCGACGCCATGATCGATATCGACCCCTGCCAGATCCCTCCACATATATGTGGTCCCCTTCCTGAAGACCTTCATCCAAAGATGAGGATAGGACCTGTTGTTCCTGAAGGTCTGGACCACATACTTATCCTCCAGCTCCTTTTGGGCGATATCAAAGAACCTGCGGAAATCGGATAGAGGCATGGCAAGGTCCGCGTCATCATCCCAGGGGATGAAACCGTCGTGGCGGACCGCGCCCAGCAGGGTCCCGCAGTACAGGGTATACCTGATGCCGTGGTCCCTGCAGACCTTATCGATGTCGACCAGAGCCTCCAGCAGGACCTGATGCAGGTCCCTCAGCCCATATTCATTTTTTTCGGTCAAAGCATTCATCAGCATACCCTTCAGCGCCGGATGACGCAGCCTGTGACGACATGCGCGGCGCGATGTTATTCGGACCCAGGAAACGATCACTTATTAAAACACAATAAGTTTACAACGCTATCAATATAATTACAAATCAAATCAATAATAAATACTAATAAAAAAGAGAACATCTCATAGCGCGAGATGCTCTCCGGATATTGCAAATATCAATTAACAGTTTATAAGGCTTTAACGATCCCGGACTGCGGACAGGTCCGGGGATGGTCAGATCCTGCCACGACGAAAAGCTTACCGCGGCAGCTCCTTCAAAGTCTCCTTATTGAGCCAGTAGGTGACGTCTTCCGGCTTGTCTATCACCGCGTTCCCGATGAGCTTTCTTGCGGCCCCGGTGTACTTTTCACGTTCATCGTAGGTCTCAAAGACGGCGCTGCGCTCGATGGGCCCGATGTCCATCCGCGGCCAAAGAGCCTTGGCGGTCTCTGCAAAATACATCAATGCCCCGTCGTAGAGCTTCTGGAGCTCGATATCGTGTTCATCTCCCGCTGCGGCGCCGCTTGCCTCGCGGTCATTTAAGACCGATACCAGCCTGTCCCTGAGCTCCTTGTCCTTTTTGATCGTTATGCCGACGAGAGCGCCTCCGGGGGTCCCCAGATCGATGACCTGGCGGCTGCCGTCCTTAAGGCTTATGAATTCGCAGGCGGCGTCCTTCAGGAACCAGGCGATGATCATGCCGGGCTCGCTTCCCCACCTTTCACGCAGGATCTCGTCCTCGCTCATGCAGCGCAGGACCACCTCTTCATCCTCGGTGAAGACAGGGGCGCCCTTCATCCTGAAGACGATCCCCTGAGGGACATCGCAGGCGCACATCGACAAGACCGGACTCATGCTGATCTCCCCGTATGAGGTCTCGCACTTCGCCTCGGCGAAATAGAAGGCCCCTCCCTCCTCATAGCAGAGCCGGACCGGATGCACCTGGGGCTTTTTGTCAAGGCCCGTGACGGCGGCGTAAAGGAGCCGGTGCTCCAGAAGAAAAGTCCTTACTATATCGAAGTCATTATTCATCTCTCTTACCTTTCCTGCCTGCAAGGGCCTTCTCAGGATCAAGCTCACGGGGGACGCCTATGATCCCTCCGTCATTCTCAGCGGCATAGACCGCGCAGTTGCCTATGTATTTGGACCAGTAGGACCCGTTCGACTCCGGAGTCAGGTACTCCAGTATGCCCTTCATAGCGATGGCGTGGGTGGACACGAGTATGTCCCCTTCAAGGCTCCGGATGTCCTCGATGAAGGAGCCCGCCCTAGCTGTGACCGACGAGAGCTGCTCCATGCCCTCCGGCGCCGGATTGTGGACGAAGTCGCTGAAGAAGGTCAGGATCTCCGGGGGAAGGGAGTTCAGATCCGTTCCCTCATAAGGGCCGTAGTCCATCTCGATGAGCCGCTCATCCGCCGACGGCCTTGCGTATGGGGCGATGATCTCCGCGGTCTGCACGGCGCGGATCAACGGGCTGGTAAAGACGTGGTCGAACCGGACGGACCTGAGCCTTTCCGAAGCTTCCTCCGCCTGCTTTATGCCCTCTTCGTTGAGGGGATGATCGCTCCTGCCCTGCAGGACGTTGGCCCTGTTCAATTCGGTCTTCCCGTGCCTAACTATATATATCATATCCCGCGTCCCGCCATGATCCGGCCGCGTGTCCTGGCGGCCATCCGAAACTGTAAATTCCGGAACGATTATATCATAACAGGGAGGCGATGTCTGCAAAAGCAGGCTGCAGGCAGACCGCCCCCAATAGATGCGCCGCCTACGCGACGCTTACCATGCTCACCGTTTGAAACACTATGATATCGTCTATCCTGACCCTCAGCGCGGATGCCAGTATCACCATGTTGTCCAGGGACGGCATGCACTGGCCGTTCTGCCACTTATAGATCGCCTGGGGATTGGCAAAGCCTAAGATCTCCTGCAGATCCTTTACGGAAAGACCTGCCACGGTCCTGAGCCTTGCGATATTCTGCCCGGTCGCGATCACGTCGATAACGGGTATCTCCTGCATTTCATTTACGCTCCGTTTCCGGCAGGATGGGCCTGTAATATTTCCGCCCTTTCCCGCCTTGATATCAATGATCGGTCTTACGACCTCGATAGTCCTTGCGCTTTCAGCTGCGCCGGCGGCTTCCTCAAGGGATCCGCACGCTTTTTTCTCATAACACAAGGCCGCCTGTCCTTCGTATAGACAAGCGGCCTGACCAACACTTTGTTAAAATATCCGTGGACCTGTGTCACCGGTCCCGACGATCCCTTCCCGCTGTCCATTTATCCCATACGAAATCCCACTCGGTATGAAGTCCTGTTCCGAGTGATGATTTGCCGTATCCGGATCTGTTCAGCATGATGAGAGTGTTCATTATCAGAGAGTCAAATTAGTAAAAAGCAGGACCGAAGTCCTGCTTGTGGTCCCGGTTACATCAAACGTGCTTCTCCCAATCTTTTCCGTATTTGAGCCATAGATTATGGGCCTTCTTTACGGTGCATTTATTGGCGAGACCACCGGGCCATATCTCGTTCTCCCAGCCGCAAACAGGACAGATATCATAATCTTCCTCTTCCTCAAATATATGCTGTTCGCAAACAGGACAGGGAACATTCTTTTTTAGTTCTACCATATTACCGCACCGTCCTTTCCATATTCGAGTGGTCTTTGCCCTTCGTGAACATTTCAAACGGTTCTTGACTATTACTTCATTTAGGCATTTCAAAGACAATATTTCAAGAAATATCTTAAATCATTTTTATGAAGAAGACAACGCTGGAGGAGCCTTTCGGTCTTCCGAGAAGTCCACATATAGAGCAATCATATTTCACTGTCTAATTATAGTATATCTTAATAGTTCCAATGAAGATCGGAGCTTCTTCCCACACATAGAATGTCGTATAATTCTTGCTAAGGACCGCCATTTCAGAGAAAAAGTCAATAATAGCCTGCACCCAATCAGACATTGTTGACAAGAAAGCATGTTTTGTCATGCAAAGTCAATATAGTGCTACTCGCCGCCGCAATTGACCGGATCAGCCCGCCTCTGTCCGCGTAAAAAACTACATTGAAGCGTCCCGCTGCTATATTCATTAACAGATCTTTGCTAACTCTGTTGTTCTTCAGTCAACAAGTGGGTCAATTGTCTGATTTCTTCTTGCTTTAAATGTTTACGTCCAGGACTATGAAGAACTGAAGCAATGTCATCTTGAGTCTTCAGTACGAACTCACTATCAACCGGACTGTTTCCCTTTAAAAAGAATACATATCCATTGACCCATATATGAAAACCGTTATCCCTTAAATGATTTGCAAGTATATATATCTGGCGCTTGACCTGTTTTATAGGATTATCCAACTCTTTTATGTATGTATTCCCTGCTGATGTTGTCTTATACTTAGTCCATTTTGGACTGTTCTCATCACCGTATAAGTCCCCTGACAGGTTTTTGACCTCGATTATGAAAATACCATTTTGATTAATGATCAAATCATCTAGTTCTGTATGACTATTCTCAAAGCTTACCTCTATATTGGTTAAAAGAATATCTTCACCATTAAGGACTTCTTTTATAATGCGTGTTGCAATATACTCGCCGCGATTGCCTTCTTGCTTCTCCGGGCGGGTGAATATTGAAGCAGGATCATCTCTACTGACAATAACCCATAACAGAGCAACAAATACAAGTGAGAGAATTATTATCAAATATCCCATGAGATCCACCATTCGTGCTTGGTCTTTACCAATTTATTCTTGATCATTCTTTTATAATACATCCAAAATACATCTAAAGCAGCAGTACGCACTTTACAGAATAAACAACGATCAAAATGATTATCTCCTAACTCACTCTGTATCTTGTAATGTCCCAACTAGACTGCGCTCACCGGTCTTTCTCCTTCACAAAGAATGATGCTGCGAACAACAGGACCGTCGCCGCCGGATATATCTTGTAAATGACCTTTAGCATACTGAATAACCAGTTGGGAAGATCGATCGGGACGTCCATCGTTAAAAATGCACACGCGACGAATACGACCGCGGCGATCAGCATCACTAAGCTTGCGATCCTGAGTTTTCGTTTCATCCCTATGTACCTCCTTTAAAATGCGATCAGCACCGGTCAACGATCATCCGGAGCGCGGCGCAGCATCAATGCCCAATTGATGTGCAAAGACTGGCTGCCCGGCCGGCTGATACAGTGGAAGCCTTCTTTCAAATCGACTGTGTACAGAATAATTGTACAGAATAATTGCGAAAAATCCTAATAGTTTCTAAGCAAAGATAATAGCTTCTGATGGCCGCCAAAAACAGCCGAGCCCGGGGATCCCTGCAATTCCAACGAAAAACCTCGGAACCGTTGAAGTTCTGGGGTTCTTGATTTGGCGGAGCGGGTGGGATTCACGCTGCCTGCGGCAGCTAAAGCTTCTCGCAGGCAATACTATTGCCTGCTTCGAACATGTCCGGATGATCTGTCCACAGGACCGATCATCTGCAGACATCCCCTCGCGGGTCCGAATCCCAGTGTTTTGATTTGTCAGTGAAGCACCAAACGGATGATTTCCGCCGGGTTTTGCACCAAAAGTATTGCCTTTGAAAAACTCCTCACTCTCAGACTATCGAGCTGGATGCTCTCGTTTGAACTTTTTCTCTGCGGCAGCGTATAGTTTGCTGAGTTTCGTTTTATCTTGTTTTGTTTCAGCCACTACAATCTCAACGCATTCTTCCGGAGTAAAAACACGATATGGGATAGGAATAGAGACACCCGATAATAGATTGCTTCGTAATTCTTTTTCATCCCAGCCTTGTTTCTCTTGAATCTTAGAGACTCGGCTGATGATTCCGGGTGCCACAGTGATTATGGAACTCTCATAAGGGAAGAAAAACTTCGTCTGCATGTAAAGGTATTGCGGATTAAAGTTGTTGGATAAGCCACTGAGATCATAAGCAATCACTTCGCACAGCAGTTTAAATGCGAGATCGTCTTTCCCTTCGGTTGTGACAAATTCGGACATTTCGAAGCGTGTGTTTCTATACAGGCCAAAATCACGGGCTTTGGCATAAGCGATGCTTCGCTCATTGAGATAAGACCATATTTTATCCCGGTATTTTGTATAGGGCGGAGTCTGAACCCGTTCTGTAAGATTCCAGATATCCAGATCCTCAATCGCATGCGAATGGATAAACGGAATCCATTCGTATTTTTTCAGGATCTGCTCTCCAGACGGTGTGAAAACATACGGCACTCTGGGAAACGCGGTGGCGAGTACACTTTCCGGGACACCCTCTATCAACCGTGAGATTAATTCGGCTTTTTTCCCCGAAGATTTCAAGCCATTTTTCTGAAGAAAGTCCTTTATAGTAGACAGTTTTTCCAGGTTGATGGCAGCCTCGATACCACCTTTTTCGATGTATCCTCTTGATTCTAATGATTTGAGTACAGATTGGACGTCTTTGATGCCGTATTTGTACCACCAAAAACCGGGGAAATCATTGCCGCTTTCACAATACTTGTCTGCATAGCTCAGCACGAGGACCTCATGCGGGTATAACCCATCACAAGTAGGTTGCTTTCCTTTGATTCTCTGCTTTATGGGCACCACATCACTATTGTCTCTTTGCTGCGCTACGACAACTGGTTCTTTTTCTTTCTTGAAAAGACCGAATAATCCCATTGTTTGTCCTTTCTGGCGTGATGGCGCACTTTATCATTCAGAATCTGGTAGCATTCTGTCGAAGCATTTCTGCGTCGGCCGGGCAAAATTCATATTGCGGGATCTCGTCGGGGGTGATCCATGCGAAAGCATTGTGCTCCTTTCGCTGAAGCTGGCCGCCAATGACCTGCGTGATAAAGAAATGAAGATGAACGGTACGATCAGGATATGTATAAACGATATCTGTTAGCTCTCGCTCGACTTTGAGCGTTATTCCGAGCTCCTCCTGGCATTCCCGGACTATGCACTGTTCTGCAGTCTCTCCCGGTTCAATCTTGCCGCCGGGAAACTCCCACAGGAGCTCACAGTTTTTCCCTTTTGCTCTTTGGCAAATCAGGAATTTCCCGTTTTCCTGGATTACTGCGGCGGTAACCTCAATCATCATCTGCCTCCGAAAGAAGCTCCCGGACGTAATCGATGTCTCCGATCAGGGGATTCCGCTTAACGGTCTCTTTAAGGAATATGCGCGCCAGCTCGCGATTCAGCTCATAGAGATATCCCATATTGCCGTTGCCATCACGATCGAACGGCGCGTATTTTACATTACAGAGCCGCAGAATATCATCTCTCACGAGAGCCGTTTTGATGGGGTTCTTAATCGGAATATACTCGCAGTCTACGCGCCGGCCTTCCGGCTCCCACATATCCTCGGATCGCAATTCTTCTGGCTGATGGCAATCATAGCACTCACCGCGAGCAGTGCTAATTGCCTGCACAAAACCGTCGCAGCCGTGGAAAATGATATCGCCGGCACGCACATCTTGGAGCCGATCCCAATGATGAAAGCTCAAGCCTGCGCTGTTTGACACAGGGGCCCATATGTATCCTCCGCGGCTCTCACGATCAAACGTACTGCCCTGGAACACGAAAAAGGTCATACGCTTACCGGGGACTCTCTCCTGCTTTACATATTTCTTTTCGCCGGCAGTTCGCGGCTTGTTCGCTAAAGCAGCCCGGGCGTGCTCATCGGCTTCCCGCTGCTCCGCGGCACGGCGCTCTTCCTCCGCTTTTTTACGAGCTTCCTCTTCCGCGCGCTTCTTTGCGGCGAGCTCTGCCTCTTGCCGGATCTCGTCCAGAATAGCGGCCTGCACATTTGGATTTTCTGCCTTAAGAAACTTCGTAAAGGTATCCGGGTTCGGATACTGAAACTTGGCATCTTTGGCCGGGAAGCGAACAGTAATCATAGATGTCGTCTGATCGATTACTTCACCCGTACCGTATACCCTATGATGGACTGCTTCACCTAAAATCTTCATAATATCTCTCCGTTTGAGTGACTGTGACTAAAACTCAATATCCTCTTCTGCCTTAGCATAAATATCAAGCTGATTTTCGATGTCAATCTGATTTACGACCCACCCGCGGATCATACACATTTTGATAAACTCGTCAATCCGGTTGACGCCATTTATCTCTTTCAGTGTAACAACAACACCGAATTGAAGACCGCGGCCATTTTTTTCCCTTAACCGCTCTTTGGTTTTTATGCTGAGGCCCCACAACCCAGAACCATATACTTTCCGTGGCCGAGAGTTTGGATTAAGCGTTTCGCTAATTAATTTGACATTATCCCACTTACGATAAAGCCTCCTGGCTTCTGGCTCATATAGAGAGATACACCCTGGATCTCCTTGGACATTTGAATCTATGGAGAAGATCTTCGGACGGCCTTTAGATTCCCCAACACGGCCAAAATGAATATCCATTTCCGTACTCGTATAATCTACGCCTTGATTACGAATACATTTTGGGAAATAGCATAGGGTTGCCCTGGCTAAAAAGGGTTGTTTTCCATTCGCTATGGGAACGGGGATACGATAAGTATAAGTCTCATATGCATCTGTAGTCCCCATCAGAATAAACCGAATTTCATCATCTTCAGATTTGACGATTTTTTCGATCCTTTGAGGGACCACACCATATCCGATGGCGCAAGAGACATCATCCTGTCTATTCCAGCCTGCAGCAGCATCGATTATGAGCGCTTTTGCGACTTCGCGGGAAAACCCAAGTGTACATATCAGATATGCCATTTTTCGCGCGATCCAAGGAGCAGAGAAAGAGGTCCCGCATACAAAAGCTTCACCTGTGGGAGAACAAACATGCATACGCTCACCAGAATCTCCCCCATAATAACTCACATCGGGCTTGTGGAAGAACGAAAGTACCGGGCCAACCCTATGATATGAAGCAGGCTCATGGTCTCTTCTCACAGAATTAACCACCAATGAATTGAGTGAATCAGCAGGGGCGCCGATAGGATACACAGTTGGAAGGTCCGGACCCTTCTTATTTGTCCCCGCAACAACAAATACAACATCGTATTCGCTCTGAATTCTATCCAACTCTGCTGCTTCAGGAGAAATGAAGTTCTTGCTTATAGGCAGGATTGACCCCAGTGACAGATTCCAGACTTTAACATCTCTGTTTTGAGAGATTATCATCCGTATCGCTTTTAGAATTGTAAATGAGCTGAAACCTCCACGTTTCGCAATCCCGAAGTGCTTCACGCGAAACCGCCCACACCCGTCATCAAGATCTGGGTTTATTGTCGGTCCGTCAACAATGATAGATGAAACCTCAGTACCATGCTCATAGTCTCTCTGGTTTATCTCAATGTCTTCATCGATCATATTGAAATACTGCACCCATTTGCTGAAGTACACTCTTGTGTCAAATGGCGTATCAATAACACCAATAATAGGTTCCTGTCCAGGATCCGGTATCTGAACAATACCAGTGTCACAAGGAGTAACGTCCTCAGGCGCAATTTCTCGCAAATCACGGACAGCCATAGCAATTAGATATGGCGCTTTACTTTTCAAAAGAGTTATTTCATCGGGAGAAAGGAGAATCGTAGTATCATCAATCATTTTTGCGTTTATCACATCAATCCCGATTGTGCGTAGGAGATCATATGTTGGCACATCGGTCTTATACAATGTAATAATTGACCGGATTGACTCATCTACATCAGAAGTGGCTATATCAAATCTTTGCACGTAGTATGCATCAACAACATAATTTACGAATGAAGTTTTTGATATTTTTCCACTATGGAATGCAGTTTTTTTATTGTTAATTGAAGTGACATTTGCCGCTGTGATTTCACCAGAGTATTTGTCTTTGACAATATCTAACACAACTGACAAGCTATTAATGGTTGCTTCTATGGTGCTCAGTTTAACATAGTGGGTAAAAACATGCTGAATAGGATCTTCTCCGTAGAATTTTGACCCTCGAATAGAATCATTTGGTTCCTGACTCCCAGCAGCAAGCATCCCACGAATTCGATTGCTTTTTGCAACCACGCTCTTGTAGTAAACGCAGACTAATGCGCCTTTGATTAGCGTATTGCTACTCCAAAACGTATAAACACGACGCAGATCCACCAAAAGTTGCTCTAAATGCTCTGCATTAACACTGGCACCAGCCGGCAAACTGCGTCCGCCACCTCCGGAACTACCACTGCTTTGTTCAAACTGTCCCTTTAGCTGAATAAGATTGTTCATTTACTTCCCTTCAAATCACGCGAGACTTGACTTTTTGATACCCCGGTCAGAATCTCTATTTCTCTTACAGTAAAACCTTGCTGCTGTAGTTCCTTAATATCTATCGGGTGATTGGCGCCCTGAACTGATTTATATAGTCTCCTTAAATAATCAAATTCGTCGGCCGGATTACTGAAGGCGATCGCCGTTTTGAGAAGATTTTTTATTTCACCAGGATATGGCAAGGGCTTGAGAAGCCCCATGATCTTTCTGAATAGTCTTATATTTCTTCCATTACACTTATACTTGTTTAACAAGCTGTTCAATAGGATTTCTGAGATCTGGAGTAAATCTTCTTCGGAATACCGGTTAAAATCTATTACGGAATCAAACCGTCGGATAAGAGCCTTATCAAAATAATCAAATAGATTAGTCGTTGCGATAATAGTAACACGTTCATTTAGCCTATCTAATTCTTTTAGGATACTAGATGTCGCTCGGCCCATCTCCCGCAGATCATTACTGTTCGTACGATCCAAAGCGATCGAATCGATTTCATCAAAAAGTATAATGATCTTCTCGGGATGGGCAATCCCGTTAATTTCCTTAAATAGAGCAACAATGTTTTTCTGTGTCTGTCCAAGTTTACTATCAACGACTGTTGAAAAATCTACTGCATATAGGTCTCTTTCAAGGATTCTGGATATTTGCTTTGCTGTCTCTGTTTTGCCAGTACCAGGTGCTCCAACAAAAAGGAACTTGTTAATTCCGAGATTACGGCTAATAGCATGTACGACACCTAAAACATCCTGCTCAATTACCTCTGGAAGCGGAAGGGGGTCATTTCCAAGAGCAATTTTCTCAAAGAAACCCGAGGGGATATCATTGATCTGAGGGACAAAGGTGTTGGCGTTTGAAAGCAATGCCATGACATACTCGGCTAACTGATAATCACCTGATCCATCGAAATCCTTTGCAATTTCATATGCTTCGTTGCGAAAACCAGGTTCATTATCTTCAACATGATATTTTATTAGATTAATAATATTCTTCTTCTTCATAGCAGCATCCCCCCAGACTTGTATTCTACATCCGCATGGGACAAATATCAATAATTTTGGGACAATTTTTCTGATTTTTTATCCGTATGGGTTTCCCTTTTTTCAAATGGCTGGGTCACGTTCACTCCGCACCGCAGCCGGATTTCCAGCCGATCGTCGTACACAATGATTTGATCCACCATCTCACGCATGACGCAAGCCTCCCCGGCATTGTATGCTTCGCCGCTGGCCATGTGCTGCTGGAAGCTGTCGAGCCAGTGCAAGGCCTCAGCGCGCCGGGTAGCGTCGGCCTTGAGCTGCTTCTGTTGTGCCTGCAGATCGGCCATACGCTGGCTGTAGAGCGTGACCTTATCCTCATACTCATCATCAGGCACCATGTCTTCCTGGCGCGCTCTGTGAAGCGCCAGGGCCTCTTCCTGAAGCCGTACGATCTGATCCTCGACCTGCTTCTCTTCTGTAGTAGTATCAGCGCCGAGGATCTGCTGGCCGGCATCTCGGACCGCAGTAATCGCATCCTCCTGTATGCCCGCCAGGGCTGCCCGGTAGGTCTGGACGAGGACATCCTCATTGAGATGATGGGAATCGCAGACCTGCCGGCCATGCTGGATTCTGTTTGTGCAGGCCCAGGCCGCCACCAGCTCGCCGCCGGAGGAGCGGACGTGCCGGCGAAGCTTATGCCCACAGCAGCCGCATACCAGGAGCCCGCTGAAGGGGTATTTGCTCGCGTAATGGCTCCTGCCGGCAGCCGAGTCCTTTTCTTCCTCCCGGCGTCGCATCTCCGCATGGGCCATATCAAAGACGGCCTGGGACACGATTGCCGGATGTGTGTTCTCTGCATAATAGAGCGGGGCCTGCCCGGTGTTTTTCAGTCGGCGCTTTGAGAGCACATCTGGCTTATATGTTTTTCCCAGGATAGCATTGCCGGTATACTTCTCATTTCGGATGATCCCGAGGATTCCGTTTGCACGCCAGTTGCTGCAACCACGCTTTGTCTTGATCCCGTCGGCCTCTAAGCCATGCCGAATCTGAGTGAGGGAAGCACCGGCGATATACCCTCGGAAGACGCGCCGGACGATCTCCGCTTCCGGTTCATTGATTACGTAGTTGCCGTCGGCGTCTTTCATATATCCGAGCATGGTGCCGGTGCTGAGGATCACCTCACCGTTTTGGAATTTCTTCTGGTATGTCCATTTTATATTGGTGCTCATGGTATGGGATTCCTGTTCGGCGATGGCAGCGAGGATGGTTAGGAGCACCTCGCCGCCGGGCGTAAGCGTATCAATATGCTCATTCTCGAAGCAGACCCCGATGCCGAGCTCTTTCAGCTCCCGGATGTAGCTCAACGTGTCTACTGTGTTGCGCGCGAAGCGGCTGATGGATTTGGCCAGGATCTTATCAATCTTTCCAGCACGGCAGTCTGCGATCATACGCATGAATTCTGGCCGTTTTTCTGCACGTGTGCCGCTGATCCCCGGATCCGCATAAATCCCGCCGAATTCTCAGGCGTCGTTTGCCTTGATCAGAGCAGTATAATGTTCCACCTGTCTCTCATAGCTGTTTTCCTGCTGCTCCTTCTCTATAGACACGCGCGCATATGCGGCCACTACCAGCTTCTTGGGCTCCACCTGGACCTGTACCGGCGAGAGGAGATCCGGCGAAAAGACCCGCCGCACGACTCTCCTGGATGCCACCTGTTCCATCTTCATGCCTCCTTTTTGTTCCAGCCCTTCGAATTGCCGGGCTTCCCGTTTGTTTATGATCGGGAAATCTCAACCCCGTTATAGAAGACGAAGGTCACTGTACCCTTGAGCACAATGACCTTCGTTATGAATTCTTTCAGTTTTTCATCAGAGAACTCGGTGATCGGGGAATAGTCCAAATCCCGGTTTTGATCGCGTTTCAATTTCTGAAGCTGTGTGCGTTTTGCATTCAGCTTTTCTATTATCTGCTGTCGCTCCACACTGTATGCTGTTTTCGGAAGCAGCCCGCGCAGCGCCAGCCAGGAAAGTTCGTCATCTGCCCGCTCCAGCTTTTGAATCTCGCCGGCTATCTCTGCCGCAGCATTGCTTAACGGCCGCTCCTTCACAAATTCGTTGTATGCCTCTACGAACTTTTCTTTCAGGATCTCATCCTTGATCCGGGTATTCCTGCATGCAGACGCTCCTTTATGGAGATTGGTGTAGCAGCCCCAGATATCTGACTGCCATTTCAGCCCGCTCCCATTCACTTTGTGGATGTACCGGGAATGGCATAGGCCACATTCGATGAGACCAGAGAACGGGTGCTCGGCGCGAGGCTGACCAGTGATCTTTTTGTTCTTTCTCTGGTGCCGAAGATCCTGTGCCGTCTGGAAGTCTTCCTTGCTGATGATCCCGGGATGCGTATCCTCGATGTAGTATTGTGGAGAGTATCTGCCGTCAGTGTTCATGATCTTGACACCGAGCCTTTTTACGCTTTTCATCGCCAGTGAATCTCCCATATTTTTCTCGTTCTCCAGCACACGCAGAACCGTCTGATGCGACCACGGCTTTCCGGTGGACGTGCGAAGGCCATCTTTGTTCAGCGCGCGAGCAATGACGTCACTGCCATGGCCGGCAAGGTACATTTCGAAGATCCGGCGAATGATCTCTGCCTCTTCCGGAATGATCTCCAGCGTGTTGTCCGGCAGCATACGGTACCCGCAAATCCCGTGCCCGATGGAGATCCAGCCGTTTTCGTACCGATGCCGCACAGACCACTGCTGTCGCTCGAAATCCACCTGCAGCTCATTCTCCGCTATGCTGGCAGCGATCGTCAGATACAGCTCGCTGGCCGGCTGGAATGTGCTGATGTTTTCCTTCTCGAACACCACCTCGGTACCTAGATCCCGTAGCTCACGGACGGCATCCAGAAGATCCACAGTGTTTCGTGCGAAGCGGGAGACAGATTTCGTGTAGATCACATCCAGCTTCCCGTCACGGGCGTCCTGCATCATTGCCTGGAACTGATCCCGCTTCTTGATGCTGTTTCCGCTGATCCCGCGGTCAGCATAGATCCCGACAAGCTCACGATCTGGATCGTTTGTGAATTTGTCTCGCCAGTATTGTTCCTGAAACTCATAACTATGGATCTGAGCATCGCTGGCCGTGGACACGCGAACATACGCGGCTACTCGTTTCTTTCCCATCGATTTACCTCCTTCCCCTTTGGTAAGCGGAAAGGTACCAGAATAAAAGGGGAAAGTCCAGAGAAATCTCCGGACTCTCCCCAGGCTGATTATCCTGCGATCTGCAGCGTTTTCACGGCATCCGGCCGGATGAGCTTCCCATCGAAACGCTCATGCGCAACGAAGCCGATCATGCTGTCCAGCAGGTACTTTTCCTTCAGAACGCGTACAGCCAGCGGCTCCCGCTGGAGCATCCAGAAATACGACAGGTCACCAAAGGCGATCGGCTTGGCACCGGCCTCCGTATTCGGCATATACATGCTGTACTCTACGGGTTTCCCGAGAATCGTGCCGCTGCTCTGATCCCACAGATACGCACCATTTTCATCCTTCAGGGTACGAAGGACCAGTGCTGTTTCGTCGTTTATGATCCAGGTACCTTTTCTCCGGTATTCCGGCTTTACAGACAGATACAGTTTGATCACGTCATCGTATGTGAGCTTCCCGGCAGTGACACCAACCTCCGCGCTGGTGAGAAGTCCTGTCGGCTGATCCACGCCTGTCCCAACAAGGAGCAGGCGCTCCTCTGCACGGCCAAAGCGCCGGCAGAAATTGCGCTTCAGGTACGTTTGCAGGTCAAAATGCTGATCCGCGATGAATTCCCGGCGGAGCTTTGCCAGAGAGGCCAGCTTGAATGCGCCGAATTCCGCCGTGTCAAAGCTATCTGCCTGTTCATCATAGGCCATCCGCTCATCACACAGGACTGCCTCAGCCGTGGATTCTATGGTTTGGATCTTCATATCTCCCGGCGTCGTATGGACCAGTGTGGCGCGCCGGCGGAACAGATTCTCTTCTGCCAGGGCAGCAGCGTAATCGCCATCAAACCCATGAGGGAAATCGTAGGAATCGTATTCTTCCTGGTATCCCTCTTCCAGATCGCGATCCGTGTGGACCGTAGCCTTGTTTCGAATGTAATGATCGAAAGCCTTGTTGTAATACATGGTAGTTGCGTTCATGTTTTTACTCCTTTTTCATTTGATTTTTCTTGAAAACTTGAAAAACAGGGCTATAACCCTTCTTGATTTCCCGAAATCAAGCGCGTGACCCTGCGCCGTTGTCCATGCAGACCAGCACAGAGATCAAGCTCCTCCTTGCCCCTTCGAGACGAAGGCATAGTGGTGATTTTCACAATAGTTGAGTACTTCTCCGTATGTTCGGAAGAAGAGCTGGAACCTACCTTTCTTCAGGCTCCACATTATCGGAGAGGCCGTTTTGCTACGAAGCATAATGACAGGCGCGCCGTCGTCTGCCATCAGCACAAACTTCCCCTCATAGCTACGCGTACTGAAATCCGATGCTTTCAGCCGCCATACTGATTTTTCCTTCTCTCTACTCATCTTTTTCATGATGCGACCTCCTTTTTAATGCTTTTTCTTGATCGTTTGCACATGCGTCATTCCTGGGTACGGAGGAAAGGACCATACGGAGTGATTTTTCCTATTCTTTTCTATATATCTCTTCGCGTATGATTTTATAAGAAAAACCTCCATAAACCTCCATCCTCCGGCTGAGGAGCAGCCGCGCGCATCACCACCTCCGCACGGCGATGTCCTGGATGGTCTGGATCATCCGCTCTTTTTCCGCTGGCTCCAGCTCCCGGCGCAATTTACGGGACAGGGTCTCCGGTGAGATCCCAAGCTGGTCTGCCAGTTCCCACATCCGCACGCCGTGCTCAATGGCACATACGCGAACATCGCTGTTTTTCATTTTTTCACCTCCTTTCCCGTGGCAATGACCACATGATATTGATGTGGAACAACAAAAAAAGAGGAGTGCCGCTCGGTCATCCGAACGGCATTCCTCTTGATCTGTATTCTATTGATTCCGGTATTGTAATGATATCACACCGGCGAACAATAATTCAATGCATTTTACTATCATCTTTTCCGAGTATTGTAATGATACCATACCGGGGGACTAACATTCAATAACATTTACTCTCATCTTTTCTAGATATTCTAATAATATCAGACTTGCCAGGTATCATTCAATGTCTTTTAGTATCCTCTTTGCTGCAGTGAGAATAATCACCTGGACCGGCTTTGGCATAAAAAAGAGGAGTGCCGCTCGGCTATCCGAATGGCATTCCTCTTGATCTATGTTTTATTATTTCCTGTATTGTAATGATTTCACACGGTGGAACTCTATTTCAATACGATTTACTCTGTTTGTTCCTTAATTCTAATAATATCATACTGGCCGAGTGTCATTCAATGCTTTTTAGTGTCCTCTTTTGAAAGAGGGATCATCCACATGGTTTTCTCTTCTGGGCTTGCCTATTATAACAATACCATACTTCCTGGGGCGCCACAAGACGCCATCGGCCGCCAAAGCCCGCCATCGGCCGCCAATTTTCAAATTTGTGAGCAGTTTTGTTCACTGATTCCCACTTTAAGAATATCATATATACTGTACTGCCACAAGCTGTCATCGACTGCCATTGACTGCCATCAACTGCCATTCTGGCTAACATGAAAAGCACACTTTCTCCATGATTGTGCACCAATGTTTTCGCCATTATAAGGATTATCACTCGGAATAGGCTGACACAACATGACATCGACTGACATTAACTGACATGGGCTGACAAAAAAAGCTTTCCCTATGTCTGCCGCCGAGGATCTTCTCTATTATGATGATATCATGAAAGGTGAGGCGACACAACACGACATGGGACGACATGGGACGACAATTATTCAAAGAGTAGTCGCTCATCAATCGAAAAATCCAAAGTTTTACTTTAGATTTTCTCTTGACAATTTGATTGCTGTCCGCTAATCTAAAGTTGTACTTCAGATTAGCCAAAGGAGAACGCGCTTATGTATTCGATAATCAGGCACATTGAGCCTGTCGTAGAGAGACGAGCCAGAAATAGTAAGGCCATTCTATTAACCGGCCCCCGGCAGGTAGGGAAGTCTACACTGTTCAAGCACCTTTTCAGCAGTGCAAATCAAGTCACTTTTGATGACGATTTAATGCTTGCTCAGGCCGCGGAGGATGTGGGACTGTTCCTGATGAACAACCCCTGCCCTCTGATGATCGATGAGGTCCAGAAATGCCCTTCCATCTTCAACCGGCTAAAAATCGTGCTGGACAACACTGACAAACTCTCTAACTTCTATCTCACTGGTTCTCAGAAGCTTCAGCTCATGGAGAACGTGAGCGACTCTCTGGCGGGCCGCATTTCCATCGTGGAGCTGGAAGGACTGTCACTGCGCGAAATCAATGGTGTAGAATTCAACCGTCATTTTGTTCCAACGGAAGAGTATCTCAGTGAGCGAGAGAAACACCTCAAGAAATACGGGGCTGACATATGGACGACCATCCACCGCGGCAGCTATCCTGAGCTTTACGCCAACCCTGAGAGGGAATGGATCGACTACTATCAGTCCTACGTCAAAACCTATCTGGAACGTGACGTGAACAAACTGATCAAGGCAAAGAACCACCTGACTTTTGTGCGCTTCATGACGGCGGTTGCTGCACGGACGGGCCAGATCATCAACTATGCCAACATTGCCTCGGAGCTGGACGTGTCAGAGGTCACTGTCAAAGAGTGGATCTCCATTCTCGAAAAGAGCGGGATCGTGTATATTCTCAAGCCCTACACCGCCAGCGTGCTGAAGCGGGCAGTAAAAACACCCAAGCTGTATTTCCGGGATACAGGGCTGTGCTGCTATCTCACCCGTTGGTTGACCCCAGACACACTGAAGAACGGCGCCATGGCCGGCGCCATGTTCGAGACTTTCGTTATCAATGAAATCCTGAAATCTTATTCCAACGAGGGGCTGGAGTACGATTTCGACGTGTATTACTATAACGGCAGGGATAAGAAAAAGAAGAACGAAAACGGAGAGCCGGTTGAAGTTGATGGTGAGATCGACTTGATTATTCAGGAAAACGGAATCCTATATCCTATCGAAATCAAGATGTCTACCATGCCCAAGGCGAGCATGGCGTCTGAGTTTGATGTGCTGGATGGGGTTCCTGACAAAAAGAGAGGCATGGGAGCCATTATATGTCTTCTGGACCGCAAGCTCTATCTCCGTGAAAATCTTGTCGCGCTGCCCTTGGAATACCTGTAAAATGCATCAAGACGCAATCCATTTTGGGACTGCGTCTGATGCATTTATCTACTGTTTTGTCACGATTATGAGGACCATCATTACTTTGAAGCTCCTTTTTGATACTTATCTTAGCCCCCAGGTACCATTCCCTATACCATCAACGGAATAGAAACAGTTGTCTTTCCCTTTGTAGTTCAACGAATCGGATGAATGGTCTTCGATGCATTTTCTGATGCCAGCCTTTTGCCCAGGAGATAATACAGTACCGCAAATCCTCTCATACTCTTCATATAATTCTGAATAGTTAGCCTTACCGCCAAGATTCCGCATAGCAGAAATGATCATTTCTAACTGTGTCGCCATTTGTGCTCATCCTTTCAGCATAAATTGAATTTCTGTTTGTATTGTTATTCTTCGTCCACAAAAAACTGATCCTCGCTCCAGTGTAAAAAGTGATACGGATGATCTTCGCTTACATAGATATCCGAATAAAGAAAAGTAACAACATCCATGTCTTCAAAAAGGTCGAACACCCAGTCATCCGTCGAGTTGCCCTTTATTCCTTCAATGCCGTCATAAAGCTCAATTAGTGCATTTGCTTCTTCGTTACAAAGATAAATGATTAATTCTTCCAAAACACTGTGAGCGGTCATTGGTACGCCAAGCTTTGCCGCCCCCCGCATCTGCTGTATTTTGCATTTCATTTTGAACAAGAAGTCATAATTGTATTCCATAAGGAATTGATCAGGAAGATCATATTCGAGCAATGAGACGCTCAACTGCCCAATGTGTGTTCCCGCAGGCAGGGAGGAAAGAGAGTTCAAGTCTGTTTCAACATGATCAAGAAGAATATCGCTCCCTGCAGCGAATGACATAGCCGCCATGTCTCCATATTTCTTTTCTAAGTATTTTGACCACGCTGTATGATCCTTATAGTCTTCAATAGAGAGTACATCATCATTCTTCTCTTCACCATTTGGTAAGGAAAGCCAGTTAAGAGCTTTACAGATTCCTTTACATTTGTCTTTACGAATGGATTCACCAGCCTCGTATCTACACCAAGTTTTAGTTCCAACCTCTGCTCTCGAGGCTGCTTCTTCAATTGTAAGCCCCAATTCAATGCGCCTTTGCCTGATTTGTTTTGCGAGCGCTGCATTTCCTTGGATGGTTTGTTGAGCCATTACGTATCCCTCCTCTTACGTGACATGTCAGTGTATTGTCATTATGTCATATATAATCATTTCTGTCAACTCTCTTCTTACGGGTTAACGGTTTATTAGATAATCAAAACCACCAGTAAAACTGGTGGTTTGTACCCGCCCTAAAAGGGCGTATTGCCAGCAGCCTCTCAAGAGGCTCTGAATGATCCATCAATCGCATCATTCTTACAGGCCGCCGCTAAAGCGGCCTGTTTTGATGCCTAGATATTCTTTTTACCCGTAAACGGGTCAATGTACTCTTTAAGTGATATTTGATCATCTGCAATATCCTCCTGCAGTTGATTTCTTATGTATTCTGCTATCGCTCTTTTGTTGCGCCCTACTGTGTCAACATAGTAACCTCTGCACCAGAAATGCCTGTCGCCATATTTGTACTTCAGGTTTGCATGTCTATCAAATATCATTAGACTGCTTTTGCCTTTCAGATAACCGACAAACGATGACACGCTAATGTTTGGTGGGATACTGACCAACATGTGGATATGATCCGGGCATAATTCTGCCTCAATTATCTCTACATTCTTTTGTTCACACAGCTTGCGTAGGATCTTACCAATATCTACTCGTATCTGCCCGTAGATTTCCTGTCTTCTGTATTTCGGTGCAAACACTATGTGGTATTGGCATCGCCATTTGGAATGTGATAAACTTTGGATGTCTTTACTATCCAATTGATAAAAACCTCCTCTCTTTGGTAATGATGCGATTGGGGAATCGCTCTTATTATATGGAGTTCGGAGGTTTTTATACTTGAATCTAAAGATTTCTTATTCCACCAGCAGAGCTGGTGGTTTATTGTTGCTAAAGCCACAATAAAAGCACCATAAGCATGATAATCATACTTATGGTGCTATCACCGTGGCGGAGCGGGTGGGATTCGAACCCAACGCCGATGCCGGTTTTTCAAGCATCGCGGCGGTTTTGGTTGCAGAATAGGTCATAGAAAAACGGCCCCGAAGGGCCGTTCACGGTGCGACATACACGGTGCACTCCGGTACTGCATTCGCGGCGAGCATGACGCTCGCTCTCTTTTTTGCTTCGGTTAAGGTCCAGACACCCGGAACCCAGAACACGGTGTCGGTCTGGTATGCGCTGACCTGATCCAGATAGACCTCGGGAGAGATCTCCTCGAGCTTCGCGTTCTCGACGATGAACGCCCAGTGGCCGGTCCCCTTCGGAGCCTTGCCGTGCTCATTGATGTATTCGTTGTTCGAGAAATCATACTTCATTTCCGTACCCTCTTGCCATCGTTACCTCCGTGGCGGGATTATTGATTAAACTGGCCGCATCTCCAATCGTCCATCACGGTGGATTGTTGCCTCGCCGGTTTTCATGACCGGAGCGTTGATGAAAACGGAAAACGTGACCGCTTCAGCAGGCAGTTTGCAGTCAAATGCTCTCATGCACTGGTCAAACAGGAACGCAGAGCCCCTTCGTTCGCCGCCCACGGTGATGATCCTGTGTGAAAGAGTGTCGCAGGCATTGATCACGCCAGAAATATTTATGGTTGTCATAAAGACTCCTTTCTGCCATCGTTACCTCCGTGGCGGGTTCCCATTTAACAGTACGTCACCAGATCCGGTCTGCCGTTCCTGATGCAGGCCTCCTGCCTGTGCAGGATCGCCATCTGCGATAGCTCGTTGGCCTCTTTCCAGTCTTCCCACTCCAGCCATGCCACCGGGAGCTCCAGAGAGAAGAACCGCTCTGACTTGTCCCTCAGATCTTCCAGCCTGCTGTACTCCGCGTCGCTGACCTTCTTGTCGCCGTTCCAGATGTCATACAGGTCAATCATCACCAAAGTGTGGATCAGGTCGAAGTTGTGCTGGTTCTTCATGGTGCTGAACGGGTACAGCTTCCTGCAGGAGATCACCCTGATGCCGTGCTCCCGGCAGACCCGGAGCTGTTCATCCTTCTTCGCTTCAGATCTCGGATAGCAGACCTTCACCTGACCATCCCTGCCCTCGTACTTCAGTGCCCATCTCTGCTCTTTCATCTTCATACCTCCTTGTGCGGTGCTATCCTTTAGGTTGTGTGCATCTTAACTCTGGTTCGAGGGCTTGTCAACTAAATTTTGCTAAATTTGTAAAGATTTATTTTCTGCCATTGATGGGTACAAAAGAAAAAATCCGCCTTGCGGCGGATCTTCACTCTCCGAGGACCGGAGACCGGTCAAACGCGTCTGCGATGATCCGGTCCACATCCTCGACCATCTGGTAGGTGCTGACCATCACTCGGTCCTCCCTGCGCTGTGCGTAGGCCTGCAGGACCTTCTGCTCCCATTCCCGGAGCGCCATCTCCAACAGCATGTAATCAGTCTTCATTATTTGCCTCCGCATAATCGCAATTGACATCCAGCAAGAAAAACGTATACCCGAGAATACTGCAGTTCCATGCGAGATTACCAATGACCATCGTCATGGCCTGCCCGCTGGTCTCGGCAGGAACCTCCCGGTCGAAGGTCCTGCGCTCGCCATCCTGCAGATACGCTCCGGTCACCCGGAACACATACTGAAGCATTACTCCACCTCCTCCAGATCGTAGTCCCTGAGCTCCTCCTCGGTGAGCTTGCGGTCGTAGACCAGCACATCCCACCAGCGCCTCTTCCATGAGTCCTCCCTGCGGATCAGCCCATTCATGGGCTGGCACATCGGGGAGAACCCCCTGAGCTTCATACCGTATTTGTATTCCATGTTCTACCTCCTTAAAACTTGTAAATCAGGCTTCCGTCTTCGCGCTCTTCGTAGGAGTAGTATTTGTCGCCCTTGAAGATTACGGTGTACTTCTTCCCGGTGTTGACGTCCTCGACATGCTCCAGCCCGTATCCGTATGGCGGTACATTTGCTCCAAAAATCGTATTACCCCTGAACGATTCTGCTTCGATGTATAAAGTCTTTGCCATTTCGCTTACCTCCTCATGCGGTGCTGTTCTTTAAGTTGTGTGCATCTTAACTCTGGTCCAGATACTTGTCAACTAAAATTTTACTTTAATTCTAAAATTTCTCTTTTGTGAGCAAAAAGAAAAGGCCCCGAGCCGAAGCCCGGAGCCATAACAAAGGAGGTATATGGGAACGGTGAAAGCAAAAGCCCGTTACCAGTCTTTTGCAGTGTGGCGGTAGTCGCGGACCTTGAATGCCTTGTTGCCATAGCACTGGTCCGAGAACGCCTCGAGGTGATACCCGTTTGAATAGTAATTGATTGCACCGATCACGCCGTGCTCCTTCAGGATCTTAGACCAGCGGTTCGTGACGTTTGTCCTCTGCCGATCGTTGTGCTTGACGTGCCAGTCCGCGGCGCATGCCATAAGATGGGCTGACCGCGGATCACCACCCACGGACCGGTTAAAGTCAGGCTGGCGGTAGCAGGATGAGATAACCATCGGCAGGTCGAACCATGTCCTAAACTCCTCGAGCATGACCAGAAATAGCCGCGACTGCGGGCTGTCGATCCACTGTGGGAGATCCGCCCGCCCGCGGTTATTCGCAAGCTCGTAGAGGGCAAAATGCGGCCCCAGATGCACGTTCTTCTCCACCGTAGCGGTGTAGGTGGTCCCGCAGTCGGTGATGACCTTGACCTTCATGCTACACCTCCGGTAGACCGGTGGCGATGCTGGTCAAGATCGACAGCAGGCCAGCCAGAGCAGATGCGCTGACGACCTGAATCCAGTTGACATCAGTTAAAAAAGCCGCGGTCCCGATAGACGCGACTGCGGTCTGGCAGATGGTGCGTAAGGCCCTGATGCCTGCGGCCTTCCAAAAGCCCTCGCCCATTACTTCTCCTCCTTCTCCTCCGGAACCAGCTTCCTGAAGTCCTCGTAAATGGGCTCCATATCCACGGCATCGGGAGTCCAGTAGGGCTCGGACTTCCCCATCGCATTGGCCATCAACTTGCTGTAGATGACCGAATTGTCGTCCGGGTGATCCTTGTCGACGTCCACAGAATGAAGGAACATCTGCATAAAAAGTTTCGGATACTTCTGATACATCATTCTTGCTTTAGATTCCATTTTTCTCCTTCCCAACGCGTTCAACGCGTTGACTGCTTAATGTAAAAACCATGCTATAAAAGCGGCAACGATGGCCGCGATAGCCGCGTCAATGAGTTTGGTCCAGCGGATCGCCGGTGCTTTTTCAAGAGTCTTTAGATCTCCCTTGATACTCTTTAATTCATCGGTCATGTGGCGCTGTTCAACCACCATCTCCGCCACGGACGTAGCAAGGGAGTTGAGAGCGTCCATCTTGCTCTCCAGAGTGTCCAGCCGGTGCTGGTTCGACTTGGACCGGGCCTCAGTCTCGGTCAAGACGCGGATAAGATTCTCGTCCATTCCAGCCCCCTATTCATAGACCCATGCGATCTGGCCGTTATTCGTCGGCGTGGTTTCAGACGACACCAGAGCGGTCCCTCGGACCATATAGGTGGTGTAGCCCGTATCCGCCGATGCGACGCCTGTAGCGCGGTTCAGTGCATTCTTCAGCGTGTTCATGGTCAGCAGATTGGTGCTCCCCGTGATGGCAGACGTCGCCGTCGTGTTATTTGTGATGGCACGTGTCGTAAATGCGCCGGTCGTTGACGAACCTGAGATGATCGCCCTATTTGCCGTAAAGGATGCCGCTCCAGTGCCGCCCCTGTTTACAGGCAGAGTCCCAGAGGTAATGTCCTCTGCGGCGTGCTCATGCCCTTCTAAAGACGCATACTGCCAATCGGTCCAGCCGCCGTTGGTAGCCGTGGACGCTCCCGTCTGGCCCCTTATCCCAAGAAGTGTGCCGCTATTGCTCACGTAAAGTTGAGACGCCCACCTTGTGCCATTGTCCCAGTCCATGTGAAGGATGTGCCCATCAGATGAAGGCTTTCCTTCGGTCATTGAACCGGTCGCAAGGAATTTCTTCAAACCTGCATAGTTATCAGACGCAATGTTAGCTGTCGTCGGCCTTCCTGTTGTGCCAGTCCCATCATGGTAATAGTTCGACAGATACTTAGCCCTCGCCGCCTGTCCTGTTGGTGTCAAATAGTCGGTGCCTGCGGTGAGCGGTGCTTGATAGTCCGTCCCCGCAGTAGCCGCACTCACACCTCCAGATCCGTCCCCTTTAAGGATGCCAGATGCGGTGATCTTCGCCTGCTTGCCATCGACCGCGCTCTGCGTCGCCAGATTCGAAGTCGCATAGCTCCATGTGCTGGAAGAATTCACATAGAGCGATACCGTGGACTCGCCTGCCCCGAGGTTGCTGAAAGCATACTGGTTGTTTACCACCCCGATATACGGGCAGACAATGTCGTTCCAGCTGACGTAGCAAAACAGCAATTTATTTGCATCCAGCGCGGCGCTTATCTCCGCATAGGTGGTCGTGCCGTACTCAGCCACAAAGAGCACGTCGCTCCCGCCTGATATTGTGATGTTTCCGCTCCCAAGGACGGACTCGCCGTTTATCGTCTTGATGTTGGTCCCGCTGACCAGAGTCTCCTGCTTCGACGCAAGCGCATTCCGAGCAGTAACATCCGCGATGTCGTAGACCGTTCCGTCCGACGCCGTGATTTGTTTCACGTCAGCCATAAGGGCCTCCTTTACGGTTCAACCGCAGTGCTGGTGGATGCCGCAGTCGCCGCCGCAACGGTGACGGATGCCGCGTTGTTGATCTTCACAGTGGGCTGGGCCGTGACCTTTACGCCGGTAAGAGCGGTGGCGGTGGTCGGCGTTCCCAGAGCAGTAATCGGTGCGACCAGATCATCCGTCCCAACGGTGACAGATGCACTGGAGATGCCAGTCGCTACAGTCACGTCGCCGGTAGTCCCAGACGCCAGAGTAATGCTGGGCTGAGTCATGCTCACCGCGGTAGCCGCAGATCCGGTAGTCGCGGTCCCCAGACCGGTCATGACAGTGCCGCCTGCACCCGTTGAGCTCAAAGCGCCCGTGGCGACAGTAGTAGCAGATGATGCGACCTTGGCGGCGGTGACATCAGTCGCCGTTACAGCGGTCGGAGTATTCGCGGTCCATGCAAACGACAGGACGCCATCAGCATCTACAGACGCACCCCATGATGCCGCAGATCCTGCGGTGGCGGTGACCTTCGATGCGGTCACAGTGCCATTGGTCCCGGTGATCGAAGTAGTGGCCAGCTTACTGGTCGCGCCCGGGTACGACTTCACAAAGGTGGCGGTACTGCTTACAGAGACGCTCCCTCCAGATGCAGTGGCGGAGAGCTTCGTGGTGGACGGAGTGACGGTGGCCCCGAAGGTGGTATCCGCGCCCAGCACGCTGTCAGTGGTGTGTGCCCCGAAGCCGGTAATAGCCGCCGCGGTTCCGTTTGCCCCGACCGCAACGTCGCTGGCCGTAGCAGACAGCGTCATGCTGTTAGGAGTTACAGTGTGGGTGTGTGACAGAGTCGCATACCCGGAGAGGTCGGTCTCGGTGGTGCCGATCATCTCCCATTTATACGAGCTTCCATCTTTCCACGTGATGTACTCCTGCTTTACATTCGGGCTCGCCCCACCGGATACCGGTACAAGGTACAGCTTCCCCATAGTGGACGCAGACGCCGTAGGCAGAGTCGATACGACCACGATCGGCAGACTCAGGTCCGACACGATGTCATCGTAATTATGGGTGTTGCCATTGGAATCGATCAGATACCCCGCGGCGATCTGGTAGTAATCGCTCCCGAGTTGCACATATTTAACAGTGCCAGTTGGTGTTATTGCCATGTACAGGCCTCCTTATTTCCCGTTTTTCAGCGCGAGTATTCCTTGGTTGTCATCAAAGCTAAAAGAGCATCCGCCGATGTCCGACAAAAGCTCATTCGCATCCCTTTTCTGGATCTCGCCGGTAGCCACGTCCTGCGTAAGGACGTTTGACACCGCGATATCGCGGTCATTTATTGAGACGACGTGTAGGTGCTTAGCCGTGAGGATGGCGTCCACCGTTACGTCGCCCGTCATCGTTCCACCGGAAAGAGCGAGGTAGTTCGCAAGCTCCGCTTCACGGGCCGCGGTCACATCGTAAAAGTAGTACACGCTCCCGTCGCTTAGCCTGATCTTTTTTATGAACTTCTCCCCGGCCATGTTTACCCCCTATTTACAGACCACAAGCTCCTGCTCCGGTTCATCTACGTAGACGCAAGCGCCCCACTCGATGGAACCTGTGACCGCCACGAAGGTCTCGAACTCATCCGCCACAAATGTGTCGCCGGTCGACCCTATCTCCAGCGGGAACGTCGCATCACCAGTGATGAGCTCCGCGGCAAAAGGCTTGGAGCATTCCTCAAATTTCACATTGAAGGTCATGACCGTATGACCTCGTCGTTTAAGACATCCGCGACCGGTACGTTAAAGATTTTTGTCGCCATAGCCACCTCTCCGATCCCGACCCTCATCTGGACCTGCACATTTGGATACGCAGGAGAGAACTGCTTCGTCTCTTCCTGAGTCAGCGCGATCGACACGGTCTGCCCATCGATCGTCATGTCCGCAAGTCTCTTTTCGAACAGGATCACCCCGTTCTGAGCATAAGTTAAGCGGAGCCAATCGAGCTCCGCCGGGTCTACATTTTCAGGGAACACAAAGCTGTGCGTAGGCGTTGTAAGCCTGATCATAGGGCCTCCTTCCCAAAAGACTGCATGAAAAAAGCGGGCCGCATGGTCCGCTTTTACTGTTTTTTATTCGAGCGAATCTGGATCGACATCAACTTCAATCGTTCCAAAGTAGGCATAGAGTTTTTTCGCCTGATTTAGAGTGATGGTATTCTCCCCTGTAATATCGGGATAATCTGCCTGAACAGGGTCGTTTGTCCATTCACATACAGGGCAACACTCCCACTCTTCAACTTCATGCTTCCCACAACATGGACAAATCGTTCGTTTTAACATTTTACTTCCCCCTGTGGATTTTTCTTGCTTCACCGTGGAAATATGCCGTCCGTTTCACAGGCTTGAACATTGTAATAATCTTGGTCTTCTTCCCCTCGATCGCGAAATCATTCGTAGGTTTAAAATGTCTGTAAACAAGCTCATCTGTTTCGAACCCAAGAAGCCTAACCCCGTCGGGTTCATTTTCCAAAAGCAATATCGACCAGTCACGGTATTGGTCTTGTGACCAGCCGGGATATTCCGAACTGTGGTCGCTTTTCTTGCCGCTTCCAAAATGCTTCTTCAGATTTAGTTCGCTCCAGCCTGAGCTGGTCCGACATTTATTGAGTGTCAGTTTAGCTTTTGCTTCTTCAAAAGTCAAGTTATTTGCGGTGCTTCCGCCTATTTGCCCGGGCCTTCCCGCATGGCCAAAATTGCCACTCCCTCGGCCTCCATCATAAGAATAGAATCCCCAGATCATTCTGGTAACAAGGTCCATCATACGTTAGCCCCCACACTGAAAGAACCAGAGCCTGCGTTGGTCAAAAACTGCTTCGAGACAGTGTCCCAGAAGCCGGGAACATTATCAGATTTGCGCTTGACAGGGTACAGGTCCATGATCACTGCTCCCGATCCGTTATATGCGGTCACTCTGCCGAAAATACCAGCGCGAGCAGAGCTTGTGCTATAGCTGTACAGATAGAAAGGATTCCCCGCGAAAGAGATTGCACTCGAAATGCTAACCGACGCAGAATCGTCCTCGACCTTTACTGACGCAGTGTTGGTCGTTCCGTAATTACCAAAATTCACGACGACATTTACCATTTCGTAGGAACCGCTGACTCTTCGGAACAAAGGCTGACTCTCAGCCGTAGCGGTTTTACTGCCGATGTAAATCCGCCCATAATAGCTCAGGATTGTCGATGTAGTTTTATAACCAGTGAAGTATTGCTTCCTGTTATTCGAAGCACTAAATCCCATCCTGCAGGTCTCTGTTCTGCTTGAGCCCTCGACCTGCATACATTCAAATTCAAGCCTCAGCCCCTCTTGTGTCGTTATTGGGAGCACAATATACGGGCCGTCAGAGCTCGCTTCGACATATGCCACCTGCTGGTACTTATACGGGACCGTGCCGAAAACAATATCCTTCGCTGTCCCGCCGATCTTCGTCTTGCCCGCGCCGATGTCGTAGGTGGTCCCGCCGATCTTCGCCCGCCCGTGCGTGATCGTGTATGCAGTTCCGCCGATCTTCGTCTTCTGCGCCATTTTACTCGCCTACAATCTGCCTGTATTCTTCAGCGGTGATAGTCCCATCCTGCACGGCCTTCTGCAGGCCCTCGATAGTCACAAGGCCACGGTTGTACAGCCTCTGCAGGGTTCTCGCTCTGTTACTCATTAGTTCTCACCTCCATAAAGCAGTTCGTATGCAAGTTCCAGATCGGTGGGCATTCCCATCTTCACAGAGACGGTTCCATCACGGTGGTCGATGACGTCACCGGCAACGGAGAAGTCGCTGTTGTCGTACTCCTCGCGCATAGCCTGACCATCGTCTTCCCACTCGGAGATGATCGACCATGACGCCCCGTCCACGAAAAGAGACGCGGCAGTCGCAGGTTCCATCGCAAGGGTAATGGTCTTGCTCTCCCTGCCATCCCATGCGCTGTCATGGAGAGTCCCGCTGATCTCTGCAGGATACTCAACGTTGTTGATCTTTACCTTTTCCATAGTTCCTCCTTACTCATAGACCCATGCAATCTGACCGTTGTTAGTCGGCGTGGTTTCAGACGCGACCAGAGCCGCCCCTCTTACCATATATGTGGTGTAATTTGTATCCGCGGCAGACACATTGGTGGTCCGCCCCAGCTTATTCGAGAACGTAGTATACAGTCCACCAGACGTGACCATTTTGGTTGATCCCGAGGTCGGCGCGGTGTCCACCGAGGTGTTGCCGGTGCCGCCATGAGCCGTGCCAAGCGTCCCCGTAATATCGCTCGCCGCATGAGTATGTGATGCCGCCGCGGCCCCGAGGTTCGTGAGAGCACCTGCGGCAGAGGTCGCCCCGGTTCCGCCCTGAGCTACAGGCAGAGTCCCGAAGGTCGCCGCCCCGTTTGCCGCCGTAGCATAGAGAGCACCAGACGCAGTCGCGATAGCCGCCAGAGCCCCAGTAGTGCTCGAAGCATTCCCCGCGAGAATGGCGTTCTTGGTGACAGATGTCTTACCAGTGCCGCCCTTAGAGACGCCCAGAGTGGCTGACAGACCGCCTGCGGTACCGGTGATGCTCCCGGAAGGGATCACGTAGTCCGTGCCCGCCACAGCGGCGCTGATGGCCCCATTAGAGCCCTTCAGGATTCCAGTAGTGGTAATAGCCGCCTGCAGGCCAGAAAAGGCGTCGTTGATTACTCCCACATCGGTGAGCGCTTCGTTCACCTTCCCGTTCAGGTAGTTATACCCATACTGAGCCGCGAGCCCGACATCCGGTCCGTTCGGAGCCACGGTCTGCCCATTAGACCACGTGGTCGGCAGATCCGCAGTCGGGTTTGTTTGAATAGGTTTAGTTGCCATTTACGCCCTCCTGCACGCTTATAAGGTGCTTCATGGTGGTAGTTTGAGCAATGGGCACATAGACGTTTGACAGAGTCAGCACATTATCATCTGCGTCCAAAAACTCGATCTTTGTCACCAGAGACGTGACCGCGGTCGTCACAGGATAAGAGACCGTGACGACACTGCCAGAGCGCGACTTTGTAAGATCAGAGATTATCGATGACCCGTTGATGCGGGCCTTCGCGATGTTTGCAATGATCCCCTCTGCGGTCTCATTGAGCAGGTCCTCCTGCACTGACGGAGTAGCCGCCATCTTATACTCACGCTCCTCTCCTTGACTGGTGAAGGGACTCAGCCCCAGCCCCCAGCTTCCCAAACGATAGTTATATATGACCGCCGAGCCGTATACCGCTTCGTTCATCAGGATGGAGTCCTGCAGGAACGGAGTCAGCACATAGACGATGTGCGCAGGCTTTATGGCGTTGATGGTCCGCGCCACTTCGATGGCATAGCCCTGATTGGATGCAGACGCCTCGATGTAGATAGTGTATGCGGAGCCGTCTACAGTCAGGACGTAGTTCCCAGCCCCGATGAGCTCATCCAGCTTCTGACGCAGGAACCGAATCGAGAACGGCGGCTTGGTAGACAGCCGGTTTATCAGCCTCATGCGCCTGAACTCCAGAGTCTCGGTGGCCGGGTTCGGGATGATCCCCAGCACGCGCTCCCATTCAGCAACAGCGCCTTCATTCATCGTGGCGAAAAAGAAGTTACCCTTCACAGCTGTCATGTTTGACAGCAGGGTAACCGCCTGAGCCTTCTCCGCCGCAATTATCTGCTGGTATTCCTCGATCTCCTTATACCAAACCGGGAGATAGGCCATGAGATCAGTATCGACGCGGACACTATTCATGGACATTCACCGTCCCCATAATCGGGATCTCCTGCAAGGCCCCACTCTCGGTGAGATAGATGTCAGATGCCGCGGCAGAACTCCCGTGACGCCCGATCGTAACGCCGGTTACATTCTGCACCCCCGGCACGCTCACAATGGCCGACGTGATCTGCGAGAGATACACATCCGCGCTGTACTGGACCGCAGAGGATGAGACGTTCGTGTCCCACGACTTACGGATGGAGAGCAGGTAGGCATCAAGCGCATCGATGATGGGCTGTTCGACCTGCCCAAACTCCTTACCCGGTGCGAGGGTGACCGTGGCGTTTATATCGATCCCGACCGCAGTCGGAGCCATCACGGTGACGGTAGCCCCGATGGGAGCATACCCCAGCCCCTGCCCCTGATTTACGGTGGGATCTACATCCGTCTGGATCTCGCTCACGAGGTATGCCGACGCAGGGTCGTAGTCGCCATCCACAACAGACAGCACCACGGTGCCCGCGCCCCTGCCTGCAGGATAGACCTGCACGCCGCCGACGCCAGCGATGGCCAGCACGTGCTCCCTGTAGGCCTGCACGTTCCCGGCAAAAGCATCCGCCAGCAGAGCCTCGATGAGACGTGCCCTCAGATCCTCGTCGCTCTCCTCGTCTTCGCCCGCGACCAGAATGGTCGAGATGGTAGCAGAGGTAAGTCCCACGATGCTGGTGATAGGCAGGATGGCCCCAATGTACTCGTTGCCGATGGAGCCTGCGGTCTCGGCGGTGAGGTCATAGGTGTAAGACGAGCCCACCTGACCAGCGTAGGACGTCACAACGAAGTTGATACTGTCAGCCCCGTTGATGGTGGAAAACCTCGCCCCGATCGGGACCTGCACATTGAACGTGCCCAGCCTCACCGCGGATGATGCCGCGTTCCTGCTGATGCCGCCCATGATGGCGAGCTGGTCCAGATCGTCGCCAACGGCAGTCTGGATAAAGGCGCTCTGCTGGACCTTGGCGAGCTCCAAGTAGAACTCCTCCAGAGCGTAAGCCGCAGGCCCCAAAGCGGTCTGGATGGGTGACGTGTCGCGCTTATCGTAGGAGTCCGAGACCCGATCCAGCATTGCCTGCAGGATGTTTGCATAGGTTTGAGACGTGAAATCTATCATGCATTCACCTCCTCGGGAATGTCACCATAAACCGTGTTGACCACGAAGGAAAGCGACAGCGAGTCACCAGAGACCGCCGTGTGGAACTCTGACAGCCCCGTGACGCGGTTATCCATCATCAAGGCATCTGTTATACGCCTGCGGAGCTCCAACGCAACGTAGCCCGAGTCAAGGCCTATCAGGCCATCATACTCGACCCCGCTGGACGGACGGTAGATCTGCCAGAGGTAACGCTCGGTGTGCAGGATGATATCCACCGCCTGCTTCACCGCCTCGTACCCATCACAGGTCCCCCGGATGCGCTTCGACTTCTGGTCGATAAACCACGTGAGGGAAGGCTCGCTCTCCACGATCGTCCCCGCGTTCAGATTTAATGTTGATACCGGCAGAACAGCCATGCACGCCTCCTAAAACAACCTCGACAGTACAATGAATTTCTGCCCATGCTGGACCGATATCATCATCACTTTGTCGCCGATCTCAAGCCCCTTATTCAGAATCGCGTAACCATCCACAATCGGAAGCGCGGTCCCATTCTCGTAGACAGCAACGCCATCCAGCCCCTTCTGCGTTGTGTAGGTGCCAGTGAGCCCTCGCTCGATAGCGACCTCTGCGCTGTGGGAATGGGATAGCGTCGAGATCTTGTGCGTATGTTCAAGCAGAATCTTCTTCTCGACCACGCTCTCCGTTAAAAGCAGAACCTCTTTCCTCAGCGGAGCCTGATAGATGTCGGTCTGGATCTCAAGCGGATCGACCGCGGTAACCGTTCCCACAAAAAGGTCCGTGGGCTGGGTTGCCCCGACCGTTTGGTCGCTTATCTGCTGTAGCACTTCCAAAAGAGTCATAAGCCCTCCTACCAGTCGAGCGTTTCGATCTCCATCGTGTGGTCGTCATTTACAAAGGTGTGGGTGACGCGCTCCAACAGCATGATGCGGTTTAGATCGATGTCGCCCAGATTGTCAATTACGACCCGGAGCATCTGACCGGCACGAAGCCCCAGCACGCCCAGAGCAGACAGCGAGAACGTCCTGCGGCGTCGGTTATAAAAGCTCAAGGTCTGCTCGGCCTGAGAATTCATCTGCGCCAGATTCACGTCGCCATCCACCGACTTATAAAGCTGGAGCAGGCCCCAGCGTGCGATGTTCGCAGAGTCCTGCGCGATCACCACGTCGGTCTTCCCGGTGCTCTCATTCGGGTGCGCCAGCTTGACGGAGTTGTAGGTATCCGAATCGATATCCGTCTTGTACGTGTAATCCGTCACGTAGGATTCGTCGCCCAGAACGTAGTCCGAGACCCACCCAGACGCCGCACGAAGGGACAGCCCCTCGCCGTTGTCGTACAGGACATACACGGTCCCGGTGTTGAGAAGCGTCTGCCCTATGGCATCTTGAATGATGTCGATGCAAGGCTTACTGCTCTCGATGAGAGACGGGATCAGGTACCCGGTGTCCTCAATCGTTCCAACAGAAATCTGCAGATCCTCCGCGATCTGGCGGATGATGTCGCCAGCACTCATGGAGTAGAACGCATAGTTCGCGCTTGCCTTCAGATACCGGAGCCGGTCGTAGCAGGTGACGGTAAAAACGTTCCAGCGGTCCTTTGACTTCGTAAAGACCCAGCCGTAGAACTGGACCTGTCCGTCCACAGAGAACCGGACCACATCGCCCTCGAAGAAGTGGACCTCCTCGGAGATCTTCAGCCATGTGAAAGTGAGCTTCCCCGGAGACCCCGTGCGGTACGTTTCAAGCTGGACCTCGGTGACCGTTTCGGAGATGTCCCACATCCGTCCTGTTCGTTTATCGGTAATGATTAGTTCATACATTCGATACCACCGTAAGCGCGGACCTCTTCATCCAGCCCAGAGCGGCCCCAGCTTCGGTCGCCACGTGGTACGGGTACGCCCGCGTCTCGCTCACGATCCGGGTGACCTTACACCTGCGTCCAGACAGCGTCCCGTGCGGGTTGTCCCCATAGGACGTGTAGTAGTTCGGCCCATTCGCAATGACGATAGTGCCGACCACGATCTGGTCACCGCCGGTCTGGCGGTTCGGCGTTTCGGTCACGACATCCTCAGATGCTCCAGAGGACTGATAGGTGGTCCTCGCTATAACCCGCTTCGGAGAGTAGTCACGCCACTCCCGGATGGTCAGGGTGTAATAAAAGTCCCCGGTCTCGCCGCCCTTCTCGGTGAAGGAAAACGACTGGACCGTGCACTTAAACCCCGGATCAGACGTGAAGTACGGAGTGCCATCCTCCATGTAGCGGACCGGAGTGTAGGTGATCACGCGCCGATCATCCATAGCCTTCTGGAAGAACTGAATGTAGAACTCCGGTTCCCTAAACTGATTCGGAGTCAGCACGGCAGACGTTACCCGTGCAGGGAAATAGCTGGAGATCTCAACCTCTTTCTGCTTCGGCCTGCGCGGGACCGTAATAGCGCCCAGCCCCAGCACGTTATACTCCGAGTTATCGGAGTCCTTCGACACCGGGAGCTCTTCAGGGTTTATCGGCAGACGCAGAACCACATCGCCATACGAAAAGAACAGCCCGTAGTTGATCATGCGTTACCTCCCAGAATAGACGTAGGGACTCGAAGTAGACCCAGCCGCGACCTGCTCCATCAGGATGTACTTGATGGCCTCGCCCAGCCGCCTGCGGTCTTCCTCGGTGTTCCCAGTGTTCGCACCATTGATAGTGATGACTGGCGTCTGCGAGGTGAGGTTTACCTGAGACACAAACGCCCGAGACGCGACCTCGATCATGTTCTTCAGATCTTCATCCGTTACGGCGTTCTTGATGGATTTGGTATCCGATGCGATGGATTTAAGGCTCTGCGCTTTCTGCCTCTCCAGCGATGCATTGGAGAGCGATGCCCCCAGACCTCCAGCCCACGAGCCAAAGGTATCCATTGTCTGCCTCGGGTCGAGCTTATCCATCCTCTTTAGAGTGATAACGCTCTCGCCAAAGGTGTCGTCCGCCCACGACTGAATACTGTTTCGGAAGCCCGTTATTGTTTTCGCACTATTCGTCCCCAAAAGGGCATCTATTGCCTTCGCCGCAGTTTCCACTATCCCGACAATAGTATCGAAAAGGTCAACTGCCATCTTTGCAACCAGTTTAAAAGGATGCCTCCAAAGCGTCGCGAAATCCTCGGCAAATGATGCTATCAGGTCCCAAACATCAGCGACAATGTTATAAACCAGCGAATACAGCCACCCGACGCCCTGCCCGATGTAGTTAAACACCTGTTCGGTTGTCATGCCCAAGCTCTCAAGGTAGCCTACAAGACCAATAACAGCACCGGCAATAAGGACCAGCGGCCAGTGCGCCAGCATTATAGCTCCAGCCATCAAGGCGAACTTCACCGCGAGAAGCCCAACAACGATGCCTACGCCCATCGCGATCTGCTGGAAGTGATCCCCCAGCCACGTCACGACGACCGTCAGCTTTTCGATTACGAACCCCAGCACCGTGCCAAGCGCCCTAAAGAGCGTCTCCATACCACGTGCGAACCGTTGACCGGACGAGCTCTTAAAAGCCGCGTTGAGCGCCGTGAGCCCATCTGTGAGCCCGCGCAAAAGAGACACCATCCATCCAGCAAAACCGTTGGATATTGTCTCCTTCAGTTTCGTGAATGGTTTTGCGATGGCATCTGGAGCACGCCCTATTGCATTACGCAGATAGGTAAGCAAGCGACGCGCAGACACAAGCGTAAGAGCCATGCGCGTCAGCCGCTTCGTGAGACTATCGATCCCCGTGGTTTTCCCGAGATCGTCCACTTCGTCCTTTGTCCTGTGGAATAGGCCAGAAACGCTCTTCTTTGCGAATGATACCAGTGAGTCGATCCGCTTTCGTCTTTTCTCGGCCTTTTCGTCTACGAGCCTGTCATGGGTCTCCAAAAGAGATGTAGCCCGCTTGTCCAGATCATATAGTCGAGCGGCAAGGCTGTCGCTCTGCGAAATGAGTGACTCAAGAACCTGCTCATTCCCGCTTTTCATCCAATTCTTCCAAGCCACTGTGGTAGGACCGCCATAGTCAGCCCTTGCCTTTTGCTCTTGCAAAGCGGCAATTTTCTCGCTGACCTGCTCGGCCTCAGCCTCGAGCCTTTGAGTACTCTCATAGTTTTTGAACAGCGCCGCGTCAACGCGCTTTAGCTTGTTGACATATCGGTCCAGAGGATTCGAAAAGCCGTCTTTGATTTTTAATTCTTTCTCAATTGCAGGCATTTACTTCTTCATGGCCTCCTTGCGCTCTTTCGCTTCCCTTTCCGCGAACAGGGCAACCAGCACCCGCTCGCGGTAGGGAAGCTGTTCGTACTCATGCGGAGCCCAGCCCCGGTTGACGAAGCAGTAGTACGCCACCATCGTCTCCGGGTCTTGCTCCCTTATAAGTTTTTTGCTTCTTCCTCGATCTCATCGCCCATGCCAGAGAGAGTCGCGATGGCATCCGCCAGCTTGTTATACTCACCTGCATAAAGCATCTTGGGAGCGACCAGCAGAGGATCAATGACCCCCCACGCGTCGCAGATCTCCTTCGAGTTGAAATCGGGGAACACCGTACCCGCCGCCACAATGGCGTGCGAGTACGCGTTCGAGTCAAGCGTGCGCCTTTCAACACCAGAACGATCACGGGTGACCTTGGTGCACTTCTTCACCAAGGCGTCGTTCTCTTCCTGAGTGATGGCGCGGATTTTGAACGGGATCGGGTTCCCGTCCTCGTCCTTGAATCTGGTAGAAACCATGATCTCCTGCTCCTGCGCCGCCTCCGGATGCAGGAATGCGGACAGTTTACTCTCGCTCATTTGTTACCTCCTATCTGCCCAGCTGTGCAGGCTCGTTGAACTTCGACAGTCTCGCGACCCTGCTGTACACGAAGTTGAAATCATAGGCCAGCATTGCCTCTTCATCGTTCAGGATGGAGAGAGGAATGGTGCCGGTGAGATGGCATCCATAATAGCCCATGACCTGAGACCCCAGAGTGGTGGTGGGATCATCGTTGGTGATCTGGATATCGAACTCGGGCATCTTCCCGGTGTTGATGTATTCCAGAACCATATCGGTGAACAGATTCGTGCCGTAATAGATGTTCCCGGTCCCGGTCTGCTTAACGCCGTTAGGCTTGTCCTGAACCACGCGAGTCCCGATGACCCTCATGTCGGTGTTCTGAAGCTCGGCCTGCGTGGTGATGTTCTTCATGCAGGCGACCTCAATGTTTTTGCCGCCGCTGGTGACGAAGATCTTCCCCTCAGCACCATTGACGGTGTCTCTTGCCAGTAAATAGCTCATGTGGACCTCCTTATGCGACCTCGACGGTCATGTAGATCTTCTCGGCGGAATCGACGACCTGAATGGCCAGATTGATGACCACAGAGTCAGCGTCATCGCCCTGAAGGACCTCAACGTCATCGGGAGTGAAGTTCTGGATGCCTTCAGCCGCCTGAACACTCAGCAGGTAGCCCACGATCACGCTCTTGAAGCGGGAGCGGCCTGCATCATTGTTATTCACGACGCCGATAAAGTTCTCGGAGAACTCCCTGTAAATATCATTGGCAATGCTGTTGCACAGCCTCATGACGCGGTTCTTGCGGTAGACCTTGCCAATGTCGGAAGTGTAGGTGGTCAGCGAATTGATGTCGCTTTCGATCTTTACAGATCCGTCGTCGGAGTTCAGCACCAGCTGTCCAGCAGACAGAGCGTTTATAATCTGGCTGTTGGTGAGCACCGGAGTGACAGAGACAGCGGCGGGATGCTTCGCGAAGGTCAGCGACTCATTAAAGTGAGCACCGGCCTCAACGCCAGCCACCCACCAGCAGGTCTGCGGAGCAGTAAGAGTGGTGCCATCCTCAAGGACAACGCCGCTCTGTACGTTGATGACGAAGCGAGAGTCGGGAGCAGATGCAGATGAGCAGACCAACTGAGCGTACTGGCCGTTCTCTTCAGCGATCCTCTTGACGAAGTTCTCCAGAGTAGAAATGACAGTGGAGTCAGATCCGTCGTAGCAGAGGACGTCGAACTTATACGCCTCGATCACAGACATGAACGCGGTGTAAGCGGCAGATGCTACGGTTCCGTTCTCACCGCCGGTAAGAGCGACACCAGTGGTCTCCGCAAGGGCTCCGGTTCCGGTGAAGGTGACCCATGCGTTGTCCTCAAGGGCATCGATGGCAGACACGGTCTGCTGGTCCACGATGTCAGAGCCCACGACGGTGGTCACGACATAATCATCGGTCCCGCTTACGGCAGAGACGATAACGGTAATGTCGTTACCCCTGATGCCGGGATAAGCCGCGGTAACGGTGAGGTCGCCGATCACAGCACTCGCAGATGCAGATCCGGATGCAGACGGCCTGTAGAGCAGGACGGTCTGCGCGGCAGTAGTACGATTAGACCCGCGGAAGATCTCCTGCAGGAATCTGTTCTTGGTGTTGGTAATGTCGTACCCGGTGATGGTAGAGACATCGGTCCCTGCCTCAACGGTCTGCACGGTTCCAACAGCGCCCCAGTCCATCGGTTCACAGATGGCAACGACGCCACGGTCACCGATAGACAGCCCCGGATTACTCGCGGACCTGAAGCGGATGTAAACACCAGCGCGGACCTTATTCTGGGTAGTAAAAGTTCCTCCAGCCATGTGTTAATTCTCCTTTTTGTTTAATTCATTCGTATCATTCTGGGCCTCTTCGTTATAGTCCAGCGTCTGCATGAGCACGCCGTCCTCCTGAGGATAGACAAACACCCGAAGCTCAAACTGGTAATGGAGTGCGTCCAGATCGATGTCAAAATGACGGTCATAGGTACGCAAAAGCCCACCCTGATACGGGAAGGTCTCCATGCACTCGTCCAGAGCTTCACCAGCGGCCTCATACAAGGCCTGCAGGTTCGGCAGGTTGTAGTCCTCCAGATACGTGAGGTCCAGACCTATGGTACGAAGGTAGCGATCCGGGAGTCGGTTCTCTATCTTCGCGTAGCGCTGTTGTAGAAAACAGCACGGAGTGACGGTCATCTGCTGGTTGGGATCTTCGTAGAACGTCACCCCCGGCAGGACCGGTGTGAGGTAGCTCGCAAGGGCCTGCGCGATATTTGTCATTGAAAATGTCATTACAGGTCCTCCAAGAGCTTATTAAGCTCCAACTCGCAGACCTCGTTATAAACCTGCACCGCTTTGTCAGTGATGAACAGGCCCTTCACGTATTTGGTCTTGGTTCCGACCGTGATGCCGCCTGCGTCCCTTGGCACACGCTCCAGCTTCCCGCTGTACGGATTAATAGCCAGCCCGGGAACGAAGTGCCGCGTTAAGCGATGCCCCTCGTCTACGTAGGACGCATACGCCATCCCGTTCTTGAGATAGGTCACGCAGTTTCTGCCCTTCCAAACGGGATCAACCACGCTCGCCTCAGGCCACGACTGCTTCATCGCGCCCGTGCGCATGTTGGTCCCCGCAAGATCATCAACAGCAGGAGTGAGCTCCGCGGCCTTGTTCACCGCGGCGATCGTCGCCCCGCGGCAGATCTCCTCGATCCGCTCTTTGATCTCGCGCTTCGCGTTCAAGATGTTTTTGATCTCCTGCTCGAGAGTCATATGCGCTCCTGTTGCATAAGCGTGATCTCCTGATGGGAGAGCTGTGGCATCACTGCCCCGAAGGGCTCGTAGTGGTGGTGAGGATCTCCCGCAAACGCTCTGGTGGTTTCGGTCGTATACCCCAGCCCACCCCCGCGATGGACAATAAGCTCATCGCCGGGATGGATGTCATAGGCATTTGACAGCGCCAGCTTCAGCGTCTGCGAGATCTCCGCGGCCTCGCGCTTCATGGACACCGCCGCCCCGCCGTCCTGATAGACTCTGCAGGGGAGAGCGGTGTACACGATCACACGGTCGTGCTTCGTAAGACCATCGACCACAGTCGCCTGATTGCGGTAGACATCCACGGTATCCGTGTACCAGTCAGAAAAATTCATGGGCACCTCCTACAGGACGTAAGACCCGCCCATACCGATCATGCGAGCCTTGGTGGCCAGCATCTGACCATAAAGAGTAGCGTTCAAGTCGCCCCAGCCCTCGGTAGCCATCGTAGACGTCCCATCATCGTAGGTGACAGACGCGTCACCCAGAGTAGCGCTCTTGACCGTCCCGAGGACCTGACCCGACGCCGCCGCCTCTTCAGGCGTGCTGGAGAAGGACCGGAATGCCTTCAGGTACATGGTCGCGTTATGAGCGATGTACAGACCGCAGGCATAGCGCCACTGTTCCAGCCACTTATCAGGCTGGATAGACGCGTTGGCCTGTGCGATCAGATCAGACAGGACCGTCTGCGGCACAAAGCATGACCCATCAGCCGCGAAGAACTGAGGAAAGTCCGCAGAGAACATACACTCGGTGTAAGCCCCCTCTTCACGTCCGATGTTGGACGCCCTCGCTATAACCCCGTAGAACTGTGGCTTCATGATTACTCCTCCGCGGCCTTCTTCGCTCTTTTACGAGCGGCCTTCTCCTTGGCCTCGGCCTTTTCGATTGCAGGCTCGACAGCCCTGTCCTTCGTGCTCTCGACAGCCACGATCAGGCCGTCCTTTACAAGGGCCTGAAAATACTCAGTCCCGGAAAAGCGATCCGGGACTGAGGTCATAATGTCCTTTTTGAGGACGAAGGTCTCGTCTGCCGCGCCCCTCAAGATTACATTCCTTCTGGGGAGTACAAACATAGCGCCCTCCTTAGATCGCGTCTACATACAGCATGGTCTGCGGATAGTAGATCTGGACCTCGGTGAGGTTTGCCGCATATGCGGTGTCGTAGCAGAAAGAGGTGGCGTTGGGCTGGGTGAGGGCTCTGGAGAGAGGAACGAGCTCGTCCATCTTCACGAACCTTCTGTCGTTGCAGTAGACGACCATACGGTCGGTACCGGAAGCGCCTGCGCCCTTGCACCATCTGGTCGCACCGATGAACAGGCTCTTGCCGTTCTTGGCGGCGATGTTGTTCTTCTGGATGTAGTCCAGAATGGTGGTCTCTGCCAGATCGGTGACCATCGTATTCATGATGTAGGTGTACTGCTCATAGGGGAGCAGGATGTGGTTCGGCATGGCGGACTCGTCATACTCAGCCGCGGCCCAAGCGGCGGTCAGAGCGTCGTTGACGTCCTTCAGGATCTCCTTCGGAGTCTTGGTAGACCATGCAGGAGTTCCAGCCGCGCCGTTTGCGGCGTTGGAGAAGGTGACGTTCGCGTCATTTACCAGACCGGTGGAGCCGAACTCGGTGAGACCGGCGTAAACGTTCTGGTCCATGTGCTTGTCATAGACCTTTCTGACGCCGTCCTGCAGAGTCTGGTCGAGGGATCTCCCTACGAAGTTAGCCCTCTGCATATCCTGCCACATGACACGGAGAGCGACAGCAAAGGCGTGAGCCTTGAAGGTGCCCTTGTCATAGCTGGCCTGTACGATGGGCAGACCATTCGAGCCGCCAGCCTGTACGGGAGAAGCACCAGATCCGCCGGTGACGCCGTACTGGACGCTCATGGCCTCCACATAGTTGGCCCAGCCGCCACCGACCTCGATGACGATGTCTCTGGGATAGGTAAAGCTCATTAAGGGCTGACGGATGTCATTGTCCCTCTTGGCAAGCTCGGAAACAAGGAAAGCACCACCGGATGCGATACCAGCGGCGTCCATAGTCATAGCGGGCATGCCAGCGGCGCGAGAAGCGCCAACCATGACGGCGGTTCCGCCGTCGATAGTTCCTACGTTCTTAAATGCCATAGTTTAACCTCCTATGCATTGACCACGCCCGGGTTGGGGAAGGTGGTGATGCGGAGCTCTGCGATGTTGTTGGCGTCTTTGCCGCCCATCCAAAGCAGGCCCTTCAGCTGTACGGTGTTGTTGCCATCGGCCTCAGCTTCAAGACCGCCTACGACAGCGGTAGGATAGCTGGCGTTTGCAGTGACCCTGAGATAGACACCCACGCCGGTGGCGGGAGTGCCCTTCTGGCAGACCACGTTAATAGCGCCGCGCTGGAAAACGCTCACGGGTTCTCCCGGAGCATAAGCACCGACGCCCTGATTCAGGTAGTCAAAAGCGCTCTTAAACTCGCGGCTTGCAATGCCTACAAAGGCAACAGCAGTGTCGCCAGCGCCCATAGCTACGACCTTTCCGCCGTCGATCTTAAGCGGAGTGCCAAAAGGAATGACCTCGGTGCCGCCAGCGGCAACGGTGTTTACGATCATGTCAGGCTGACGGGCATAGGAGCCTGCCTGACCGTGCGGCATGGTGGTGCCGATGTTCTGAGTAAAAGTCAGAGATGCCATCTCTTATTCTCCTTTCTTTACGGTGTGAGGGTTGCGAGCGGCGTAGGCGTTCTCAGCCTCGGCGCAGGCCTTGTCATAGGTGCTCTGCCCGGACTCCTTCGCGGCCTTCTTTGCCGCATCTTCGGTCGCCTTAAACAGGTCGCCCATAGAGTCGCCTGCAACAGCAGTCATAAAGGCCTTTGCGACCGCCTTACGCTCCTTCTTGTCGGAGATGCCGTTGATGGCCTGCATAAGGCCCATAGCATCATCGGTCATGTCCCCGCACGCGTCCTCGCTTACTTCTTCTTCGTCCTCATCCTCTACCACGTCGGACTTGGGCTCCTCATCCTTCGCAGGTTTCGCAAGAGCCGCGACCATTTCAATCAGCTTATCCAGCTTGGTACCCAGATCGTCGCCCTTGGGAGCCTTCTCGACCATCTCATCGGTGGTCTTCTCTTCGTCCTTCTTCTCCTCTGCGGGTTCAGCCTCCTGCGCCTCTTCCTTCTTAGGATCTTCAGCGGGTTCGGCCTCCTGCGCATCGAGAGCCAGAGAGGTGAGCTGTGCCAGAGCCTCGATGTCCTTGGGCTCTGCGTCCTGTGCCGCCATGCCAAAAGCAGACAGGACCTCTTTGAATCTGCTCATAATAGTGAGTCCTTTCTCTGCCGTCTGAGCGGCAGTATCATTTATTGCAACCTCGTGACCGGCCCTGCCCATCTGCACGACCGCCACGTGATTCCCTCGGATTTTTGTTTGCTTATATCCATCGCCATCGGGCTCATACACGCACATGTACCCGCAGGAGACCTCGCGCTGTTTCCCCGACTGGATCTGCTCAATCAGATCCGCATCGTTCACATACAGATCCGCGACAATGAAGTCACCCTCACGCCTGACGTTCTGCACGTGCCCCTTCTGGAGCTTGGCGTAGTTCCCAGAGTCCACGAGCACGCTCGGGTGAGTGTCGGTGACAGGCTTCCCTTCGAAGGACGCCATCGTCGCCCGATCAAAAACGTCGTCCTCGTAGCGGTGGACAGTGACCTGCCGGTTCGGATCTCCATCAAGCTGGAGCTCATACGCGTAGTAGGTCTGCTCACCGGTTCGGGCAATTGGGACATTTCTGCAAATCAAAAAGCCCTCCTGCGTCTCAACCTTGTTCGGTGAGATCTGAGAGCCATAGTAAGTAATCATGCTGGCCTCCGTGGAGCCGCCGTCGGCCCCGTGTGCGGTTTTAGCTCCCGCCCCAACAAACCGGGAGCAGAGCAAAATAAAAAGGCTGTGTGACAGCCTCAGCGGGTTTTATAAGCGGTTACCCATTCCGCGTACTTTTCGTCGTCCGCCATCTTGTGCTTCAAGAAGGTCTTAAACGTTTTCGGGATCTTATCGCCCAGCGCGATGCGCATATCCTGCCACTCGTGGTAGGCCTCCATCCACTTACGCCGCCCGTCCTCCTTCTTCCGGTATTCGGCGATCTGAGCCTCGGACCGAGGATCTCTGGAGTACGGGTTCGTGGCAGGGTTGGAAAAGCGTCGGATCTTCTCAAGCTCCTCCGGTGTCTTCCCCATCTCGGTGAACGGGACCACAGCGTGCAGGCAGTTTGGATGGATGTTCAAGTACGAGTTCGAAAGGGTGTTCGGGCCGTTCTTGTCGATCTTCCCAAACGCATCCGACAGCGGCGGGTAGTACGGGCTGGTCCCGGACTTCGAGTACACCCTGCCCTCATACGGTGCGCAGAGCTTACAGGTCGTACCGTGGGATGTGATCTGGAACAAGTCGACCTTCGGAGACTTCGTCAGCGTCGCAAGGACCTGCGCCTGCCGTGCGGTGGTGCGGGACACCATAGTGCAGTACGCCGACAGGGACCACTTGCGGCCCGCCTTATCGACGAACGCCGTAAGGCCATCCCTGCGGAGACGCTCGACCATCGTGTCGGGCATCTTCTGCGGCATCCCAGTCGCCAGCAGTTCTGCGGAGATCTCCAGCCCTTCAGATCGGTAGACATCCATGTCCCTGCGTCCCACAATGTAGTCCGCGAGGTTATCCCGGACCGTCTGCTCCGCGGCCTCGACATCCGCCATCATCGAGTGCACGATCCGCTGTACCGCATCGTACTGCTCCGAGGACATGATCAAAGCATTTGAGTAGCCGATGAAGTGCTCAAGCGCCGACTTGAACCCGTTGTCATAGAGCTCCGGGTTCTTTACATAAAAATAGCTCTCGACCATCCGCGGGACATACGTCCAGCAGTCGTCGTTGAGCTTTCGCAGGATCGACTGCACCCGACGCAGAGCGCCAACGGCATGGTAGTCGATAAGGCCCTGCGCACGGAGCCGTGCGATCTCGTTTATTATGTCAGCCTCCGCTTTCAGGAAGATTCTGCGCAGGCGTTCAAGCTCACGGTCAGCCATTGTTTAATTGCGTTCAATCTCCCCGAAGCTATTCATGCTGATGTACCGCTCATAGTTATTCTCATCCAAGCGAACATAAGCCTGTGCCAAACCACCAGAGTTCGTCTCCATATTCCCGCTTTTTCCCATGTTATAGTACTCTTCGCCTTCATATTCCACCTTGTCGGGAAAATCAGAATACGAAGTGTATTTTTGTTCGCTAAGATCCTGTAACGCGGCATTCCTTTCTGGAGTAACCGTTCCATTTGCAGAAATGCGATATGCATTCCCATCTGGATCGGTAACCGAGATCTCATTCGCGGATTTCTTATTTACAGTCCAGCCCGTAGCCTTGAGTTCACGCTCAATTATATCGATATCAGAACCAGAGCCCGAGATGAACCTGCCGTCGTCGCCGTGGTTAGGATTGAAGTCCCCGACCATCATACGCATAACGCGGTCCATTTCTTTCTTGCCGTCCATCGCGTCTCACTTTCCGAACCGATCCCGGTTCATTGTCCTCTCCCAGTCGCGGTAGAGATCTCGCTCCACCACATCAGGGATGCATCTACGCTCACAGCGCTTATTAGACCGCAGGCAGATACAGACCGTCCTGCCGTTCTCACGTCTTATAAACACCTTGAGCAGTTCCAACTTCTTCATGTTTGTCGCATGTTAACTCTGCCATCAGGGAGAGTCAAGCCATTAAAAAAGCAGGGCCGAAGCTCTGCTCATTATTACGCCAGCAGGCTCAGAACAGCAGGAGCGAAGTCGGTAACAAATCCCATGACCTGCTTCATCTTGCTGTTGTCCTGCAGGTACTCGACCCCATCCCCGGTGATCTGAATGCCCGGTTTTATTTCAACGAGCTTCGGACTCCTGCCGATCGCTCTCGAAATAACAATGCCTTTTATATAGCCCTTCCCCAGAAGGTCCTCGATGATCGACAGCCAGTAGACATCGTCAATCGGAAACAGGTCTTGATTCGACATGACCTTCTGCAGATCAGTCTTTTTGCTATCCCGAAGGTCCTGATACAGCAGGGAAAGAAACTTAAAAACGATTACAAAGTAGTCGTCTTTTGCCATTAAAACCCCGCCTCCTCTTTTAGCAACTTAACAATCTCCTCTGCCGGGAGATCTCCATTATAAAGCGTTCCGTCCTCGCCCCATAGGCCCTGCTTCGCAAGGTCTAAAGAGTCGGCATATTCGAATCCGATGTCACCAAACAAAGTAAGCAATCGAACTACCTGACCATCTGGCAACAAAAAACATGTCTCGTCGTCAATATCGACTGCATCAAGAACATTTAGCAAGATATCACCTACGGAATTTAGTTTTTTTGATAATCTCCCTGCCATCCTGAACATACCTCCGAACACCGTTTTTGTTATCAGATATCTTGTAGTACTCACCATGATGATGGGAACCTTTTTCTGGGTGATACATCAAAAGTCCCCCATTTGCGAAATTGACCTTAAACCCTCCGCCAGATTCAAAAGGCACCCCTTTATGATACCCTTGTGCAAGCGGGACAGGCGTGCGCCCTTCATCATGAAGTGCTGATTTGAGAGACGCTGGCGTATAATTCCCCAGATTGCGTACATTGTTCACAACATCTGCAAGCGCCCCATCAATTTCTGGTATGTTAGCTCTTTTCTTCGGAGACGTCAAGTACTCGTCCCCGCGGTCCTCATAGTCTGGGTTGTCAATATAAATCCTTCTCCCTTTCCATGTGATGAACCCGTCCTGAGTCTCAAAAGGGCCGCGATCCTCACCCTCCCCGGATGATCCGCTCTCGTTCCCGAAAAGGCCAGCCATCGGATCAGCCATCGCAGTAACGTCTTGATAGGTCTTGCCCTTGTTCGCCTCGATGTCCTCGTCGGAGATGGCATCGAACATGCCGGTCTCCTCCGCAAGGCCCTGCAGTTCCTTCTGTGCGCCGCCCACGTCCAGTAGCCCGGACTGGAATGCCGCGATAACGGTGTCCGCCTTCATCTTCACGATCTGCGCGATCTCGGTGGCGTTTGGTGTCCACAGCGGCGGGAAGGTGATACTCAGATCTTCAGGGACCTCGCCCCATGCCGACATGCACAGGATCGGCAGAACACGCTCCAGAGCAGGCCTGAGCTTCGCTTCACGCTCGCCGTCGACGATGTCGTAGTAGTTCTTCATGTCCCCTTCGCCGGTGGCGGAGAGCCCAGCAGGAGCCCTGCCAAACAGCTTAGTCATGGGAATGTGGGTCTTTGCGCACAGGTTGAGCTGAGCGGCTTCGGTAACGTAGTTCCAGCCCGTAAAGGTGTACTGCGTATTTGTCACCTGATCGCCCTTATTCACCAGCCTCGTGCCGAAGTTGCTCTGGGCAACAGACTGAGCCTGCATGACATCCCAGAACCGCTTCTGCTGTTCCTTCGAATTGACCGAGAACAGCTGGTCGAGGTTCTGGACCTCCATCGTGTCGATGTTCGCCCTAAAAGTCAGGTTCCCCATGTTGTGCATGATATTGTCATACAGCACGATATCGTCGTAGATGGGCTCGACCTCAGACTCGCCCCAGTAGAGCTCGGCGATCTTTTCCAGATACGGGAGCTCCCTGCCGGTGAAGCGGACCACCCTCGAGTGATGCACCCGCGCAACGATCTGCGAGCCCTCTCCAGAGTTTATGTCGTAGTACTCCGGAAGCCCGAAGTCAGGGTCGCTTATATCCGAGACCAGAGACAGCTGAGGATTCACCCCAGACCAGCGGTCGAGGATATAAAGACCGGCAAAAGAGTCAGGAAGAACGCTCTCCAGCTTCAAAGGCTTGTCCAGCATCCTCTCCTGCCCGCGGATCATTATAAGGCCGATGGCACCGCCATACAGGCGTCCCCACTTCAGGCCCTCAATGATGCTGGCGCGGAGCTTCGTCCTGCGGGTAGCAGTCTCCAGCTTGTCCATGTCCTCGGGATCTATATCGCCGCCCAGCGTGAACCACTCCCTGCACATGTCTGCAGGGATGATGTCGACCACGCTCTGCAGGATGCCGCCAGAGCGATACATGGAATTTAAAAGCGCGTAGTTCTGAGTCAGCCTCGTAAGAGGATACTCGGTCGCCTCCAGCGGAGCCTGCGATCCGAACCCCAGCCTGAAAAGCGGGTTCGAAAAGGCGTCCATAACAGGGACCTCTTTATTGACCTCCTTGTTTCGTCTGCTCATTCAAACCTCCAATCAGGTCTTTATACTTGGGACTATTTCGACGGTTTGCGCACTGCTCCTTCATCGTGGCCCAGCGACAATTTGAAGGGCAGTAGTCCCCGTTATTGTCCGTTCTGTCAATGGTCAATTCATCCGAATAGCCATTGCCCAGCGCCCAGTCGCGGAATGCTGAAAAATCAGACATCCATTCGTCGCAGACCTTAATACCCCGTGCGCCGTACCATTTGTACTCCTTGCAATACGGTTTGTAGCACCGCTCCTTCATGTGATGCCATATACGGTATAACCGCGGATTATCTCTCCGCCCATGATGCGATGCGCTCCTTGCCGCCGTTGTTTCACGTCTTAAGCATCCACACGACTGCGTGTCTCCAGAACGAAGTTCATTTCGCGAAACAATTTTCTCATTACCGCAATCACATCGACAGAGCCAAAAAGATGTATAGCCCTTTTTATATGCAAGCCCAACCACAGTCAGTCGACCGTAACGGTTCCCTGTAAGATCAATCACAATTCAAACCTCCATGACGGTAGGCTATTGACAAAATACCTTAGAGCATCCACAGAATGGTCCGCTTGCTTAACTGGCTTCTCTTCACCGCGCAACGCGGCTTTCTCATCCCACACGTAAGTTCCGAATTCATCGAGCAGTGCTTCACAGCGAGAGTTTACCCGGATTTCTTGTTTCATTATGAGTACGCCTGTTTTGCGAATCCCATCCAGCACCTCATTCTCCGCTTCCACGACGTACACGCCCCGAGACCGAAGCTCTGCAATAAACGATGCCGCCGAAGGATCAACGAATACCGTGCAGTAGTTCTGACCCATAAATTCCATGAAGTCATCCGCGTACTCGGCGTCGGTCTTCTGTCGCCCTTCTGCTCGGGAATCCCAGTTATACTCTCTATCCACGTAAATCACGCCTTTATAGTCGTAGATGTCAAGGAACCTCGTCGGGTTGACCGTTCCGTAGTCGCACGCGATGTAGCGCATCGAGGACCACTCCAGATCCACCGGCCTGTCCGCAGGACGGTAGACGTTGAGCTCGGGATCAAACATGTCGTAGATGATGCCCTCAGCCATCACCCACAGCCCGAGGATGTACCGCTGGTAGAACACGCCCGCGTACATGGAGCGGTAGCGTTGCTTCATGTTCTCCGACAGCGATGGGTTGTCGTCCATCGTGAAGTGCAGGTGCATGGCGTTGTGCCGATCGAGCTGGAGAAGCCACTCCATCCTGAACCAGTGGCGCGGGTTCTCCGGGTTGCAGTTAAACCAGAGCTTCGAGCCTTCCACAGAGCACCTCGCAAGGGCCTGCTCCACAAAGGACCTCGGCATAAGCGCGACCTCGTCCAGCATTACCCCAGCCAGTGTAACGCCCTGAATGAGGGAGTAGGATGACTCGTCCTTGCCGCCGAACAGGTAGAAAACATTTGTTCTTTTCCCGCGCTTTACGGTCAGGCAGTGGTCCGACCGGTTATAAGACATCTGGAACTGATCCTGCAGGTATCGCACGCTCATGAGCGGAGTAAGGATGTTACGCGTTACCGCACCGACAGACCTGCCGCAAAAAGCGAACGCGCAGTTATTGAAGTTCCCCATCGCCCAGAGCACAAAGGCGATGCTCATGACCGAGGTCTTCCCAGCCCTTACAGCACCGTCACAGATGATAGCGTCGTACTTCGTGTACGGGAAGCTAAGTATTCTCCTCTGCTTTTCGCTCAAGCCCATGAGCTTCCTCCTTTAAGGCCTTGGTCAGAGGATCATCCTCGGCCTCAGAGAGCGTGACATCCGCAGAGACAGCGTCGCGCTGGTTCAGGTACTGTTTCCCGAGGAAGATGGCCATCGAAGCGTTACGCTCAGCCAGCCTCCATTGCATGCGGCGTAAACTGATTTTGCCAGCCCCTCGCTTTTCCTCATAAACCGCGGAAAAAGGCATCCCATACGTGCGCTTACACCATGCGTTCAGGGTTTTATCGGTGATGTCGAACCATCCGCAGATCTCGTCCCTCGTGCATTGCAGACCGCACAGGTTCTCGAACTGCTTTATATCAAGCTCTTTTCTTGGCCTTCCAGTAGCCATTACTGCCACCTGTGCTCGTGGAATGTGAGGTCCACGACGACCTGCAGATCCACGCCCGCGTCCTTCGCAACGCCCCGTGCGATAGCCTCGGGATAGATCTCCGCCTCGGAGCGGATACCGCCCCTGATGGTGAGACAGCCGTCCTCTTCACGGCAGTCCAGAATTACAACGGAGTCCGGATCTTGCTCCAGACATACAGCCTTGATTGCCTCGATTATCTCCTGCTCAAACATTTTATGCCTCCTCAATAAGCTCCGCCGTCTCGCCGGTAAAGGTCTGCCAGCGGTCGATTATAACGTCACAAAAGCGTGGATCGTACTCCATGACGTACCCCACGCGCCCGTTCTGCTCTGCCGCCATGATGGTGGTTCCTGACCCACCGAACAGATCCAGCACCTTCTCGTCTACGAGGGTGTTGCACTTCATCTCGTAGTCGAACAGGGTGATGGGTTTCATGGTCGGGTGTTCTTTTGAGACCTTCGGCCTGTCAAAGTAAAGCACTGTGGACTGCTTGCGGTTTTTGAACCAGTAGTGGCCTGCGCCTTCTACCCATCCATACAGAGCGGTCTCGTGCTCGTCGCCCACCTCCTCGGTCTCCCCATAGGGGAGCGGGACCTCGCCATAAAGGCAGGGTTCATGTATCCACTGAAAGTCCTGCCGGGAGAGAGTGAAGTGGTCCTTCACCCAGATGAGCGTCTGGTGCGTTATAAGGCCTGCGTTCCTCACAGCGACATCGAAGGAATAGCGCTGGGAGTCAGCATGCCAGATATGAAAAGCGGCCCCGGGTTTCATCACCGAGACCGCATTGGAAAATGCATCTGTAAGGAACTGCCTGAATTCCTCGTCGGGCATGTCATCGTTCAGGATGAAAGCCCCGTTCTCTTTTATGTCATGCCCGCCATTATCTGCATGATACGCGCCTCCAGTTCCCAGAGCCACGTTGTACGGCGGATCAGTGAGAAGCATGTCCATCTTCTCCCCGCCGCAGAGCTTCTCCACATCGGAGAGGATGGTGGAGTCGCCGCACATAAGCCGGTGCCTTCCGAGCTTATACACGTCGCCCAGCTTCGCCTTCGGTTCTTCCGGGATGACAGGCTCGTAGTCGTCCTCCCTTACACGATCAGTTCCACCCAGATCAAAATCCAGTTCAATGCCGCCGAAGTCCAGCCCCTCGATCTCCTCCTCCAGCAGTTTCATGTCCCACGCGGACTCGTTCAGCTTATTGTCAGCGACCCTGAGCGCCCGGACCTGCTCGTCCGTCAGATCGGTGACATAGACGCAGGGAACCTCGGTGAGCTTTAAAAGCTGGGCCGCGTAGTAACGGCCATGCCCGATGACGATCTCGTTGTTACGATCCAGCACCAAAGGCTGAGTCCAGCCGTACTGCTCAATCGACTTCGAGATGTTCTTGATTTGCTTTTTATCGTGGAGCTTCGCATTTTTGCCATACGGATGTATGGCGCTCATTTTTACCTGAACGATATCCATAAGACCTCCCTGAAGGTATACCGGGTAAGGCCATTCAGGGCTGGCCAACGGCGAAGGTAGAGACCGCTGTCCCCGGCAAACTGGCCATAACAAAAGCGGGCACCGAGTGGTACCCGCGTATGGCCTCAAGCGAGAGATGGAGAGATAATCACAACTCTACACAGTATCATTATACCCCATAGGAACTGGGTGTCAATATCCATTTGTATCGGTTTGTATCGATTCACTCGAAAAGTAGGGTAAATATTTTTCGATGCAGAGCTGGACCAGCGCCGCAACAGCCTCTCCCTTCCATCGCACAAGCGTAGAGGTACTGCACCCGAGCACCCGAGCCGCGTCCCTCCATGTGGAGCGCGGGTAGTACAGCGCCTGCAGGACCACGCGCTGGTCATCCGGAAGCTCATCCACAACCACGCCCACCAGACGGACCTGATTCAGCCTGTGTTGGATTCTCTCCACATCCTCGGAGTATTTATCGGTGCGCTCCGCCCGAGCCGCCAGAGCGGCGATCAGGGCCGCGTCCGCCGACGGAGACGACTGCACCCGCTCAACTGAGTAATCGAAGGACTTCACATCCACCCGGGACAGGATCTCCTCCATGTCCGCGTCCAGCCGTTGCTTTGCCCTGATAAGCTGGCGTTCAAGCACCCTCTCCTCCCTCTCATGGTTCTGCAGGATGTACTCAATACGGCGAGCTATAGCGTCCATTTACTCCTCCTTCGGCTTAAAGTAGATACGGCACTCATCTGCCCATGCATCGAACTCGTCCACACCAGACGCGGTATGGAGCTTTGCCACGAGGTCCATGCTGTCGATGTAATAGCTGGACCTGCTCTCCTTTCGGACGGTGAGCCCATCAGAGAACTCGGTCGGGATGAGCACCCAGATGCTCGCGCTCTTCACCTTCCCGAGGTGGACCTTGTCCCCGGGTTTAAGAGCCGCGCCCTCGACCAGATCCGCGGAGATCTGCAGGCGATACCTGCGAAGGTTCTTATACGGCCCGCACTCCCTCTGCTTGATCTTTATCGTCTTTTCGTCGATCCTCGGTGTATTTTTTGACGCCCTCACAGGGATAAGTTCAATTTCATCTTCAACACGATACTGCATTATAGTTACCTCCTTAAATTTCCAGACCGATGCCGATGGACCTGAGCTCTTCCACAATGTCCTCCCATGTCAGGTCACCAGCGGCGACCAGATCGGCGATGCGGTCAACTTCATCCTGAATTTTTACTGCGGCTTTCCACTTCCAGCCGTAAAGGTGGTACAGGGCAAGGAACATGAGTCCAAACGCCGCCTTAGTTCCGCGGGATGCGGCGTCCATCTTGTGCTCCTCGAGCTTCCCCTCCCATCGCGCCTCGGCCTGCTTCAGATCTTTTTGAGTTACCGGCCTGCGCCTTTTGTTTAATACCATCCCTCTGCCCATGATGCCTCCTCCAGTCTTTCAGCGGGTTGCAGTGATCCCCTCGGCACAGATCAGTGCCGCGCTTCTTACACATCTCGCACGGGCTCATTGTTCCTCCATTACTGCTCCGCAATTCGGGCAGTATTTAAAACCAGTGAAATAATACATATAAGGCGTGGTGTGATACCTGCCACATACAGAACATCTGGCAGATTGCCATTCGTCTATCACGCAATTGCTGACCGTTTTTTCTTCCCATCGCCCATGCTTTACAGGCACGACCTCTGCGGATGGTAGGGCTTCTATCGCCAACTTGTCATAGTCATATTGTTTCCTCTGCCCCAATGTATATTCATCTGTCCACTCGTCCCATACCACAGGTCTTTCGCCAAGTGCCTCTATCGCCGCCTGTCTGTCTATGTAGTCAGTCATCTTCTTCTCCTTCCTCTGCTTCGATGATGGTCGGTATGGCCTTCATAGCGTTCTCAAATAGCTGATACCTTATCCAACAACCGCTATCCCACCTTTGGTCTGCACTGTCTAATTCAAAAGCATGGTGATACATGAAAGTGCTTAATTCGTCCCAGTCGATAAGTGGCCCATGCGGTGTGGGAACTTCGACCAGCGGACATTCTTCAAGGCGTTCTGTACTGCATGGCGGCACAAATCTCCCTGTTGCCATGCACATTTCGCCATTTTCCGGGTCGGCCTCTGGTACGCAGAAGCGGCATATCGTACAGTTCTTCGGCATCTTCATGCCCTTAATCATCACTGACATCTGGTTCTCCTTCCTCTGCTTCGATTGTTTCCAAAAGAGCCTCCAGCACTTTCAACGAGTCATAGACATCGCCCCATGCGACGGGTCGGTTCTGTGGCTTGGGTATTTCGACCAGCGGACAAGCGGGATGCCGCCACTTTACATCGCACTCGCCATATTCGCCCAGAGGATCATCGAGCCACTGACACCACATCGTCCAATCATACGGCCCCTCAGACTTAAACACGCATGTAATACACCCCTCTGGCATCTTCATACCCTTGACCAGTACGCTCATTTACAGCCCCTCCTCGTAAGCCTTCGGAAGCGGAGCCCATGCCACGACATGCGGATCTAACCACGGGCTCGAAATACCGCTCGACTTCCATATGCCGTCCAGATCTCGCCATGCGATGAACACGCCGCCTGCGGCAGAGACCAGCACCTCCTCGCGCATGGCGGGCAAGCTCTCCGTCACCGGTATCCAGTGGTCAGCTTTTTCGAGCTTTGAAAGGCCGTAGTCATCAAAAAACAGCGTTTTGAAACCTTCCACGCGGTAAAGTTCGTCATCCTGATACCGAGGATCTCCCGGGAACACCTCCCCGATCGTGATTGTGAATCTATCTCCCTTCTTCGCCATTTTTACACCTCCAATGTCGCGAACAGTTTTATACTTTCGGCCCTTTGCTTTTCAGCATAGGTCATGCCCTTCTCCCTGCACTCAGCCAGAGTGCGGTCAAACTTCTTCAGGTCTTTCGGCACCCTCCTGTAGCGCCGTGACCATTCCTTGTGCTCTGCCGATTTTAGGATGTCAGGCCCGATAGGGTCGTACTTCGCCACCTTCACCGGTTCCGCACCGCGGGTGTTCTTCCGCTTTTTGAACTCCGCCTGCGTCCTGCGCTTAGCAATCAGCTTGCATTCAGGGCCGCAGTACTTCTGGCTCCTGCGTCCCAGAAACTCCTTCCCGCAGATCCTACACACCCGCGGGAAAATGGGTTTGCTCCACTCGCCTCCAATAGTTACCTCCTCAATACCTGATAAACCCCGGGCCGTAGAGCCTGCAGAGCTCATCGATGACATGAGCCATGCCCAGCCCCTCCTTTGACGGCCTCCAGATCCCATCCTCGCCATAAGCTCTGCCGCCCATGCAGTAGTCGTACTGCTTCGGGTGCGTCCGCTTCAGCCGTTCAAAGCGTCCCTCGCCCTTCTCCAGATGTGCGCCGAAGCCGCAAAAGATACAGCCCGTTCGGTCGCACCCTGTTGTCCGGTACTTACACGCGCCACCGATCATGGTGTCGTATTCGAAGCCATCGTCCCCTTGGACCACGATGTCGCCATAAACAGAACAAATCGGCAGGCGATTAACCTTGATGTATTCAAGAACATCGTTCCCCGTCCAAAAGGCCATCGGGTTACTAATAGGGTTATTGAGATTAAAAGAGTTGCACCCCGTTTTGAGCCATTGTTCCCGACGGCCCAGCCCTTCGTCTGCCATTTGCCCCGACATCGGCATCCGACTTGTCAATTTCGCATAGTGTTTAATCGGACTTTTTTTCATTACATCGCAACATTGATTGCCGATGTCGAAATCGGCATTGATAAGCGGTTTGTATCGAACCGCACTAAAAAGCGATTTGTATTCTTTGTCGAAGAACTTTTCATAGCGTGACTCACCCCGACTGTGCCGCATGACATGAACCACATGCGAAATGCGTTTGCTAATAAAGGGATAACCATGTCTTCGGATCACATCAGGGAACGGCATCTTCGGGTACAGGATCTCCACGTTCTCGAACTCACGCACAAAGCGCTGGATTTCTGGGTACTCCAGCCCGGTGTTCACGAAAACCGCAGGGATACCCGGATACAGGTCCCTCACCAGATGCAGGAGCACCGTGGAGTCCTTACCGCCAGAGAAGCTGACATACACGCCATCCTCTCCGAACTCCCTGACCCAGTCCCTGATCCGCTGTTGAGTCATTCGGATCTTCAGCGAGAGCGGTAGCGCCTGCATCATTTTCAAATCGTCCTTTGTAGGCATTTACACCTCCCTGATCTCCAGCCCATACACGTGCCGCATGAGTTTACGCTTGATCTTATAAACCTCCGTCCGGACTCCCTTCGAGTCCTCGACGACCACCTGCCCATCACGGACATAAACGAAGTCCGCGATGTAACTGCAGGCCCGCTCGTTTCGGACCACGCCCTTGTGAGCAGGGATGAGCTCGTACTTCACCTGCCGACGCAGATCGGAAATGAGCCCCACGCTCTGCTGGTGCTTCAGTTCCTGCCAGCGGGACGCCTCACGGATGGAGTCGAACATGACCCCATCGAACATGATCCTGTGGTTGTGATACTTACTCGCCATCAGTCAGCCTCCCTACGGCCCTGTCCGCCAGCGTCGCGAGCCTTTGAGAGACGGTGGCAGGTAAGGCCATCCGGTAGCTCTCGCGCTCCATCAGGCCCCTGTACGCCCGCTGAACGTTCGACGCAACAACGGAGTCCAGAGTCGCCGTGTCCATCTGGGACCAGTCGAAAAGCTGGTGCGGTGATCCCGCGATCATCTGCTCTGCAGGAGACAGCCTCGCGAACTCGCTCTCCGAGTTATAAGCAGAGTTCGAAATAGCCCTGCGGATATCGTTCCAGACCTCCACGGCACTCGGAGCACCGGCAATGCGGGCCTTCACCAGTTCCGCCTTTATCTGCCCCACCTTCGGAGCGAAGCCCTTGGTATCGGTGGCGATGTACGCCCGAACCGCCATAGCCACGTCCTGCGGATCATCATCCGCGAACATCGTCGACCACAGCGCGACCTTTGCGCTGACATCGACGGCCTTGTACGCCTCCGGGTATTCTGTCGCCAGAATGGCGAGGATCTTCCTCGCGTCAGAAGATGTCATCGTCTACCACCTCCATGCTTAGGAACGGGTTCACAGGAGTTTGCGGTTTGTCGTCCTGAGCGCGGGCAAGCCATCCTTGGATGAACCGAGGAACCCCGCGCCGCGTTTTTCGCTTGCCCGGGTTCGCTCGCGACCATTGCTCCATACGCAGGACCTGCAGTCTGACATCCAAACCCGGGTAAGCAGGCTCAAGCTCCTTGATCATCGCTTCCGAGACGGGATACTCGCTCCCATCCTTGAGCGGGATGGATGCCACCGGCGAGGGCTCCGAGCAGGAGATATTAATATCCTCTTCCCCTTTCTCTTCCTCTTCCTCTTCCTCTTCCTCTTCCTCTTCCGCGTTTAGGTTAGGTTCGGTTTCGTTAGGTTTCGGTTCGGTTATTTTAGGTTCCGGTTCGGTTTCCGCTTGGTTTATTTCGGTTTTAGGTCTGCCACCCTTTGACCCGTTAGCTTTCTTTACGTGCATGGTTTCATACAGCCGTTCGATGCCCTTGGTCAGCGCAACGAACGCGATCCGCCCTGCAGTCTCCAGCCCGTAGTCATCGGTGAGCTCGAACTCCTCACCCTTCGCACGAGCCGCAGAGAAGTCAAGGATAGCCATGAGTACTCTCCCCCGCTCTGCATCAGAGAGCAGGGAGAGTATCTCAACATCATTGAAGTAAATCGGTGCGTATTTTAACTCGCCCACGTGCTACCTCCTAAAACGGAATGTCCTCATCCGGGATCAGATCCGTATACATATCAGACTGAGCCGCAGGCTTCCCTGCAGGAGCCTCCGCAGGCTTACCATCGTCCTTCTTTCCCCAATCGACCATCGTGATACGATCGACTACGACATCCGTGGTGTAGATCTTCTGGCCGTCCTTCTCGTAAGAGCCTGTCTGCAGGTGCCCTACGATCCCGACCAGCTGTCCCTTCTTCAACCACTTGTCGATGAACTCCGCGGTCTTCCCAAAAGCGACGCAGGAAGGGAAGTCGGCCCCGCGGTCGTTCCCGTCCTTGTCTTTGCCTCGGTCCAGCGCCAGAGAGAACCGGCACACCGCCATCTGAGTCTGTGTATAGCTGATGACCGGATCACGAGCGATGCGGCCTATGAGATTTACAGAATTCATGAATACCTCCTACAAATACGATCTTCCGAAGATGGCCCTGAAGTCCTCGACGGACCATCCATAGTGCTCCATTGCTATCCGCTGGACCTTCTGACGCAAGGCCTGCATGGCCTCCGCGTTATGATGCACCCCGAATGGCGGTTCATTGTGACAGGTGTGGCAGAGGTACACGGTCAAGCCATAGACCTCGGACCAGTGCCTGTTCGGACCGCCGAACACGTGGTGCTTCTCCAGATCTCGCTGAGATCCGCAGAGGTAGCACTCCCTCTCTTCTTGGATGATGCTCTTCATCTTCCCTCCGCCCATGCTTCGAGCATGGCCTGCTTCTCTTTATCGGACACGGTGTCGATTCCCTGAGCCTTACAGTCCTCAATGATCAGGTCGATGAGCCTGCTCATCTGCTGGGAGTTGTAGTCGCTGGAGCCCTTGTAGACCCGGACGTCGTGATACCCCGGGTTCGTCCACGACTCGCCCATGTCCACGTACATCCGCCCATCATGCCCCTCGCACCACATACGGCCCAGATCTTCGACCAGATCCGACTGCACGGTGACCACGGTGGAGTTCCCGCCGATATCCGGGATGTAGCTCCGGTAGACATCACGAGGTGACTCCCCGAGCACTTCCGCCAGAGCATCCACCAAGGTCCAAAAGTAGGCGTTGGCGTTCAGGCTCCGCTTTTTCCGGTGCTCCTTCAGGGAGAGCTCGTACACCTTCCCCTCGGTAAAGCTCGAGGTGAGCTTCGCCGCATCGTAGCGGTCCAGACAAAAGCTCACCCACGAGCCATCCTGATCGGTGTACCAGCGTGCCTTTTTAGTGAGCACCATTCATGGCCTCCTCATGCCTTATCTGCTCCTGCGCCTGCGCATCCTTTAAGATGCTGATGCAGTCAAGGCAGTAGACATGCCCGAACTTCTCCTTTGAACGGGCCGCGTGAGCCTCCGTGGAGACCTGTGTGCCCTTCGCGGTGACGTATGGAGTAATTACCCGACCGCACCGCTCGCATTTAACCTGCGGGACGTCAGCCCGTCTGGCGGCGGGTTTCGCACCATAGCGGGTGTAGTTCCTGTCCTCACTGGCCTGCTCGTCCGGATCATCGCCGGTGGAGATCTTGTAGGCCTTCATCAGCGCGTATTTGTCGCCATAGGTCATAGCCTTCCCGGAAGCCTTGTCCCCAGAGTCCAGCCCCTCGGCGTAAGTCACCATCGAGATGCGGTCCATCGGATCGTCCACATTCACAAAGGCGTAGGTGGTTTTGACCCGCTCGAAAAACGTGGTCTTTTTACCATAGTCGGTCTCGCTTTCGAGGATCTGGGACTCGACCACCTCGCGCTCGCTCGGGTACGAGTACACGCCGTACTTCGCCTCCAGCGGCTTCACCGCGTCGATGATGTCGCGCTCCGAAACCGCCTTGTATGACTTGCCCTTACCGGTCTGCACATTTAGGTTCTTCGCGACCGTTCCGAGCTCTGCAGTGATCCCAGCCATGCGCTGGAATAAGTTCATCTTCTCCATTCTCTCGCTCCTTTTTATTTCAGTGAGTAGCGGGCAAACGCCACGCTCTCGCCGTACCTGTTCTTAGCAGTGACCATCTCGCGCTTTACCTCGATACCGGCCTTCTTCAGATCGTTGATCCTCGACGCCAGCCGCATGATGCCATACTCCCTCATGGCCTCCAGCGCGGTGATGCTTCCAAAGTCCTTCATGTGTTGTAAGATACGATCACACTGCGTCATTTCACCGTCATGCTGACGCGCTCCTCAAGGCAGGCACCCGGGACGTCAGCCCCTCCTTTCAAGATCTTCTTCAGCGCGTCCTTTTTCACCGAGGTGTCGACCTTCACGGCCTCCTCGTAGCCGTTGTCCCAGAGCCAGTCGATAGCCGCCTGTTCATCGGTGACGACCGCCGCCTGAGTAGTGTTGTAACGGACCTGATACTTCGCGCTCTTCGGTTTCTCGCCATGCAGGAACTGCATCAGCCATCCCCGGAGCTTTTCGGCCTTCGCCTCGACCTGTCCCTGACGCTTCGCCAGCGCCAGCTTCTCCTCTTTCAGATCCGCGGCAAACGCCTGCAGGTCCTTGATCCATAAGGCGAGGTTCTCGATTTTTTCAGGCCTTGCCATCTCCAGAGCCTCAAGCTCTGCGTAAAGCTCCTCGTCGAGGATCTCGCCCGTCTCGGGATCTTCCGCCCGGTCGCCGATCTCCAGCATCCGCCGGTCGATCTGCCATATGCTCATCTCAACCATTCCACGTACCTCCATACTGCGATTACAAAAGGCAGGACCAGCGCCGACCAGTAGAGCCACTCTGCCGCCTCGACGTGGCGTACTTCCCACCGGTGTCTTGCCGCGGTCCAGCGCCTCGCCCGGAGCTTCGACAGGGCTCGAAGCCTGTCGAAATACTCCCGAGTGAAGCGCTCCTCTTCCCTGCGGCAGTTCCTCATAGCTCAGCCCTGAACGCGTCCGCCTCTGCGGAGAGCTGGTCCATCTTTCTGGCGAATTCCACGATCTCATCAGCGAGCGTCTTCTTTGACAGAATCTCGTCCCAGAGTTGTCTGGATACCAGAGTGAAGAACTTCACCCCTTCGTACATTGTTGATACCTCGACTTTGCCCTCCCATGCCGCGTCCTCTTTGATGGCGAACTCCGCGCCGGGGAAAAGCCTGTGAAGCACTTCAGGCGTCATCTGAATCTCACGCCCCGCAGGGTAGTAGCCATAGATGCCTTCATCGTCAATCTTCTTAAGGATGCCCGCAATGCGGACCAGATCATCTCTCGTCGTCATATGCTCACCCCCGGCCATGCCATCCAAGTCAATGCAATCACGACGAAAGGAAATGCCGCCATGAGCATCATCACTACCAGCGCCATCGCGCTTATAAATGCTTTCATTTCTACCTCCTCACCGGGCTCGCTTCTCCACGCGGCCCAGATACTTCTTGATGTGATCATCTGTAAAAAGCCTTTTACAGTTCTTCCCTTCCTGCAGGAATCCGATCTTTCTCTGCGCACATAGCCGGTTCAACGTTGATCTGCTGATCCGAAGCATCGCGCAGGTTTCCCTGAAATCGTGTACCATACATAATGTCCTTTTCTGGACAAATGCCAGTAAAAAAAATTAACAGGCGACATGAGCTACACTTATCCCCAATTTATCGCAGATCTGGACGAGTCGTCCAAACTCCATTGAAGATGTGTCGCGTTCATAACGCCTGTACGAAGTGACAGGAATCCCCACAAAATGCGCGAATTCTTCCTGATTCATCCCTGTGAGCCCTCTAAGCTCCCTCAGCGATAACTTCCCATTTATCTGGATTTTATCCCCGAACACAGCATTGTCCTCCTTTCTGGTTTTGTCCTCAACTGGACAAATACAGCTTAGCACTACGGGCAGTCATAGTCAAGGGAATTTGTCCTTATTCGGATAATATTTTTGTCCGCCGGTTGATTTTTATCCAGATGTGGTCTATACTGACGCCATGATAGGAGAATACCGGCATGGCAAAAACTAACTATTATGAGTACGACTTCTACAAGACGTTAGGGCAGATTCTAAGAGAAAAACGCATCGAGCAGGGAATGACCCTTGATGATGCGGCGTCTGCCATTGGAAAGACCATTAAAACGGTCCAACGTTATGAAACAGGGGAAAGGAAAATTACAGTTCAAACCATAAAGGATCTCTGCCACGTTTACGGAGCAGATCCGGATGAAATCATGATGATGGCTCAGAGCCAGCCCGAGAGTGATGACGTGGGCTCTGATGCAATAGGAACGAGGATCAGAGAGCGCCGCGAACAGTTACACATGACTCAGGACGACCTCGCCCGCAAGCTCGGCTATACGTCCAGATCGACCATCGCGAAAATCGAAGCCGGGCAGAACGAACTGCGGCAGAATAAAATCATGCAGATGGCCGAAGCGCTCCATACTTCGCCTTCATACCTCATGGGCTGGACCGACGATCCCGAACTGGAGAGTGAGCCCAAAGCCCCTCTGAGATCTGAAAGCACCGAAGAACTCCTCGAGCGTGCCTTCAGCGGCAGACCGGAGATGCGAATGCTTTTCTCCGTTGCTGAGAACGCCACAAAAGAGGACATCGAAAAGGCTATCAAGATCATCGAAGCATTAAAATCCGATGATTACGAATAGAGTCCAGAATACCGGACACATCAAGTGCTACAATGCAAATACAAGAAAGAAGGTGAGAAAAACGGAAGAAATCATAGCAAGGTCCATACCCCTGCCGCTGACGATCAACGCGGTGACCGTGAAGGACTCGCACGACGACTACAACGTCTACACGAATGCCCTGCACTCCCAGAGCAAACAAGCGCGATCGTTCCAGCACGAGCAGAGCCACATCCAGCGCGGTCACTTCTTCGATGACCGGCCCGTGGTGATAAAAGAGGACGAAGTACAGTATAAAAAATGAGCGCACCCTTCCACAAGCCGCTCATTCCCCGAAAACAGCCCGCGCAGGGCTCTGTTTTCTAATGCCTATTTTATGTAAAGTCGAGGTGAATGTCAATGCCAAAAGCTACAAAAAGAGGTGACTCATGGCGATGCATGGTCTACTCCCATACGGATGAGACCGGGAAAAGGATCTTCCAATCCTTCACCGCACCCACAAAAGCCGAAGCAGAGTACGACGCCGCGGTCTTCATAAAGAACCGCGACAAGCTGAAGCGCCATCCTCCAGATCTTACGGTCGGAACGGTGATAGACAACTACATAAAGCACTCGGAGCCCGTGCTCTCGCCCACGACCATCCAAGCATACCGCAAGGTCCGCAAGATGGCCTTCTCCGGGCTCATGAGCACGCCCATCAAGAAGTTGACCGGCCCCATCATTCAGGACGCCGTAAACGCCGAGCTGGACCGCGTGAGCCCCAAAACAGTGAAGAACGAATACGGGCTCCTATCCGCGGCCCTTAAGAGCGAGTGCGGGCTGTCATACCCCGTAAAGCTCCCGAAGGTCCAGCGCCACATCCGGGAGCTTCCACCGCCAGAGGACGTGTTCAAAGCCATCGTCGGGACTGACATCGAGCTCCCATGCATGCTCGCCATCTGGCTGTCCTTCTCCCTCTCCGAGATCAAAGGTCTGCGGGTTTCGGACGTGAAGAACGGGTACATAACCATCAACCGCGTCATGGTGCAGGTGGACGGCCTGCCGACCATCAAAGACAACGCGAAGGTCGAGACGCGCCTGCGCCGCCACCGCCTGCCGCCATACATCATGGACCTGATCCGCAAGACGCCAGCATGGAAGCGTCACGATCCGGACGCATACCTCATCCCCGAGACGCGGTACCAGATCTACTACCGCTGGTGCAGGATCTCACGCGAGCACGGGTTCGAGATGACGTTTCACGATCTGCGCCACATGAACGCCTCGGTCATGCTCATGCTGGGAGTCCCAGACAAGTACGCGATGGAGCGCGGCGGATGGAGCTCGGACCATGTCATGAAGCAGGTGTACATGCATACCTTCGATGCGGCCCGGACCGCGGTCGACGACAAAATCGACCAGTACTTCACCAAGATGCTCCCGGAATGATTCTGGTGGGACGAAAACCCACGCGCAAAATGGTAACAAAAATGGTTGCATAGGGTTGCAAAACCCGAGATAAAAAGCACTATTTGAGACGATTTGACACAATTTAGAGAGCTTTTGTAAAGCCCCGAAAACCCACGAATTTCAACGAAAAAGCCTGCATCCATTGAGAATGCAGGCTTTGTTGATTTGGCGGAGCGGGTGGGATTCGAACCCACGTGACATTCCTGTCAAACTGATTTCGAGTCAGCCCCGTTATGACCGCTTCGATACCGCTCCGTATGTGCGTCCGCGTTGAGCGAACATTGAGATTTTACCCGATTGCGAAGGTAAAATCAATAGTTTTTGACTGTCAGATGAGGCTGCAGCCTTCGGGGACCGCGACCCTGACAGCCTTAGGGAGGACCGTGAAGGTGCTCCCGCTGAATCTGGTGACCTCGCCGTCTACGCAGATGTCCACGTCGCAGGAAGGATAGAGGCTGAAGCTGGAGCATTTGAAATACTCGACGACGCCCTCCGCCTCTTTAGCCCCCAGATGGGTACCGTTGTGATACTTTAAGAGAAGGCTGAGCATCCTGGCCCCTTTTACCGGCCTTACGATCCCGACGTCCATGAGGCCGTCGTTGACGGAGGCCTCGGGGGCGCTCTTGAATCCTCCGCCGCAGAACCTGCCGTTGGCGACCGCGCAGAGCATGAGCTCCTCTTCGCGGACAGCGCCTTCGAATTCGTAGGAGAGGCGGTAGTAATTGGGGTGAGGCAGTATCCTGGCGGCAGCGGCGATGTATGCCATCGGGCCCTTGATCAGGGGACCCTTCAGCCTGCCCGCCTCGGCAGCCACGTCGCAGTCGACGCCGATATTTATCATGTTGATGGAGTATCCGCCGTCATATCTTATGACGTCGCAGGGCTCGGTCCCGGCTGCCATTAGGGCTCTGACGTCCTTCAAGGCCTTCGCCCCGGTGAAGTTCTTCGCGAAATCGTTCCCGGTCCCGCCGGGCATCACGGCAAGCTCCGCGTTAGCAAAGCCGAACATGCCGCAGAGCACGTCGTTAATGGTGCCGTCGCCGCCGCAGGCGTAGAACCGGACCTGTCCGCCCTCCGCCGCCCGCTGGCGCACGTATTCGCCGATTTCCTGTTTGTTCAGGCTCCTGTGGATCTCGTATTCGGCCCCGTTCTCTTTGACGGCCGCATATATAAGGGGGAGATAGGTCTTTTCGGCAAGGCCGTTTCCTGCCGCCGGGTTAACGACAAAGATGTGCTTCATAAAGACGATGCTCCTGAGATCCCCATCCGCCGGGGATCTTTCCTATGCGTTTCCGCTGCCTTCGCTGTGGGCGAGAAGGTCCGCCTTGCGGGCATATTTTTCCGCCAGCTCATCCTGCCCGGTCTGGGAATAGAGCTGGGCAAGGGCAAGGTTGCTCTCGTAATGGGACGGCGCGAGCTCTATGACCCTGCTGAAGCCTTCGATGGCCTCGTTGACGAACCCCAGCTGCCGGTATCCGCAGGCGAGGTAGAAATGCAGGGGCCACCAGCTGTCGTAGCCGGACCCGACGAAGGGTTCGAGGGTCCTGAGGCCCTCCTCCGTCCTGCCGGAGAGCAGCATGTTGATGCCCGATTCGATGATCACCGGCTGCTCAAGGGCCGCCAGCCTCTCCTTGGCGTCCTTCACCGCCTCGTCGTCCACTCCGCCGGTAAGGTCGATGAAGCGCTTCCAGGCCAGCTGGGCCTTGGAATACAGGGCCTGATTGAGGTAGGTGTAGCCGGCGTAATACCATGCGGGAGCAAATGAGGGGTCGGCCTCGAGGGTATATTCGAAGTATTTTCCAGCCTCGGACTTGAGCACCGCGACCAGCGCCTCGCTGTCGTCTTCGCCCTCAAGGCTCAGGTACCACTCCCTGCAGACGCAGGCATAGTTGTACAGGGCGTCCCTGGCCTCGCTGTCGAGAAGAAGGGCCGCTCTGGCATAGATGCATGCCCTGCGGTAGTTTTTGCTCCCCAGCTGTCCGTGGGACCTGCTGAGCACCACGTCGACCAGCTTTTCGTCGAAGAATCTCGCCAGGAACCTCTTGTACGGGGCGGCGTACTTGAAATGGGTGTCCGCCCCCAGGCTCAGGACGATGTTGTCCGCGATCTCCGAGACCGGCAGCTCCTCTCCGTCCTGAAACTTCACGTAATTGGTCGGAGTGAACGGGAGCGGCACGTCCTTCAGAAAATCCAGCCCGCTGCGCATGCAGTAGGACGGGGACAGCTGGTCGTACAGAAAGCCCTTGAGCTCCCCCGTTAGCCAGTCCTTCAGTTCGTCCTTGCGGCCAGAGAATTCGGGTATCATCGGCGCCTCCTACATCTTGTCCGGGGCCTTCATGCCCAAGAGCTCAAGACCGTTTTTGATGGTCTGCTTGGCGGCATAGGTGAGCAGCAGCTTGGCCTGCTTTTCCTGCTCGTTCTCCACCAGGATGTGCTCATCGTGATAGAACTTGTTGAAGGCCTGGGCGATGTCGACGATGTGGCGGGTGAGTACCGAAGGCTCGTACTTTTCGGCCGCGTCCGCGATGACCTCGGGGAAGCGGTAGATCTCCTTGATGATCTCGTAGGCGCTGCCGCCGCTGATGTAGGAAAGATCCATCGAGGCGACGTCGAAGCTTCCGGAGAAGCCGGCGTTCTTAAGGACCGACGCTGCTCTGGCGTGGGTATACTGGACGTAGGGACCGGTCTCGCCGTCGAAGTTGAGGACGTTGTCCCAGTTGAAAACGTAGTCCTTGATGCGGCTGTTGGAGAGCTCCTGGAAGATCACGGCGCCGATGCCGACGGTCTTTGAGGTCTCTTCGATGCTCTCGGTGTTGACGCCCTTCTCCCTGACGATCTCGGCGGTCTTTTCCACCGCCCTGTTGAGCACGTCCTCAAGGAAGACCACCCTGCCGTTTCTGGTGGACATGGTCCCGTCCTCGAGGCTGACCAGGCCGAAGTTCACGTGGATGCAGTCCTTGGACCACTCGTAGCCCATGAGATCCAGGACCTTGAACCACTGCTGGAAGTGGAGGTTCTGCTGGGACGCGACCACGTAGATGCACTTGTAGAAATCGTAGGTCTTCTTGCGGTAGATGGCGGCCGCGATGTCGCGGGTGATGTAGAGGGAGGTGCCGTCGCTCTTGGTTATGAGGGCAGGCGACATGTTCCACTGGGAAAGATCCACGATCTGGGCGCCCTGGGACTCCTGCAGAAGGCCCTTGTCCCTGAGCTCCTGGATGACCGCGGGCATCTTGTCGGAGTAAAAGCTCTCGCCGTTGTAGGAATCAAAGGTGATCCCCAGCATGTCGTAGACCCTGGTGAACTCCTTGAGGCTCTCTTCGCGGAACCACTTCCAGATGCGGACCTCTTCCTCCTCGCCGTGCTCCAGCTTGGCGAAGGTCTCGCGGGCCTCCTGATCCAGGGAGGGATCGTTCTCCGCCTCCTGATGGAACCTGACGTAGTACGAGAGAAGGGTCTTGATGGGCTCCTTCTTTACTTCTTCTTCGTTTCCCCAGCGGCGGTATGCGGTGATCATCTTGCCGAACTGGGTTCCGTAGTCGCCCAGATGATTGATCCTGACGACCTTGTAGCCGATGGCGTCGTAGAGCTTGTAGATGGCGTTGCCGATGACCGTGCTCCTGATGTGCCCGATGTGGAAGGGCTTGGCGATGTTGGGGCTGCTGTACTCGACGATGACGGTCTTTCCGCCTCCGATGTCCTGACGGCCGAAGAGATCTCCCCTGGCGACCACGTCCTCCAGGGTGTTCATGGCGAAATAGGCCTTGTCTATGAACATGTTGACGTAGGCGTTGACGTTCTCGACCTTCTCAAAAAGGGCATTGCCCCTGATCTTCTCCGCGATATCGGCCGCGATGAGAGGGGGAGCCTTCCTCAGGACCTTTGCCAGCCTGAAACAGGGGAAGGCGTAGTCTCCCTTGGAGCTTTCGGGGGGGATCTCTATAAGGGCAAGAGCCTCTTCCTCTGCAAGGCCCGCCTGTTCCGCGATTATGCGGGCTATCTCTGTTTTGATGTCTTTCATTTTGCTTCCTGCCTTTATTTCTTTAGTGTCACTATGGTGCAGCCGTCGCCGCCCTCGTTGTAGGAGGCGGCCTTGAACGACGCCACGTGCTTATGCTTTCTGAACATGGCGGCGAGGCCCTGCTTGAGGATGCCCGCTCCTCTGCCGTGGATCACGGAGACGGTCTGAAGCCCTGCCATGAACGCGTCGTCAAGATATTTATCCACGAGAATGGTCGCTTCGTCAAGATTCTTCCCGATGACGTTGATGCTCATGGGAACGCTCATCGCCTTCTGGCTGTAGAGCCTTGAATATTTGACCTTTTCTCTCTGTCTTGCGGTAACGTTCTCCTGGACCGGAGTAACGTCCTTTATGTTCAGGGCGAGCTTCATGACCCCTATGATGACCTGGATATCGCCCTTTTCGTCGGGCCCTTCCAGCACCTCGCCCTTCTGTCCCAGGGAAAGCACATTGACCCTCATCCCCGGATGTATCTCGCCCGCAGTGGTCCCGGAGCCCGCGGCTTTTTTCACCTTGGGAGCGTAGCTGCTCTTCTTCTGGCGCAGCTTTTTCTTGCTCTCCTCCATGGTCCGGTTCAGCTGCCTTGAGGCTTCCTCCAGGCGGGCGGACTCCACCGCGTCCCTGGCCTCGGCGACCTCCTTCTGCATCTGGGCGATCTGGGCGACCGCTTCGTCTATGAGCTCGGAGGCCTCCAGCTTCGCCTCTTCCAGGAGCTCTTCCTTCTGCTTTTCGTAGCGCTTCTCCAGCTGCTCCATCCTGGCCCGCTGTTTTCGGAGCTCCTCCTGGAGCTTTCTGGCTTCGGCGAGCTCGTCGGCGGCCTTCTGCCTGTCGCTCTCGATGGAGGTCAGAACGTCCTCGAAGGCGATGTCCCCGCTCTCGAGGAGGGTCCCTGCGTAGGAGATTATGTTCTCGTCGAGGCCGAGCTTTCTCGAGATCTCGAAGGCGTTGGACTTGCCCGGGATGCCTATGATCAGCCGGTAGGTTGGTGACAGGGTCTCTACGTCGAACTGCATGGACGCGTTCTGGACGCCCGCAGTTGAAAGCGCGTATTTCTTGAGCTCGGTGTAGTGGGTGGTGGCCAGGGTCGACGCCCCAAGGCCGTAAAGGTAATCCAGGATCGCCATGGCCAGGGCAGCGCCCTCCGTGGGATCCGTGCCCGCTCCCAGCTCGTCCAGCAGCACCAGGCTGCCGTCGTCAGCCCCCTGAACGATCTTTACGATGTTCACCATATGAGAGCTGAAGGTGGAAAGGCTCTGCTCTATGCTCTGCTCGTCGCCGATGTCCGCGAAGACTTCGGTATACACCGGAAGGACGGTGCCGTCCGACGCGGGGACGAAGAGGCCCGACTGGGCCATCAGGCAGAAGAGCCCTACGGTCTTCAGGGTCACGGTCTTTCCGCCGGTATTGGGGCCGGTGATGACCAGAGTGTGATAGTCCTCGCCGAGGGAGATATCTATCGGGACTACTTTCTTCGGATCCAGCAGCGGATGTCTGCCCTTTCTGATCCTGAGCCTTCCCTCTTTATCGATCTCGGGCTTCATTGCCCTCATGTCGCAGGCGAGGCGGCCCTTGGCGAACATCACGTCCAGCTTGAGCAGGATATCCTGATCCGCCCTGATCTGAAGCTCCGAAGCTCCGACCCGGGCGCTGAGCTCAGCCAGGATCCTCTGGATCTCCTTCTGCTCTGCGAGCTCCAGCTCCCTCAGCTGGTTGTTCATATTGACGATGGCCTGAGGCTCGATGAACAATGTAGCTCCCGACGCGGACTGGTCGTGGACGATGCCCGGCATCCTGGCCTTATGCTCCAGCTTTACCGGGACCACGTACCGGCCGTCCCTCATGGTGACGATGGAATCCTGAAGGTACGCCTTGTTCTCAGACGAGCCCACGATCTGCTGGATCTTTGATCTTATAGACTCGTTGATCCTCAGGATATCGCGCCTGATGCGGCGAAGCTCCGAACTGGCGCTGTCCGCCATCTCGTCCTCCGAAAGGATGCAGCGGGTGATCTCGTCCTCAAGGCTCTTTAAGGGGACCAGAGCGGAGACCAAAGCGTCGATGCTTTTTAGCTCGGGAAGATCCGAAGAGAGGAAATCCCTGGTCCTGCGGACGCTGGAAAGATCATAGGCGACCTGAAGCAGCTGCTGCATGGTCAGGACCCCGTCCTTCGCGGCCAGGTGGACGATGCCGGAGATATCGTAGAAGTTCCCCAGGGGAGGCGCGCCCTTCTTCAGCAGGACGGTCACCGCCTCTTCGGTCTGATCCAGGGCAAAGCAAACAGCGGCGGCATCGCAGGAAGGAAGAAGTCCACTCACCTCTTCCCTTGCCATGCCGCTTGAGCACTGCGCCGAGAGCATCTCCAGTATTCTGTTGTACTCAAGTACCCTGAGCGCTTTCTGATCCATTTACCTTAACTGTTTCTTCAGGGATTCGATCTCGTTCTTCAGGTGGATGTTCTCCATCTGGATGTCGAAGAAGCTGCTCTCGACGTCCCTGCACTTGATCTCCAGCTGCTTGATGGTCTCGTTGGCAGCTTCCGGCGCGGTCTGAGTGTTCTCCAGCTTGTCGGTGAGATCCGCGATCTGCTGCTTAAGGCCGTCGTTGGCGGTCTTGAGGCCGTCGTTCTGCTGGGAGAGCCTGGTGATCTCGTTCATGAGGCCCGCGGTCTGCTGCTCCTTGTCCATGTACTGCCTCTGCAGCTGGTCTCTCAGGTCGGCGGCGCCGCTCATCTCTTCTTTGTACTGGGAAAGGTTCTGCTTGGCCTCTTCCCAGAGCCTGGCGTACTTCTGGGCGTCTTCCTTGAGCTCTTCGTTCTCGTCGGTGAGGTTGCTCAGATCCGCCCTGCTGTGCATAAGCTCATCGCAGATGTTCACTGCAGCGAGCACGGCGACCGATGACATGGGAATGCTGTTGCCCAGGCCAAGCTCGCTCATCTTTCCGTCAACATAATCCGCGACACGCATGATGTATTCTCTGGGCATATCGGCACAGATCGAATACTCCTGACCGTAGATCCTTACGGCCACGGTGTTCTTTTCGCTCATGACTGCTCCTTTCTGCTACATCTCTCTTAAAACTGCGTCAAATTTATCCTTGAGAGCTGCCAGGACCTTGGTGTTGATCTCGCTGACCTCGGCCTCCTTAAGGGTGCGGTCTGCCGCCCTGTAGCTCAGATTGAAGGCTACGCTCTTGCTGCCCTTGGGGATGGGCAGTCCTCTGTAAACGTCGAAGAGGGTGACGCTCTCCAGAAGGTCTCCCGCGGTCTCCCTGATGACCTGCTGGAGCTTACCGACCTCGATCTCCTCCTTCACGACCATGGCGAAATCCCTGGACATGGCGGGGAACTTGGGCAGCGGAGCATATCTCACCTCGGTGTCCGCCAGTTCGGCCATCATGTCGAAATCGATCTCTGCGGCATATACGGGCTGATCGATGCCGTAGGCCGCGCAGACCTCGGGATGGACCTGTCCCATGGTGCCGATGGAATAGATGCCGCTCTCGATGGCGGCGCAGCGGCCCGGATGGAAGCGCTTGTCGAACTTCTCGGCCCTGTATTCGGGAGCCTTGATCCCAGCAGCGGCCAGCAGCTGCTCGACGACGCCCTTAAGGGTATAGAAGGTCTCGGAGGGGCCGAACATGCCTATGCACAGGGCGTACTTCTCGGTGGGGAGCTGGGGCTCGCTCTTGCTGGGGACGTCGATGAAGGTGTTGCCCAGCTCGAAGAACCTGACCGCCGGGATGTTCCTGGACATGTTGGTATAGAGGACCTCCATCATGCCCGGGAGCAGCATGGTCCTCATTACGGAAGTATCCTCGCCCAGGGGATTGATCAGCTTTACGAACTGCCTGAAGAAGGAGTTCTGCCTCTCATTGACCTTGTCCACGGACTTGGGGCTGACGAAGCTGTAGGTCATGATCTCGCTGCAGCCCAGAGCCCTTAAGGTATCCTTGACCATGTTCCTGTACTTCTGGGCCTGGGTGAGCCCGCCGGCGACGCTCCCCTTGGGAAGGGTCACGGGGATCCTGTCGTAACCGTACATGCGGGCGATCTCTTCCACGTAGTCCTCTTCGATGTGAAGATCCTGACGGACGGTGGGCGCGGTGCAGGTGATCACGTCTCCGTCGACCTCGGTCTTGATCTCAAGGCTGTTGAGGTACTTGACCATCTGCTCAGTGGGGATGTCGATGCCGATGACCTTGTTCATGCGGCTTGCCCTGATCTTCGTGACCACCGGCTCCGCGGGATGGGGATAGCAGTCGACTCCGCCGGAAAGGACGGTGCCGGCGCCCAGCTTTTCGACCAGGTAGCAGAACCTGTCGCAGGCTTCCTTGGCCAGGTTGGGATCGATGCCCTTCTCAAAGCGTCCGGATGCTTCGGTCCTGTGGTTGAGCTTTCTTGAGCCTGCTCTTACGCAGTCGCCGTTGAAGTTGGCGGACTCGATCAGGACCATGGTGGTGTCGCTCTCAATCTCGGAATCGAGGCCTCCCATGATGCCCGCGATGCCCAGGGGCCTTTCAGCGTCGTTGATCATCAGGATGGAGCTGTCCAGCTGCCTTTCGACTCCGTCCAGGGTGGTGAACTTATCCCCGTCCTTTGCGGTATCGACGATGATCTTTCCGCCCTTTACGGTCCTGATGTCATAGGCGTGGAGGGGCTGGCCGTACTCCAGCATGACGTAGTTGGTGATGTCTACGATGTTGTTGATAGGCCTCATGCCGGCGAGCATCAGGCTCCTCTGCATCCACCAGGGGGACTGCTCGATCTTTATGTCCTTGATGACCCTGCAGCAGAACCTGGAGCAGAGGTCCGGTCTCCTGATCTCGACCTGTATGTGGTCCTCGCCCCTTTCGGGGGATTCCTTGGTGCATCTGGTCTCGGGATATCTGAGCTCGGTGCCGAAGGTGGCAGCGGATTCCCTTGCGATTCCCAGCATCGCCAGGCAGTCGGGCCTGTTGGGAGTGATCTCGAAATCGACGGTGGGCTCTTCTATGCCCAGGGCTTCGACGATGGGAGTTCCCGGGACGAAGCATTCGTCGTCCAGGATCCAGAGCCCGTCCTTATCCCTTACGGGGACGATCTTGTCGGGGAAGCCAAGCTCCTGGCAACCGCACATCATGCCGCGGCTCTCGACTCCGCGAAGCTCTCCCGCCCTTATGGTCTCGCCGTCTGCGGACTTGGGCTTGCCGTGGAGGGGTCCGGGGATGTGGGCGCCGTCCAGAGCGACCGCGACCTTGTCCCCCTCCTTCATATTGGCAGCGCCGGTGACGATCTGGACAGGCTCGTCCTTTCCGACGTTCACCTGGCAGACCACCAGCTTCGACGCGTTGGGATGGGGCTCGATCTTCTCGATCCTTCCGACCACGACTCCGGAGATCTCCTTATGCCAGTATTCGACGGATTCCAGGTTGGTCCCGGAGAGGACCATACCGTTGACCCACTCCTCGTCGCTGACGTTGACGTCCGTATATTCTCTTAACCATTTGATGGGTACTAACATTTCTTTGCCTCCTTACCTGAACTGACTGATGAAGCGGATATCGTTCTCATAGAGAAGCCGCATATCGTCTATACCGTACTTGAGCATGGCGATGCGCTCAACGCCGATGCCGAAGGCAAAGCCGGTATACTTTTCCGTGTCGTAATCGCCGAACTTAAGGACGTTGGGATGGACCATACCGCAGCCCAGGATCTCGATCCAGCCGGATCCCTTGCAGATGTTGCAGCCCTTGCCGCCGCACTTGAAGCATTCCACGTCCATCTCGGCGCTGGGTTCGGTGAAGGGGAAGTGATGAGGCCTGAATTTGGTGGCCAGATGGCTTCCGAAGAGGTGCTTGGCGTACTTGTCCAGGACCCCCTTCAGGTCTGCCATGGTTATGCCCTCGTCCACCACCAGTCCCTCGATCTGATGGAACATGGGGGAATGGGTGGCGTCGGGAGTATCGCAGCGGAAGACCCTGCCCGGCGAGATCAGCCTGATGGGAGGCTTCTGGGACGCGATGATCCTGGCCTGAACGTCGGAGGTCTGGGTCCTGAGCAGGACCTGGTCGGTGATGTAGAAGGTATCGGTCATGTCCCTGGAGGGATGGTTGGGATCCGCGTTCAGGGCGTCGAAATTGTTGTGGACGGTATCGATCTCGGGGCCTTCGGCGATGGTGTAGCCCATGGAAGAGAAGAAATCGATGGTGTCTTCGATGACCAGGCTTATGAGGTGCTTGTATCCGGGAGCATTGGAGACTCCGGGCTCGGTGACGTCGATGGTCTCGGCCTTGAAGCGGGCTTCTTGGGCCAGCTTCTTGAGTTCGACGGTCTTTTCGGAGATCATGGATTCGATCTTCGCCCTGGCTTCGTTGGCAGCCTGGCCCATGGCCTTTCTCTCTTCGGGGGAATAGTCCTTCATGGACCTGAGGATCTCGGTCAGCTGGCCCTTCTTTCCAAGGAGCCTGACCCTCAGGGACTCGGCGTCCTCAAGGCTCGCTGCCTTTCTCAGTTCTTCCCCTGCTTCTTCAAGTATCGTTTTGAGTTTGTCTGTCATTTTATCCTCCGGTATATGTCACAGGCAGCGTCTCTGCCTGCTCGCTTCGTACATGATCATGCCGGCGGCAAGGCCGGCGTTGAGAGATTCGATCTCTCCGGACATGGGGATGGTAAGGCCTTCGCAGCCCTCGAGGAACTGCCGGCAGACGCCGGAGCCCTCGTTTCCGATGACTATGGCGGCGTCTTTGGCAAGATCGGCCTCGCTGCAGAAGGTCCCGCCGCTCATGACCGCGGCGTAGGGCTTTTTGCCGTGGCTTCTCAAAAACTCCAGAGCCTGCTCCGGATCTTCGGAGAAAAGCACCGGGAGCCTGAAGATGCTCCCTGCCGCGGCTCTCACGACCTTGGGACCGTAGATATCGCAACTGCCCTTCATGATCAGGGCTCCCCCGAAGCCCATGGCCTCGGCTGTCCTGAGCATGGTGCCCATGTTGCCCGGATCCTGGATCCGGTCCAGGACCAGTATGTCAGAGCCCTCCTCAGAAAAAAAAGAGCCGTCTGTCCATGTCCTCTTCTCAGCCACGGCGATGATCCCCTGGCTGGTGTCGGTGGCGCTGAGCTTTTCGAACGCCGCGCCCGACAGGGTGATGACGGCCGGACCTCCTTCTTCCGCAAGAGCCGCGATATCGTCGGCGTCTTTGGAAAGGGTCCCGGCCTTTATAAAGATGAACCGGAGCCTTCCTCCGAAGGTAAGGGCGTCCCTGATGAAGTTCGGCCCTTCGATCAGATACATGCCAAGGGCATCCCTGTATTTCTTCTCACTGAGGGATGCCGCCTGTTTGACTATTCGGTTGTCGGTAGACAGGATCTGCCGCATCGGGTATCTAGTAAAAGAAGCCGGTGTATCTCACCGGCTTCAAGCTTGCCTTTCTAAAGATCCATGTGCTTGTCCCTGAGGAAAGTCGGGATCGGGAAGTCGTTGTCCGGATTGTAGTTCGCGGGTCCCGCGGCCGGCGTCTGCACAGCCGGTTCGCCTTCGGCCTTGTCCGCGCTGACGGGCTCGTCGACGGAGGTCTTGCGCTCGAACCCCGTTGCGATGACCGTGACCACGATCTCATCCTGAAGCTCTTCCTTGATGGAGCAGCCGAAGATGATCATCGCGTCTTCGTCGGCCTCCTGATGGATGTAATCTGCGGCGTCGTTGACCTCGTGCATCGCCAGGTCCGGGCCGCCCATGATGTTGAGCAGAACGCCGCTGGCGCCCTTGATGCTGGTCTCCAGGAGCGGGCTCTCCACAGCGTTCTTGATGGCCTGCTTGACCCTCTCTTCTCCGCTGGCTCTGCCTACGCCCATGTGGGCTATGCCCTTGTCGCTCATGATGGTCTTGACGTCGGCGAAGTCAAGGTTGATCAGACCGCTGTCGGTGATCAGGCTGCAGATGCCGTCCACGCCCTGCTTTAGGACCTCGTCGGCCATGGAGAAGGCCTGGAGCATGGTGGTGTTCTTTTCGCTGATCTCGAGGAGCTTGTCGTTGGGGACGACGACCAGGGAATCCACGTAGTTCTTGAGGAACTTGATGCCCAGGTCGGCGTGCTCTCTTCTCTTCTTTCCCTCGAAGGTGAAGGGCCTGGTGACCACGCCCACAGTGAGGGCTCCGGAGCTTCTTGCCGCCTTGGCGATGATGGGAGCCGCGCCGGTGCCGGTGCCGCCGCCCATTCCCGCGGTGATGAAGATCATGTCGCTGCCCTGAAGGTATTTCTCTATGGCTTCGATGCTCTCTTCAGCGGACTTCTGGCCGACCTCGGGATTCCCGCCTGCGCCCAGTCCCTGGGTGAGCTTCTCTCCTATCTGGATCTTGGTCTCAGCCTTGGATCTTGCCAGGACCTGCTTATCGGTATTTACTGCGATGAAACTGACTCCCTGGATGCTTGCGTCGATCATGCGGTTGACCGCGTTGCAGCCGCCTCCGCCGATTCCTACGACCTTGATATTGGCAGGGCTGTCAGTGGGTACGTCAAATTGAAAAGTTGCGGGCATTTCAGTCCCTCCTCTTTTATTGCTGTAATAATATACATCGTTATTTTAGCATAAACAGGATGAGCATGCACTAATTATTTTGATATTTCAGAAGACTCCCGGGACGATTTTTATATCCGCCAAGTCATGCTCTTTGGATGCAAAAACGCGAAAGACCGGTAGGGACTTTCGCGCAGTCGGTGAGGTATGCAATTCGCCGGGGACCGGTCAGTTGATCTGCGGGTCGAAGGCCATGTAGCTGCCCTTGCTCACCCTGATGACTCCTCTGGTTATCCCCTGCTTGTAGTGCTCTTCGATGAGCTGGTGGATCCTCTGCATGTTGTCGGTGATGTTCTCGGGAGTACCTTCGATGTAGTAATCGTCGTAGATGTACGCCTTTACGATCACCAGCGAGAAATTGATCTTCTTGAAGTAGAGGTCGTTCTCCTCCATCACGTGGATCATCTGCAGGGTCTCGGTGAGGAGGTAAGACTGCTCCACGGTCAGAGGGCTGCCGGGGGTCATGTCGGCAATGGTCATGCCCTCAAGGAGGGGCAGGACCGGCTTGTTGTCCGAGAGCCTGAGGACCATGCCGTCGTCGTCGATCAGTATGTACTGCTCGCCGTAGGGCACTGCGGCGTATTCCAGCCTTTCCTCGATCTCGATCCGCAGGGTGTTGGGAAGGACCCTCTTGATGCTGGCGAGCCTGATGTAGGGATCGTTGAGAAGGTTGTCCTTCGCCTCCGAAAGGTCGGTGGTGAACAGGTTGTAGCCGGTCTTAAGGCCGGATATCACCGACACCTGGGACCTGGTGTAGTATTTATTGCCGGTTACCTGTATTTCCTTTATGGTAAAGAAGTCCGAGATCGCAAAGTAATACAGGCCGACGCAGATCCCGACCAGGATCAGGAATCTCAGGAATCCCCTTCCCGCCCTTCTCCTCTTCTTGCGCTTGTTGGCCTTGGCCTTCTTCCTGGCTTTTTCGGAAGGTCCGCTCTCGCGTTCTTCAGAGGGGGCGCTGCGGACGAGGCTCTCGGCGTGCTGAAGGGCCTGCTGCTCTTCTTCGGTCAGATCCTGGCTCTGGTTTTCGTATTCAGTTGCTGGGGTCCTTGCGTCGTCCATCTTTCTTTCCTACAGCGGAAGCTGGCTGTATATCTTTTCGGCGGCGTCGGTCACCGCGATCTTAAGAGCGTTCCCGGTCATCTCGGCGAGCCTTGCGTCGTCGGACGCCAGTTTGAGCACCTCGCCTGCGAAGACCGAATAGTCCGGAGTGATGTCCTTTTCCTCCATGAGAAGGGCTGCTCCGGCGTCGGCTGCCGCCTTGGCGTTGAAATACTGGTGGTTGTTCGTAACGTTGGGGGAAGGCACCAGCACGGAGGGTTTTCCGCAGGCCAGTATCTCGGAGAGGGCGATGGCGCCCGCCCTGCTGATGACCAGGTCCGAGGCCTTCATCAGAACCGGCATGTTGTCGGCGTAGTCGAGGATGGTCACCGAGGGCTTCTCCATGCCTTCTTTTTTGAGCCTTTCGGCCACCTGGCCGTGATATCTCTTTCCCGTGATGAAATATAATTTTACGCCGCTCTCCGGCATCTCGTCAATGAGCCTGATGCAGGCTTCGTTGAGGACCTCCGCGCCCAGGCTGCCGCCGAACAGCAGTATGAACTTCTCATCCGCTCCGATGCCCAGCTGGCTGCGGCATCCCTCATAGTCGAGGCCGGTGAACTGGGTCCTGATGGGGTTTCCGGTCAGGATGCACTTTTCCGGATGGGCGAAGTACTTGGCGGAGTCGGCGAAGCTGATGAAGACCTTTTCCGCGCCGTTGAACTCCAGCATCTTGTTGGCAAGGCCGGGGAAGGCGTTCTGCTCGTGGATGAAGCACGGAACTCCCGCCCTCTTTGCCGCCATGATGACGGTGCCGGTGACGTATCCGCCGGTGCCGATGGCGACGTCGGGAGCGAATTCCCTTATGATCCTGGCCGCCTCGTGGCCGCCCTGGATCAGGTTCTCGATGGTCTTGATGTTCTTTATGATGCTGCGCCTGTTGAGGCCCGAAGCTTCTATGCCCACGATGTCAAAACCGGCGGCGGGAACGAGCCTGTTCTCCATGCCCTTCTTGGTGCCGATGAAGAGGATCTGAGCGTCCGGATGATGCTCCTTTATGCACGACGCGATGGCGATTGCCGGATAAATATGCCCTCCGGTACCCCCGCAGGAAAGGATCACTTTTTTCATTGCGCAGCCTCCTCAGCTTTCTGCTTGGCAGCGGCATTCACCGCGGCGCTTCGTTTTGATATGTTCACGACCATCCCCAGCTCAGCCAGCATCAGTATGGTGGCGTTGCCTCCCAGGCTCACCAGGGGAAGAACGACCCCCGTGGGCGGGAAGGAAGCGGTGACGACCGCGATGTTCAGAATGACCTGAAGGGAAAGATGTATCCCGACTCCCGCGCAAAGAAGCATGCCGAAATAGTCCCTGCATCTTAAGGAAACGCGGAAAATGCGCCAGATCAGCGCGATATAGACCATCATCAGGCAGATGATGCCCACGAAGCCCAGCTCCTCCCCTATGATCGCCAGTATGAAGTCGTTCATAGGCTCGGGAAGATAGAGGGTCTTCTGTATGCTCTGCCCAAGGCCTGTTCCGGTGACTCCGCCGGAGCCCATGGCCAGGAGCCCCTGGACCACCTGATAACCTTCGCCCAGAGGATCGAGGAACGGGTCTGTAAAGCCGGTGATCCTGTCCCTCATGTACTCGTAGGACGGGGAATTCATGATCAGCGTGAGACCTGCGACCCCCGCTGCCCCAACTGCCGCGACAAAGAACCAGGAGAGCCCTGCTGCGAACATTATGCCCGCTATAAGAAGGGCGACGATACCGGCTGTGGAGAAATTCGGCTGCTTGTAGATCAGCAGAAAGCATCCGCCCATAAGGGCGAAGATCCAGATCAGAGGGAGGGCGGTCTGCGGCCCGTAGGGCTTGTTCCTGTTTGCGCCCTTCCCCTGCCACAGCCTCATGTGGATCCTATCAGGATCGTCCGCGTAGAACCTTGCCAGATATATTATCAGACAGGTCTTGATGATCTCACCCGGCATTATGGTGATGACCTTAAAGTCTATCCATCTGGTGGCGTTGTTGATCGTCTTGCCCAAAGGGGTGTAGATCAGGCACAGAAGGACTATGCCTACCACAAGGATGAGCTTGGCGAAGGGCCTTATCACCCGGTAATCGAAGTTGGCAGCCACGATGAACATGAACCAGCCCAGCGCCATCCACTTGGCGTCCTCGGCCAGATAGTGCCAGGTATTGCCGAACTTGCTCAGGGAATAGTAAAGGCTCGAGCTGAAGACCATTATGAGTCCGAAGATCGAAAGAGCGGCCGTCAGGACCACTATCCACATGTCTCCGTCCTGTTTTTTGAGTTTTAAGGCCTTTTCGCTCATTGCCAGGCAAAGATCCCCTTATCTCAGCGCGTTGACGAGAGCCTTGAAGTGCTCTCCCCTCTTTTCATAATTGTCGTACATGCCCCAGCTGGCGGACGCCGGCGAGAGCAGGACCGTATCTCCAGGCTGCGCCAGGCGCCGTCCCTCGGACACGCATTGGTCCATATCCTCGCAGAAGATCATCCGGCCTTCGGGGAAGCCGCACTTCCTTGCGGTATCCGCGAAGCGGCGGGCGGTCTGTCCCAGCAGAAGAAGGTATCTCACCTTGCCGCCGAAGCCCTCGATGAACTCGGTGAAGTCGGAATTCTTCTCGTATCCCCCGGCGATGAGGAGTATGGGAGTGTCGGTAGCCTCTATGGCCTTCATGGAGGCGTCGGGATTGGTGCCCTTGGAGTCGTTGACGTAGCGGACTCCTTCGAACTCCCTGACGAACTCTATCCTGTGCTCGACTCCCGCGAAGGTCTTGAGGCCGCGGACGATCGCGTCCTTTTCGATGCCCGCGCAGCAGCAGACCGCTGCCGCAGCGAGTGCGTTCTCCAGGTTGTGGGACCCCGGGATCTTAAGATCGGACCTGCCGCACAGAACGGTCTTTTCTCCATCGCAGTCGATGGTCAGGGCTCCGTCCTCGCAGACCGCGCAGATCCTGCAGCCTGTCAGCCGGCGCAGCTCTTCGGCGGTCATCTTTCTTGAGAAGGGGACCTTCTCAGGCCCTTCCGTCATATTTTTTGAATACTCCAGAAGCCCCTGATCGTCGGCGTTGTAAACGTAATAGTCGTCAGGGCCCTGGTTTTTGTGGACCAGATGCTTTACCCTGGCGTATTCCTCGAAGGTGCCGTGGCGGTCAAGATGGTCGGGAGTGATGTTGAGGATGGCGGATACCTTCGGCCTGAAATCGGAGATCGTCTCCAACTGAAAGCTCGAGATCTCGGTGACCATGACCGTGTCAGCGTCCGAGGACATGACGGTCTCCGCGACGGGGAGGCCTATATTGCCTACGACCTCGGTCTTTCTTCCGGAGAGCTTCACGATCTCTCCGACGAGAGAGGTGGTCGTGGTCTTTCCGTTGGTCCCGGTTATGCCTATGAAGGTACCGGAGCAGTTGTCATAGGCAAGCTGGAGCTCTCCCGAGATGACAGCTCCGTTTCTCTTGGCCTGCTCGGCCAGATCCAGCTTGGTCGGGACTCCCGGGCTCAGGATCAGCCTGTCCCAGCCTTCGGCGGAAGGCTTCTCGCCGAAGTGAAGGACAGCGCCCTTTTCTTCGAGCTCACCGATCAGTCCGGGATCGAACCTGTCCCTCTGCTTGGCGTCCCATACGTGGACCTCAGCCCTGCCCGCAAGGAGCCTTGCGGCGGCAGCGCCCGACTTTCCGAGCCCTAAAACGAGGACCTTTTCCAAAACCATCGCCTCCTTAGAGAGCGCCGCGTCCGGCAATGATCAGACCGGCGTAAGCGGCTGCGCAAAGAACGGCGGTAACGAGGGTGAAGACCTTTACGACCTTGACCTCTTTCCAGCCGCCCAGTTCAAAATGATGATGCAGGGGCGCCATCCTGAAGAACCTGCGCCCGTTCTGGGTCTTGAAAACGAAGACCTGTATGATCACCGACAGGGCCTCGGCGACGTAGATCCCGCCCGCGATGGGAAGGGCCCACTCTATGCCGGACACCGCCGCGAGAGCCGCCAGAGCGCCTCCCAGGGCAAGAGAACCGGTGTCTCCCATGAAGACCTTTGCCGGATGATGATTGAACAGAAGAAAACCCAGGCAGGCTCCGCACAGAGCGGCGGCAAAGCAGCCGGTCTCGGTGCTGGCGAGGGCGGGAGCGAGCAGCATGAAGAAGCAGGCGACCACCGCGGTGACGCCGGACGCCAGTCCGTCGAGACCGTCGGTAAGGTTGACGCCGTTGGTCATGGCGACCATGACGAATACCTCGAAGGCGATCCCCAGGACCGGTCCCATTGTAAAGGTCCCGATGAACGGGACGACCATTGTCCTCGCACCGCCGTTCCAGATGGCGAAGATCAGGCCCGCCAGGACCTGGAGGGCGAATTTCTGCTTTGCGGTGAGGCCTTCGTTGTGCTTCCTGGTGACCTTGATATAGTCGTCAAAAAAACCTATGGCGCCGTAAGCCAGCATGACGAAGAGCATGGAGGCCATGACGGAAGCCTTGGGGGCCTTGCCCCCTGCGCGTTCAAAAACTCCCGAAGCGGCCATCCCGATCACCACGGAAAGAGACACCGCCATGATCATTGAAAGGCCTCCCATGGTGGGGGTCCCGGCCTTGGCCAGGTGAGCCTTGGGCCCGTCCTCCCTGATGGCCTGCCCTGCCTTGAGCCTTCTCAGCACGGGCAGCAGCAGATAAGTCAGCAGGGCGCAGAGCCCGAAGGAAACGGCGAGATACGCCGCCTGGGGCCCGATATTCTTTAGGTTTTCAACAAAAACGGTCATTATCCCTCCGGCTGCCTGCTGTATTTTTCTCTGAGACGTTCCGCGAGGCAGTGGATCCCGGTGGAAAGGGAACCCTTTACCAGGACGGCGTCCCCGGAAGCGATGAGGGAAAGAAGATGCTCCTCAGCCTCCTCCCAGGTCTCAAAGCAATTGACCTGCGGCTTCTCAAAGCCGCGGCAGCCTTCTGCATAATATCCCCTGAAGCTCCCTATTGCAAGCAGAATATCGATGCCAAGCTCCGACGCCAGCTTTCCGATGCCGACGTGGCTCTCCACGGCCGCATCTCCCAGCTCTCTCATATCCGCGATGACCGCGATGCGCCTTTTGGCGTCGAGCCTTGCCAGGGTCCTCATGGCGGAAGCCATGGAGTCCGGATTGGCGTTGTAGCTGTCGTCGATCAGGGTCGCTTCTCCGATGGGGACGATCTCGAGCCTCTGGCCTTCGATCATGGCCTTGGGCATTGCCTTGGCAGCCTCCTCCAGGGATATCCCGAACTGAAGCCCCACGGCGGCGGCAAGAGCGCCGTTGTGAGCGTTGTGAAGACCGAGGAAGGGAAGCTCGAACCTCTGCTCTTTTCCTTCATACGAGAGGTCGAACCTAATGCCCGAAGCCCCGAGGTCTTCTGCGCCGGAGATCTTCACCACGGCCTCGTCCCCTTCTCCGCAGGGTACCATCCTGAACCTGCCGGAGCTCCTCTTGAGGATCTCTTCCCTTGAGAGGAACGGGCTGTCGCAGTTGTAGATGAGGGGCTGGTCGGGCTCAAGGAAGCTGGTGATCTTGAGCTTTTCCTCGGCGATGCCCTCCCTGCTCCCGATGTATTCCATGTGGACCACGCCCACATTGGTGATGACAGCGGCGTGAGGCCTTACCCATTTGCAGTAATCGTAGAGCTCGTCCTTTCGGTCCATGCCCATCTCGATGACTATGGCCTGGGTATCCTCATCGGCGAGGAAGCAGGTCATGGCGATCCCCAGATGGGTGTTGTAGTTCTTCCTGCTGCAGACCGTATTGAATCTTGCGGACATGACCGCGGCGACCAGAGCCTTGGTGGAGGTCTTTCCGGTGCTCCCGGTGACCCCGATCTTTATGAGATCGAACTGGTCCATATAGGCCTTGGCCATCATCTCAAAGGCGTACTGGGTATCGTCCGTGAGCACCCACGAGGCGTCGCCTTTGCCCCGGAACGCATCTTCAGCGGCCTTCCCGTCCGAGACCAGAAAGCATCTGCAGCCCTTCTCGTAGGCCTGGAAAAGATATCTGTGGCCGTCGTTGTTGGGGCCCTTGACCGCGACGAACAGGCAGCCCGGGAAGACCTCCCTGGAGTCTATCTTAACGTCCGAGACCTCAGCCCCGGCGGCTCCGAAGAGCCTGCCCCGGCAGGCGTCTGCAAGAAATGAAAGCTTTGTCGTTCTCATATGAGCCCCTAATCCAGGACCGTATCCGGCCCTTTGACCTCCTCGTTGGTGTTGTCGAATTCGTAGTACAGGGTGACGATGGAGTTCTTCGTCACATATTCTCCCGCCTTGGGGAACTGGTCCACGACCACCATGTTCTCGGTGGTCTCGATCTCAGGCGCGATCCTCCAGTTGAGCTCCCTGCCGGCGACCATGCCGATGGCGTCCTCCATGCTCTGACCGGTGACGTCGGGGACCGTGGTCTTTCCGGAGTTCAGGGTATTCAGATCAGCGTTGCTGTAATCGGGCTGGATGTCCATGTAGGACAGCACGCCCTGAATGATGTCCCTTGCGATGGGAGCGGCGGTGGTGCTGCCGTATTTTCCGATCCGCGGAGTGTCGACGATGACGAGGCAGACGAACTGGGGATCGTCTATGGGCGCGACTCCGATGAAGGATCCGATGATATCGGTCTTGGAATAACCGCCGGGGATGGGCTTGCTGGCAGTTCCGGTCTTTCCGCCGATCCTGTAGCCTGCGATCTTGGCGGTCCCTGCGCCGCCTTCGGTGACGACGGATTCCATGATGTCGAGCATGTTGGACGCGGTCTGCGCGGATACAGAGATGCTCTTGACCTGAGGCTCGAACTCCATGACCACGTTTCCACTGCTGTCCCGCAGCTCCTTGAGGAAGTGGGGCTGCATCAGCTTTCCCTCATTGGCCAGGGAGCAGACGGCGGTGACGATGCTTATGGGGGTGACCGCGATGCCCTGTCCGTAGGACATGGTGGCCAGCTCTACCGGTCCGCAGCTGCTCTCCGCCTGGATTATGTTCGAGCCTTCGCCGGGGAAGTCCACGCCGGTCTTCTCGGTGATGCCGAAGGACTCGAGCCCCGCGAAGTAGCGCTTTATGCCGACCCGCTGGGCCAGCTGGATCATGACCATGTTGCAGGAGTTCTGGACTGCCTGGGCCAGGGTCTCGTTTCCGTGGGATTTGGGCCAGTTCCAGCAGTGTAGGGTCCAGTCCGCCACCTTGGTGGCTCCCTTGCAGACGAAGCCTTCGTTCATGTTGGTGACCCCGTTGTCCAGGGCTATGGACGTGGTCAGCAGTTTGAAGGTGGATCCCGGTTCATAGGTATCGCTGACGCAGAAGCACCGCCACATCTTGTTCCAGTAGGCGACCTTCTCTTCGGTGGTCATGGCGTCGAAGATCTCCTCGTCGCCAGCCATCGGAGCTCTGGGATCGTTGGGATCGAACTCGTCGGTCTGGGCCATGGCCTTGATCTCTGCGGTCTTGGGGTCCATTATGAGGCACATGACCCGGGCCGCCTTGTAGGTCTCCTTGCCCTCGGCGATCTTCTGCTCGACGATGTACTGTATGTTCTGGTCCAGGGTCAGGACCATGGTGTATCCGTCTTCGGGCGAATAGTATTTGTTGGTGCCGTAGGAGAGGCTGTTCTGTTTGTTGTCCTTGCTGATGATCCAGCGGCCGTTCTGGCCCGCGAGATACTGGTTGTAATAGCGCTCAAGGCCGGTATTTCCAACGTTGTCGTCTGTGATGGAGCCCAGCAGCTGGGACGCGAAGGCCTTGAGGGGATAGGAGCGGGACGCCGTCTCCACCAGCTCGACCCCCGCGAACCTCTCGCCTCTGATCTCCTCGGCCAGCTCGATGTCCACGTTCTTGGCAAGCCTTATGAGCTTTTTCTCGGACATCAGGACTTCCTTTACCGCGTCCGGCTCCATGGAGAGGAGCTCCGCCAGCCTGTCCGTCTCATAGAGCAGGTTCTTTTCCTGCTCCTCTTCGGTCTTTCCGTTGGACCTGGCGGATTCGGGGCGCACCCATACCGCATAGGCGGTGCTGCTTATGGCCAGCTTGTTGCCGTTGGCGTCGAGGATATCGCCCCTGGTCGCAGCGACGACGGAGTCTCTGGTCTGCTGCTTCGCGGCCTTCTGGGCCCTTTCCTCTCCGACGATGACCATGTGCCAGCCCACCCTCACCGCGAGGGCGCAGAAAAGCAGTGAAAACAAAGCAAAAACCACCAGCAGTCTGCCGCGGTTCTTGTTGGTCGTCACCGACTTCTTTTTATTCTTTTTGACCTTGACCCCTTCTGCCATGATAAAAAGGAAAAACGGCGCCGCTCTTTGAGACGCCGTTACTGTCCGTAAACCGTTTCCTTCAGGGCCAGAGCCAGCTCTTCGCCTCCGCTCTGGGCTTCCCTCAGGTAAACTATCTGTGAAAAGTCCGGATAGATCAGACCCATCTCCAGCGCCCTCGCCTCAAGGTTGTTGATGTTGTTGGCGCTTCGGATCTTGACCTGCAGGTTCTGGATCTGCCTTTCGCAGTCCTGTATGCGCTTCTGGGTCGAGTTGATCTCGAACTGCAGCTGGGTGCTGTAGGCCTTTATGGCGACTACGACCAGCATCAGGATGCCTACCAGAAGGATGGCTGCCAGTATCTTATTTTTTTCTCTGCGTGAGATCGGCATCGTTTATCTGATCCTCGGTTGATTCTTTCCTGTTTCCGCTTTCTAGAGCTTTTCGATGACCCTGAGCTTGGCGCTGCGCGCCCTCGGGTTCTCCTCCAGCTCTCTGCCGGATGCGGTGACCGGCTTTCTCGTTACCTTTTTAATGTCCGCCTTCCTGCCGCATACGCACACCGGAAAATCCGGGGGGCAGATGCAGGGGTCGAGGCGCTTTTGGAAGTATTCCTTGACGATCCGGTCCTCCAGGGAGTGGAAGCTTATTATCGCCAGCCTTCCTCCCGAAGCGAGTATGTCGGTGAAGTCCGCCACCGCGTCCTTCAGCTGGCCCAGCTCGTCGTTGACCTCGATCCTTATGGCCTGAAATGTCCTTTTCGCCGGGTGAGGTCCCTCTCTCCTCGCGGAAGCCGGTATGGCCTTTTTTATGACCTCTACCAGCTGGAAGGTGGTCTTCAGGGGAGCCTCCTGCCTGGCCTTTACGATGAACTCGGCGATCCTTGCCGCCCAGCGCTCTTCTCCATAGTCTCTGATGATCCGGGTCAGATCCTCTCTGCTGTAGGAGTTGACCAGATCCTCCGCGGTGAAGCCGTCGTCCCTGTTCATCCTCATGTCGAGAGGCGCGTCGTGCATGTACGAGAAGCCTCTCTCTTCGTTGTCAAGCTGGAAGGACGATACGCCCAGATCCAGAAGGGCTCCGTCGACCTTGTCTATCCCCAGCTGGGTAAGGACCGCTCTGACGTCGGAGTAGTTGCTCTGGACGAAGAACTTCCTGCACCCGCAGCCGGCCAGCCTTTCGGTAGCCGCGGCGATGGCGTCCTTATCTCTGTCTATCCCGATAAGGGTGCCGCCGTCTCCTATCTGCTGCGCGATGCCCAGGGAATGTCCTCCTCCGCCGAGAGTACCGTCGACGAAGACGCCGCCGGGCTTCATATCGAGACCCTTGAGCACCTCATCGTAGAGCACGGGAACGTGTGAGAACTCCATGGCCTACACCTGATATTTGGCGCTGAAGTCCTTGAACTCCTCGGAGCTGAGCATGCCGCCCTGCTCGTCGGACTCGTAGACCTCTCTCGCCCAGATCTCCACCCTGTCTCCGAAGCCTATGGTGACCAGATCTTTCTGGATTCCGGCCAGGCTCTTCAGATTCTGGGGGATGACCGTCCTGCCCTGCTTGTCGATCTCGCACTCCACCGCGTTGGCGTATATGTAGCGGATGAAGGCTCTCGCCTGGGGGTCGGACTTGGGAAGCGTGGACAGAAGCTTCTGCTGCTCCTCCCAGGTCTCAAGCGGATAGATCACCAGGCAGTGATCGAGGCCCCTTGAGAGGACCGCCCGATAACCCAGCTCGTCTCTGAATCTTGACGGGATGATGACCCTGTTCTTGGCGTCTATGGAGTTTTGATAGGTGCCCATCAACAAGGTTCTCACCGGCTTTCGCCCCGGGACCGGGTCAGTTAAGGAGGATCTGCGTACCGTTCTTGTGCTGCCGGAGAGCCCTGTTTTCGTAACGCAAATACAGCGCCTGATCCGGCATCTCCACTATAAACCATTTCGCTCCCAAAGGCAAGATTTTTCGCAAGAAAAATGGGATTTGACATCCACTATTTCAGCATGAAAAAACCGCATCCTTAACGCAAAGCTTGAACTTTGAAGCTTTGCGTTAAGGATGCGGTCCGCCTGCAGCCGGACAGCCAGAGACCTGCCCTATCCTTCTGCCCTCATACCGTCCAGGATCTCCTTTGCCCTGCGAAGGACCGGGACCTCTCTTGCCGCGATGACCCTTCCGAGCCTGCAGCCGCGGCATTTTTCATATTCCTTCAGGGCGTCCTCATACGTCATCTTCATGACCTCGAGATGATAATCGCTGACCTCCTGCTCGGTGAGGCTGCGGTCCCCGAAGGAAACTGCCCTGCAGAGGTAGTAATTGTTCAGGTTATGCCTGTGGATGAGATTGTACTGGTCGCTGACCAGGCCTATCCTTCTTACGATCTCCACTTCGGCGCCCAGCTCCTCTCTGAGCTCTCTTTTAACGGCGGCCTCAAGGTCTTCGCCCTTCTCAACTCCGCCTCCCGAGGTCTCGATCAGGACGGATCTTCCGAATTCGTCGTCCCTGTCGGCATGGACGAAATAAAACCATCCCTCATCGTCGAAAACGACTGCCCTGACCACGTCCCTGTCGTGATCGGTATATTCGAAGGGCCACTCCTCATCCTTTAGCTCAAGGAAAAGCTCGTCAACCAGACATGTGCCGATCTCCATCTCCGCCTTTCTCAGGACAGCCTCAGTATCGGCGCCGGCGTTTATAAAAAGACCCATGAGCGCTCCTTTCTCGAGTGCATCGTTCAAAAGCATTAACGGCAGGCCGCCCTGCGGACGGGCGGCCCCGGCATGGTCATTCCTGGGGCCAGAATAGCTCGTCCAGAGTCTTCCCCAGGACCCTGCATATGGCGATGCAGAGATTAATCGTCGGATTGTAATCACCCTTCTCTATGGCGCTGATGGTCTGCCTGGATACTCCCACGGCCTTGGCGAGATCGTCCTGGGACATATCCAGCCCGGCCCTTGCGGCCTTAAGTCTCAGATTCTTCATCAGTCGTCCCTCCTGTCGGAAAGCTGCTTTATGCCGTAGGCTGCGTAGATCACGATGAAGAGGACAGCGCACAGAAGGTTGCAGAAGGGAGCCTGAAGCTTTCCGTCCTCGACCATGATCCCTCCGCTCACGGCCACGATCGCCGTCAGGATGTTGATCAGCGTGACGAAGACCATCACTATGATATACCTCTTCATGTTGGTGTTCTGACCCGCGAAGGCGTCTTTTGCGATGCAGATGATCGAGAGCACCACGACTCCGACGAATATCACGGAGAAGTGGACCACTATGGGCTCCGCGGGGATCTCGATCCCGCTGGAGATCACGCACAGGAGAGCTTCATAGACCATCATCGCGTAGAATGCATATTTAAATGCTTTGCCCCTTGCCCTCTCCTGTCTCTCGTCATAATCAGTTGTAAGCTTTTTGTTGGTATTGACGATCCTGAAGACAAATATACAGACGATAAGCCCTACCACTATACCGGCTGCCAATCCTATCATTCTGAAGTTATTGATCATTTTTAGACCCCCCGCCGAACCGGCGATCAAGATGTGTTGTTCTTTAGTGATGACACAATAACACTGTCGCACGTATTTTGTCAAGTATTTTTTACAATATTCTTTTACAAATTGCATTATGCTAATAATGCAGGTCGTCCTACTTCCGCGCGGCGAGACCTCGGCCCTCTTGATCATGCAGGATCCCGCAGCGTAAAAACATCCGACACACGATGTATCGGATGTTTTCGCCACGGCAGAGCATCAGCAGTATCTCTGATACCTACAGCGTTCGCAGATACTTTTTTGCATCTTTATTGCCCAATTCAGCAGCCTTCTTGTAATACTTTTTAGCCAGAGCGTTGCTTTCTTTGAAGCGACTGCTGTCGCTGCCCAAGTCGACTGTTTCATTGTAATAAATGTTCCCAAGTTCAAGCCACGCATCAGAGTAATTCTGTTCACCAGCTTTTTCAAACCACCATTTTGCTTCAGCACTTGACTGCCGGACACCCTGACCTTTTATATACATGAGCCCGATATTGTATTGAGATATCATATTCCCCGCATTCGCGGCTTTTAAGTACCATTTGGCAGCTTTTTCATAATCCTGAGGAACACCGTCTCCTTGATCATAATGATATCCAAGCTCAGCCTGCGCTTCAACATTTCCAAGTTCGGCAGCCTTTGTGAACCATCTTACGGCCTCCTCCTTATCTTCGACGATCCCGTCCCCTTTATCGAAGATACGGGCGAGCTTATATGCTGTATCCGCATCATATTCCGCCGCGTCTTCATAATGATCGATGGCGGAAAAGATATCGTGATCTTTCCCGTTCTCACCATAATAGTAATCATCACCCAATTTGATGCTTCGTGCGACGAAAGCCTTCAGCTTTTCCTCCGCAACAGACTGTTCTATATAGTCCAGGAACCTGACTGCATCGGCATGTCCCAGCTCGGCAGCACGTTTTGCGTACTCCAGCCTTATATCCGGATCGTTCGGGAATCGCTCGTTTTCCGGATCGTACATGTGTACAAGGTCATACATCGCTCCCGAGTGGCCTTCTTTCGCAAGCTCCGTCATCAGTTCGACGGCCTTTTCAGGCTCTATATCCACATAGACGGTCTCCCCTCCGCCCTTCTTTTCCGGATATCCCGTCATATACCTGAACGCGGCAGAATACCTGACTTCAGGATCTTCGGACCGTGCCGCCCTGGACAGCAGGGCCGCAGCTTTATACCGATCCTGAGAGACAGCGGGACAGTCGCCCAGGTACGTCCTGACCGCCATGAATTCCAGCGCCTGATCTGACCCTTCTTCCATTGCCTTTTCATAGAGCGGGACCGCGCTGCAGGGATCCTTCGGTATATTGCCGTTCCTGTGGAAATATGAGCTCTCCCAATAAAGCTGTCCAAGATAACGATCAGCCCAGCCGGTGCCTCTGCTCCCTTCTTCGGCAAACAGTTCCGCTGAGATCTGTACAAGTTTACGGAAATAAGGAATATCATTATCAAAGAGCATGGTATGCATGCAGTGATGATCCCGCAGCTCATTTCCGCGGAATGCAGCGTGGAAGACGTGAAGAGCCCCGCTTCGGTCTCCTCTGTCGTAAGCGTCTGCCGCCTCCTGGAACATATCTCCTATATCCTGTCCCATCAGGAAGGATGACGCCTCCGTATCTCCCTTTTCCGATGCCTGCGCGTAATAATGCAGTGCCAGAGCCCGGTCCTTTTCCACGCCCTCTCCGTTCAAATACAGCTTTGCAAGCTGCACTGCCGCCGCGGCGCCGCCCCGCTCTTCAGCGTGGACCAGCTGCTGCACAGTCTCTTTGTCCCAGCCCATTTCAGCTGCCTTGCAAATGATGATATCAGTCTCGATCTTCAGGATCAGTTTGTCGATGGACAGATCCGGCGGGACCGTTCCTGTCTCTTTTGCTTTTTCCGCCCATTCCAGCGCCTTATCAAGATCCTTTTGGACGCCTGCACCGGAATAGTAACTGTTCGCGACCGAATACATGGATCTTCCGTGACCCAGCTCAGCCGCCTTCATGAACCAGCGGAAAGCCTCCGCATCATCTTTTTCCCTGTGCCTGCCTTCGGCATAAATGGATCCCAGCGTCCAGGCAGCAGAAACATTGTCCTGCTCCGCGGCGACCTTGAAATAATGGACAGCCGCGGCGGGATCTCCGTTTTGGAGCCAATGCTTTCCTTCATTGAAAGGATCCTCCCTGAGACTCTTCTCGATCTCACTGATCAGAGCGTCGACAGGTTTGTCCGGAGGAAGCTTGCCGCTCTCCTGCGCTTTCTTTGCCCATTCAAGCGCCTGCTCGTCGTCCTGTTCAACAAAGGTTTTGCCTGAATGATAAAGTTCCGCCAGATAATACATAGCGCGCGCATTTCCCTTTTCAGCCGCGCGCCTGCGCCAAACAAAGCTTTCCACAGGATCTTTCGGAACGCCTTTGCCTGATGCATACCGGATCGCAAGGTTCCATGCGGCCGCACCACTGCCTTGCTCCGCGGCAAGCCGGTACTGCCTGGCGGCTTCTTCATAGTCGCCGGCGTTATCCACCGCCAGGGCGGTATTGAACCGCATGGCAGCCGTACCGTGAGGCTCCGGTTTTACGCCCTCCGGAAGCAGCCTGACGACAGATGCGTCATCGGCGTAGACGTGCACCGTATTCGGCACACCGGTGAACATCATATCGACTTTAGCGTTTTCTCTGATCTTCCAGCCTGTAAGATCGACAGTTTCAAGCTCGCAGCATTCATCGAACATATCGTTGAAGTCCTCGACGCCGGATACGTCCCAGGAGCTGAGATCCACATCTTTCAAAGAGCCGCACTTCCAGAAGAGCCAGGACATGTCTTTGGTTTTTGATACTTTCCATGCTTTGAGGTCGATGCGGGTCAGAGAACAGCAGGACAGGAACATGGAGTACATCGTATCGCAGTCTGAAACATCCAGCTCGGCCAGATCGGCATCCCTGAGTTTTTCCATATTGGCAAAAAGAAAGAAACCGCTTATTATCCGGGCACCCGGGAGCGCCTCGACAGAGAGCACCCTGTTCTTAATATCCTTGAAAGGATCATGTCCTAATTCCCCGTTTATCGTCAGTTTGCCGGTCTTTTTATCGAAAGACCAGCCATCGCCTTCTATGGTCCTTGAAAAGAGTCCCATGTTTTCCCTCCGTAAACGCACTTTGTTGATCTGATGATACCATATCCGAAAAAACAAAAAACGGATCCACAGTCATTATAGACCGAAAAGCCTTGATCTCACAACTTCTTGTGACGTAAATCAAAACCACCAGTAAAACTGGTGGTTTGTACCCGCCCTAAAAGGGCGTATTGCCAGCAGCCTCTCAAGAGGCTCTGAATGATCCATCAATCGCATCATTCTTACAGGCCGCCGCTAAAGCGGCCTGTTTTGATGCCTAGATATTCTTTTTACCCGTAAACGGGTCAATGTACTCTTTAAGTGATATTTGATCATCTGCAATATCCTCCTGCAGTTGATTTCTTATGTATTCTGCTATCGCTCTTTTGTTGCGCCCTACTGTGTCAACATAGTAACCTCTGCACCAGAAATGCCTGTCGCCATATTTGTACTTCAGGTTTGCATGTCTATCAAATATCATTAGACTGCTTTTGCCTTTCAGATAACCGACAAACGATGACACGCTAATGTTTGGTGGGATACTGACCAACATGTGGATATGATCCGGGCATAATTCTGCCTCAATTATCTCTACATTCTTTTGTTCACACAGCTTGCGTAGGATCTTACCAATATCTACTCGTATCTGCCCGTAGATTTCCTGTCTTCTGTATTTCGGTGCAAACACTATGTGGTATTGGCATCGCCATTTGGAATGTGATAAACTTTGGATGTCTTTACTATCCAATTGATAAAAACCTCCTCTCTTTGGTAATGATGCTATTGGGGAATCGCTCTTATTATATGGAGTTCGGAGGTTTTTATACTTGAATCTAAAGATTTCTTATTCCACCAGCAGAGCTGGTGGTTTATTGTTGCTAAAGCCACAAAAGAAACATCCGGCACTGTCGTACCGGATGTTTTACTTGGTGGAGGGAGGTGGATTCGAACCACCGAAAGCTCAGCTAACGGATTTACAGTCCGCTCCCTTTGGCCACTCGGGAATCCCTCCATATTGGAGCTGGCGATCGGAGTCGAACCAACAACCTGCTGATTACAAATCAGCTGCTCTGCCATTGAGCCACGCCAGCATATCGCCGTTTTCCATATTAAGTTTAAATAAAGTGGCGACCCGAACCGGGCTCGAACCGGTGACCTCCAGCGTGACAGGCTGGCATTCTAACCAACTGAACTACCGGGCCGTGTGGTGGGCGTAACAGGACTCGAACCTGTGACCCCCTGCTTGTAAGGCAGGTGCTCTAACCAGCTGAGCTATACGCCCAAGAGCGTGTCAGCACATTTCAGTATGATACACGAAGGCCCCCGGTGTGTCAAGAACTTTTGAAAAAAGCCTGCATTTTTTTTCGATCATTCCGAATAGCGCGGTCTGCTCCGCCGCCTGGCAGGCCGTTCGCTACACAACCAGGTCTTTTGCCTGAGGCTCCTCGATCCACTTTCCTCCCAACATATCGGTGAGAAGGGTCATGACGGCGTCCTTCTGCTCGGGCTCAAAGAGGAGCTTCACCCTGACGTTCTCCGCGAACTCGGTGCCGCTTATCTCGAAGGCCATGGTCTTTTCCGCGTTCTGGAGCCTCCCGAGCTGGCTGTAGGGGATCGGAAGGGAGAGCTCGGTCATTTCCCTCACGTCGTGCCTTCCGGCCGCCTCCAGGACAAGTCTGGCCGAACTGGAGTACGCCCTCACCAGGCCTCCGGTGCCCAGCTTGATCCCTCCAAAGTACCTGATGACCCCGACGGCAACGTTGGTGACGCCTTCCTTGACCAGAAGCTGGACTATGGGAGCTCCGGCAGTGCCCTGGGGCTCTCCGTTGTCCGACGCCCACTGCAGCTGCATCTTGTCCCCGATGACGAAGGCGGGGACGCAGTGGCGGGCGTCCTTGTGCATGTCGTTGACATGGTCAAAAAAGGCCTCCGCCTCTTCTCTTGACGAGACCGGCCTGATGTAGGATATGAACCTGCTCCTTTCGATGGTCTGCTCGGCGCAGGCTTCCTTTGCCGCCGTGGTATACAGTACTGCCATTGGTCCTTCTCCCGGCGGGGATCACGCCGCGCTAAAGAAGATCGTCCTCTTCCTGACGCGGGACGTCCCCGTGAACTATGAGATCTCTGTAACGGTTCCTGTCCGCCTCGCCCAGCTCCATGACCAGCCTGGTGCCCTCGGCAAGATATTCGGTCTCGATGGGGGCAGACTTTTCGATGAGAGCGGACACCACCGAGCCCCTGTCGTAGGGGACCAGCAGCTCGACCCTTTTGAGGTCGCTGAACAGTTCCTCCTTGATGCGAAGGAGCAGCTGGTCGAAGCCTTCTCCGGTCTTGGTCGATACCGCCAGGCTGTCTTTTCGGTAGCCCATGGGGCGGAACCCCGGGACGAGGTCGGTCTTGTTGAAGAGCAGGAGCGTGGGCTTTCCGCCGGCTCCGATCTCGTTCATGACCTTTTCGGTGACCTGAACGTGAAGATCGTGGTCCGGGAAGGAGGCGTCCACCACGTGGATCAGAAGGTCCGCGTAGTTGACCTCTTCCAGGGTCGACCGGAAGGCCTGGACCAGGCTATGGGGCAGCCTGCTGACGAAGCCTACGGTATCGATCAGTATGAAGCTGTGGTTGCTGTCCAGGGTGATCAGCCTCTGGGCGGTATCCAGGGTCGCAAAGAGCATGTCCTTTTCCAGGACCTGCTTGTCCTGCCTGTCCTCCATTGCAAGCAGCCGGTTCATTATCGACGATTTGCCCGAATTGGTATAGCCCACCAGGGCCGCCACCGGGATGCCGCTGCTCTCGCGGCGGGCCCTCTGGGTGCTCCGGTTGGCCCGGACCTCCTTAAGCTCTGAACGTATCTCGTCTATCCTGCTCTGGATGTGGCGCCTGTCGGTCTCCAGCTTCTTTTCGCCGGGGCCTCTGGTGCCGATGCCTCCTCCCAGCCTTGACAGCGCCCTGCCGAAGCCAAGAAGCCTTGGCATGCGGTACTGGAGCTGGGCCATCTCGACCTGGAGCTTGCCCTCTCTGGTGCTGGCCCTGTCCGCGAAGATATCCAGGATCAGTATGGTCCTGTCGATGACCTTTATCCCCACGGCGTCCTCGACGTTGCGAAGCTGCATGCCGCTGAGCTCGTCGTTGAAAATGACCAGGTCCGCCTCCATGGATGAGCAGAGTTCAGAGAGCTCCTCCAGCTTTCCGCTGCCGATGTAGGTCGCAGAATTGATCCTTTCGGCGTTCTGGGTCATGACGCCGATGACCTCGGCGCCGGCCGCCTCAGCCAGTCCCTGAAGCTCCTCCATGGACCAGGAGATGTCCTCCCCTGTGGAGACCCCAACGAGGATAGCCCTGCTGCCCTCCTGCTCTATGACGTTGTTGCTTTCGTCGAATCTTACCATGTCCTAAAGTATGAACCTGTCGATGTCGTCCTTGCGGATGGTATCCTCGAACTTGCCCCTGACGTAGGCGGCGTCGATGACGATGTGCTTTTCTTCGACGTCGGGAAGCTCGAAGGAGATGTCCTCGACCAGGTGTTCCATTATGGTGTGGAGCCTTCTCGCTCCGATGTTCTCGGTCTGTTCGTTCATCAGGAAGGCCATGGTCGCGATCTCCTCGATGGCGTCGTCGGTGAACTCGACCTCGCACCCTTCAGTCTCCAGCAGTTCCTTGTGCTGCTTGATGAGGGCGTTGTGGGGCTCGGTGAGGATCCTGACGAAATCGTGCTTGGTCAGGTTCTCCAGCTCCACCCTGATCGGGAAGCGTCCCTGAAGTTCGGGGATCAGATCCGTCGGCCTGGATACGTGGAAGGCTCCCGCGCCGATGAAGAGCACGTGGTCGGTCTTTACGGGACCGTACTTGGTGTTGACAACGCAGCCCTCGACGATGGGCAGGATGTCCCTCTGGACGCCCTCTCTCGAGACGTCCGCGCCGCTCCTGTAGCCGCTGCCAGAGGCGATCTTGTCGATCTCGTCGATGAAGATTATGCCGTTCTCCTCGCAGTTCTCCACCGCCTCCGAGCTGACCTGGTCCATGTCGATCATCTTCTGTGCCTCCTGCTCGATGAGGATCTTCCTGGCCTCTTTGACCTTCATGTTCTTCTTTCTGGTCTTGGGGGCTCCGCCCATGATGTCGAAGATGTTGCCTATGCTGATGGAGCCGCCGCCGGAGATGTCGATGGAGTTGTCCTTGGGCTGCTCGACCACGTCGATCTCGATGTACTGGTCCTCGAGCAGGCCGTCTCTAAGCTGCTGGCGCACCTGCTCCCTAGCCAGGGTCACGCTGTCGCTCTCCTGCTCGCTCTTCTGCTCTATGATCTCGGTGCTCTGGTTGTATGTCGCCCTGCCGCCGCCCATGATGAACTGGAAGGGGTTGGAGCTGGGCGCACTGTTCTGCTTCTTCCTGCTCCCGGGGATGATGGCCTCGATGATCTTCTCCTCGGCGACCTCCCTCGCAACGTCATACTTCTCTTCGATGTGGCGCTGCTTGGTCAGGCGCATAGAAGCCTCCATCAGGTCCTTGACCATGGATTCCACGTCTCTTCCCACGTAACCCACCTCGGTGTACTTGGTCGCCTCGACCTTGACGAAGGGAGCGTCCATGAGCTTGGCCAGCCTTCTGGCGATCTCGGTCTTTCCCACGCCAGTGGGTCCCATCATCAGGATGTTCTTGGGGGAGACCTCCTCCCTCATCTCCTCCGAGAGGAGGTTCCTTCTGTAGCGGTTCCTGAGGGCCACGGCGACGGATCTCTTGGCCGCGTCCTGGCCGATGATATATTTATCCAGCTCCGCAACTATCTGCTTCGGAGTCATGTTCTGGATCTGTGTCATAGTATCCTCCTAAAGCTTCTCGATGGAAATGTGGCTGTTGGTGTAGACGCAGATGTCGGAGGCGATCTTGAGAGCCTCTCTTACGATCTCTTCGGCGCTCATGTCGGTGTGATCGTAGAGGGCGTGGGCCGCCGCGTAGGCGAAGTTGCCGCCGGAGCCTATGGCCACGTAGTCTGCGTCGGGCTCGATGACCTCGCCGGTGCCGGAGATCAGCAGGATGCTGTCCCTGTCCGCAACCAGCATCATGGCCTCGAGATTCCTCGCTCCCTGGTCGCTCCTCCAGGTCTGGGCCAGAGCCACCGCGGCCCTCTTGAGATTGCCGCCGTGCTCGTCCAGCTTCTTTTCAAACTTCTCGGTAAGGGAGAAGGCGTCGGAGACGGAGCCCGCAAAGCCTGTGATGACCTGATCCTTGTAGATCTTGCGGACCTTCTTCGCGTTGTTCTTCATTATGGCGTGCTCGCCCATGGTGACCTGACCGTCCCCGCCGATGCAGATGTCGTCGGGGCTCCTCTTTACGAGGCAAATGGTCGTTGCGTGGAATTGCTGCATCTATTTATCCTCCGATGTTCTCTTTTCGTGATAGCCGCACTCGGCGTTGGAGCACTGAAGGCTCCTGCCCCTGATGACGAGAAGGCTCCCGCACTTGGGACATTTCTTGTCCACCGGCCTGTACCAGTAGACCTGGTCGCAGTCCGGATATCCGGAGCAGCCGTAGAAGAGCTTTCCCTTGCGGCTGCGCTTTTCGATGATCTCTTTGCCGCACTTAGGACACATGACCCCGGTGCCGGTGACGATGGTCCTGGTGTAGCGGCAGCCCGGAAAGCCCGTGCATGCCAGGAAATCACCGAACCTTCCGTGCTTTATAGCAAGAGGCTTTCCGCATTCGGGGCACATCTCTCCGGTGAGCTGGGGCGCCATCTCGATCTTGTCCAGCTCCTTTTCGGCGACCCTGAGCTGGCCCTCCATATAGCCGTGGTAATAGTCGCTGACCACGTTCTGCCAGCTCTCTTCGCCCTCCTCGACCTTGTCCAGCTTCTCCTCCATGTCGGCGGTGAAGCCGGTGTCGACCAGCTCCTTGAAATAGACCTCCATGATCTCTCTGGTTATGCGCATCCCCAGTTCGGTCGGGGCCAGAGCTTTCTTCTCCCGGTAGATGTACCTGCGGTCCAGAAGGTTGGTGACGATGGGCGCGTAGGTGCTGGGACGGCCGATGCCCTTGTCCTCCAGTTCCTTGATGAGACTGGCCTCGGTGAATCTCGAGGGAGGCTCGGTGAACTTCTGCTCGCTCTCCAGGTCCAGGAGCTTCAGAGCGGAGCCTTCCTCCAGCTCGGGGAGCATCCTGTCCTTTTCCTGGTCGGAGTCGCTGTAGACGCGAAGGTATCCGTCGAAGACCAGCTTTCTTCCGCCGGCCTTGAAGCAGTAGTCTCCGTTGACCACGTCCGCGCTGACCTGATCGTAGAGAGCGGGCTTCATGCGGCTGGCGACGAAGCGGGACCAGATGAGCCTGTAGAGCTTGTACTGGTCGGCCGAGAGGGAATCCTTGATCTCTTCGGGCTCCAGCTCCACATAGCTGGGACGGATGGCCTCGTGGGCGTCCTGGGCGCCCTTCTTTTTGTTGGTATATATGTTGTTCCCGAGATACCGGTCGGTATAGCGGTCCCTGATAAAGTCTTTGCAGGCCTTGTCGGCGATGTCCGAGATCCTGACCGAGTCGGTCCTGATGTATGTGATCAGACCGATGGTCCCGTGTCCCTTGACCGCAACGCCCTCGTAGAGCTCCTGGGCCAGCATCATGGTCTTCTTAGGTGTAAAGCCCAGCTTGACCGAAGCGTCCTGCTGCAGGACCGAGGTGGTGTACGGAGCATAGGGCTTTCTTGAGACCTGCTTCTTCTCGACGCTGCCCACGGTATATGAACCCGCGTCCAGATCCTTTCTGACCTTCGCGTTCTCCTCAGCGCTGGACACCGTCAGTTTTTTGCCCTTATACTGCTCAAGCCTTGCGGCGAAGCTCTCCTTCTTCTCTTTTCCGGGGGTGAGGCCGGGCTTTGAGAAAGTACCGGTGATGCTCCAGTATTCTTTAGGGATGAAGGCCTCGATCTCGCTCTCCCTGTCGCAGATGATCTTAAGAGCCGCGGACTGGACCCTTCCTGCGGAAAGGCCCCTGGCCACCTTTGCCCAAAGGAGGGGGCTGATCTTATAGCCTACGACCCTGTCCAGGACCCTTCTGCCCTGCTGTGCGTCCACCAGGGCCATGTCCACGGGACGGGGATGCTTCACGGCCTCCGTCACCGCCGGCTTGGTGATCTCCTGGAAGGTAATGCGGTCCGCCTTGAGGGGATCGATCCCCAGCAGATTGCACACGTGCCAGGATATTGCCTCGCCCTCGCGGTCAGGGTCCGTCGCGAGAAAGACCTTGGAGGAATCCTTTACCGCCTCTTTGATCTCTCTGATGGTGTCGCCCTTGCCTCTAACGTTTATATATTCCGGTGAAAAATTGTCTTCGATGTCTACGCCAAGCCTGCTCTTGGGAAGATCTCTCAGATGTCCCTTGGTCGCTACGACCCTGTATCTGCTGCCCAGGAACTTTTCTATGGTCTTTGCCTTGGACGGCGACTCGACGATTATCAGATTTTTTGCTGCCATCGGTAACCCCTTTTTCAAAAAGTTTTACATATTATTATATGTTAAATATGCCCCCTGTCTTTGTCAAGGGAGCATGTGCGGCGCTATTGTTAAGATTATGTGTAGTTCAGCAGGCATAATAGCGGTCCGCGGTGTTCCTCACAAGGCCCTTCAGCTCCATGGCCATGAGGAGGGTCCTGACCGAGCGGGAGTCCCGGCCGGTCCTGGCCGCGAAAAAGCCGCATCCTTCCCCCGGATTCTGCCGAAGGAGGCTGTAGAGGGTCTTTTCCTCCTGGCTCATGGCCTGCATCGCGTTCTGCTTCTTCCTGGAAGCCAGCCCAAGCCTTGCGCTAAGGTCCTCGAAGCTAAAGACCGGATAGGCCCCGTCGGAGATGAGCCTGTTGACTCCTATGCTGTTGGGCTGGTCGATATTGCCCGGCACGGCGTAGACGTCCCTTCCCTGCTCCGCCGCAAGGCCAGCCGTGATCATGGACCCGCTCTTAAGGGCGCCCTCCACCACTATAACGGCCCTGGAGAGCCCGCTGATTATGCGGTTCCTTACGGGGAAATTGACAGGCCTTCCCCACTCGCCCAAAAGATATTCGCTGAGGACCAGCCCTCCCGACGCGATGGCAAGGTAAAGCTCCCTGTTCGACCTGGGAAAGCACACGTCGACCCCGGTCCCCAAGACCGCCACAGTCTTTCCCCTGCCGTCGATGCAGCCCCAGTGGCCTCTCGCGTCGATGCCCTCCGCCATGCCGCTGACCACCACCTCGCCGCCGGCCGCGATCCTTTTTCCGATCTCGTAGGCCGCCCACCTGCCGTAGGGAGAGGCCTTTCTCGTCCCTACCACCGCGATGCAGGGCCTTTGGATCAGGCTCACGTCCCCCAGGGCGTATAGCAGCACCGGAGGATCCGCGATCTGTGCAAGATGCAGGGGATACTCCTCGTCTTCGAAAGTCAGGATCTTTATGCCCTTCTTTTCGCAGGCGTCGATGATCCGCTCCGCGGGCTCCAGATCCTTAGCGTCGAACATATCGAACGCCGTCTCAGGCGCTCTTGAAAGCTCCGGGATATCGAAAGCCCTGTCCATGATCTCCCTGCGGGTCCTGCTGTAGATCTCCTCCGCCCCGCCGAAGCTCTTAAGAAGGGCCGCACGCTGCAGAGGGGCCAGCCTTCTCATCAGGGAAAACCAAACGTAGACCGCCTTCTTTCTGTCCGCCATCGATCTCCTCCTATACAAAATACTTTTCCGGCATTCGGTAGCTGAGAGCCTCCAGAAGATGCTCCGGCTTTATGTCGACGCTCTGGGCAAGGTCCGCGCAGGTCCTGGCGACCCGAAGGACCCTGTGATAGGACCGCGCCGAAAGGTTGAGCCTCGAATAGGCCTCCTTCATGAGGGCCCTTCCCTCGCTGTCCAGAGCGCAGTACCGCCTGATCTGGTCCGGCGAGAGCCTGCCGTTCCTGAGCCTTTCCTGACCCTTGTAGCGGTCCTTCTGGACAGCGTCGGCGGCCTCCACCTCCGCCCTCAGGGCGTCGCTGCCAAGGGCAGGAGCGTCCGAGGATATATCAAGCTGGTCGTAGACTATCCTCTCCATGGTCACGTGGATGTCGATCCGGTCCAGCAGAGGGCCCGATATCCTTCCGGTATACCTTCTGCGGTCGCTCTCGCTGCAGGTGCATTTCCTCACCGGATCGCCGTACCAGCCGCACCGGCAGGGGTTCATCGCCGCGATGAGCATGAAATCGCTGGGATAGACGCACTTTTCGTTCACCCTTATGATGGAGACCTCGCCGTTCTCCATGGGCTGGCGAAGGTTGTCCAGGGTATGGGGAGAGAACTCGGGAAGCTCGTCCAGGAATAGGACTCCTCTGTGGGCTAGGGATATCTCGCCGGGCCTGGGGACCGTCCCTCCTCCCACCAGCGCCGCGGCGGACAGGGTATGGTGGGGAGCCCTGTAAGGCCTTTCAGTCACCATCGAAAGGCCCTTTTTCAGTTCCCCCGCCGCGCTGTAGATCCTGGTGACGTCCAGCATCTCGTCGTAGGTCATGGCAGGCATGATCCCGGGGATCCTCTTTCCGACCATGGATTTTCCGATGCCCGGAGGACCGATCATAAGCATGCCGTGGCGCCCCGCGGCCGCGATCTGGGCGGCCCTCTTCACGGCGTCCTGGCCCTTGATATCGGAAAAGTCGGGGATCCCATCGGATCTTCTCTCAGGCGCAGCTCCTTCCGCGGTGACGGTCTCCACCGGCCTGAACCCGCTGATGTGGTCCGCCGCCTCCGCCAGGCTCCCCACCGGGATCAGCCTGGCTCCCTTGACCAGAGACGCCTCGGCCAGGTTCTCCCGGGGGATCATGAAGGTGTTTATCCCCTGCTTCTGCATCCCGCTCATCATGGGGAGCATCCCTTCCGCGCCGCTGACCCTGCCGTCCAGGCTCAGTTCCCCGAAGCAGGCCAGGTCCTCGCCCTCCGCGGGGGCGATCTGGCCGGTGCTTATGAGCAGGCCCAGGGCTATGGGAAGGTCGAAGTGGCTGCCCCGCTTTTTTCTTCCTGCCGGGGTCAGGTTCACCGTTATCCTGCACGGGGGGAAGGTATAGCCGCAGTTGATCACCGCGGACCTTATCCTCTCCTTCGCTTCCTTTATCGATTGATTGGCAAGGCCCACCACGCTGAAATTGGGAAGGCCGTTCTCCGAGTCCAGCTCGACCCGGGTGAGCTCGGCCTCAAGTCCGCTGAGGCTTGCGCTGACTATGCATGAATACATTTATCCTCCTTATGGCGCTTGTCAGAAAGCGTCTTCCAGGTGCCTGGCGAAGGCCCTGCCGTCCCTTGAGATGATCTCGATCACGTCGAGCCTGGGCTGCAGTGACGAGAGCTCCCGCCTCATCTTAAGGAAGACCGACGCCGCGGCCCTGATCTTCACCTGTTTTCTGCCGTCCACCGCTTCACAGGGATAGCCGAAGGCGCAGCCGCTCCTCGTCTTGACCTCGATGAACGCCAGTATCCCCTGCTTTGACGCGATGATGTCGATCTCGCCGAACCTGCATCTGAAGTTTCTTTCTATGAGGGTCCAGCCTCTGTCCTTAAGGTATCTGCAGGCGCTGTCCTCGCCCCAGTCTCCGAGCCTTCGTTTCTGCGATACTGGCATTTCTTCCCTCCTATGTTATCTGCTGGAATCAAAATATCACAAAAGCCAGAATTTGTAAAGCCAAATTTTGTTATTCATCTAAGTTTTGACAAAACAAAAAAACGGCCTCAAAAGAAGCCGATCTGTTTTATAAAATATTGTGTCCGGGATCCCGGCGCTGCTTAGAACTCCTTGCCGTAGATCACGTCGATCTCCTGGGATGCGACGGCGGCGTCGACCAGAGCCTGAACGTCCAGCCTGCTCTCCGAAGCCTGGATCCTCTCAAGCCGCGGCTTGGTCACCGGATGCTTGGGCAGGAAGACGGTGCAGCAGTCCTCGTAGGGCTGGATCGAGATGTCGTAGGTGCCGATCCTCTTGGCGATGTCGATGATCTCGGTCTTGTCCATGGCGATCAGAGGCCTCATGACGGGCATGGAGACCACGCTGTCGGTGACGACCAGGGACTCTGCGGTCTGACTGGCCACCTGGCCAAGGCTCTCGCCGGTGATGAGCATCATGCTCTCCTCCTCGGCGGCGACCCGCTCCGCGATCCTCATCATGAACCGGCGGACCAGGATGGTCGTCTCTTCTTCGGGACAGTTCTGGACGATCTGCTCCTGTATGGGCAGCAGATTGATGCTGTGGATCCTGATGCGGCCGCAGTAGCAGGCTAGGATGGACGCCAACTCCTTGACCTTCTCATAGGCCCTCTCCGAGGTATAGGGGAAGGAATGGAAGTGGACGGCGTCGATATACATGCCCCTGTGGGACATCATGAAGGCGGCGACGGGGGAATCGATACCGCCGGAGAGCAGCACCAGCCCCTTGCCATTGGTCCCAAGAGGCAGTCCGCCGAAGCCGGTCACCTTGGTCTCGTAGATATACGCCCTGCCCCTTCTCACGTTGACGAAGATGGTGGCGTCGGGCTGGTGGACGTCGACCTTGAGCACCTTGCAGCCCTTGAGGACCGCGGCTCCCATGCGCCTTGCGATCTGGGGCGACTCGATGGGGAACATCTTGTCCGCCCTCCTGGCGTCGATCTTGAAGGTCTTGATGTTCCTGTCGTTGATAAGGCCCATGGCGAAGGACGCGGCGGCGGAGCCGATCTCCGCCATGGCGCTCTCGGCGTCCATGCCCTCGAAAACTATCTCCGAGGCGGGGCTTATGGACTCTACGCCGAAGACCCTGCCGATGCTCTTGAGCACCTCTTTCTCGTCGGAATCAAGAGGAGTCCTGACGAAGATGAGGCCGTCTACCCTTTCGATGGTCACTCCCTCAAAGCCGGTGAGGAGCTTTTTGATCCTCTGGACCAGCATCCTCTCAAAAAAGGACTTGTTCTGCCCCTTGAGGGCGGTCTCGCCGCAGCGGACGATATATATTTTTTCGCTGTTGTTTATCATTTCGATCACCTTTTCGGATACTTTGAGAGGAGCCTAATTCCTGCGGCCGAAGGCCGACCTGAGCCTTCTCTGGGCCAGGACCTCGGTCTTGAGGCAGCTGATGACGTATTCCATCTCTTCCACCGTGTTGTCCCCGCAGAAACTGAAGCGGACGGCCCCCTCGATCTCCTGCTTTGAGAGGCCCATGGCGGACAGAACGTGGCTGCCCTTGCTGTGGGATGAACAGGCGGAGCCGGTGGATACGCAGATGCCCTTCATGTCGAGGCTGTGCAGGAGCACCTCTCCCCTGCAGCCTAAGAAGCTCACGTTGAGCACCGAAGGACAGCCGTCCTCGGGTCCGTTGACCCTGATATCTTCGATCTCCGCTCTGATGCCCTCCAGCAGATGCTCCTTTGCGGCGGACATCCTGGCCAGCCTCTCGGGGCCCTCCGAAAGGATCAGTTCGGCGGCCTTGCCCATGCCCGCGATGCCGGGGACGTTTTCGGTGCCAGATCTGAAGCCCGATTCCTGGCCGCCTCCGTGAATAAATGGCGGTATGTGGAGGCCCTTTCTCACGTACAGGGCGCCTATGCCCTTGGGTCCGTGGACCTTGTGGCCGGAGACGCTTATGAGATCCGCCCCGAGGGACGCGGCGGCGCAGTCCTCCTTGCCCCAGCTCTGGACCGCGTCGCAGTGAAGGACCGCCCCGGGTGCTTTTTTCTCCATCAGGCTCCTGACCTCTCTTACAGGCATCACCGCTCCGGTCTCGTTGTTCACGTGCATCACCGAGACCAGGATCGTGTCCTCTGTAAGAGCGTCCTCAAGAGCCTTCATATCGACGACACCGTCAGACAGGACCGGGACTATGACCACGTCCGCGCCCTGATTTTTCAGCCACTTGAAGCACTCGAGAACGGCGGGATGCTCCACCGCGGTGGTGATGACCCGCCTTCCCTGCTTCTTTCTGCTCTCCCAGACGCCCTTTATAGCCGTATTGTCGCTCTCGGTGCCCCCCGCGGTGAAGAAGACCTCTTCCGGTGACGCCCCGAAGGTCCTTGCGGTCGCCTGCCTCGCGCCTTTGACCAGCTTTTCCGCGTCAAGGCCCAGTCTGTAAAGGGATGAGGGATTCCCGAAGCCATCGGTCAGGGTCTTCATGACCGCCTCGGCGACCAGCGGATGGGGCCTGGTGGTCGCGCTGTTGTCCAAATAGATCAAGATATCTTCCTTTCAAACCACAGACCCGCATCGCTGCGGGTCTGCAAAATACGTTCTTTCGCTGTAAACGGACCTACCTGGCGTAGTCCACGGCTCTGGTCTCTCTGATGACGTTGACCTTGATCTGGCCGGGATACTCCAGCTCGCTCTCGATCTTCTTGGAGATCTCTCTGGCGAGGAGCTCCATGGCATTGTCCGAGACCTGGTCGGGCTTGGCGATGATGCGGATCTCGCGGCCGGCCTGGATGGCGTAGGAGGTCTCGACGCCGGGAGTGGTGTTGGCGATCTCTTCCAGCTTCTGCAGCCTCTTGATGTAGGTGTCAAGGGTCTCGCGGCGGGCGCCGGGCCTTGCGGCGGAGAGGGCGTCGGCAGCGGCGATGAGGACGGCCTCGGGGCTCTTGGCCTCGTAGTCGCCGTGGTGAGCTGCCATGGCGTCGATGACGGCCTGGTGCTCCTTGTATTTTCTGAGGACGTCGATGCCGATATCCACGTGGGTTCCCTGGATCTCGTGGTCGAGGGCCTTGCCTATATCGTGCAGAAGTCCGGCTCTTTGGGCCAGCTTGACGTCAAAGCCCAGCTCTCCTGCCATGAGGCCTGCCAGATGGGCGACCTCAAGGGAGTGCTTGAGCACGTTCTGACCATAGCTGGTGCGGTACTTGAGCCTTCCCAGGAGCTTGACCAGCTCGGGATGCAGGTTGTGGATGCCCAGCTCGAAGGTAGCGGCCTCGCCTTCGCTCTTGATGATGGCGTTGACCTCCTTCTCGGCCTTTTCGACCATCTCTTCGATGCGGGCGGGATGGATCCTGCCGTCGACGATGAGCTTTTCAAGGGCGATCCTTGCGATCTCTCTTCTGACGGGATCGAAGCCCGAGAGGATGACGGCCTCGGGGGTATCGTCTATGATCAGGTCTACGCCGGTAGCGGTCTCGATGGCCCTGATATTGCGGCCCTCGCGGCCGATGATGCGGCCCTTCATCTCGTCTGAGGGAAGGGGCACCACGGAGACGGTGGTCTCCGCCACGTAGTCGGCGGCGCAGCGCTGGATGGCGCCGGTGATGATCTCCTTGGCCTTCTTGTCCGCTTCCTCCTTGGCCTTGGACTCGATGTCCTTGATCATCATGGAAGCTTCGTGGCGGACGTCCTTTTCGATATTGTCAAGGAGCAGCTGCTTCGCTTCCTCGGAAGTGCAGCCGGAGATCTTTTCCAGTTCTTCGATCTGCCTGTCCCTGAAACCGTCCAGCTCCTTTTCCTTCTCTTCGAGGGTCTGGAGCTTACGGGTGATATGCTCTTCCTTTCTTTCGATGGATTCGGTCTTCTTGTCGAGAGAGGCTTCCTTCTGGATCAGCCTGTTCTCGGTCTTCTTTACCTCTTCGCGTCTCTCGCGGATGTCCCTTTCAGCATCCGCCTTGATCTGGTGGGCTTCCTGCCTGGCGTCGGCCAGGGTCTCTTTTCTTATGGCTTCTGAACGATTCTCTGCATCCAGGATCAGATTTTTTGCCTGGATCTCGGCACTTCCGATGGTCTTCTCCGCATTGTTCTTACGTATGATGTAACCGATAAGTATTCCGACAAGCAGACAAACGATCCCGACAACCACGGCTATGATCACGTGGGTCATTATCGCACCTCCTTGCGATGTTATCGACCCTGTATTATTAGGGTCGGAAGTCAATTTTCATGTAAAATATTTATGCAAAATATTTACTTAATGAAAATATTAAAAAATATGTCGAATAATATTACTACATGCCATGGGCAAAAGTCAACATAAAATACATCGGGGAAAAGCTGGAGGGTTTTGTGCGCGAGGCACGTAAAAGCCTTAAATTGACGGGGTTTAGAGGGACGCGCTCCCGCCCGGGGAAACTCGAAGATGAATTAATTGTCTGAATTTTATATATTTAAACGAAAATTTTTGCCGTCCGGATTTATTGCGGAACCGAAAAGCGGACCGGAAAGCCTCAGGCTTCCGGTCCGCCGCTGTTAATATGGGAACCCTACTGCTTTATAACCAGACAAGCGGTATTATCAGGCAGGCGATAAGACCGATAATGAACTGGAACAGTTCCAGTCTTGCCCACTCTTTCATTGAATAACCTCCGGCCTCTATGAAAAAGCCCACAAGAGAGTTGGACGCAGGAGTCGCATGCATCGCGCCTGAGCCCACGAGACCCGCAATAGCGAAAGCTCTCGGATCAACGCCCATTGTAGCAGCTATCGCGATGCCAAGGGTACCGAACATCGTCGCATCCGCGGTATTTGACATGAACTGCGATGTAAGGGTGGACGCAGTATAGATCAGCAAAACGACTATGACCGGCGAAGTATTCGTGCCTATTATTTTTACGGTCCAATCCGCGATCGCCTGTGCAAGTCCCGATGAATTCATGCAGCTTGCTACGGCTGTCATCCCTCCCATCATGAAGACCGCGTTCCAGGCAATGCTGTTGTACATCTGCTTCTGATTCACACATCCGGTGATAACGGTGAGCATGGCGCCTATCGCCGCGCAAATGTAGGTCGGGCAGGCCTTGTTATTGATAATAAGACCGATTACCGTAAGGATAAGGATAGCCAGCGAAATGCCCATCTTGGGAGTAAACTCTTTCGGAAAATCCGTGACTTTATCCGCTTCCTCCTTGTTCCCCGCAACATATCTTTCAGGCAGCAGCTTTCTGGTAATGAAGTACAGCACAAAGATACTGACGACTATCCTCGCGATACCGAAAGGCGCGATCTCAAAATATCCCAAAGCCCCATATCCGCCGTCCTCAAGCAATTGCGATACCGCGGGAGTCATATTGCAGGCGGACAAAGTCAGCCAGTTGCCGAAGATGCAGCCGATCCAGAGAGGGTGGATAAGTTTGGTCATTGAAACATGCGCTGCGAGACCGATCGCGCAGATGATGGGATATAAAGTCATAATTGCGGCATTTGCTGAACAAAACATGGATAATGCCATAGCAAGAACCATAACTGCTATCTGCAAAGGCAGCTCTCTTCCTTTGGCCGGCTGAGCGATCCTCTTTCCAAGCCAGGCAGCCAGACCGGTATGATACATACCTCCGCCGACGATCATCATACCGCACATCAGAACAACCGAAGTGCTTGCGTAATTCGAGAACAGCGCATTTGGTTTCAGGAGCCCGAACAATACACAAAGCAAGGCGCAGATCGTGGCAGTAGCTCCCAACGGCAGCTTGTTGATGATGAACAGAATAATCGCGATCACGATTACTATGCCGCATAATAAAGCTGGTGACATAATTAGACCTCCTTCTTAAAAATTTAAAATGGGTATATATTGACGCTTCGCGAAACATCCTATTGTCTGGGGATAAATTTTCCGTAAAGCCCCCCCAGATACTCGGAATCTTTTACCACGACATGACCCGCGACCAACACGTAGTCGACGCCTTCACCGCGGGCAAGACTGTTTTTAAAATCAGCGCGGTCTATTATGCGTTCCGGATCGATTATCGCGATATCGGCATCCATCCCGGTCCTTATAAGCCCTTTGCCTTTCAGGTTGTAGACCATGGACGGAAGCCCTGTCATTTTTCTGACCGCCTCAACAAGACTCAGGTTTTTTTCTTCGCGAACATAATGTCCGAGAATACGGGTAAATGATCCGACAGCGCGCGGATGGGTCACTTCACAGCCCGGATATAAAAGGCTGTCGCTACCGACCATAGTTCTGGGATGCCGCATGATCATCTTTACAACATCCTCGCTCTGCTTGATCCCCGCGTTACTGGTCTGAAGCTCATCCGCGAGGAGTATTTCAAGGCAGAGATCCACAGGATCCCTGTCCAATTCCTTCGCCAGTTCCAAAAACATCTTCCCATTGTATTGAGGAAAGCTTTTAGATGATATGATCATGACGCCGAAGAAACGCTCTTCATCCGGCATCTCCTTTTTCATGATCTCTTTGATCTCCCTGCGCTTTGCGGCATCGGACAATGCCTCAAGCACTGCACTGCTGCCCATGGCCAGGACCTTTCTGGGAAGCCGCACCTTCATGGTCGTGAGACTCGATGTGTATGGATACTGATCGATAAATACATCCAGACCTTCATCGTTTGCCCTGTCTATCATGGGAAGGCTTTCATTTGCCAGGCTCCAGCAATCGGGAGTTCCCGAGGCCTTGTGATGCGATATAATAACTCTGACCCCGGTTTCCCTGCCGATCTTCAGGGCTTCTTCGACTCCTTCCAGGAGCTTTTGATTCTCATAGCGCATATGAAGGCACATACACCCCCCGTAGGACGCGACCACCTTGCATAATTCAATGGCTTCTTCTGTTTTCGCGTAGCAGCCCGGTGTGTAATACAGACCCAGCGAGATACCCAAAGCTCCGGCCCTCATTGCGTCATCAACGTAGGCCTTCATCTCCTCCAATTCTTCCGCAGTGGGATCCCTGTCCGCCGAACCCATTACCGCAGCGCGGATGGTGTTATGGCCTACAAATCCGGAAAAACTGGGTCCGAAGGATAAGCCCTTCATATGGTCCATGTATTCCGAATATGTTTTTTTGTGTGCGTTGTCTTCCGGTGTGCCGCCGGCGCAAAGAGATCTGATAAGAGCGATCCCTTCATCCAATTGCCTGTCTGAAAGCGGAGCCGCGGAAAATCCACACATTCCGACGATCTCATAAGTCACACCCTGTTCCAGTTTGAAATGACTGTCACGCATGTTTTCGAGGGGCAGATCCGAATGGCTGTGCGAGTCGATGAATCCCGGACAGACGATCTTTCCCGCGGCATCGATGATCCGGGCTCCTCTTTCATCCAGACATTTTCCCACAGCTGCGATCATTCCGTCCCGTATCGCCACATCCGCATGGCAGGGAGGATTTCCGCCGCCGTCTATTATCTTTCCGTTCTTAATTATTAGATCGAACATTTTTCCTCCAAACACACAACGTACTGTCTTTGATATTATTAAAAACATGTTTTAGCTGAAATTTGAAATACTGTTTGTTCCTATTTTTATAACCACAAGTTATAACGCATAATCTTTAATTATGATAAAATCAAACAAACAAGGAGGTGGAATATGCAGTTTAAAGACATCGAATACGTTCTTGCCGTCGGCGAGAAGGAAAACTTTACAAAGGCTGCGGAATCCTTGTTTGTGAGTCAGCCTGCAGTCAGCAAAGCTGTTTCAAGTCTGGAAAAAGAACTGAAGATCCAGCTTTTCACCAAACAGGACGGCAGGGTGATATACACCGATGCCGGACGCATCTTCGCGGGCTACGGGAAGATAATACTGGCTACCCGAGGAGAGCTCTTAAACAAAATGGAGGACATACGCTTATCAAGAATAGGGAAAGTCTGTCTGGGGCTTTCTCCTTTTTACAGCAATGTCTTCATGGCGGATATAATAACTCAGTTTTCGGATAAATATCCCGAAGTGGAATTGAATGTACTGGGTCTGCATTCGGAGGGATTACTGGAAGCTGCCAGCGCCGATAAACTTGATATGATAATGACTTCCATGCAGATCAGCAATGATGTAATGGACTCCGTATCCCTTTTCGACGAATACCTGATCGTAGTTATGAACGAGAATGACCCCTTATGCAGGGAATTTACAAGAAACAACAAACATGTTTTGGATCCTGATTCGTTAAAAAGACTGGATGGCCAGGACTATGTATCCACACCTGCCGGACGAAACCTCACCGCGTATATATCCGAACTGTTTCATCAAATGAGCATCGCTCCTCACAAGACTGTTGAAAGCCCCAGCACCGAGACCGCCATCAAACTTGTAGAGCTGGGATCGGGCTTTGCGATACAGCCTATGTGGGTCGCCGCATCCGAGCACTCTTCAGGGGTTTTACGTTTCTTTTATATCGACCATCCGGCGGCGAAAAGGACCATGAAACTGTATTACAGGCACGGAAAACTCAAAAAATACGAAGAAATGCTCAGGGAAATAGTAGTTACGACCTGCAATGAACATTTTGAGCAATTCAGAAGCCTTTTCCCGCACTATTTTTAACACCGCACGATCATGAACTGAGAAGTTTGGCCCCACGCGGTTTCCTTGAATTCCTGACCATACCGGTCTTCCGGCCCGATGCTGTAAGGCAAAATAACGCTTTGAACAAGCAGGACCACTTTCACCCAAAGAAAAGCGGACCGGAAAGCCTCAGCCTTCCGGTCCGCCGCTGTATCTCCTGCGGTCTTGCGCTATTTCAGATGGCCGTCAAACCAGTCGGCGATCTCCGTGAGCCTTGAGACCCTGTTTTTGGGCTTTCCGCTGCGGGAGAGATTGTGGTTCTCGCCTCTGAAGAGGCACATACGGCAGTCGACTCCCCTGCTCCTCATGGCCATGAACATCTGCAGGGCGTCGCTCTGCCAGCAGCGGTAGTCTTCGTCGGACTGGATGAAGAGTGTCGCCGCCTTTGCTATGGGGGCATTCTTTAAGGGGGAGTTCTCCCAGACGCGGTCAAAGTCTTCCCAGGGAGTGGTGGCCAGCTGCTTCAGGTTGTGATAGTAGCCGATGTCGGTGGTGAAGGGCTTGTTGAGGTAGTCGGAGATGCTCCTCTGTGCGCAGGCCGCCTTGAAGCGGTCGGTGTGTCCCACCATCCAGTTGGCCATGAAGCCGCCGTAGCTTCCGCCGCAGCATGCCAGGTTCTCCTGATCGATGTCGGGATAGCGCTTCAGGGTCTCTTCGGTAAACTCCATCAGCCCCTTGAAATCGACGTCTCCCAGCTTTCCCGTGATGTCGGCGAAAGCGTTGCCTCTGCCGTCTCCTCCCCTGGGATTGGTGTAGAAGACGAAGAAGCCTCTTGAGCAGAGTATCTGCATCTCATGGTTAAAGACATTGCCGTAGATGCCCTTGGGGCCGCCGTGGACTTCAAGCACTCCGGGATACTTCTTTCCCGGCTCGTAGCCCACCGGAGGCAGGACGAAGCCGTCCAGCTCCCAGCCGTCGCTGCAGGTGAAGCTGAAGGTCTCGGGCTTCACGATCTCGTGCGAAGCCACGTACTCGTCGTTGAAGCCGCTGAGCTTCTTCTCGCAGCCGCAGGCTTCATCGTAAAGATAGAGCTCGTTGGGGACTCCGTCGCGGTTGCCCACGAAGAGCACCCTGCCGCCAAAAATATCGAAGGGACCGACTGCTCCCTCTTTGCCGATGACGGTCTCGGTATTGCCTTCCTTATCCATGCGCAGCAGATGGCAGGCGTTGCGCACACTTCTGGTGAGGTAGAGCTTTCCTTCATATACCTTGGCCGACCTGCCGCCGCCGTAGGCAGCGTCGCTGGTGACTCCTCCGCCGACCTCGCCGTCGGGATAGGGAAGCTCCCTGACCTTGGGCGCGTGGACCGGAGTCAGGCAATAGGCGGGATTCATGCCCGGGAAGAGATGGTCGTTCCTGGTGAAGAAGAGCTCGCCGTCCCAGAAATTGAGATTGCCGATGAGATGATCGCCCTGAGGCATGATCTCGGTCGTCTCCCCCGTCTTTATGCTGTATACCCAAAGCCCGCTCTGCTGGCGGAACACGCCCTTGTCGAGCTTGTAGCCGGCGTAGACTATGCTGCTCCCGCAGGGGCAGACCGCGGCCGAGGTGACCTTGAAGTCTTTGTCGCAGATCCAATCAAGCTTTCCGGTGCTGCTGTCGAATATGCCCACGACGTCGCGGGTCTTGTTGGTAATGCCCTCTCCGTTGAACCAGAAGGGAAGCTCGTCGAATACGTCGAAATCGACGCCTATTTTGGCGTGGTCGGGGCGCTCGTCCTCGGGCTCCGCCAGGCTCAGGCGGCAGAGGACCATGTACTTTCCGTCCTTGAGGGGCTTTATGTCCCTCACCTTTTCGGGAACCTCGAAGGCCTTCTGGGCTTCTCCCCCGCTGACGCTGATGCGGTAGTAGGCGGTGCTGCCCTTTTCGACCTTATCCCTTGAAGACGATGAGAATATGACCTTGTCGTCGTCCTCCCAGAAGGCTTTGGAAGCCTTGCCTTCGGCGGTGAGCTGCCTTAAGCTCCCCGTTTCGCATTCGTAGAGCCACAGGGCCGCCATGTAGGAGTTGGAATCCTTGTCGGGCCTGTTAACGGTGAACAGGGCCCTCTTTCCGTCGGGCGAATAGTTTACGTCGGAAAGGTATTTCAGATCGTAGAGATCGGACGCTTCAACTTTTTTAAGCATTTTCTTCGCCCTCCTTAAGATACTTGTCCATCCAGTCTATTATCTCTTCCAGACGGCGCACCCTGGACCTGGGCCTGCCGTTTCTCGAAAGCCCGTGGTTCTCTCCTCTGAAGAGGACCATGCGGGCGTCGACTCCGTTCATCTTCAGCACCGTGTACATGGCGATGCCCTCGCCCATGTAGCAGCGGTAGTCCTCGTCGGAGTGGATGAAGAGGGTCGGGGTCTTGGCCTTGTCGGCGAACTTCATGGGGGATATATCCCAGAGCAGATGGGCGCCGGTCTCGAAGTTGCCGCCGTGCTCTCCGGGGTTGAACCAGTAGCTTATGTCGCCGGTGCCCTCGTAGGTGATCCAGTTGGAGATGGATCTCTGGGCGCAGGCTGCCTTGAAGCGGTCGGTGTGGCCTATGATCCAGTTGGTCATGTAGCCTCCGTAGCTGCCGCCGGTGACACCCAGCCTTTCGGGGTCGATATCCGGGTAAAGTTCAAGACACTTGTCCGTAAACTCCATTATGTTAACATAGTCCCAGTCGCCGTATTTGCCGTAAAGATTGGCGAAAGCCTCGCCCCTTCCGTCGCTGCCTCTGGGGTTGCTGAAGAGGACGAAGTAGCCTCTGGCCGCCCACAGCTGCATCTCGTGGTGGAAGACGGAGCCGAAGACTCCTCTGGGCCCGCCGTGGATGTTGAGTATGGCGGGATACTTCTTTCCGGGCTCGTAGCCTATGGGCTTCATGACCCAGCCGTGGATCTCGAAGCCGTCGGAACCGGTGTAGGTGAAGAACTCGGGGGTGGAGACCTGAAGCTCCGCGAAGACCTCGTCGTTGAAGCGGCTGAGCCTCTTCTCCTTACCTTCTGCGTCAAGGCAGTAGAGCTCGGGCAGCATGTCGCCTCTCTGGGCGATGAAGAACAGCTGTCCGTCCTTAACTTCGACGCTGGTGGTGCTTCCGTCCTCGGTGAGCCTTTCGGAGAATACCCCGTCGGCGCCGCAGCATCTCACGTAGCTGCCGTCGTCCTCGGTCTCGACGAACCAGAGCTTTCCGTTCTCCGCCTTGAGGCCCTTGCCTCCGTCCTGGCTCACGTCGGTGGTGGCGCCGCCGAAGCCCATGGAGCAGTCGCAGGCCCTCAGGGTCTTTATCTCTCCGCTGAACACGTCGAGGCTGCAAAGATCGCCGACAGCGTACCTGTTGACGTGGGCCTTCTTCATCTGGAAGAGGGCCGTGCACTCGTCGATCAGGACGGGGCCCGAGATGTCGTAGCCCAGGGGGGCGACTATCTCTTTTACGCACATGTCCCTTAAGCAGGCGGTGTAAAGGCCCGGCTCGTGGGGACGGGTGCCGCTGAACTCGGCTCCGGTCATCACGACGGTATCGCCCTTGCAGTCGAAGGAATAGACGTCGAATTCGGGGGCGGTGAGCCTCTTTGCGGTGCCCGCCTTGGGATCGCATACGAAGAGGCTCTGGCGTATCTTGCTCACGTCGCCGTTGCCGTTGCTCCAGAACGGGACCTCTTCGAATACCCTGTAGGAATCGTCCCTGGGCTTGGTCTCGTTGCCGGGAGCCGGATCCTCATCATCGGTGAGAAGGTCGGTCTGGGCACTGACCAGCCAGCGTCCGTCCTCGAGGAAGACGGGCATTCCGCCTCTTATGGGCAGGCAGGTGAATTCCTCGGCCTCGCCTCCGAAGGGGCTGATCTTATAATACTTGGTCGCGACTCCCTTTTCGGGCTTATCGCCGGCAAGGGTGAAGAGGATGTCCCCGCAGGGCATCCAGCAGTAGGCCGCGACGTTTCTTCTCGCGGTGAGCCTTCTTACGGCTCCGCTATTCCTCTCGGCGATCCAGATATCGGAAAGATAACGGTTCTCGTCGAGGACGGGCTGCTTGAGCAGCATGGCGACCAGGCTCCCGTCAGGGGAGATCCTGGCGTTGGAAGGATAGCGGAAGGCGAGAAAAGTTTCAGCGTCGATCTTTTTCATGTAATACCTCCACATTGAGTTCTAACGGATATATCAACGGTCGGTCATCTCTGAGACGACCCTTGCAAGAAGCGTTCTGGGCAGGATGACGGGCTTTCCGGTGACCTCTGCGAACATCCGCTTCATCTCCTTGGTAAAGCCTATGCAGTCCAGGACGATGAGGTCGACCCCGTCCATGGCAGCGATCTTTTCAGCAACCGGCACGAGGCCCTCGAGGCCTCCGTAGGGATTGCCCGAGACGCTCCTGACGCTTTTGACGAAGGAGCTCCACTTCCTGTTGTTCTGCTCCAGCTGAAGTTCGGACGGAGTTACCGTAACAATATTAGTGTTGCCCGCCAGTATGGGGACCACAGTGGTCAGCACCTTGTCCGGAAAGACCATGGGGACCTTCGAATGAAGCTCCGCGGGGAACTGTCCGGTGCAGAATACCATTATGAGCTTTACGCCCGCCTCCTCCAGCTCGCAGATGGCCTTCTGGAGCCTGGGGACTATGTACTTTTCGGCGAAGGTCACGGAGCTTCCGTCGGTGAGCCTGGACACCAGCACGTAGTCGCCCTTCCCGGGGACGAACTTCTCGATCTCTTCTCTGGTGAGACCGTCCAGCCCGCCCTTCTGGATCAGGTCGATGCTGCCGCCGAAATAGTCCATGATGTCGCAGGTCACGTCCACCCTGGGAGCCTGGCCTACGGTTATGGCGCCTATCTTCATCTTTTCCATTATCAAATTCGGGCGGAGCAAAAGCCCCGCCCTTCCTCTCTTTCGGTCATTCGTTCCCCTTGGTCTGGAGCTTTGCCATGCTGCCGTATCTCTTCTGCAGCTTTTCGAACTCCGCGGGATCATAGAACGAGACTTCCTTGCGTCCGTAGTACTTGGCAGCCTCGAGCATGAAGCGTGCGGCCTCCTCCACGTCGGCAAAGTGGGTCGCTCCGGTTGCGCATCCGGGCACCGCGGTCTCGGTGGTGATGGCGACTCCCACACAGGGAGCGTCGGTGGCGGTGCAGGGCTGCAGGATGCTGTTCATGTGGTACAGGTCATTGCCGTAGGGGGTGATGTCCTGCATGCTCAGGGGGAAGACGTAGGGAAGTCTTCCGGTGGTCCTGGACATGACGTCGAGGAGATCCTCGGAAACGGGCAGGATCCATCCCTGCTTTACGGTATTGGAGATGGCGAAGCCTCTGGTGTTGATGATCCTGTTGCCCTTGGTGGTGTCGACGACCAGGATGGCGTCCAGCTCGGGGCTGACCTCCTCCTTGTTGACCTGGCTCATCTCCACGGGGGAGCCCATGAAGGGCACCGGCTTATGGGGCTGGGTGGGAGCGTGGGGGCAGATCTGGGTGGATACGAAGACATCGCCGTCCAGGTAGTCGCCCTTCATCTGCATGTCGAGGAGCTTGGCCGCCACGGTGAGAGCGGCGAGAGCGCCGTCCCCGTCGGAAACGAACCCTATCATCTCGGGTCTTGCGCCGAGGCCTCCCAGCCTTCCCAGGATGCCGGTGGTGGGGGCGTCTCCGCCCTTGGACTTGCCGTGGGATCCGGGGATCCTTACCTTGACCATATCGGTGCTTCCCTTAGGACCGACGATGGGGAATACTTCTACGTTGGCGTCGGGATTGACCGACTTGAGATATTTTTCTACCGCTTCTCCGCTGGCAGTGCTGCTGTCCAGCACGTCGAAAAGCTCGATTACCTGTCTGATGAGCATGCTGTTCTCCTGATAAAAGACCGGGGCGAGGACCCCTTATTAAAGAAACGCTAACATATAGATTTTATTCTGGCCCCTGCCCTTTGTCAAGAAATGGCTGGACAGGGCGGCACCGCTCAAAGCCTGCAGCAGGCCGCAAGATGACCCGGAGATATCTCGCAGAGCCTGGGGACCGACTCAAGGCACTCAGGCCCCGCGGAACTGCAGCGGGGCGCGAAGGGACAGCCCCTTTCCGGGATCCCGGCAGCTGAAACGCCTGAGAATGACAGGCCTGCGGCGGCATCCTTTGCCCTGCTGCGGCAGGCCGCAGGATCGGGAAGAGGCACGGAGCGCAGAAGGAGCCTGGTATACGGATGGGCGGGATGGTCTATGAGCTCATCCGCCTCAGCCAGCTCCATGAACCTTCCCATGTACATCACCGCTATGCGGCTGGAGATGTGGCGCACCACCGCAAGGTCGTGGAAGATGAACAGGTAGCTGAGCCCCCTTTCCCGCTGGAGCCTCTCCAGAAGGTTTATGATCTGGCTCTGGTAGGAAAGATCCAGGGCGGACACCACCTCGTCGCAGACTATGAACTCCGGGTCAAGAGCCAGTGCCCTGGCGATGCTGACCCTCTGCTGCTGGCCTCCGGAAAGCTCCGAAGGATAGCTTTCCGCGTACCTTCCGCTGAGGCCGACCTCGCTCATCAGGCTCTCGGCGAAGTCCCGCACCTGCCGCCCGGCGGCGTCCATGTGGTGTATGCGAAGGCCTTCGGTGATGATATCCGCGACTTTGGTCCTGGGATCGAGGGAACCGTAGGGGTTCTGAAAGACGATCTGAAGCTTCTTTCGCAGCGGACGCATATCCTTAGTTTCAAGTATGTCGGTCCCCCTGTAGAAGATATGACCGCTGTCCGGCTCTATCAGGCGCAGCAGAGTCCGCCCCAGGGTCGTCTTTCCGCAGCCGGACTCGCCTACCAGTCCCAGGGTCTCGCCCTCGCCGATGGCAAAGCTCACGCCGTTCACCGCCGCGTATGGAGCCTTCCCGCGCTTTGCCGATGGAAAGCTCTTGACCAGGTCCTCAGCGCGGATAAGTTCAGTCATCGGTCCCGCCTCCTTTCGATATGAGATGGCAGGCGGCGCTGTGGCCGTCTCCCAGGTCTGTGGCCTCGGGCCGCTCCCTGAGGCAGATCTCCGTGCAGGACGGGCAGCGGGGAGCGAAAACGCAGCCCTGGGGAAGGTCTATGGGATCGATCGGTTCCCCCTCAAGGGCAGCCAGAGGCCTCCCTTTCCTGTCGTCGAGGCGGGGGATGGCGCTGAGCAGCGCCTTCGTATACGGATGGACAGCGTCTTCGTATATCTGCTCGGCGCTCCCGCTCTCCATGACGAAGCCGCCGTACATGACCGTGACCCTGTCGCAGAGCCTCGCGACCACTCCCAGATCGTGGGTTATGAAGAGGACCGACATGTCCCGCTCATCCTTTAAGCGCTGGATGAGGGAGAGGATCTCCTCCTGGATGGTCACGTCAAGAGCGGTTGTAGGCTCGTCCGCTATGAGGAGCCGGGGATCGCACAGCAAGGCCGCGGCGATCATGACCCGCTGGCACATGCCGCCGGACAGCGAATCCGGATAGCGCTGCATGACGCTCTCGGGGTCCCTTATGCCCATGACTGCAAGCATTTCAACGCTTTTCTTTGCGGCGTCCTTTTTGCTCATACCGGGGGAGTGGCTGAGAAGGACCTCGGTCAGAAAACTGCCTATGGTAAAAAGAGGATCGAGGGCGGTCACAGGATCCTGAAAGACCATGCTGATCTCTTTTCCGCGGATCTTTCTGAGCTCCTTTTCGCTTAAAGACAGAAGATCCCTGCCGCCGAAGAGCGCGGTCCCCGACTCTGCCCTTCCGTTTGCGGGGAGCAGCCCCATGACAGCGTAGGCGCTGACGCTCTTTCCGCTGCCGGATTCGCCCACTATGCCGGTGACCTCCCCTCTGCGCACGGAAAACGAGCCTCCACTCACGGCATGGACCGTGCCGCGGGGGGTGCTGAAGGTGACCTTGAGGTCTTTTACTTCTAAAAGCATCTCCATATCACTCATGGCTGCCTCCCCTCGTGCTCAGGCTGTCCCTTATGCCGTTGCCCAGAAGATAAAGGCAGACGATGCAGATGGTTATGGCGGCTGCCGGGATCAGGGAAAGATGGGGCATGGAGCGCAGCTGCTTTCTTCCCATGTCAAAAAGGACTCCCCACTCCGGCCTCGGGGGGCTTATGCCGACGCCGATATATCCCAGTATGGTGCAGGTCGTAAGGGCATCCGCCACCGACGTGGAGGCCTGGACCGCGGCAAGGGGCATGACGTTGTGAAGGACGTGCTCTTTTATGATATGGAAAGGCCCGGCTCCGAGAGCCCGGGAGGCCGCAACGTACGAGCTCTGGCGGATCTCAAGGACCGCAGCACGCACGATCCTGGCAAACGGCGGGATCCCGGCGATGGCGATGCCGAAGAGGAAGTTCCCCCTGCCCATGCCTAGAAGATAATCGAACACTATGGCAAGAAGGAGCCCCGGCACCGAGGATATGGCATCCATCACCCTCATCCCCAGGCTGTCGGTAAGACCTCCCGCGTAGCCGCAGGCGATGCCGGTGACCGTTCCCGCAGCGGCCGCCATAAGGCCTGTCAGAAATGCGACCGAAAGGGTCAGGCGCCCGCCGTAGGCCATGCGCACCAAAAGATCGCGCCCCAGATAATCGGTGCCGAAGGGGTGCTTCGCCGAGGGCATCTGCTGCCTTTCCGCCGTATTGACCTCGTCATACCCGTAGGGTGAGACGAGGGGATAGACGATGCAGAACAGTATCACCGCGGCCAGCACGGCCAGGGCGAGGACAGAGACGGGATCGCTGAAAAACGTGCGCCTTGCTCTTTTCATAGGATCACCTCTCCCCCCTGCGGCGCAGGGTGCTCCCGAAGGTGAGGCTCTTTCTCAGCGACGGATCTATGATCACGAAGAGCAGGTCCGCGACGACGCTCAGGACGCACATTATCAGAGCGACGATGGTCATGCATCCCATGAGGGTCGTGGTGGCCCGGCTCCCCACGGCGCCGATGATGCAGCTGCCCAGCCCGCGGATATTGAAGAACCTTTCCACGACGATGGAGCCGCAGATGAGATTGGCGCATACGGTGCCGAACACGGAGAAAGCGGGGATCAGGGCGCTCTTTAAGGCGTGGCGGAATATCACGCTGCGGCGGCTGAGCCCCAGGGATCTCAGGGACAGTATGAAGGGCCTGTCCAGCGCTTCCGCCATCCCCGCCCTGGTCACCTTGGCCACATTGGCCGCTCCGGCGATGGCGAGGGTCGCGAGGGGTATCAGATAGTCGGAGTCATTCTGGAGGGTCACGTTGACCCAGCGGAGCCTGAGGGAAAAGAGCAGCACGAAGCCCAGGGCAAGGCAGAAGGAAGGCAGGGCCGAAAAGAAGGTGGTCAGCGAAGTGATCAGCCTATCCTGCCAGCGTCCGCGTCGGCAGGCGGCCAGTATGCCCAGAGGAAGGCCCAGAAGGTAGGTCGCAATGACGCTGATCCCGGTCATCCTGAGGGTCACGGCGGTCCTTTCCATCAGGTCCTCGCCCAGAGGCGAATTGTAGGAATCGTTCTCACCGAAATCGCCCCGAACGAACACCCTGAAGCAGTACTTGCCGTACTGCTGAAGAAGGCTCAGTTTCGGCGCCTCGCCGGGGACGTCGTCCTCGTACCGTATCATCCTGGACGTGTCGGTCCCCATGAGAGAGGCCATCAGCACGAAGGCCAGCAGTATCACCGCCATTACGGTGGGTATTATGAGCAGTATCCTTTTACAAAAATATCCTAACATTCAGACCTCGGGCGTTCATCGTTTCCGAACCATTATATGTCAAATGGAGTCCGAATACAACGCCGTTTCAGATCTTGTAGAGGACCCACCGGCACTGGTCGACCATGTATTTGAGCTGGTACCGCTTCTCGTCGTCCCCTATCATGCTCTGGCAGTCGTATATGTAGGACTTCGCCCCGGCGATATGCCGCTCGTCCACGCAGATGATCTTCCCGACCATGATCTGGCGGCACTCGCCGCTGTCGTCGGTATATTTGAATTTATAAGGAAGAGGCCTTTCGGTCCCTTTGAATACCACTATGGCGTCTATGGGCCTTCCTATGAGCTTCATTCTGATCATCTCCCGGCTTTGATGGACGGCGTCCGGCCGTCACGGTCAAATATCATCGTCTGCATCTCGATTATATCGAACATATGTTCGCGTTTCAAGCATAAAAAACGCCCTCAAAGGGCGTTGTCTGATTTTCGGGACTTTAAGGAAAGACTGTCACGGAAGCAGCCTCTCCTCCCGAAAGCTCACGTAGGAGCCGTCCCCGATCAGGATGTGGTCGACGACCTCGATGCCGAGGATCTTTCCGGCTTCGCAGAGCTGCCTGGTGGCGGCGATGTCCGCGGGGCTCGGCGTCGGATCGCCGCTGGGATGGTTGTGCATCAGGATGACCGAGTAGGCCCCTCTCCTCACCGCTCCGCTGAAGACCTCCCTGGGATGGGAGAAGGAAGAATTGATCCCCCCGACGGAGATGTCCTCCTTCATTATCAGCTCGCTCTTGACGTTGAGCATGAGGACTCTGAATATCTCCTTGGGAAGCCTCCGCATCTCCTCCATGCAGAGGGCAGCCGCCGCGGAAGGGCCGGAGATCTTGGGGTTCAGGGCAGCGGGTGATGACGCGATTCTGCGCCCCAGCTCCACCGCCGCCGCGATGACGCAGGCCTTGGCTTCGCCTATCCCGGGGATCTCCCGAAGCTCCTGGGGAACGCAGCCGGCAAGTCCCGCCGGGGATCTGCCGCAGGAGGACAGCACCCTCGATGCGATGGTCAGGGCGGACTCCTGCCTGGTCCCCGAGCCGATGAGGATGGCGAGGAGCTCCGAGTCGGACATGAAGGCCGCCCCTCTTCCCATCAGCTTTTCCCTGGGCCTCTGGTCGGGGGGAAGCTCCATGATGCCGACCTTTTCAATTGATCTTTTATCCATTCGGATCCTTTCCGGACCCGTCGTTCTCTTTATCTGCCGATGCCCTGCGGGGCTGCGGTCACGCCCTCGAGCATCCTCTTTATCTTCTCAAGGGGAAGGCCTACCACATTGTCGTACGCCCCCTCTATGTGATCGATATTGCATCCGAAGGCGCCCTGTATGGCGTAGCCCCCCGCCTTGTCGAAGGGCTCGCCGCTGTGGACGTAGGCGTCCAGCCACTCGTCGGTGAAATCCCCGACGTACACGTCGGTCTTATCGCAGAACAGCAGCCTGACGCCCGTCCCTTTGATATTGAGGAACACCCCGCTGTAGACCTGATGGCACGCGTTCCTGAGGCTCTTCAGCATGGCGGCGGCGTCTTCGCTGCTTTCGGGCTTTCCGTAGATCTTCCCGTCCTTATGGACGATGGTATCGGAGGAGATAATCACGAAGGGTCCGTCAGGGACCTCAAAGGGAGCCTTTCCCTCCGCAAAGAGCTTTTCGGCGTCCAGGCCTTTTCTTAAGGCAAGGGCCATGACCGTCTGAGCGGGACTGAGGTCCAGATGGATATCCTCGCTGCAGCCGGGCCTGAGCACCAGGGGCTCTATGCCGTCCCCTTCCAGGATCTCAAGGCGCCTGGGGGATCCCGACGCGAGCACCACTTTAAAATCGTTGAGTTTCATTTTCAGCCTCCGCGGATATTATAATACCATATTTTGTAAATTGCAACCGTTCCGCCCATGAATTATATCCTTTTTATGCAAAAATCTCACCACAAATAAAAAAATCAACGATAATATACAGATCTTCACTTTTCCACAGGCGGTTTTGATGGTACAATAGATTCGAACGAATATCGCATAAGGAGTGTATAATGGGCACTGTTTTAATGGTAGCCTCCGGCAAGGGAGGCTGCGGAAAGACGACCTTCGCTGTAAATCTGGGCTGCGTCATGGCCGCGCAGGGTAAGACCACACTGCTGCTCGACATGAATATAGGCCTGAGGAATCTGGATATTTATACCGGCCTTCAGGACAAGGTCATCTTTGACCTGGGGGACTTCCTCACCGGCACCTGCAAGCTGAGCAAGGTGATAGTCGCCGACGACGAGCATCCCGGCCTCTTCCTCCTTTCCAGCCCCCAGTTCAGGGGCATAGAGGGCCTGACCGAGCAGCATATAAGGCTTTTGTGCAGCAAGCTCTCCGAGAGCTTCGACTGCGTCATCATCGACAGCCCCCCCGGGATCGGCCCCGATCTCTGCAAGCTGGCGGCAGGCATAGACAAGGCTCTGATCGTCCTGACCCAGGACTACGTCTCCTTAAGGAACTCCGACACCGTGAACAAGAGGCTTGAGAGCCTGGGCGTCGAGGACCTCTACTACGCGATCAACAGGGTCAACCCGATCTTCTGGGGAAGCGACGGCGTGCCGGACGCTGAGAAGATCGCCGAGGTCATGAAGACCGCCCTGGTGGGCATCGTCCCGGAGGATCCCGCGATCCACATGGGAAACAACACCGGAAAGCCCGCAGCGGCCGACAGGGACAGCTACATATATCAGACATTCAGGGACATAGCAGGCAGGCTCATGGAGTAGAACTGCCTATCCGAAGGATCTTAAAGGACGGCTTTGACAAATGCAGAGCCGTCCTTATGTTTTCTCTTCCGAAGGGCCTGCATAAGGAGCCCCCGGAACTTCAAAGGAGATACCGATGGATTACGATTTCAACAAGTGGATGAGCGACTACAGGGTCATATCGGCCGTCGGCGAGAATGCCGAGGGCGGCATAGACCGGCTGGCATACACCGACTACGATTTCGCCGCCAGGACCGAGCTGCTCAACAGGGCCTACGGCATGAGGCTCCAGTGCTTTCTGGACGCGGCTGAGAACCTATGGTTCTCAAAGCCCGGCACCGATCCCGACCTTCCTCCCCTGCTCATAGGCTCCCACCTGGACACCGTCCCCAACGGAGGAAGATACGACGGGGTCCTCGGGGTCATGGCGGGCTTTCAGGTGCTGAGGTATCTGGCGGAGAACAAGGTCGCCCACAGAAGGACGGTGGAGCTGGTGGCCTTCAGCTGCGAGGAATCCAGCCGCTTCAACCTTTCCACCATCGGAAGCAAGCTGGCATGCGGTATGACCGATCCTGAAAAACTGAAAAAATACAAGGACGCCTCAGGCAACAGCCCGGTAGACTTCCTTTCCAGGCTCAAATACGCCCCCGAGAGCCTTGAAGACCGCAGAAAGCACCTGTCCGAGATACTCGGCTACATCGAGCTCCACATCGAGCAGGGCCCGGTCCTTGAGACCGGCGGCATCGACGTCGGCATAGTCGAGTCCATAGCTGCGCCGATCAGGCTTCGGGTGGACTTCACGGGCAGGAGCGACCACTCCGGCGCTTGTCCCATGGATCTAAGAAGCGACGCCCTGGTCGGGGCTGCCCTTACGATCGCCGAGGTCGAAAGGCTCGGAAGGTCGGAGGCTTCCAGCAGGTCCGTCGCCACCGTGGGGACCATCAACGTCCCCCATCAGGCCATGAACGTCGTTCCGGGAGCCTGCACCATCCACGTTGACATCAGAGGCATCGACAGGAGCAGCATGGAGCGGATCTACGCAGGCCTCAGGGATTTTCTGCAAAAGCTCAGAGAGGAAAGAGGCCTTAAGATCGAAGAGACCCTCCTCTCCGACGAATACCCGGTCCCGATGGACAGGCACCTGGGAAAGATCATCGAAAGGAACTGCAAAAAGACCGGGCTCTCCTACCGCTGGATGCCCAGCGGCGCCGGACACGACGCCATGAACGTCGCAAAGCTGGCTCCCTCCGCCATGATATTCATCCCCTGCGTGGGCGGGATCAGCCACAATCTCAAAGAGAACGTCCTTGAGAAGGATCTTCGGAACAGCATCCAGATCCTTTACGAGGTAGTGATGGATATCTGCAGATAGAAAGCGCACCCACCGGCCCCGGAGGCCGCCGAAAGGAAGAACAGAATGAACGAAGGATTCCACCTGATAGAGCATCCCCTGCTCCAGCACAAGCTCATCACCTTAAGGGACAAGAATACCAACACCAAGGATTTCAGAAGCTGCGTCTCCGAGATCACGACCATACTGGCCTATGAGGCGACCAGGGACCTTCCGGTCTGCGAAAGATCCGTCGAAACGCCCTTCGCAAGCATGCAGGCGCCGGACATGGAGCCCGGTTCTCTTGCCGCGGTGGTGCTGCTTCGGGCAGGCCTTGGCATGGCGGACGGCGTCCAGACCCTGGCGCCCTTCGTAAAGATCGGCCACATAGGCATCTACAAGGACAAGGAGACCGGCCTTCCGGTCCAGTATTACAGCAAGATGCCCACCGACATCTCAAGGCGCCACGTCCTGCTGCTGGAGCCCATGCTGGCCACCGGAGAGACCGCGGACCACGCCATCCGGATGCTGGAGAACTACCGCTGCCCCGCCATCAGCCTCATCACCATCGTCTCGGTGCAAAGGGGCATCGACCTGGTCCTCTCAAGGCACCCCTACGTCAACATCTACGCAGCCGCCGTGGACGACAAGATCAACGAGAACGGTTACATTGTGCCCGGACTCGGGGATATCGGTGACCGCATGTTCGGGACGAAGTGACCGGACAGACCGATCCCGGACGCGGGCATATCCCAACAGCGTTCTGAACACGATATGTCAAAAAGATCCCCCTTCCCGCGGCGTCTCTGCCGAAAGAAGGGGGATCTTATTCATACCTTATGATCTTAGATCATTTTCCGGTCTGCGGTCTGAACTTTACGGTGTAGATGGTCAGCGCTCCAAATGCGAGGAGAGCTGCCATCAGGTAGAACACGCTCGGATAACCTTTGCCGGCATCCAGAAGCATCCCACCCGCAACAGGTCCAAGATACTGGCCGACGTTCTGCAGAAAGCTCACGATGCAGGTACCAGTAGTCATCTTGTCCGGAGGACATACTTCAGCATACATCGAGAACATGGCGATAGGAGGCGCGGTGGTTATCACGCCCATCAGTACACCGAGAACGATCTTCCCGGGCATAAAGGCAGACGCCAGCAGGAAGTCTGCGATCCCAAGGATCAGCAGACCGGCGGCGCTGATCGTCCTCTTATAATCCCTGTTTTTGTCGAGGATCTTTCCGACGATCGCAGTAAAGAATATGTTGAGGCCCATGTAAAGGCTGGTCACGAACAGAGCGGTCTGTTCACTGTATCCCATCTCCGTATAAAGTCCGGGAGCATAGGTGACATACATGAGAGTCGTTGCTCCCATGGTCATGCTCATGATCGCGAGCTTCCAGACCTCGAATCCCAGCGGCTCTCCCTTATCCTTTTTCCCGCCTTCAGACTTTTTTTCCGAAGAGTAGTTGCCCGTGTTCTTATCAAGGAACAGGACTATCGCCGCTACGACCAGGAAGGTAAAGCAGGATACGACTCTAATCGCCGTCCTCCAGCTGGCGAACCTTCCGAAGACGTTGAGGGTTATCAGCGAGAACAGGCAGGGAGCGATACCATAGATCCCCATGGCAAAGCCAAGGCCTCCGTCTCTGAAAGCATAGCTGGCGATCACTGGGGATGCGGTCAAAAAGACCACCGACCCGATACCGGAAATGAATCTGGCGATGATCAGCCCTCTGTAGTCCGAGGCGAAGGAGAAAGCCAGAAATCCGGCGGACATTAGCAGTCCGCCGGCGATGACGATCTTCTTTATCGGGGCCCTTCTGTAGACCATGCTGAGCAGGATCGGAAGAAAGATGCCCGCTATGACGTAGGCGCTGGTGAGCATGCCCATCTGGGTCTCGGTCATGGCGACGTCAGCAGCGATCTTTCCCCTCAGAGGAGAGAGCACCTGGGTCCCCATATTAGCGGAACCGAAGGTGAGCATGCTTACTGCCAGGATGAGCCATTTATAATTGGGGCGGCTTTTCAGCTCTTCGAGCATAAGGACCTCCGTCTATCTCTCTGCGATATACTTCATGGGTTCGTCATTTACCCATCTCTTGATCTGCTCAAGTCCGACCCCTCTGGTGCGTTCGTTGATGTACGGAGTCATCGGAGAGATGTGGTGCGAGATGATCACGTTGTCCAGGTCCCAATAGGGGTTGTCAGGAGTAAGGGGTTCCTTTACGAATATGTCAAGGCCTGCTCCTGCGATCACCTTGTTCTTAAGAGCCTTTACCAGAGCTTCATCGTCTACGACAGCGCCTCTGGATATATTGATGAGGAAAGCATTCTTCTTCATGCAGGCAAGGGTCTCGTCATTGATCAGATGATAGGTCTGATCGGTGAGCGGGCAGATCAGGACTACGAAATCGCACTTGGGAAGCATTTCCTTGATCTGATCCATGGTGTAGCACTCGTCAAGGACGTCATCCTTTACCGGGGTCCTCTTGGCAGCCAGCACATGGAATCCCAATGCTTTGAATTTCTTTGCGATAGGAGCTCCGATCTCGCCGTATCCGACGAAACCTATGGTCTTGTTTATCGACTCGTCAGCCCTGAGCCTGGCTGTGCCGTTCCACTCATGCCTGAGCTGGTAGGCCATCAGTTCGGGGAATCTTCTGAGCCAGGAATATACGAAGGCTATGACGGTATCGCTCATCGGATAGTGCTGGATGCCCTTGGTGCTGGTGATCACGATGGGAAGCTTTCCTATCTCGGTGTGGATGAAGGAATCGACGCCTGCGATGAGGCAGTGGACCCACTTTAGGCTCTTCGCTCCGAGGCAGAATTTGACCAGCTTGGCATTCCCCTCCGGGTCAAGGATCGGCATGGTAAACAATGCGTCCACGTCGTCGGTCTGGCTCATCAGATCGTCGATATCATATGCGAAGATCATCTTGGTCTCGGGCGATGCCTCGGCGACCACCTTCGCCCAGTCTTCCTTCTGATCTATATTGCTGGGGTGCATGGGGCAGATTATGCCCAGTTTATCCAAACGCATATTGACCTCCTTAATTTACACGAGAACGGTTATGTCCATAGGCAGCCAAGTCATGAGCTCAGAGCCGTTCTCTTTTACGATATAGTTGTTGCACATACCAAGATGCGGTCTGGTGACCCCGCCCCCGCCCGGATGCATGCAGTAGAACATGTTCTTTTCGATGACCATGTCGTCTTCCATTCTGAAAGCGGGCCTCTCCATAAGGCCGTAGCCCTGGCCGTGTCCTGCCATACGGGTGACCTTTCCGAAGCCTCTGGAACCCATGTACTCGTCGTTGATGCGGACGATGTCCTGGCAGGTGATGCCCGGCTTGATCTGAGTTGCCATCCATGCTTCAGCAGCGCAGTAGTCGTTGTACGCATCTACTTCTTCCTTTGAAGGCTCATAGAGCAGGATCGGACGGCCGACCTCAGCGTACATGCCGCCTTCTGCGGCGAGCTCGAGCAGGTAATAGAGACCGTCTCCTTTCTTGAGCACGTAGTCTTCATCACCGATCGGACCGGGGACAGCAAATTTGGAATGGGGACCTGCGTTCAGGAAGATGTTGTGCTGAAGCTCGCAGTTGAGACCCTGTCCCATGACGAGGATGTCGGTCTTGATGTCGCGGAGCTTTCTGCCCGGTCTTACCATATCGGGGATAGCCTTTGCGATCTCGCAGTGAGTATCGACGGTCTTCTTGAGAAGGATGATCTCCTCTTCGCTCTTGACCGCGATGATCCTGTCAAAATCACCGGTGAAATCCACCCACTCAGCTTCAGGCAGATTGGCTTCGAAATACATGCGGCTGGTCCAGCTCATCAGTCCTCCGCCGACATAGCCGAGCCTCTTGTAACCGTGCTTTTTGATCTCTGCAGTCACATATTCTGCGGGGATCGTGTCGGTATAGCTGAAGCACATGCAAGTAGTCGTATGGCCGAACTTTCCAACATGATGCTTTTTGAGCTTTTCGGGGACCGGCAGATCGGGGCTCTTGCTCTGTCCCTGCATCAGCAGGTACATCTCGCCCTCTGCCGGAACGAGGATCATCACCGAATACGGATCTGGAATGGCCTTCATGTCGGTGAGATAACGCATGTACATATCGAATATCTCGGAATGGGTCTGCATCACAAGGGCATCTATGCCCTTTGACTTCATGGCGTTCTGGACTGCTTCATAGCGTCTGTCCCATTCTTTTTGGGAAACTGTTAAAGCCATAATTACCTCCTTTGTTCAAAGAAGCCATGGGACCCTGAAGGTCCCATGGCACGGGCAGTTCATATTTTCTAGATATAGAGAGGTACTCCTGCGATAGGCAGTACGAAATAGCAGACAAGGGTGACGCCTATAGCCCAGAACAGACCGATGATGGTGCCGGACTTGGCCATCTCCTTGTAGCTCCAGTAACCGTATCCGTAAGTGATCAGAGTGTCGGTGGCGAAAGGCATCATGACGGTGCAGGAACCTGCGAAGGCCATCGGGATGATTATATACATCGGGTTGAAGCCTACTGCCAGAGCCAGAGTGACGCCTGCGGGCATAACTATGGTGCTGCTGTTGCCGACATAGATGAAGTGCAGATAGGTGGTGATGAGGCTGGAGATCATGATGATCCAGAAGGGGCTGAAGCCCTTGGTCCATCCGAGCAGATTATCGACCAGCCACTCGGAGAGCCCGGATTCGGTGATGCACAGAGCCATGAAGGTCCCGCTGATGGTCATCAGTACGATGTTCCAGGGCAGGTTCTTCAGAGCGTTCCTGAGGTCTACCGCGCCAAGGAACGGGCAGGTGACGATCAGGGCGCCTATGACTGCGACGATGGGAGGATTGAAGCCGGTATACTTGGTGGTAACATAAAGAGCGGTGAGGACGACCAGATCGATGAGGAATCTCTTCTCGGGATCGGTCATGGGGCCGAGAGCCTTGTTCTTCTCAACGATGGATTCCCTTGAGAGAGTGATCGGGCAGTCTTTGGGATTGAGCCTGAACATGACCTTGAGGACGATCAGGATGATCGGGGTCATGATGATGGCGAAGGGGATCCCTGCGGAAGCCCACTGGTTGAAGGTGATGGTATACTTGCCGTCAGTGGTCGCTTCGAGTATGGAGATGACGGTGGGATTCTGGCCAGAGGAGGAGATCATGCACAGACCTCCGACCAGGGACGCCGTCGTGATCGAAATCATTACAGCGGCGCCGAATTTGCTCTTTCCGGGAACTTCGCCCAGCTCTTTGAGGATCCCGACCGCGATCGCGGCTACTACCAGCAGAGCGGGCATGTTGGCGATAAACGCGGAGAGGACGACCTCGGTGATGAAGAGAGCCGCAACCAGAGCGAAGGGAGAGGTGCCCAGCTTGAGCATGAGGCCGTAGCTGAGACGCTCCGCCATCTTAGTGTTCTGCATACCCGTCGAGAAGATCATCAGGCAGGTCAGCATGAGCAGAGGCGTGGTACCGAGCTTGCCGGCGACGGTGCCCCAGTTGAGCATATGATGCATGATCATCGAGATCAGGCATACAAATACGCCAAAGGCCTGAGGGATCTTGTTGATCGACCAGATCAGCATGCAGCCGAGAACTATTCCCAGCATGGTCGCGCCGGTAGCAGGCAGATTTGGGATGGGGATATACTTCATAAACAGAATGAGACAAGCTGCCAGTCCAAGTCGGATCAGCTCGCTTTTGTTCAGTTCATACCCGAATACTTCGGGTTCAAGCCTGAACGGACCAAAACCAAAACTTTTCTTTTCCATGGTTTCCTCCGATAATAAAAAAGACTGAAATAAATAATAGCGTTTTATCGGGATATTTGACTCATTTCCCCCTGTCATTTCACGAAATACTGCGTCAGGGTGCTTCTCTCACCTCCCCTATTCGTTTTTCTAAATGACGCTATAAGAATTAATGGTATTGATTTATTTTTATCAAAATTATTTAATAGACTCAACCACCTAAGGCGTTCTTGTAACATTTGTACCGATCCGAGAAAACAAAAAGCAACATTTGTTACTTTGCGCATTCATCCACTCACTTACTTGACTATTAATTAGTTTTAACTCATACTTAAATATAAAAGTAGCGATCTTGCACCAGAACACATAATAGTAACGGAGAATGACAAATGCTGCCTGATCTTGCGCTCTATTCGACATCATATCTTTCGGAAAAGACTCTCTCCATATTGTTTGAAGGCTGCGAAGAGATAACTCTTCGTAAAAACGAACTGGTCTACGTACCCGGTGATCAATGCCGCAACATATATCTCGTTACAAAGGGCAAACTTATGACTTATAAATTCGCCCATGACGGAAAACAGATATTCGACAGCATCTACAGAGAGAACAGTACCGTAGGTTTCAGGGATTCCTTCTCATCGTCCCAGCACATGGCATATTGCAAAGTACTTGAAGATGCAGTCCTGCTTCAGTGTCCAATACCGCTCTTCATTGAAAGAGCAAATAAGAACCTGCTGTGGGTGGAGATAGTACAGGGCGAGATGAAGAAAACCACTCAGGGTATAAGACCGTACAAAACAGCATCCAAAGAAGAACTCTTCCACCGCATCAGGATAATGGAGAATGAGGGCCTGACTCAAAATGAGATGGCCATGATCCTGGGATATTCAAGGGTCCAGATAACAAGGCTCGTCAACGAGATGTATCACAGTAAAAAGACCAAGTAAAAAAACGGCGCAGCTTCTGGGCGTGCGCCGTAGATGATCTCTTAAATCTATAGAGTTATCAGGCCTGGCTCCCATTCAAGGGAGCCGGTCTTTATTTATACCCGTCCGTCATGACGCGCATGACCACCCGGTAGCAGGCCGCCAGCTCGTCCAGTTCGAGGTACTCGTCGGTGGTGTGGCACTTGTACATGCCGGTGGAGATGCCCGTGCACTCGTAGCCCTTGCCGCAGAGGATATTGCAGTTCCCTCCTCCGCCGGCGGGGATGTACCGGGGCTTAATGCCGTCCTCATTGAATTCGAACCGCTTCTCTATTTGTCCTTCCTTTCCGCATGAGCGATGTGAGTTGGATGAGTTTACGGGGTATGAGTCTTATTCGAATTTGATATTGAGCGTCTCGTTTCCGGAATACTTGGTGAACATGGTCTTTCCGTCGAATTCGGTGACGGTCCAGCCGTGGTCCTTCGTGCTGGCCTTGCCTGTGACCACAGCCTGCATCATACCGCCGCTCAGGAAGGATATCTTCACCGATCCGGTGCCCTTGGCGATGCCGGCCGCCATATTCACCTGGCGCAGCCTGGTCTCGGCCGATGCCTCATGCCTGATAGTCGCAGCCTTGTCCAGCGACACGACCATATCGTTGCCCTCCCTGTACCAGATGTTGGAGTCGGAAGAGAATTCCTTTGCGTCCAGGCATTCCGCGAAGCAGATCCTGGCGCCCAGGCTCCCCGCCACGTCCTTGTCGTACAGGGGGAAATCGGAGGACGTCATGGCGCTGCTGACCTTGAGTCCGCCTTCCAGCAGGGCTCCCTCGGCCTTGGCTGTCTGCTTTATGACAGCCGCGCTGGCAAGGGACATCTGGTCCTCCCTGCAGAATACGTAGCCGTTGGTCCTCCTGAAGCTCTCGGCGTTCTGGAGCACCGATCTGGCGCCCACGTCGCTTTGGTAGCAGAAATCGCAGTGATAAAAGAGGCTCATGGGCATCCGGTATTTGGCCGACATGTCGGATCTCTCGTAGGGAGTGTAGAGCAGCACCCCGTTGTTCTGGATCAGGAGGGTCTCCTTTCCGCCGTCCACCAGGAAGAACGGCAGGTCGACCACGTTCTCCTCGGCATACTGGGGAGGAGTCACGAAGCCGTCGGCGGAGGCAAAGCCCGACTGCCACAGGAGCCCGGCGTTCCAGATGGACAGCTGGGTCTGGGTCTCCGAGGCCGCGCTGGTATACCAGGTGTGCTGGTTGGCTCCCGTGAGGGAAAGATCGACGTTGTACACGTCCTCCAGGGCCTTCCTGTGGGCAGCCAGCTCCCAGGCCTCGCGCTCCGCGGAGGAGCCTGTGGTTGTATAGAAATGCATGCCCAGATAGTAATCCCTGTCCCTGCAGTAGTCGATCTGCTCCTGCAGCCTGTCTTTGAACGGGAAGCAGGGATCGTCGATGGGATAGGCCAGTCCGTATTCCATCAGACCGACCACCAGATCCTTCCTGCCGTCGCCGTTGAGGTCAGCCATGAAGGGGCAGGCGTAATTCCCGAATTTGATGTTTTTGTTGCCCTTGTAGTTGGTCTCGCTGCCGGTGACGAACTCCAGGAACTTGAAGTTGTTCTGGTTGTTGACAAGGACGGCGACGTAGCCCAGGTAGGTCCCCAGGACTATGTCCTCCCTGCCGTCTCCGTTCCAGTCGCAGACCGCGGGGCAGAGCCACTTGCCAAGGTCCGCGTTGGCGCAGACGCTGGAGATGTCCAGGCTCTCGGCCTTGCCGTTGAGGATCCTTCTGGAGAAGGCGTAGAAATCGGGCTCGGTGCCGTCGGTGTAGTAGATCATCAGCTTTCCGGTGTCGGAGCCTATGATCAGGTCGGTGGTCTTATCACCGTTCATGTCGGCGAACCTTGCCATGACCTGGCCCCGGATGCCGGTGTCGAGCCAGACCTCGAAGGGATCGTATTTTCTGATGCTCTGGCACTTTGCCCAGTAGAGCTTTCCGTCCCCCGCCCCGCTGACCATGTCGAGGAGGCCGTCTCCGTTGACGTCGAAGAACACGGGAGAGGAATAACCGTAGGTCGTGCCCTGGGCGGTGGTCAGGGGTCTGCCCTTGCTGTCGCAGAATATCTGGGCGGCTTCGGTGGAGAACCTTCCGTCCACGGTCCCGAGGCCGTGATAGTAGTAGATCTGCCCGTCGCGGCTGCCGCAGAAGAGGTCCGGCTTCCCGTCGCCGTCGTAATCGGAGACCGACGGGAAGGCCATGTTCTTGTGGACCGCGTCGTCCACGAAATAGCTGGTCTCGTCGATGTCAAAGCTCTGTTTTATCCACTTTCCGCCGGCAGCGACGTGCTTTCCGGAGGAATAAACGCTCTCTGCGAGGTCAAATTCAAAGCTGTAGCCGCCGGACCTGTCCTCGTTGAGCAGGTAATTCACGCTCTCCGCCTTGAGGAACCACTGATAACTGTTCCTGACCACCGTGAAGCTGGGCACCTGGGAGTATTCCTTGCAGAGCTCCCCGAAGGTGATCAGGGCCTCGTGCTCGATCCCCGTGATCTCCTCGATGTGGAGCTCCCAGCTCATGGCCGGGGACCCGAAGTACCCGTAGACCTTCTCCATGGCGAATCCGTACTTCTGCTTGGAGACGTACTTGGCGAAACCGTTGTATATGAGCATGTTGAAGCTGGCGGTGGAGTTGGAGAAGCCCCCGACGGCGTCCTTTCCGCTCTTCATGGTGAAGCTTCCGCCCATGTAGTAATTGGGCAGGAGCGGGTTGGTGAGGAACACGGTGCCCTCGCCCCATCTGCACATGGCATAGGCGCTGACGCCGTTGATGGTGAGCATCGGGGTGATGTCTCCCCCTCTGATGCCCCAGCCGTAGTCCTGCGACGCCAGCTTGTCGTACTCGTCGTAGCCCTTGTAGAGCTCGGCGAAGTCTGCGACGACGCCGGAGAGCTCGGTAAGATCCGGTCCCAGCTGCTCCGCCTCAAGATCCGCGGTGCTCCCTGAGAACCTGACGAACTCGCCGCCTCCGAAGAATTCGATGTCGAAGCAGTCGTAGAGCCCGTTGGGGACCATGACGTAGCCGCCCTCTTCGACGTAGGTCCTGACCCTGTCAAGGGCGGTGTCAGCCCCGGGAGCGGCCAGGGTCTCGTCCAGATAGAGCAGGTCGTAATCGTTCAGATATCCCTCTTTGGAATAATCCATGGACTTTGAGAAGTCCAGAAGATCGGTCTCAAAGCCCAGCAGGGTCGGCTGGGTCAGGTAGAGGTAACTGTCCGGAGTCGCCTTGGGCTTGTAGCAGACGACAGCTGCCCTGAGGCCGTAGCTCCCGCCCTCGGTGAGAAAGGCGGGCAGAAGGTCTTCGGGCTTGGGATCCTCAGGGGGATCCTCTGGCTTTTCCGCGGGATCGGTCTCGGTGCCCGGCTGGGTAGCCGGATCCTGAGGGGGTTCGTTCTTCTTTCCGCATCCCGCAAAAAGGGATAATATCATCAAAACGCAGAGAGTCAGGCTCAGCAGCCTGATCCCTCTGCCCTTAACCGGTCTTTTCATCTGGTCTTCTCCTCTATGACGGCCCGCATGACCTCCACCACCTGAGGGATGGTGAGGTACGAGCTGTCGATGACTGCGGCGTCATCTGCCTTTGCCAGGGGATTGTGCTCCCTGTGCATGTCACGGTAGTCCCGCTGCCTGATATCCTCTTCCACCGCGTCCACGTCGCAGGGAAGTCCCTTGGCGACAAGCTCCTTTGCCCTTCTCTCGGCCCTTACCCTGGGGGAAGCGTCCAGATAGATCTTGCATTCAGCGTCCTTAAGGACGTTGGTCCCTATGTCGCGGCCGTCCATGACCACGCTCTTTCTCTGGCCCATGGCCCTCTGAAGGGCGACCAGCTTCTCCCTCACCGCAAGGACCGCGGAGCTGGCCGACGCCATCTCCGAGACCTCGGGAGTCCTTATGTAGGCTTCCGCAGGCTCTCCGTCCAGCATGACCTTTCCATCAGAAAAGTCCACGTCGGTGGTCTTCAGGACCGCGTCCAGAGCTTCGGGATCGTTGTAATCGGTGCCGGTCCTTATGAGCTTCAAGGCTATCGCCCGGTACATGGCGCCGGTATCGATGTATTCGATCCCCATCTCCTTTGCCAGGAGCTTTGCCATCGTAGATTTCCCCGCTCCTGCGGGTCCGTCGATGGCCACGCGGATAAGTTTTTCCATCTATTCTTCCTCCAAAGACGCCTTGGGCGGATTCTTCACGGGCTTTACCGGCAGCTTGCCGCTGCTCTCGGGCCCCAGGAGCTTTTCGATCTCAGCGATGAAGGTGCTGACGTCCTTGAACTGCCTGTAGACCGAGGCGAAGCGGACGTAGGCGACCTCGTCCAGCTCCTTGAGATGGTCCATGACCACCTCTCCGATGAAGGCGCTGCTGATCTCCTTTTCCATCATGTTGTTGAGGCCCCGCTCGATGTTGTTGACGACCTCGTCCATCTGCTCCCTCGTGACCGGCCTCTTCTCGCAGGCCTTGATTATGCCGTTGAGGATCTTGTTCCTGTCGAAGGACTCGCGGCTGCCGTCGCGCTTTACCACCATGAAGAGGACCTCTTCGACCTTCTCATAGGTCGTGAACCGCTTTCCGCAGCTTATGCACTCCCTTCTGCGCCTGATGGCGCGGCCGTCCTCGGTGGGGCGGGAATCTATTACCTTGGAATCCGGATAATCGCAATACGGGCACTTCATGACTTTTCCTGCTTTCTGCCGAAGGCATACACATTGCTATAGTGATACATATATAATAATACGCTATATATTGTGGTCAATGCAATAATACTTTTGATCGGGGGATGTGTAAATACGTTGAAAAAACTATTTGTGTTCTCAGACCTGACTCGTCGTACTCGAATGATAGGGACGTGGAGTTCTTCGACATAGAACAAAGCTGCCTGCCCGCCTGCCAGTCCATCGTCCAGCCACGGTAGGAGAGCGGGTTGCCGATCATGTCATATGTGATCGGGCTGCCGTTGTACGAGGTCAGAAGATCATGCCACTCGCTGTCGCCGTAGGCATAGAGCTTCCAGATAGTCTGGTTACCCACATTGCCGTTCACGTAATCCAGATAACAGAATGCCTATAATTCTCCATGCAGGAATAACCTGAGCATAAAAATCAGCATCATCGTTATTATTCCGGAATAAACCCTTTTTAATGATTCGATACAACTTCTTACTTCAGATGATACTTCTAAACTGCCTGCATCGATAGCAATAAGTATTAGATTCAGATCGTCTTTATCGATCCTTAAAGAATCATGAACATCAGGTTTTCCTTTGACTTTCAATAACAATTCAGTATAATTACTCTCCAACCGCATTATAAAGACCCAAAGTGCTATTGTTATAAACGATCCTAAATCTAAAATATTTAGCACGCTATTAGATATCAAAGATCTCATAGCAAAGATCGCAATCATCCTGGCAGCTGTTAATAACCAGAACAACACTTCTATTAGTGGCATTTTATTTCCTCATTTCCGTCTTATTAACGATGTTTATTGTATTCATTGTCACAAGAACTGATTACGGATTTTAATATACCATTTCATTTTTGATAAAAGTAATCATAACCATCCGTTTGGACTTTTTTCTTATACAATACTTTTGTGTATGTTCCTTCAGTATGAATTTCCGGTTCAACTATTCCAAGTGATATTGTTACACCTTTATAGGTTGCCCCTGAAACACATTCAACACCATATTTAGTAAAGGATATCCCCGAAGACTCTCCCCAGCCCTCAAGCTCATCCAAACTATTCGCATTTGTTATAGTTATTGTAACAACTCCTCCAGGCTTTGCTTCTGTTCCAATTCCACCAGACGTGTATAGAATAGAACCCCGTTGTCCTTCACTGTCAGCAACAAACTGCGTTCCCCCAGAGATACGATAGCCGTCTTTTAATGTAACAGAACCCTCAACCCCTATTCCAACAGTTATTAAACCTGTATTATCTATACTGTTATTTGGATCATTCAAGCAATAAGCAAAGAGATTTAAACCTACACTTCTACGGCCAGCATCTACAAGCGCATCCGCATTTATAAACCTCCCTACTTGCGGATCGTAGTACCTGCTCTTAAGGTAATATAGACCAGATTCAGTATCAAAATAGTATCCTCTGTAACGAATAGGGTTGACGCCTGCAAGGCTTCCTGTCGATGTAAGCACATTCCCCCAGGCATCGTAGGTATACTGGGCAGCGATGCTTCCCGTAGACGTAACGACTCTCTCTATATCGCCCTGAAGGTTCTTTACGAAGTAATACTCGATCTCAGTACCTGACGCCGGTGCATAGGTGTATCCGATCATCTCGCCCGCGGCGTCATAGTGGAAGAAGAAGTCTGCACTGCTGCTAAGCTGGGCGACGAGTCTGTTTCCATTCCAGATGTACCTTGTCTCGTCGGATCCGACAGTCTTCTTCGTTCTTAAGCCTGACTCATCATACTCGAATGAGAGTGTATTCGAGTTCTTCGTCATCGAGGCAAGCTGTCTTCCCGCCTGCCAGTCCATCGTCCAACCGCGGTAACTCAGGGGATTTCCTATGGTGTCATAGGTTATGGGGCTGCCATCGTATGAAGTCAAGAGATCATGCCACTCGCTGTCGCCGTAGGTGTAAAGTTTTTGGCCGGTCTGGCTTCCGACAGTACCGCCCGAGTAGTTATATTCAGTTTTGCTTAAGATATTGCCGCCGAGATCGTATGTATACCTCCAGGCCTTGCCCTTGGACGCGCTCTTCTCCCAGATCAGTTGGCCAAGACCGTCATATAAATATACGGAAGCGGCAGATGACGCAGTATCAGACGCTATCCTTCCATTCGCGTCATATGTGTAACTATGGCTCAGAGAACTATTTCCGAAGGATAAAGACAGGGACTGGACCTGCGGAGTCGTTCTTGAAGTACTGAGATCCTTGTAGGTATATGATCCGGATATGACCGGAGTGTTACCGTCAGTCAATGTCAGGTCTGTCAGCCTTCCCCAGGAGTCATAGGTCTTTGTCTCTGAAATATCGCCGTATCCGGTCGACACCGGCCTTCCGTCATGATCGTAGCTATAGGTATACTCGGTTGTTCTGACTCCACCTACAGTCTTTATCTTCTCCGTGAGCTCCGTAAGCTCTCTGTTCTCATTGTATGACAAAGAAGCATCCAGAACAAGGAGCTCAGAGGCGCTATTGGGTAGTATGTCAGTCCTGATCAGTCTCATCTGGCTGCCGTTGGCGTTGTAAAGGTAATTGACAGAGCCTTTCGGGATGCTTGATGTGACCGAGCCGTTTGCTATCGCAACATCTGAGATCACTGGTCAGGTATAACCTTACCATTGCAGGACCTGCCCGCTGCGAGTATCATATCAGTGATCATTCTTTTATCGACGCGAAAGGACAGGTATACCGGCGGTGTACGGATCATTGACCGCTATAACGACGACAGGACTTCAGACCATCCGCTGCTTCGGCAGGCTGGTCCTTTATATCGTGCCCTGCGTTATGGTCCTGCTCCCGGTCCGGCTGTTCACGAAGGTCCCGTCCTTCGTCTTTCGCAAGATGCTCCATATCGTGGCGTTCACCTGCTTCACCGTGATGATGCTCTCGGCAGCGTCCTGGCAGGCCGCCGCGCTCACTTCGCTCATAATCGCGGCCATCGCCTATCCCCTGCTGGCAAGGTTCGAGAACAGGAGCTGGTACGCCGGGCTCTTCGTTCAGAAATCCCCCGGGGAGATCAAAAGGAGCCTGCTCATGCTGTTCTTGATGTTCGCCGCGGTCATCGCCCTGTCGTGGGGGATCCTGGGAAAGCCCGACGCCGCGACTGCCTCTATCCTCATGTGGGGAGTCGGAGACGCTTCCGCAGCTCTGGTCGGCATCCCCTTCGGAAAGCACAAGATAAAAGGATGGCGTCTGGACGGGAAGAAATCCCTGGAGGGCTCCATTTCCATGCTCATCGTCTCTGCTCTCACAGGCTTCGCCCTGCTGCATCTTTACTGCGGATACGGCGCTGCCCATTCGGCCGTCTGCGCTCTGATAATGTCGGCTCTCGGGACCGCGGCGGAGCTCTATTCTCCCAGCGAGTGGGACACAGTAACGGTCCCCCTTGCCATGCTGGCGGCGGCCATCGCATTTTTGTAGGATCTTCAGGCTCACAGACGCTTTTCGCAGCGGCCCGCGCCAGGTGTTGGACATTTGTTAGACACCGGTTGTTTTAATAATATCGATCATCATCCAAAGATATATTTAACATGCCCGCAGCCTCCCGGATGACGGCCACAGCGGCGCATAGATCATGCTTAAGGAGATCACGAAATGCCGGAAGACAAGCAGCTGAGATTCCCGAACAGAAAAGAACGCAAAAAACTCGTCGACGATCTTAAGAATCTGGGGCAGGACCCCAACGTGGCTTCGAACGAGTATTACAAGCGCTACACCGAGTCCATCGAAAAACTTGATAAAAAGATGGACGAGCTTTCCGCGGTGGATGAAAGCGGGATCCCCAGGGATCTCACCGCGGAGGACGCGGCGTCGCTTTCCCAGGCCATGATAGATACCGCGGAGATGGCTGAGATGTTCATCGCCAGCTCCGTCGCCGCCGGGATGAAGCCGGACCAGGGAGCGCCCGGAGTGGTGAACAATCTTCAGGGCATGCTCTCCAGGGATTTTGAGTTTTTGAAGTGATGTGGAAGATGGCGGACGCTGGCGCCGATTTTGGGCAGATAAAAAACGAAGCGGGAACCTGCCCGGGCAGGGGTGCGGAAGGGGATACAATTTAGGGAAGGCGTTATGCGGTCGGTTCAACAAATGCAGTAGAAAACAATAAATAACAATGCTTTGCAGAGATGGAGGAAAATTACAAGCAAGACTCCAATGACGATCAGAATGATGATGGTTTTAGGCATTCTTTTGCCTCTATCAGCGGAGAATCTTCTCCATCGGTTTTCCCTTTGCAAGTTCGTCCACCAGCTTGTCCAGCTGCCGGATCTTCTTCATCAGCGGGTCCTCGATGGTTTCTACCTGGATTCCGCAAATTTTACCTGTGATCAGCTCCGCCCGCGGATTGTATGCCGGCGCATTATTGAAGAACTCCGCATAGGATACATCCAGGTTGGCAGACTCCATATCATATCCGGTCAGCCACGAGGTGACTTCATCAACCTCTGCCTTGGTTCTGCCTTTCTTCTCCGCCTTAGCTACAAGCAGCGGATATACTTTTGAGACCTTCATATCAAAAACGGATTGTCTTGGCATCGTTCGTCACCTCATGCATGGTTTCCGGTCTTCCGACACCAGTCCGCGATCTCTGCAATCAGATCCAGCGGAAGCTCATCAGAATACGGGATCTGAATGGACCCCTTGCTGTATTTGCAGCCGGCCTGATCCAGCTTTTCCGCAAAAAACGTCACAGCTTCCGGTCCCGGATACAGCCCGATATGCTTCTTCGCGGCGGCAAAGTGGATGATGTTATGGCCTTTCCACCAGGTCGGCATGGACCAGGAGATCTTCTCAACCGCATCCGGAAGCGCAGCGCAGAGCACGTTCCGCACACGCTCCAGATGGCCGCGGACCACTTCATCCTGCGCAAGGATATATTCGTCCACCGTCTCCGGCGCTTTTCCGCAGTAATGGCTCTGGTTCTCGTTTTTGAAACTGCGTCCGCACTTCGGGCATTTCCACATGGTTTACTCCCTTTCCCGGATCACAACGTGTACGCTGTCCCCGTCCCTTTGCCCAGCTGCAGCCGGATCGCTTTCAGCAGTCCGATCAAATAGCACACGTTTCCTTCTTCATCCTTCACACCCATGTTGACGATGCTGCCGTCATATGGGATTCCTTGATGGGATTATTGTATCCTCGAAACGAGAATAGTCCTGTCATTTCTTGCCCAGATCTGTCCTGCCCTTCCGCTCCACCTTCTGAACGAGAAGCGGATAGACCTTCGATACCTTCTTATCAAGAATACTCTGCCGCGGCAGGCCCCGACCTTCCTTCCGTACGCGCGGTTCAGACCGACACGACGCCGCGCCAGCCGCGCATGCCGTAATAGGAATCCGCGCCGTTGTGGAACAGGAATACCGCGCCGTAGCGTCTTTCACAAAACAGCGCGCCGCCGAGATCGCGGATTTCCTTCGGCGTTGCGATCCAGCTTGATGTTTTCAGATCGAATTCGCCAAGCGTCTGCAGAAATCGATACTGCTGCTCAGTCATGAGTGAGATCCCGTGCCGGGCAGCCTGTTCCTCCGCGCTGCCCTCGGGCGGAGCCTTTTTCCTTGCTTTGCGCGCGGTTTCGTCATAACAGAGGCTTCTGCGGCCCGCGGGCAATTCCTTTGCGCAGTCCGCAAACAGGATCCGTTCGCCGTCGGTCCCGATGACGTCCGGCTCGCCGCCGGATTCCTCCATCCATCGAAGTGCGTCAAGCGCTTCCGGATGGGCTTCGAGCCTTGCCAGAACGACTGCCCACGAAAGCTCCCCGCGGTGGATTCTGTTTGATTCAAAACGTGTTTTCAAAAGTTCGATCATATGTGTTCCTCCGCCATCTGTGCGATCCGGTCAAAGGTACGTCCGTTTCGGATTGTAATATGCGGGTAGAAGGATTCTTTCAGCAGCAGCCGGTGGTAAGCCGTCCTCGAATACGTCTCTTCCGCAAACTTTCCCCAGAAGACGACCCGCTCCCCGAAGGAAACGATCTCTTCCCGGAGCGGCATCTCCCGAATCCGCCGGAAAACGACCGTCGGATCGGCTTCATCCAGGAGAAAGAGTACATCCCTGCGTGCCATGGGTTTTCGCCACCATGCAGGACGCAGATCTGCCTCTCTGAGAAAACTCCCTGCTTCCAGAAGGAGCAGAGGGATTTCTTCCGTAATCTGCCGACGAATCAGCGCGCGGATCTTCTCTTGTATGACATCCACCGGTTCCGCTGAATCCAGAAGCAGGTTTCCGCTGGCAAGATACGACCGGACGTTTGAAAAACCTTCGCTTTTCAACTGTTCGCAGAACGGCGCCGTTGGGAGCTTGTTTCTTCCGCCGACGTTTATCCCCCGCAGAAGCAGGATGTAAGTGGTTTCGTGTGCCATATTCAGCTCCTTTTCCGCCCTAAAGATCAAACATCGCCAGCAGCCGCTTGAAGGTATCCTGCCCGTCGAGACAGGTATCCGTGAGCCAGCCCTTTTCGGTTTCCCATTCGGACAGTCCCCGGTAGTAAAAAGTCTTTTTGCTGTCCTCGATGAGGAAGGGAACAATGTTGAACCGCAGGCACTCCTTCAGCGCGATCAGCCGCCCGACCCTGCCGTTGCCGTCCTGGAAGGGGTGGATCTTCTCAAATTCCGCGTGGAAGGCGATGATGTCCTGTATCGTGACATCACCCTTTGCGTTATAGGTATCGAGCAGGTTTTTTATGCGCGCGGGCACGTCCTTCGGCTTCGTCGTCTCACGTCCGCCCACGACGTTGGAGCGTTTCTTATAATCCCCCACGGCAAACCAGTCGAGGGTCGAATCCTTCGTGTCACGCTTGAGGATAAAATGCAGCTCCTTGATGATTTCCTCGGTCAACAAATCGTCCGCGCAGTCGATCACATAATCGATGGCGCGGAAGTGATGGACCGTCTCCAGAATGTCGTCCACTGGCACGCCGTCGCCCGCGTCGAGGGTATTCGTCTCAAAGATCAGGCGCGTCTGATCTTCGGTCAGACGGCTGCCCTCGATGTGGTTCGAGTTGTAGGTCATCCGCACCTGGAGCTCATGGTACAGTCCGCCGGAGATCTTCGCAGCCTTCTCCTCACGGAGGGTCTGCAGGATCGGATTGTCTGAAACCTCGCTGCACAGCTCCGCAGCCGTGCAGGAAAAGTACCCGCACAGCTTTTCCATCACGACGCGGGCCAGCTTCTCCCCGCGTCCGATCTTCGCAATGGTCCGAGAGGATATGCCGAGTTCTTTCGTCAGATCGGAGCGCGTGATGCCGCGCTCGTTCAGCTTTGCTTCAAGCCCTTTGTAGGAGATCATGTTCAGCCCTCACTTTAATCTTTACTTATTATACCACGAAGCAAGCAATAAGTAAAGATTCTGAGGCGGAGTTTACAGAAAAGTAAAGATGTCTGAAGGGCGTCAGTTGAGCTGACACCCTTCGTACGCCCGGAAAAGGATGTTCACCCAGTGAACACCCCTGAACAACGGAAAGGGTGTAGATTAAAGCGACACCCTTTATCCATAAGTAAGGGGGCACTGATCTGGTGACCCCCTTCTCCTTACCCAAGCTGCTTTGAACGCAGGAAACCTCTTGAGGTGGGTTACTCAAAACAACCTACCTGCTATTTTGATCTTAGCCCGTCAATCTGTACGGGATAATTCAGGAAAAATCACTGTCCTAAATCGAGGTACTGGTCCAGAGCAATAGAATGATTAAGATATGCTGCTGTCGCTATAACCGACAGCAGACCCTCGGTTGAAACGATGGTGCCTCTAAGCCCTTAATTGAATTAAGGGCTTAGGTATCAAGTTTGAGTTTTCTGATGTAGTGACCCTTAACAACAGCAAGGGCACTTTGCGAAAGCAACGCAGAATACTATCATTTCAGATGAGATTTAATTCTAAAAACGATCGTAGGATACCGTCATCACTGGCGACGGTATCCCTCCCATGTGAGATATAGTTCATTCTCCCCTACGGGACGTTTCATACCGTAGGGTATGAGAGATTTAGAAAGGGCAGGATTGATCGTCCCATCCTTTTCGTGTTTCCAAAGGAGACTTCCAGAAGTCCCTTTCTCGATAATCGTAAGCTTTTTTTCACGGTGTTAAGTTTTATACCCACGTTATACCCACGGTATTTGGGTATAACGTGGGTATAAAAAGGAGCAGGGATGTCATTTGAACTGACACCCTTGCTCCTCTGTGCATTATCCGTTTTAAATCATCCAAATCGGTACGATGAGATTATCCCTGTCAAATGCGCTGAAATGATCCGCCATGCAGAGAATCGCGCCGGTACCGAGCTGGAGGGGGGACTTGTCGATCACATTGAAGACGCGGGTGAGCCGTTTGTCCGGCGCAGCAGTTTTCTTGATCTCCAGCGGGCAGAGCTTGCCGTCGCCTTCGAGAACCACGTCGATCTCCTTGGCGTCCCTGTCACGGTAGAAGTAGAGATACGGCTCCAGCCCGGCGTTTTGGTAGCTCTTCATTATCTCCGACACGGTGAAGTTTTCAAGCAGCGCTCCGTTCATAGCGCCGCTTTCAGCTACTTCCGGAGAAGACCATCGGGTCAGATAGCAAACGAGGCCGGTGTCATAGAAATACACCTTCGGTGTCTTGATCGTGCGTTTCAGCACATTGTTGGAATAGGGATGCAGCAGGAAGATGATACCCAGCGTTTCCAGGATATTGACCCAGGCTTTTGAGGTCGGCATGTCGATATCCGCATCCTCTGCCAGTGCGTTATAATTCAGAAGTTGGGAGCAGCGGGCGGCAACGGCTGTGACGAAGCGGTTGAATTTCAAAGCATCGACGCTGCCTGAGAGCTCTCGCACATCACGTTCCACATAGGTGGAGAGATAGGAAGAATAGAAGATATTCCGATCCGGCGTCTGACCGCTGATCAGCCCAGGCATTGATCCATTCCATAGGCGGGCAAACAACTCCGGCGTAGTAACAGGTTGGATCTGATTCTGCTCGGCAAGCAAACGATCCAGATTTGTTGTAAAGGGTACACAAGGTGCGCCAATGATCTCCCGCTGGGACAGAGGAGACATGTGCAGTAGTGCAACTCGTCCCGCCAGCGATTCTTGTACGCCCCGTATGAGGCGGAAGATCTGCGAACCGGTCAGCCAGAAGTCACCGGGATTGTGATGCTCGTCGATATGGATCTTGATATAGGTGAAGAGTTCCGGAGCATACTGCACCTCATCAATGAGCACGGGCGGCCTGTGAAGCTGAAGAAACAGGGCAGGGTCGTTTTTTGCCATGTCCCGCTCGGTGAGGTCGTCCAGCGTTACATATTTTCGTCCGATATTCTCTTTCTCCGCGAGAGAGCGAAGCATGGTCGTTTTGCCAGCCTGACGCGGTCCGGTTACCAGAATTGCGGAGTAGGACTTGCTGAGTTCGCGGATGCGGGATTCCATGTGCCGGCTGATGTATTCCATAAAACGTCACCTTCTTCGGCTGATTTTGATTCTGACTATATTATAGCCGAAAGCTGATGGCCAGTCAACAAGAATTTCGGCAGATTTTAGAAATATTTACAAATCTGCCGAAGAGGATGGGGTAACGATTCGTTATCGTGCTGCTGGAAACCGCGCTGGCGAACCCGAAAAAGCAGGTATTCGTCCTGCAATTTGCCGTCGGTGAGTTCGATATGGTGGGCTTTGACCCGGCCGCCGCGTCCTGTGATATATATCAGATCAAACACAGCACAGAAATCGTTCCGGAACAGGCCCGTCATCTGCTCGACTCGGGGAATGTGCAATGACCGAGCACCGGTATGGGCCGATCAAAAAGAAAACCGTCCTGTATCGCGGTACGACACAGGACGTGGATGGGGTGCGGTATGTGAAGGTAGAAGAGTATTTGAAGGGTGTCGGCTGAGTTTATCAATTGACAAAAGAGAAAGCCAGAGCTAACACTCCGGCTTCGGTTCTACTTCCTGCTTAGCTACAGAACGTTCGGCAGCAAATGCTATTGATGATGACAATAATGAGTTAATAAGCAAGAACAATACTATTTTATTAATTAAGTGTTTCATATATTTATAGATTCCTTTCATATATAATTATACAACACTGATCCCACAACATCTATACATTTTAGAAATAATTTACTCGTTATGTAATATCCGTACATTGTACTTCATAATAGTATGTCAGAACGAGCGCCTCCAATTGTCCAAAGTTCGGATAATAGCAACTGCGCCTTTATTTTCACGGGTTTTATGATATAATTAATGGCCGTGTGCCCGGCAGCGGAGGCTTTCTCATCTGTTTTTGTGCGGCGGCGATAAAAAAGATCAAGGATAATTAGATATGAACAGGACCCAGCTGGCAGAAGAGCTCGAAAAAAGAAGGATATTCGGAATAATCTCCCACCCCGACGCAGGCAAAACGACCCTGACGGAGAAGCTGCTGCTCCACGGCGGCGCCATCCACCAGGCGGGAACGGTCAAGGCGAGGAAGAATTCCAAATTCGCCACCTCCGACTGGATGGAGATCGAAAAGCAGAGAGGCATCTCGGTGACCAGCTCCGTCATGCAGTTCGACTACGCGGGCAAGGTGATCTCCATCATGGATACCCCGGGCCACAACGACTTCGGCGAGGACACCTACCGCATCCTGACCTCGGTGGACAGCGCGGTCATGGTCATCGACGCTGCCAAGGGCATCGAGGCCCAGACCAGAAAGCTCTTCGCGGTCTGCAAGATGAGGGGCATCCCCATCTTCACCTTCATGAACAAGCTGGACAGAGAGGCCAAGGACCCTCTCGACCTGCTCTCTGAGCTCGAAGAGATACTCGGCATGCCCGCGACGGCCATAACCTGGCCCATAGGCTCCGGCATGAACTTTCAGGGCGTTTACTGCCTTACCAGAAACGAGGTCTACCTCTTCAGAGAGAAGCAGACCATAAAGCTGGGAGATCAGGGCGTCTTCGGTCCCGAGCTTGAAGACGTCATCACCATAAACAACCTAAAGGCCTTAAGGGAGGGCGTCGAGCTTCTGGAGGGCGCAGGCTATCCCATGGACGAGGAGCTGGTCCTTTCGGGAGAGCTGACCCCCGTATTCTTCGGATCCGCCCTCGCGGATTTCGGAGTCACCGTGTTCCTTGAGCATTTCCTGCAGTGGTCCCCCGCCCCCGGCCCCAGAAAGACCGCGGACGGAAACGAGGTGGATCCTCTGTCCGACCGCTTCAGCGGCTTCGTGTTCAAGATCCAGGCCAACATGAACCCTGCCCACAGGGACAGGCTCGCCTTCATACGCATCTGCTCCGGCGAATTCGAGCGCGGGATGACCGTGAACCTGGCGAGGACCGGCAGGCCCATAAAGCTGGCCCAGTCCACCCAGCTGATGGCTAACGAGCGGGCCAACGTGGACAGCGCCATGGCCGGCGACGTCATCGGCATCTACGATACCGGCAATTTCATGGTCGGCGATTCGATATATACCGGAAAGGACAAGATCGAATTCGAGCCTCTGCCCACCTTTCCTCCCGAGATCTTCAGCCTCGTGCTGCCCAAGGACACCATGAAGGCAAAGCAGTTCCAGAAAGGCGTCCAGCAGCTGGCCCAGGAGGGAGCGATCCAGGTCTACCACAACGAATACAACGAGACCGTCATCGGGGCAGTCGGACAACTGCAGATCGAGGTCTTCCAGTACAGGCTGGAGAACGAATACAACGCCCTCGTGCGCATGAATCCTCTTGACTACACCCTTGCCCGCTGGGTAAAGACCGGCTCCGAGGACGGTACCGCCTCCCCGGACCAGCTGGATCACCTCAAGATGAAGCTGGACGGAAGGACCATGCTGGTCTTCGACCGCTTCGAACGTCCCCTCATACTCTTCGCGAACCAGTTTGCCCTGACCTATTTCAAGGAGCGCCACCCCGAAGTGGAGCTTCTCGAAGCAACAGAAGTTTGATTTTCCGGGCTTGTGTGCCCGGCGGAGGATATATGTCCCCAAAGAAACTTCCATTTTTCTATGGCTGGGTCATAGTGTTTCTAAGCTGCCTTCAGGTTTTCGCCGTGGTCGGCTGCGGGAACAACTGCTGGTCGGTCTTTACCATCTCCATGTGCGAGGACCTTTCCATCACCCGCCAGCAGTTCAGCGCCTACTTCACGGTGGTCAGCATCACCCAGATCTTCGCCCTGATGACCATAGACAAGGTCTTCGCCAGGCTCGGCCAGCTGAACACCATGAAGATCACCGCCATCACCGGGCCTCTGGCCCTGCTGGGGATCTCCAGGGTGCACAGCGTCTGGGGCTTTTACGCCTTCGGCATAGTCCTGGGCTACGGTTTCATAGCCAGTTCCTTTTATTCCGTCGCTATAATACTCTCAAAATGGTTCATCGATAAACGCGGCAGCGCCACAGGCATGGTCTTTATGAGCAGCCCGCTTGGGAGCATGATACTGGTGCCCCTCGCCACGGGCTGGGATCAGACCATGGGCTGGAGGACCGCGGTGACCATACTCGCCTGGATCATGGCCGCTATAACCATTCCCCTGGCCTATTTTCTGCTGAAAGAAAGACCCGAGGACATCGGCCTGGAGCCTTATGTTGAGGAAAGATCTCAGATCGGGGAAAAGCCCGTAGACCCGGATTCCCTCTGGGGCTACACCAGGGGCGAGGCCATAAGGCTCCTCAGCACCTGGCTCTTTATAGCGGCCATCGTCGGGAATTACATGGCGGGAGCCTGCAGCAACGCCCTGGTCCCCTACCTTCAGGACACCGGCTTCAGCGCCCGGGCCGCCGGATGGGTCCACTCCATAGGCCTCGGAGCCATCGCCTTCGCAAGGTACGCGGGGGGAAGGCTCTCCGACAGGTTCGGATGCGTCAGAGTCCTCAGGGTCACCTACGCCCTCACTCCCCTGCTCCTGGTGGGTCTGGTGCTGGTCCCGAAGACCGCTCTGGTGGTCCCCGTGATGATCCTCGGATACGCCTCGTCTCAGGTGCTGGGAGCGGTGCTCCTTCCCCTGATAACCGGAAGGCTCTACGGAAGAAAGCATTACACCTCGATGTACGGCCTTTTCAACGCCTTCGGAGTCGCCATGGGAGCCTCGATCCCCCTGGCCCTGGGCACGGTGTACACCAGTTTCGGGAGCTATCTTCCGGCCTTTAAGGTGATACTTGCGGTCACCATCGTATCGTTCTTTATCGCCAACCTCTTCGCGACCCTTCAGATGAAGAACAGGGAGAAAAAGATCCTCGAGCAGGCCCCTCAGATGGCTGAAAAGCTGCTGAACGCCAAGGTATGAGAGGATCCGGACCGGTCGATCACAAACAAAACAGCGCTTCCGCGGGCAGCGGGAGCGCTTTTATATTTGCTCTTTTGTATCGCTGATCACAGCGAAGGCAGTATGAACTTCACCAGGACCGGATAAAAGGCCGTGACGCAGACGAGGCGGGTCACCTGGAGCACCGAGACGATGGCCGGATCCGCTCCGAAGTCGGGAGCGACGCTGAAGAGAGAGGTCACCACGTCGAGGCCCGAGAACCGGTACATGGCAAGGCCCATGCCCAGGCACAGGATGATTATGACCGCGACCAGTATGACCGCGGGCTTGATGAGGGAGGCGAGCTTTTTGACGCTCTCAGACGTCACCGACATGCCTATGAAAAGGCCCGCCACCGTCTTCGTCAGGACCTTGAGCCCCGTATACATGAACATATGGCCCGTAAGAACGCTGAGGACGCCCGTAAAAAGGAGGGCGCCTACCAGAGCCCCAGCGGGGACCTTAAGCTTCATAAAGAGAAAACCGCCTGTCGCGGCGACAGCCATCGTCAAAAGAAACCATAGGAACTGCGTCATGCCGGTCTTCCTCCCGAAATATCGTTCGCGGCGCGGTATCTGCGGTATTATCTGTAGCCCAGCTTCATCCTGAATATCTGGGCCTCTTCGGTCTCGCCGAAAAGGTAGAAGGCCTTATGGGCGCCTGCGCCCAGCTTTTCAAGGTCCGCGCTCCCTATGGAGACCTTCATCGGGGTCCCGGGAAGGAGCTCGGTCCGGTATTCCATGGCGGCAAAGCAGGGAGAAAGGCCATTTATATCGCTGCCGAGCATGTCCTCCGCCATCTCGAAATATCTGGCGTTGTTCATGTGGCCGTTGCGGTCTATGTACTCGGAGGGAAGGTCGAAGAAAAGAGACCTTGAAGTCTCCTCGGGCTTTACGGGGCCGGCTTCCCTGAGCTCCCAGGGATCCTTCTGGCCGTTGAAGACCTCAAAGCCCGGAGCGCCCACCGCGGCGGTCCTTTTTTTGATGTCCACCAGGGCCCAGCGGGAAGCGCAGGAGGCCAGCAGCTCTCCGTCCTTTCCGAAGAGCCTGAAATACCTGGGGAATATGGCGTGGGCCGGCTTTCCGATGCAGGTCCTTAAAAGCACCTCTTCGCCCTCTTCGGGCAGCCTGGATATCTCGTTTCTGTAATTGGTGACCGCCCAGAAGTACCCGTCGGCAGCCATCTTGTCGGCGCTGAAGCCCAGCAGGGTCGAATGATCCCCCGCGATATCCTGAAACATGGTAAAGAGGGACCAGAGCTTCAGGCGTCCGTTCTCCGAAGCCTGCTCACCGGTTATAACGTGTTTTTGTTCTATCTCAAAACCTATCATAGCATGACCTTTCGTAAAAATCCCGCCTTCCGCGGGGCACAACGGAAAAGATTTTATCATCTTTTTCCAAAGGCCGCAACGGATGAGGCGGTACACTTGCGTCCTGTTGTACCGATGGGGACGCCCTTCCCAAAACAAGCGGGAACAAAATGTTAAAATTTAGTATTGACATATATTTCCATCTATGGTATTGTAAAGCCAGATAAAGGCGCGCCGACCAAAGAAAGGAAATATAAAATGAAGTACGACATCGAAAACACCTGCACGGACAATGCGGTGATGGAGTCCCCGGCGGCATATAAGAGCGGAAGGGACGCCATCAGCTGCCGCATAGTCGAGCACATCGGAGTCCTCAGGACCAACGCCAACGGCTGGTCCAGAGAGTTCAACGTCGTCTCCTGGAACGACGGAAAGCCCAGATTCGACATCAGAGACTGGTCCGAGGACCATACGAAGATGTCCAAGGGCATCACCATCAGCGGAAACGAGCTCAAGCGCATCTTTGAATGGATCAGCGCCAGAGGCACGGGCATCAATGAAGAGAGCGAAGCAGCGGAAGAAAGCGAGGTAAAGGAAAAAGCGGAAAACTAGAGGAGGAAAACGCAGTCAGGGATATAACGGCACGTACCCGCGGAGGGCATAGGCCTCCGCGGGCGCTTTTGCGTCTTATCTTACCGTGACGCCCTTTCCGAGACCGAAGAGGTAGAGCACCGCTTCTTTTACCGGGATCCCGGTTATGCTCTCCAGGGCGTACCTGTACTGGGCCAGCTGGGGGATATATTCGTTCCTGAGCCTTTCGGCCTCGTCCTCCTCCTTGCTCTTGTCCACGTAATTGCTCTTGTAATCCACCAGCACCCAGCTGCCGTCCTCCATGAAGCAGCAGTCCAGAGTGCCCTGGACCATGATCTCGCGGCCTTCATAGATCCGCTTTACGGTGAAGGGAGCCTCTTTCATGACCCTGGGCGAAGCGAGGACCCTCCTGCCGATATCCGAGCTGAAGAACTCGCTGATCCGGACGGGATCCACCGCCCTGCTCTCCGCCGGGGTAAGGATCGAAGAGGAGACGAGCCTTTCGATGAAGGCGCTGATATCGCCGGGCTCCTTGCCTTCCGGAGTGAATGGTATGTGCTCCATGACGGTGTGATAGGCGGTGCCCCTCTCCGCGGCTCCCAGCCTTTCCACGGGCTCGATGAAGGCGGGAGGCCTGAAGCTCTCGGGATCCCTGGCGGCCTGAGCTGCGCTTCCCAGCCGCTGGATCTGAGCCAGCTGGGAGACGCTGTACTTGGTCTTTTCACCGGTCCCCTCTTCAGGCGCCTCGTGGTCCAGGATCTCAGAGATCTGCGCAGGTCCCCGGGGAAGGCTTGCCGGATCCACCGTAAAACCGTTCTTGAGGGCGTCTCTTAAGCCGTCCTCCTGCTGCTCTTCTCCTGCTGCCTGCGGGCTGAAGCTGCTGAGGACCACCGTCGGACCGGTGCCGAAGGCGGGATAAAGAAGGGAAAGGAAGGTCTTTTCGTAATAGCCGTCGCCGAGGGACGAGAGACCGGTCTTTTCCCAGCCAGACGCCAGCTTTTTCCCCGCGGCGCTGAAGATCAGTATGTCCTTGGCCCTGGTGGCGGCAACGTAAAGCTGCCTGATCTTCTCCGCCCTTTCCTCCCGGCGGTTCTTTTCGCGTATCATCCTGGATATGAAGGTCTTGTTCCTGAGCCTGGTGCCCGGATCCACCAGATCCACAGCAGCCCCCGCCGCCTTGTGTATCACGAGGCTGGAGGAATGCTGGGTCTTGAGCAGCTCCTCCCCCATGCCGCAGACCAGGACGAAGGGGAATTCCAGCCCCTTGCTCTTGTGGATGGTCATTATGCGGACCGCCTCGGCGTCGGCGGTGAAGACCTCCGCTTCGCCCACGGAGACCTTGCCCTTGATGGCGTCGATCCTGTCGATGAAACCGTAAAGGCCGGCGGCGCTGGTCTCCTCGAACTCGGCGGCCTTGTCCGCGAGGGCGCGGAGGTTGGCCTGGCGCTGTAGTCCTCCGGGAAGTGCGGAGCAAAGATCCATTATACCGCTGTCCTCAAGGACCTCCCACACGAAGGATGCCAAAGGCCCGTAGGAGGCCTTTTTCTTCCACAGCCGGAGCCTGTCCCTCACCCTGCGGCAGCGGTCCCTCAGCTCCTCGTCCCGGCCCTTTTGGGCGTAGAGCCTGAACGCGGCGCTGTAGGGTCTTCTCTTCTTTGCGCCCGCCGCCAGATCCTCGCCGCTGGCGAAGATCCTGATCTCTGCCAGATCTTCGGTGGAAAAGCCGAAGGACGGGAAATGCAAGACGCTGATCAGGGCGAGATCGTTTCTGGAGTTGTCGATGAGCCTTAAAAGATCAAGGAAGACGCTGACCTCAAGGGTATCGAAATATCCCTCGCTCCTGGCAAGGTAGACCGGGATGCCGGCGGAGGCAAGAGCCCTGTAGAAGGTCTCGCCCTTGCCCTTCACCGTGGGCATAAGTATGACCATATCGCGGTAGGTCAGTGGCCGGTCCGCCCCTATGCCTGCGTCATAGATGGGCTTTCCCAGGTACTCCCTGATGATCCTCACCGCCTGAAGAGCCTCGATCTCGTCGGACTTGAGCCGGCGGACCGCTTCGTCTTCAGCGCCTTCTTCGGCGCTCTCATCCTCCGCCGCGGGCTCCGTGATATACAGTTTGGGCTTGTATATGAGACTGCCCTCGTAGGGCGCACCCTCCACCAGAGCCGCGTCCTCGTCGTAGAGGATGCCGCAGCTTTCGGGGCACATGATCCTTGAGAACAGGGCGTTGACCATATCGATGATCCCGGCCTTGCTCCTGAAGTTGGCGTTGAGGTCTATGACCCTGCCGTCCGCCCTGCCCGCCTTGATGTCCTTGTATTTCCCCAGGAAGAGCTCCGGCTCCGCCAGGCGGAACTTGTATATGCTCTGCTTTACGTCTCCCACCATGAAGATCCTGCCCTCGGGAGCGACCCGGCGGATCAGTTCCTCCTGGACCATGTTGCTGTCCTGGTATTCGTCGATGAAAACGTAGGCGAAGCGCTCCCTGTATTCGGAGCTGACCTTCTCGTCTCTTAAGATGTTCAGGGCCATGTGCTCGATATCGGAGAAATCCATCAGCCCCCTTGAGAGCTTCTTTTCAGAGAACCGGCTGTCCAGATCCTCGGTGAGCCTGCAGAGGACCGACAGCACGGGAAGAAGGGCCTCCTTCTCCCTTTGGACCAGGTCCTTGCTGAAGCCGGAAAGAGAGGCTCCGGTGTCTTTTATGAGCTTTTTGGCCGCGTCCCTTAAGACGTTGAACCGATTCTTGACGTGCTCCCAGGAATCCTTCTCTCCCTTGGCAGCCCCCATCTTCTGGAACTGGGGAGACTCCATCCGGGCTATGACGTCTGAAAGAGACGAGGGATCGCTCGAAAGCTCCTCTTCAAGGCCCCTGAGCATGACTATATCAGCCGCGTTCTTCTGTGCGGTCTGGACCGCGGGGACGAGCCCCGCCTCAAGAGGCCCCTCCGTCAGGACCGCTCCTGCCCTCTCAAGGAGCAGGCAGCCGTCCCTTAAGGCCTTTTCAGCCTTCTCAAGGGCCATGGCGGCGAAGGCATCCACGTCCAGCAGGGCCCCGCTGCACAGATCATCGCTCCACTTCTTGGGATCGGGCAGGCTCTGCAGGAACCTGCGGAACTCCAGGATCATCTCCTTCGCCTGATCGTCCTTCTTCGAGGTGGCGTAGCAGTCCAGAAAGTACTTGAGATCGGGATCTTCGGAGGCGAACCGGTCCTCGAACATCTCGTCCATGGCCTCCTCCATGAATATGGCGGTCCTGGACTCGTCGCTGACGGCCAGATCCGGCTGGACCCCGATGACGTAGTAATACCGCCTTATGACCTCTATTGCGAAGCTGTGGAAGGTGGAGATATTGCAGCTGCCCATGACGGAGAGCTGGTGGCGCAGGAAGGCAGCCTCGTCCTGAGCGAGACCGCCGCCCTTCAGCTCTCTTCTTATGCGCTTTTGGATCTTCTCCTTCATCTCCGAGGCCGCGGCGTTGGTGAAGGTCACTATGAGCATGTTCTCAAGACTGATATGGTCTTTGAGTATGAGTCCCAGGACCCTTTCCACCAGGACCGACGTCTTCCCCGAGCCTGCCGCCGCGGAGACCAGAAGGGTCTCGTTCCTGCTGTCTATCGCATCCTGCTGCCTTGATGTCCAGGCCATCGCAAACCTCCCCAAACGCCTAAAAGGCGCAGTTTTTTCGTTCTTCGCTATATTATACCCCTGAAGAAGGTCCCGATAAAGGTGCTTTAAGCTGGTTTACGGTAACATTGTACGGTAAAAATATTTGATATCACTAGGATCACACCCTTTTCAAAGCCACGTTCCGAAATTATTTCGGTCAGCGATCATGTCTTTTGATTTTGCCTCCGTCATGGTATACTGAATCGTTCAACGGAGGTAACACAATGAAAAGACCGACAATGCTATTGATAATGGACGGCTACGGACTGGCTCCCGCCGGTCCCGGAAACGCCGTTGAGGCTGCTAAAAAGCCCAACATAGACAGGCTGTGGGCTCAGTATCCCCACGCCACCCTCAACGCCAGCGGAGAGTTCGTAGGCCTTCCCGAAGGCCAGATGGGCAACTCCGAGGTAGGCCACACCAACATGGGCGCCGGCCGCATAGTCTGGCAGGAGCTGAGCAAGATCACCAACGCGGTGAAGGACGGCAGCTTCTTTGAGAACGAAGACCTGAAGGCCGCCATGGTAAGGGCAAGGGACACCGGAAAGGCCCTCCACCTGATGGGGCTCCTCTCCGACGGAGGGGTCCACTCCCACATGACCCACATCCTTGCCCTTCTGGACATGGCGAAGAAGCTGGGCCTGGAGAAGGTCTATCTTCACGCCATCCTCGACGGAAGAGACGTGCCGCCCAGGTGCGCGGAAAAGTATATAAAGCAGGCCGAGGACCACATGAAGGAGATCGGCTGCGGAAAGATCGCCAGCGTCAGCGGCAGATACTATTCCATGGACAGGGACAAGCGCTGGGAAAGGCTCGTCCTCGCATATGACAACTACACCCTGGGAGAAGGCAGGAAGGCCGATTCCGCCCTGGGGCTCCTGGAGCTGGCAAGGCAGAACGACGAGAACGACGAGTTCGTCATCCCCGGCTGCGTATGGGAGAACGGAAAGCCCGTCGCCCTGATCGAGGATGGCGACTCCATGATATTCTACAATTTCAGGCCAGACAGAGCGAGGGAGATCACCAGGACCCTGGTCGATCCCGATTTCGACGGATTTGAAAGAAAGAAGATGCCCAAAGACCTGAAATACGTCTGCTTCACCACCTACGACGCGACCATCCCCAACGTATCCATCGCCTTCAAGCCCCAGAGCCTTGAGAACATCCTGGGAGCCTGGGTCAGCGCGGCGGGAAAGACCCAGCTGAGGATCGCCGAGACCGAGAAATACGCCCACGTGACCTTCTTCTTCAACGCCGGAAGAGAAGAGCCCTACGAAGGAGAGGAGAGGATCCTGGTCGCATCCCCCAAGGTGGCGACCTACGATCTGCAGCCCGAGATGAGCGCCTACGAGGTCACCGACCGTGTCATCGAAAAGATCGAAGAAGGCAGGCAGGACATGATCATCCTGAACCTGGCCAACTGCGACATGGTAGGCCACACCGGAGTCTTCGACGCTGCCGTAAAGGCCGTGGAAGCCGTCGACACCTGCGTCGGAAGGATCTATGACGCCATGATGAAGGCCGGCGGACAGATGCTCATCACCGCAGACCACGGCAACGCGGACCAGATGCTGGACGACAGCGGCGCCGTGATGACCTCTCACTCCTGCAACCCGGTCCCCCTGATCCTGATCAGCGAAAAGCCCTTCGTCTTAAGGGACGGAGGCGCCCTCTGCGACCTGGCCCCGACTATGCTCCAGCTCATGGACATGGAAAAGCCCGCCGAGATGACGGGCAAAAGCCTGCTGGTCAGCAGATAGCGGCCTGATCAAAGGCCTGAACGATTCCGGAAAAAGCCTTAAAGCTCAGCGCTTCATTGCGCTGCGCTCGGCCTGATGGAGACCGTCCGCCGCGGCGGACATGATGCCTCCCGCGTAGCCGGCCCCCTCCCCCGCAGGGTAAAGGCCTTCTATAACAGAACCGTCGGACGCCAGGGCTCTGCCCATGGCGTCCCTTTTTATGCGGTAAGGGGCGGAACTTCTGGTCTCCGGAGCGGTCATGAGGGCGTCCTCCGATGCGAAGCCCCGGAGCTTCCTGTCCAGAAGAGGAAGGGCCTCCCTCATGGAATCGCAGACGAAGCCGGGAAGGCAGCGCCTGAGATCGGCCCTGACGACGCCTGGCCTGTAGCTGGGAAGGACAGGCTCGACCCCTGAAAAGCCCCTGAGCTCCTGAGAGGGCGAGCTTTGAGGATCCGGACCATCATCCGGGCCCTCATCTTCAAAACTTCTCATGAAATCTCCCACGGTCTCGCAGGGAGCCTTGTAGCAGCTTCCGGCCAGCTCGAAGGCCTTGTGCTCGTACTCCTCCTGAAGGAGCATCCCGCTGAGAGGATGAGCCGACGGGAAATCCGACGTCCTCACGTCCACCAGAAGGGCCGCGTTGGCGTTCTCCGCCGCCCTGGTGCTGTTGCTCATGCCGTTGGTCACGATGCCGCCCTTCTCCGACGCCGCCGCGATCACGTAGCCCCCCGGACACATGCAGAAGGTATAAACTCCCCTGCCCTCGGAGGTCCTGACCGACAGCTTGTAGTCGGCCGGGGGAAGGTCGAGGTCCGCTGCGGGAGCCCCGTACTGGGAGAAGTCTATCATTGACTGGGGATGCTCGATGCGCACCCCCATGGAGAACGGTTTCTGCTCCATCAAAAGGCCCTGATCGAAAAGGCCTCTCACCGTGTCCCTGGCGCTGTGGCCCAGAGCCAGGATGACCGTGTCAGTATCGATGCGGCTGCCGTCCTCAAGGATGACCCCGGACACCCTGCCGCCGCTGATCTCAACGGTGGAAAGCTTCTGCTCAAAGCGGACTTCTCCGCCCAGGGAGACGATCTTTTCCCTGATATTCACCACGATCCTTCTCAGCACGTCGGTACCGATGTGGGGCTTGTTCCTGTAAAGGATCTCCGGTCCCGCGCCGGCGTCCACGAAGGTCTGAAGGATGAACCTCTGGGCGGCGTCCTTGGTCCCTGTGGTGAGCTTGCCGTCGGAAAAGGTCCCGGCACCCCCCTCGCCGAACTGAACGTTGGAGACCGGATCCAGGACGCCATCGCTGAAGAACCTCTCCACGGCGGCTATCCTCTTCTCCATGCGGCCCCCTCTTTCAAGTATGACCGGCCTCGCGCCGTACATGGCAAGGACCAGCCCTGCGAACATGCCGCAGGGCCCGAAGCCGCAGACCACAGGCCTCTTCTCAAAGGTCCTCTCCGCGGGCTTAAGGGCATATCCTTCGTCCCCGGCAGGCCCCGCCTTGACCTTATTCCTCGCGGCTGCGGCGAAAAGCTCCTCGTCGCTTAAGGAAGACTCTATATCCAGGCTGAAGACCCTGTAGATGTCGGGCTTTTCCCTGGCGTCCAGGGATTCCTTTGCGATCCTTACCGCCGTCACCGAGCCCCTCTCAAGGCCCAGCTTTCTTTCCGCCCTCGCGATCAGCCTGCTCTCGGGCTGTCCCGCCCTGAGCTTTATCTCGTGGATCCTTATCATCTCGCGCTTCTTTCCGCCGCGGTCCTTCCCGCGGACCTGCCGCTGGCAAAGGCCCAGGTCAGATTGTATCCGCCGCAGGGCCCGTCTATATCCAGTACCTCCCCGGCAAAATACAGGCCGGGGACGATCTTTGACTCAAGGGTCAGGGGATCGACCTCCCGAAGGCTCACACCGCCCGCGGTCACCTGGGCGTCCTTCCAGGACCTGGTCCCGGTCACCGTGAAGCTGAGCTCCTTGCACATGCGGGCAAGCTCCTCAGCCCGGGCGGTGCTCAGATCGCCGCAGGTCGAGCCTGCCGAAGCCCCGCATCTTCCCAGAAGATACGCGGAGAGCTTTGAAGGAAGAAGCCCCATGAGGAGCATGTCCGCAGGCTCCGCCGAGAACTTCGCCCTCCTCTCGAGGATCATCTCCCTGAGCCTGGCGTCGCTGAACTCCTCCAGCAGGTCCAGCTCAGCCCGGTATGAAGCCCCGTCGAATATCCTGTAGAACCTGCTGACGTTGAAGGTGCAGATCCCGGAGAGCCCGTCGTCGGTGAACTGGATCTCTCCCCTGTCCTCGCAGACGATGGAGCTGGCCCCGCTGCAGCAGTTGATCAGGCTGATCCTGCCCTTGGCCCTCACCCCGGATATGCTCTTCATGTCTTCGGCGCATATGAGCTTGGTCAGAGCCGGGATGGGCTTTACTATCCGGTGTCCTAAAGATGAGGCGATCCGGTAGCCGTCGCCGGTGCACCCGTACTGGATGCCGGCCTTTCCTCCGCAGGCGAGTATCACCGAGGACGCCTGGACCTTTCTTCCGTCCCTTGAGGATATGACGAAGGTCTTTCCGAGCTCCTCGACCGCGGAAACTTCAAAGCTGCAGAGGATCTTTGCCCCGAGCCTTTCCGCTCCGCTGACCAGGGCCCTCACCACCGAGGACGCCTGAAGGCTCCTGGGATAGAGCCTGCCCTCGGTCTCTTCGTAGGGCTCGATACCGAGGCCTCTGAAGACCCTGACCAGTCCATCGGCGCAGCCCTCCGGGATCTGGACCGAGGCCGCCTTGGGAAGGGTGTCCGGAGCCTCATTGCAGTAGTACGAAGACGCCGACGCGTTCTTATTCAAATAATTGCACCTGCCGTTGCCGGTGGCGTAGAGCTTGAGAGCAGGCTCCTTTCCCTTCTCAAGGACTATGACCCGCTTCCCGCTGCCGGCGGAGGCGGCGCTGACCGCCGCCATGAGCCCAGAAGCCCCAGCTCCTATGACGGCGATGTCGAATGCCGCAGCCTTCATGGATATCCTCCCGCATTGCATGACTATGATATATAAAGATACCACAGCAGGAGGAGCAAATCAAAAAACTGTGAAGACAGGCCCAAATACTTCCCGGATATGGTATAATCCCGTATTAGGGCGAGAGCGCCCGAAATATACTGAAAACGACAGAGCGGCCCATCGCCGCCCGAAAAGGAAGATAGATGAGGATATTCACAGTTATCGCGGGAATGATATATGTGCTGACCGGAGCCCTCTGCTTCGTGTTCATCAGCTACAGCTTCTCCAGCCTGGCCTTCCCCGCGGGCCTTCTTCTGGTCATCGCCGGCCTTTGCATCGCCGGAGCGTATACCGCCTCGGGCAAGCGCTACCGCCTGCCCGACACCGTGCTCGTCGAGGGACTGGTGGACATCATGTTCGGTTTCGCCGTCCTCAACAACCAGGTCAGCGACCCCATGCTCTCCATGTTCTTCGGGACCTTCACCTGCATCGCGGGCGCGACCAGGCTCTCCCAGGCCATCGACGTCAGCAGGTACCGCCCCGCCGACTGGGCCAGGGTCATGCCCCTTTCCATCGTCACCGCGATCCTGGGCGTCATCATGATGATGCCCCGCCTCTCCCTGGCTGCTCCCACCATGATACTGGTGGGCGCATCCTTCATCATCAACGGTTTCTCCATGCTGATCTATTCGATGTACATGGAGAAGCGGACCGCCACCCAAAAGGAGGAGGAGGCCAGAGCCAGGACCATGGCGAAGAAGGCCGCCGCCGAAGCCAAGAGGGAGCAGAGGGACAGGCTGCGCAAGTTGTCCAAGTCCGAGAGGGACGCCGCCGTCGCCGCGATCAAAAAGGAAAAGAAGGAAGCAAAGCAGGCCAGAAATGAAGCTAGACGCCTTGAGGCGGAGCTGGCCAGAGCCTCCAGAAGGCCCCAGCCCGACGACACCAAGTCCGTCACCAAGGACGAGGCCGAAGAGATCAAGCGCATCGCCGACAAGCTGGGCTTTTCCGACGAAGCGGTGATAAAAGCCGCCGTGGAGAAGGCAGAAAAGGCGTCCGAGGCGGAAGCCCCCGCCGAAGAAGCGGCGCAGGAGCCCGAAGAAAAGGCCGCGGAAGAGCCCAAGGACGCGGCTTCCGGAGCCCCGGGCAAGTGGCCCGCATGGCAGAGGCCTGTGGACATCCCCAGCCTTCGCAGCGCGGTCCTGATCCAGGACGAAGAGCAGGAGGAAGATGCCCCGGTCCTTCCGGACCTTGCCGCCATCAACCTGGACGAGCTGGAAAAGGGCGAGATAGACATGGGCTTTGAGAGCCCCGAACTTAGAGAGGTGGAGCTGGTGTCCGAAGGGTCCGAGCCGGTGGACAGAAAGTCCATCATCGAAGGCCTGGAAAAGCCCATCGAAGAGACCAGCGATTTCAGCGATTACGTCCCCCTGAAGCTGGAAGACCTGATAGACGAGGAGCTTCCCAAGCCCCGGATCTCCGACAAGGACGACAAGCGCTTCACCCAGAGGATGTCCTTCACCTGGGGCGCCGATCCCTACAGCAAAGACGACCTGGAAAAGGCCCGGGAGGACAGGAAGCAGTAAAGCGGAAGGCTGTCCGCAAAGATATATAAGCATCAAAAAACCCGTTCCGGCTGCGGTATCAGCGCCGGAACGGGTATTTTTTAAGTCTTAAAGCCTTTTATTTTTAAGGTCTAAAGATACTCCCTTACGCTTTTGAGCACCCTTCCCTTATACCCTTCGGTGGTATCCGCGTGGACCAAAGAAGAGATCAGAGCCTCCTCCATGGCCTCGGTACCGGCCTCGAATACTATGGACATGAAGTCCTCGTGGAGGATATCCATCTTCATCACCGGGCCTTCGGGCACATGAGGGATCCTGTTGGCGGTGGAGAAAGCAATGGCCACGTCCCCGCTGCCGTTGCCCGAATAGGAACCGGTCCTTGCCAGGGCGTGGGCGCTGCGGCGGGCCAGCCTTGCCAGCTGCCTGTCTGAAAGCGGAGCGTCCGTGGCGACGACGATGATGCAGGAGCCCTTGTCCTCGGATCTTGCCTCGGTGATCCGCCTTCCGATCTTGTCCGCCCCAATGGTCAGGTCTCTCATGGCGCCGTAGTTGGACATGACGATGGCTCCCACCGTAAATCTGCGGCCGCCAGCCTCAAAGACCCTGGACGCCGAGCCTATGCCGCCCTTAAGGCCCATCATCTTCATGCCGGTGCCTCCCCCGACGGCGCCCTCTTCAAAGCCCTCAGAGGCATTGCTGATGGCGGTGAAGACGTCCTCCTCCCTGACGTGAAGGCCCCTGATATCGTTGAGAAAGCCGTCGTTGCACTCGGTGACGACGCAGTTGACCGTTCCGGTGGTATCGCCGATCTCGGGGCAGATCCCCAGCATATATCTGACCGCTCCCGTCAGGACCGTCCCGACGGACAGGGTGTTGGTCATGAAGATCGGGCTTTCCAGGGTGCCCAGCTCGTCGATCTGGACCAGCCCCGCGGTCTTTCCGAAACCGTTTATGACGGCGGAGGCCGCCGGGAGCTTTTCGCGGAATATATTGCCCTGATGGGGCATGATTACGGTGACGCCGGTATTTACGCTGCCGTCTTCGCTCTTTACGGTGCAGTGGCCGACGGTGACGCCGGGCACGTCGGAGATCAGGTTTCTTCTTCCCGCCTCGTAGCGGCTCTTGAGATCGATCTTAAAGCTCTTGTCCATTCCCATGATATTCCCCTTATCTCTTCATCAGCCAGAGTCCTGCAAGGCAGACGGCGACTCCGGCCAGCTTGGTCGCGGTGAGAGGCTCTCCGAACAGGAACTTTCCCACGAAGAGCAGGACCACCGCCAGGATTGCGCTCTCGAACATGTAGCCGGTGTTTATGTTCCAGCCCGCCCTGTACATGTAGATGCAGCCGACCTCAAGACCCACTATGGCGACGCCCAGGACTACGCTGGTCCAGTTGACGCTGGAATACTCCTTAAGAAGGGAGGCTTCTCCCCTGTTCAGCACGAAATACATGATGACCGCCGTGACCGCTCCCACTGAGTAGGTGACGGTCAGGGCCGCCATGGGATCGACAGCCTCGGGCACCTGCTTTGAGCAGATGTGATAGAAGACATTGGAAAGGACTATAAGGGCGATGGGCCAATACATATTGAACATAAAATACCTCCGACGGCAGAAAGAGCCGCAAAAATGATTATATACGAGACCCGTCCCGATTTAAAGCATTCTTTGCCCAGGAAGACCTGAGTCTTTTGCCCATATGAAAACAATTGCGCCTTTTCATCGGACCCGCAGCGCTGTATAATTAATATTTAAATGATCAACTTTTAGGTGAACAAATCAGGAGGAACACTATGGACCGCAACAAGGTCATAATCAGGACCAGCATAATGGGGATCATCGTCAACGTGGTGCTCTCGACCTTCAAGGCCGTCGTCGGAGCCGCCGCAGGATCCATTGCCATCATCCTGGACGCAGTCAACAACCTGACCGACGCTCTGTCATCGGTCATAACCATAGTCGGGACCAAGCTCTCCAACAAGGCCCCCGACAAGAAGCATCCCTACGGATACGGAAGGATCGAATACTTCACGTCGGTCATCATCGCGGCCATCGTCCTTGCCGCGGGCGTCACCGCCCTTAAGGAATCCATCGGAAAGATCACCGATCCCGGCGAGGTGGATTACTCCGCGGCGTCGCTGATCATCATCGCGGTGGCCGTGGCGGTCAAGTTCTTCTTCGGACGCTACGTCAAGGCCACGGGCAAGAAGGTCGATTCAGGGAGCCTCATAGCCTCAGGCGAGGACGCCTTCATGGATTCGATCCTCTCCTTCACCACCCTGGTTGCGGCCGTCATCAACTTCATCTGGCATCTCAACCTCGAAGGCTATCTCGGTGTAGTCATAGCCTGCTTCATCATCAAGGCAGCCATAGAGATGCTCAGGGAGACCGCGGATTCCCTGCTGGGCGAGAGAGCGGACGACGAGCTGGTAGCCCAGCTCAAGGACCACATCATCTCCTACGATGAAGTTCAGGGAGCCTACGACATCAATCTGCACAATTACGGTCCCGAAAAGACCATCGGTTCGGTCCACATCCAGGTGAGAGACGACATGACCGCAGAAGAGATACACATGCTGACCCGCCGCATCGAATACTCGGTCTACGACAAGTTCGGGATCATCCTCACCATGGGCATCTACGCGGCCAACGACACCGGTCTCTCCGGGGAAATAAAGAAGACCCTTATGGACCTCTCCAAGCGCTACGACACCCTGCTGCAGGTCCACGGCTTCTACGTCGATACCAAGACCAATACCATCTACTTCGACATGATCTTCGATTTTGAAGAGAAGAACAAGGAAGGTATCCTTGCAGAGATCTCTAAGGACCTCCTCGCCCGCTGGCCGGGCTACACCGTGAGCCCGATCCTAGATTCGGACATCTCGGGCTAAACGGGGCAGGCCATGAAGCGCGTCTTGGACGACGATCTCGCATACGAGATCCTTTCCGCCGTCGGCGAGATACCCGAGGGAAGGGTCGCGTCCTACGGCCAGATCGCGGATCTCATCGGAAGGCCCCGCGGGGCCAGGCTGGTGGGAAAGGTCCTCTCCATGGCGGAGTTTTACGGGGATTTCCCCTGCCACCGGGTGGTGAACTCGTCGGGTAGGACCGCTCCGGGCTTCTTCGATCAGAGGATGCTCCTCGAGGCAGAGGGCGTCGTGTTCAAGGACAACGGCTGCGTGGACATGAAAAAATACCGCTGGCAGCGGTGATGCCGCAGGGAAAATGCATGCATAAAAGAGCCTTAGAACTGAGTTCTGGGGCTCTATTTCTTTGCTTTACCGTAATCATTTATCTGTTTCTCATGCCGAATTCCCGCTGATTTATGCCAATGCATCAAAATGAATATCTGCATAATTATGCATTTCCATGCAGGAGGCGCCGGTCCTGTTCCCTGCCCTCTTTCCTGCGGCAAACAGGTGCATCCCGGCAGGATCTTGTATATAATGGGAGAAAGAGGTGAAGCAAATGGAGATAAAGAGAATGCAGTGCGCGGGATGCGGAGCTCCCCTGGAGGTATGGCCCTGGTCCAGCCGCATACAGTGCCCCTCCTGCGGAGCAGTGTACTACGTCGAAAAGGATCAGCCCGCTGCCAATGGCGCGGCAGGAAGGCCCCAAAGAAACAGGGCCTTAAACGAGGCTCCCGACAATCCGGCCGCCGTGGTGCTGGTCCCCAGAGAAAAGGGCCGCATCGACCTGGGACTCAGATACGCGCCGGCATGGTGGTACGACCGCGACCTCTCCCATATCAGCAGCGGCGAGATCAGATCCAGCTCAAGCTACGCGGTCGAATTCGAGTACAACATGCCCTACTATACCTCCACGCCGCGGAACGATCTGATGAAGAAGTTCGGGGACGATCTGGTGATGCCCATGCGCTTTTTCAGCCTGCTCTCGAGGCTTACCGGAGAGCGCTTCGGCATCGACATCGGCACCATGTATCTGGATATCCGGCCGGTATACGACAGGCAGGTCTACAGCGCCCCGGTGTATGAAATGGACTACGTCTTTGACGCCGGGCGGCTCACGGAGCCGGACAGCTACTTTCTTTCGGGCCGCGATTCCCTCAGAAGAAGGGGCGACGACGCTAAGGGCGTTGACCGGGCGGCAAGAGACCGGTTCTACAGCGCCCAGATCGAGAGAGCGTCCGCCCTGCTGAAAAGATACGGTATCGATCACAGAGAGGAGATACGCTATTCCGCTCCTTCCTCGGAGCTTTTCGACACGGTCTGGTTCTTTGACCGGAAGATCAAAGATAAGTACCGGGTGTGGCACATGCGGTTCAGGGACTGGCGGCTTTTCAAGGACGTCCGCCCCGAAGACGCGGACACGGTATTTACGCCCGAAGAGCTTCAGAAGGCCCTGAGGATCGGGGACAACGAATGTGTGGAGGCCATTGCGCAGACCATATACAAGGAGATGGCCGCGGAGGAGGAAGAGGAGCTCTCAGCCAGAGAAAAGGACGGTATCAAATATCAGACCTCCATCAGGACCGACGGCAAAGGCGTCATATACACGAGAAATATCAACAGGTACGGCAAGCTTGCAAACTGTTATTCTAAAAAGGTTTCGTTCAACGAGTACGGTATGAAGGACATCGACGACCCGCTGATCTCCGCCGCTCTTCTAGCCCACATTCTCGCCAGGTGCAAGGAATATGAAAAGCAGAGCGGTTCCGTTGGATGGGACGTGGTCGATCTCAGATACGATTCGGTCTACATCGGCCTTTCCTCAATGACGAAGGGCATATACAGGGACTGGGTATGAGAAAAAGACCCGCAAAGGGGTCTTTTTTCAATGGAGCGGGCGAAGGGAAGAAGCTCTGCTCGCGCAGATCTTCCGGTCTGCGCCGGCCAAGGGCCTGCTCGACCCGCAAGGCTCCACCGGAGCCTTGCGCCCTCTCAGGGTTCGATCCCCTCCGCACCGCTTGTTCCATTGAAAAAGGTGCCTTACAGGCACCTTTTTCAATGGAGCGGGCGAAGGGAATCGAACCCTCAACCCGAGCTTGGGAAGCTCGTGTTTTACCACTAAACTACGCCCGCATGTTCAGTTCAAGCTTTATAAGAATACCACAGTGCGGCCCTTCTTTCAAGAAAAAAATACCGGATCCTCCCCCTTTGTGATAATATGTTTCCGGCACAGACCGGAAAGGAAGCCCCATGGACCTGATCACAGCAAGACATCTTAAGAAGGATTTCAGCGAAAAGCAGCTCATCGAGGACGTGGACCTCATAATCCACGAAGGCGACAAGATAGGCCTGGTCGGGGTCAACGGCAGCGGCAAATCCACCCTTCTCAAGCTCATCGCGGGGGTGATGGAGCCCGAAGGCGGCGAGATCGTGCGGGCGGCAGGCCTTCGCACCGCCTACCTTCCCCAGGATCCCGCGTGGCAGGACGGCCTCACCGTCCTGGAGCAGATGCGGAGCTTCCTAAAGACCGACATCCCCGAATACGAATGCCGCGCCCTGCTCTCAAAGCTGGGCATATCCGATCCCTCGGTCCCCATCGGCACCCTCTCCGGAGGCCAGAAGAAGCGTGCAGCTCTGGCCGCGGTCCTGGCCGAGGACGCTGACCTAATCATTCTCGACGAGCCCACCAACCACATGGACACCGGGACCATCGAGTGGCTGGAGGACAAGCTGGGCGAATTCAAGGGCGCGGTGATGATGATCACCCACGACAGGTATTTTCTCGAAAGGGTCGCCAACCGCATCTGCGAGATCGAGAAAGGCCGCCTGGTGAGCTGCGAGGGCAATTACGACAAATTCCTGGAAGAAAAGGCCCAGCGCCTCTCCATGGCCATGGCCAGCGAGAGAAAGCGGGCTGCCATATACAAGAAGGAGCTGCGCTGGATCCACTGGAGCGCCCCGGCAAGGACCACCAAATCCAGAGGCCGCATCCAGAGGTTCGAAGAGCTGGAGAAGGCCAAGCAGAGCTTTGAGGATCCCCGACTCGAGATAGGGACCATAAGCTCCAGGCTGGGCAAAAAGATCATCGAGATCGATGGGATATCCAAGAGCTTCGACGGCAGGAGCGTCATCGAGGACTTCGGCTATACCGTCCTTCGCAACGACCGGGTCGGGATCATCGGTCCCAACGGCTGCGGAAAGACCACCCTGCTCAGGATGATCGCAGGAGAGCTGGAGCCGGACAGCGGCGTCATCGATATAGGAGATACGGTAAAGATCGGTTACTTCTCCCAGGAGACCAAGGATCCGGATCCTTCAAAGAGGCTAATAAAATACGTCGAGGACGTGGCCCTCAACGTCAGGACCGACGACGGGTGGCTGTCGGCCTCCCAGATGCTCGAAAGGTTCCTCTTCCCCACCTACACCCACTCCGTGGAGATCGGAAGGCTCTCGGGAGGCGAAAGAAGGAGGCTCGCCCTGCTCACCGTCCTGATGCGGGCGCCCAACGTGCTCCTTCTGGACGAGCCCACCAACGACCTGGATATCGAGACCCTGACGGTCCTTGAGGACTATCTGGATGACTTTCCCGGGGCCGTCATCGCGGCGTCCCACGACCGGTACTTCCTGGACAGGATCGCGGTCAAGAGCTTCGTTTTCACCGACGGCGGGATCCGCCAGTTCATCGGAGGCTTCAGCAGCGCCATGAACGCCCTGGACAGGGAGAAGGAAGAGGAGGAAGCCCTGAAGGCCGCAAGGAAGGCTTCATCATCGGACCGGCCCCAGGCGGACCGCGGTGCCTCCCACAGGGCCTCAGAAGGCCGCTCAAAGCCCAGATTCAGTTACAACGAGCAGAGGGAGTACGAGACCATAGAAGACGAGATAGAGAGGCTCGAGAAGGCTTCAGAGGCCATCGAGCAGCAGATCTCGGAGAACTCCGGCGACTACGAAAAGCTCATGGCCCTCACCGAAGAAAAGGACAGGACCGACGCCCTGCTCCTGGAGAAGATGGAGCGCTGGGAATACCTGAGCGACCTGGCGGAGAAGATAAAGGCGGCCTCTGGAAGGTGAGCCTTCAGAAGGCGGCCTTGGACAGCCCTGGACAGTCCCCGGCGGCCTTGCCCCAAAGCCCCCTCAGGTGATATAATGGGGGCGTAAAGGAGATACGAAGATGCGCGAATCGATGGTCATACATGAATCTGCCGAGGATTATCTTGAGATGATGCTCATGCTCAGGGAGAGCAAGGGCTTCATCAGATCGATAGACGTCGCCGCCGGCCTCGGGGTCACCAAGCCCAGCGTTTCCTACGCGGTAAAAAAGCTGAGGGAAAAAGGCTACGTCACCATGGCCGAGGACAATTCCATCGAGCTGACCCCCGAAGGCCTTGAGATTGCAAGGAAGATGCTGGAGCGCCACAACGCCATCACCAGCATCCTGATGCAGCTGGGAGTCAGCGAGGACACCGCCTGCGAGGACGCCTGCCGCATCGAACACGATCTCAGCGACGAGAGCTACGAGGCAATAATCAAGGCCATGGGAGGCCATGTCCCGACCCTTCACACCCATCACTCCCACATATTCACCGAGAACGAGTAAAGGGATCCTGCGGCCCCTCAGGGCCTTCAGGAACGTCCTTCCTACACATCATATTAGATCATAAAAGACGGCCGCGGGATATCCCGCGGCCGGTCCTGTATCTGCCCTTCTTCAGGGCATTTTTTCATTTTTGATGAGGCTTCAGATCAGCTTAGATCCTTGCGACTCCGTCCTTGCGGGCGGCTTCAGCGACGGCGCTTGCCACGGCGTCCCTTACTCTGGGATCATAGGCGGGAGGCAGGATGTTCTCCGCGTTGAGCTCATCGTCGGGCACGAGGCCTGCGAGAGCGTAGGCTGCCGCGATCTTCATGTTCTCGGTGATCTGGCTTGCCCTTACGTCCAGAGCGCCCCTGAAGAGTCCGGGGAAGCAGGAGACGTTGTTGATCTGGTTGGGGAAGTCGCTGCGTCCGGTGGAGACGATGGCGGCTCCTGCGGCCTTTGCTTCGTCGGGGAAGATCTCCGGGGTCGGGTTGGCGCAGGCGAAGATGATGGGATCCTTTGCCATGGTCTTTACCATCTCACCGGTGAGAGTTCCGGGAGCGGAGACTCCGATGAATACGTCGGCGCCCTTGATCACGTCGGCCAGAGTTCCGCTGACCTTCTCGGGGTTGGTGAGCTTGGCGATCTCTTCCTTGGCGGGGTTGTTGCCTTCTCTGCCTTCGTAGATGGCGCCCTTCCTGTCGGTCATGATGACGTTCTTCAGGCCCAGGGAGAGCAGCAGCTTGATGATGGCGGTGCCTGCGGCGCCGGCTCCGCTGGTGACGATCTTGATGTCCTCCAGCTTCTTGCCGACGACCTTGAGGGCGTTGATCATGGCTGCCAGGGTGATGACCGCGGTGCCGTGCTGGTCATCGTGGAATACGGGGATGTCCAGGGTCTTCTTGAGCCTGTCTTCGATCTCGAAGCATCTGGGAGCGGAGATGTCCTCCAGGTTGATGCCGCCGAAGCTTCCGGCCAGCAGGGTAACGGTCTGGACGATCTCATCGACGTCCTTGCTCCTGATGCAGAGGGGGATGGCGTCTACTCCGCCGAAGGCCTTGAAGAGGACGCACTTGCCCTCCATGACGGGCATTCCGGCTTCGGGGCCGATGTCGCCCAGGCCGAGGACTGCGGTGCCGTCGGTTACGACAGCGACGGTGTTCCAGCGGCGGGTCAGCTCGTAGCTCTTGTTGACGTCCTTCTGGATCTCGAGGCAGGGAGCCGCGACTCCGGGGGTATAGGCGATGGCCAGCGCTTCGGCGCTGTCTACGGCCGCTCTCGGAGTGATCTCGATCTTTCCCTTGAGCTCGTAATGCTTTTTAAGTGCTTCTTCGTAATTGTTTGCCATAGTGCTCCTCCATTTCGTTGGATATATCCCTGAGGGCCGGGCCCTGCCCTGCCCTGTTTTCAACTATACTCTTACGGCGTCGATGCCGGTCTTGTGGCCGTTGAGGTCGAACTGCTCAAGGCCCGCGGCCTCTTCGATGCGGTCCGCCAGGGTCTCGGTGCAGATGAAGTCGCTGAAGAGCTTCGCGGCCTCCCTGACCTCATCGTCCGCTTCGATCCTAATGACGATGCGGTCCATCATCTCGAAGTCCTTCTGCTTTCTCATCTGCTGGACCTTGGAGATGAGCTCCCTGGCCAGGCCTTCGCAGGCCAGCTCCTTGGTGACCTCGGTGTCGAGGATCACGCAGAGACCGTTCTCCAGGGCTGCGGTGAAGCCTTCCTTGGCGGAGACCGATACCATGACCATGTCAGAGGTGATCTCGGTCTCTTCGCCGCCCAGATCCAGGACGATCCTGCCGTTCCTGTCCAGCTCTTCCTTGACCGCCTTGGGATCGGCCTTGGCGATGGCTGCTCCGAAGGGCTTGATCTTCTTGCCCAGAGCGGGTCCCGCGACCTTGAAGTCGGGCTTTAAGGAGTAGTTCAGGTAGGTGTCCATCTCCTTCTCGAAGACCACGTTCTTCACGTTGAGCTCTTCTTTGATCAGACCTGCCATGTACTCGATCTCGTCCTGATACTTGCCGTCGATGAGGAGCTCAGACAGGGGCTGACGGACCTTGATGCGGGTCTTTTCCCTGATGCCGCGGCCCATGGTGACGATGGATCTTACCAGTCCCATGCGCTTCTCCAGATCGCTGTCGATGAGGCTCTCGTCGCAGACGGGGTACTTGGCCAGATGGACGGAGTCCTCTCCGGTGAGGTCGGTGTAGATCTCTTCGGTGATGAAGGGAGCGAAGGGAGCCATGAGCCTTGCGAGGCCGGTCAGGACCTCGTAGGTGGTGGCGTAGACGCTCTGCTTGTCCTCATCCATGCCTTCCGCGTAGAATCTTCTCCTGGCCCTTCTGATGTACCAGTTGGACAGATCTTCGGCGACGAAGTCCTGGATTGCCCTTACGGTCCTGTTGTGATCGTAGTGGTCCATGGCGTCGGTGACGTCTCTGACCAGGCTGTTGTAGCGGGAGAGGATCCAGCGGTCCAGTTCGGGGCGCTTTGCGTATTCGACGAAGCATTTCGCGGCGTCGATGTTATCGTTGTTGGCGTAGAGGATGAAGAAGTTGTATACGTTCCTCAGAGTCCCGAAGAACTTGCCCTGGACGTCGATCAGGCCCTCTTCATCGAACTTGGTGGGCACCCATACCGGGGAGACGTACATCAGGTACCAGCGGGTGGCGTCGGCTCCGTACTTGTCGAAGAGCGCGAAGGGGTCGACGGTGTTGCCCTTGGACTTGGACATCTTCTTGCCTTCTTTGTCCACGACCAGGTCGTTGACCAGGACGTTCTTGTAGGGCGCCCTGCCTTTGATGAAGGTGGAGATGGCCATGAGGGAGTAGAACCAGCCTCTGGTCTGGTCGATGCCCTCGCAGATGAAGTCGGCGGGGAAGTATTCGGTGTCGAACTCTTCCTTATGCTCGAAGGGATAGTGTCTCTGGGCGAAGGGCATGGCACCGCTGTCGAACCAGCAGTCCATGACCTCGGGGATGCGGCTCATGGTGTGTCCGCAGTCGGGGCAAGCGATGTGGACGTCGTCGACGTACGGGCGGTGGAGCTCGATGTTCTCATCGATGTCCTCGATGGCCAGCTCCTTGAGCTCCTTGCGGCTGCCGACGCAGATGAGCTTTCCGCAGTCCGGGCAGCGCCAGATGGGGATCGGAGTCCCCCAGTAGCGGTTCCTGGAGATGGCCCAGTCCTTGACGTCGGCGATCCAGTTGCCGAAGCGGCCTTCGCCTACGAAATCGGGCCACCAGTTGACGGTGTTGTTGTTGGCGACCAGCTGGTCCCTCAGCTCGGTCATCTTGATGTACCAGGAGGGCTTTGCGTAGTAGACCAGAGGAGTCCCGCAGCGCCAGCAGTGGGGATAGTTGTGCTCCAGCTTCTCCCTGGCGTAGATCTTGTCCTCGGCGGCCAGCCACTTGATGATCTCCACGTCCAGGCCGTCCTCCATGATGAAGTGGCCTGCCCAGGGGGTCTCGGTATACTTGCCCTCTTCGTCTACGGGGTTGACGACGGGAAGGTCGTATTTTCTTCCGCAGTTGTAGTCGTCCTCGCCGAAGGCGGGAGCGGTGTGGACGATGCCGGTACCATCTTCGGTGCTGACGTAGTCCATGCAGCAGACGTAGAATGCCTTGCCTTTGACCTGGCAGAAGGGCATCAGCTGCTCATATTCCATGTATTCCAGGTCTTTTCCCTTCATCTCGGCGACGATGGTGTATTCGCCCTTGGGGGAGAGGACCTTGTCGGCAAGAGCCTTGCCCACATAGTAGAACTTACCGTTCTGCTCGGCCTTGACGTAGTCCAGGTCCGGGCCTACGACCAGGGCCACGTTGGCGGCCAGAGTCCAGGCGGTGGTGGTCCATGCCAGGAAGTAGGTGTTCTCTTCGTTCTTTGCCTTGAAGGGGACGGTCAGGGTGTTGACCTTGACCATCTTGTAGCCCTGGGCGACCTCGTGGGAGGCCAGGCCTGTCCCGCAGCGGGGGCAGTAGGGAAGGATCTTGTGTCCCTCGTAGATGAGTCCGGCCTTGAAGAACTCCTTGAGGATCCACCAGCCGGTCTCGATGTAGTTGTTGTCCAGGGTGATGTAGGGATCGTCCATGTTGATGAGATAGCCCATCCTGTGGGTCATCTCGCGCCAGAGCTTCTCATAGGAAAAGACGGAAGCCTTGCACTTCTCGTTGAACTCCCTGATGCCGTACTTTTCTATATCCTGCTTTCCGGAAAAGCCCAGCTGCTTTTCGACCTCGATCTCCACGGGAAGTCCGTGGGTGTCCCAGCCGGCCTTGCGGCTGACCTTGTAGCCCTGCATGGTCTTGTAGCGGCAGACCGAATCCTTGAGGGTCCTTGCCATGACGTGGTGGATGCCCGGCTTGCCGTTGGCTGTGGGAGGCCCTTCGTAGAACAGGAAATTAGGCGCCCCTTCCCTTTCGGTCAGGCACTTTTCTAGAAGCTTTTCTTCTTCCCATCTGTCCGCCTGGGCCCTCTGGACCTCGGCGATGGGCTTGTCTGATAGATTCTTATACATAAAAACTCCAATAAAAAAATGATCGTTCTTTTGTTTTATATTTACATAGAAAACAATTCAGTATAATTCGAAAAAGGCCGTGAGTCAAGGCTTTAAGAGACCTTTGGACCACGGCCGTAGCATCATTTTTCTATTTTCGAACAGGCTTTTCAGAATAAGAAAAAACTGATGGCAAAAGATCATAATAGGATACCTATCGCCGACCTGCCGTCGAATGATTATTGATATCATTCCTTATCCGCCATATACCCTGCGCCCAGTATCAGCGCGGCGCCTATGAGCTGGGCGATGCCGAAGGGCTCTCTGAGCAGGAAGACCGACAGCAGCAGAGCGACCACCGGATCCAGGTAGCTCATGATGGCCAGGGTCTGGACCGGAAGCTCGTCTATACTGCTGAAATAAAGGACGTAAGCGATGCCGGTGTGTATCAGGCAGACGGCCAGGGTCATGACGATCCCAAGAGCCCCGGGGCGGACCGAAGACAGGTCCTCCGTGAGCAGTATATATGGAAGCAGGACCGCTCCCGCGGCTCCCAGCTGGACGGCCGTCCTGTCCACGGCGGATATGCCGGGAAAGCGCTTATTGGTCATCATTATGGCGGCGTAGAGGACCCCTGCCCCGAGGCCCAGGATCACTCCCCTGGCGCCGATGACCTGATCACCGCTCCCAAGAAGGCCGGACACCAGGAACATGCCGAAGAAGGCGCAGGCGACGCAGATGAGCTTCCTTCCGGTCAGCTTCTCACCGAAGACCAGAGGGGACGCCAGTATGACGAAGACCGGCTCCATGTAATAGCAGAGGGTCGCGATGCCCACCGATGTATAACGGTACGATTCGAACAGGAGGATCCAGTTGATCCCCATGAGGACTCCGCAGATGATCACGGGGATCTTCGCCTTTCCCATGGCCTTGAGATCCAGCTTTTCGTGCCTCAGCTTAAGATAGAGCAGAAGCATCAACGCCCCGGCAAGCCCCCTGGCGCAGGCGAGGACCGCGGAGCTTAAGGGGATGTATCTTCTGAATATTCCGATGCTTCCCCATATACACATGCAGAAAGCGACTTTGGCTCTGGCCGGGATCTTCATTTAAATCTCCTTGAAAACAAAACGAATTTTGTCAACAGTTTAGCACCGCGGGGCGGACTTAACAAGCGGGAATAGAAAAGACCGGAGCCGGTCATGGCTTCGGTCTTCTCTGCATTTATCCACTTCTGACAAAGGAGTGAACTGTTTTACTGCCAGCTCCAGTCTTCGATCCAGAAGCGTCCGGATGCGGTCTTTTCGATCTCTCCCAGGTACTTGTTGTATGCGGAGAGGGACTTGGGCTGATAGAGGGGGATCTGGCAGCAGAGCTCGTTGAGGTATCTGCTGGTCTCCTTGAGGATCTCCTCACGGGCGTCGTTGTCGGGAGTCGCGCAGGCCTTTTCGATGAGCTCGTCAAGGTGCGGATCGTTGGTCCTGGTCTTGTTGGATGCGCCGATGTTGGAGGAGTGATATACGCCCTTGAGGAAGGACATCATGTCGGAGGAGTTGTATCCGCCGATGAAGCCTTCGAAGTTACCCGCTGCGGTCTCGGACAGGTAAGTCGCGAGATCCATGGAGGTCAGCTCGACGTTCATCCCCAGGTTAGCGTTCAGGTTGTCCTGAATGACCTGTCCTGCTCTTCTCTTGGTATCGTCGGAGCAGATGACGGTCAGGCTCACGCCGTTGAGATCGACGCCGGATTCCTCGGCATACTTCTTGGCCAGCTCGACATCATAGAAGTCATAACCGGTACCGTCGAAGCCCAGCTGTCCATAGGGGGTCTGGCCGGGAGCTACGATGGCGTAGCCGTTGTATGCGACGGTGACGACGTCTTCCTTGTTGATGGCGGCATTCATGGCCTTTCTGACCAGCTTATTGTCGTAGGGCTTCTTCTCGTTGTTGATGGTGAGCCAACTGTGGGAGACTGCGCTGACGACCAGGCTGGTCAGGCTGTCGTCGGCCTCTACCAGGCTTGCGTCGTTGGTATCGAGAGCGATGACGAAGTCAACTTCGTGGGCCTGCAGGGCGATGGTCCTGGCGGAGCCTTCGGGGATGATCTTCCAGATGATGTTCTTGATCTTGGGAGCTTCGCCCCAGTAATCGTCGAACCTGGTGAACTCCAGCTGCTCGGAGATCTTCCAGTCTACGAACTTGTACGGGCCGGTGCCGATGGGATCGGTGTTGAAGTCGTGGCCGCTCTCGATCAGGTCAGCGGGACAGATGGCGTTGCCGTGGTGGCAGAGGTCATACAGAAGAGCCGCACTGGGTCCCGGAGTGGTCAGGGTCACGGTGTAGTCGTCGACTGCGGTGACGTTGTCATATTCTCTGGCGTAGGTGGCTACGTCGGGGGATTCCTTGGCTTCGGCGAAGGATGCTACGACGTCTTTGGCGGTCATCTCTTCTCCGTTGTGGAATTTTACTCCGTGGCGCAGGTTGAAGGTCCAGAGGACGCTGCCGTCAGCCTGGTCTTCGTAGGTGAAGCTCTCAGCCAGGCAGGGCTGGGGAGCCAGGTTGGCGTCCATGGTCATGAGGCCCTGATACATCAGGTTGTTGTTGTAGCCGGCCTCAGCTGCGTTGTGCTTTCTTGCTGTGACGGAGGGAGCCTCGTCAGCGGTGGCTACGACGACGGTGTCGGCGTCCACTGCGTAGTGGCGGTTCTCTTCGGTCTTGGCAGGCTCGCTGGGTGTGCTGGGAGCGCTACTTGCGGGAGTGGAGGGTGTGCTGCTGGGAGTTGTGCTCTGGGCAGCGGGAGTCTGGCTGCTCTGCTCGGCAGATCCGGAGCCGCAGGCGGAGAGCGCTGCCGCGAGGATCATGACCAGTGCGAGGAGCATTGCCATTCTGCGTTTGTTCATGGTTCGTTTTCTCCTTTCGAATCCGCTCTTTGACGGACGGTCCAAGCTGCGAGGAGGAGCCGTCCGAGCGGTCTTTAAACGTATGTCATGAATATTAGACGGGATTTTATGCAAAGTCAAGAGATTTTTTAGTTTTATAAAATATAATTTCAGCTGATAATTTGTGTTTTAACAATAATATAGGTCGTCAACAAGGAAACCATATTCATTCTCTGTTTTTTAGTCGGCAGGGAACAAATGGTTCTCAAGACATAAGACGGACGGCAAAGCGCGCGGCGGCCTGGGACCAGACCGCTTCGCCTCGTGCCTGCCTCGCATGTACGATCGAACGCAGCGAGGGGTGACGCAAGGAGGCACCGCGCACATTATAACGCGCGGCGTGTGACTCGAAGGTGGGGCCCGCCGCCGAGCGCCCGCAGGCGGATGGGACGGATGCCTTAGAGACAGGACCCGCCGCAGTGCCTCACGCCAGGATCCCGGACGATCAAAAGCAGACATATAGCGGCAGGAGGCTGCCAGAAATGATCTGCTCACATAATAATGCGCGGCGGGTGCCTCGAAGGTTGGGTCCGCCGCCGAGTGCCCGCAGGCGGATGGGACGGATGCCTTAGAGGCAGGACCCGCCGCGGTGCTTCACGCCGGGACCCCGAGCGATCAAAAGGTGGACCCACCGCAATGCCTCACGCCGGGACCCCGAGCGGTAGAATGCAGACTGCTCCGCATATTCCGCCAGCAATCGCGAATAAGAGTAAAACCGCAGTCATGCGCATCCTTCCTCTGCACGCAAAAACCCGGAGCCTTACGGCTCCGGGCCTTGTTCAGACGATTATGCAGTTACGCGTTCAAGCTTTGAGAGCTTATTCCCAGCTCCAGTGCTCGATGAAGTAACGGCCGTCTCCGCGCAGGGTCAGGTCCTTGATGTACTTGTTGCCTGCGACGAAGGACTTGGGCTGCCACAGGGGGATCTGGCAGCAGAGATCGTTCAGATATCTGCTGGTCTCCTTGAGGACTTCCTCACGGGCTGCATTGTCGACGGTAGCGCAGGCCTTTTCGATGAGCTCGTCAAGGTGCTTGTCGTTGGTCCTGGTCTTGTTGGAAGCGCCGATGTTGCTGGAGTGATATACGCCCTTCAGGAAGGACATCATGTTGTTGGAGCTGTAGCCTCCGATGAAGCCCTGGAAGTGGCCAGCAGCGGTCTCGGACAGGTAGGTTGCGAGGTCCATGGATACCAGTTCAACGGTCATGCCCAGGTTGGTGTTGAGGCAGTCCTGAACGACCTGGCCGGCTCTTCTCTTGGTATCGTCGGAGCAGATGACTTCGAAGGTGACCTTGCTGAGGTCTTCGCCGGATTCTGCGGCGTACTTCTTGGCCAGCTCTACGTCGTAGGTGTCATAACCGGTGGAGTCGAATCCCAGCATTCCGTAAGGAGTCTGGCCGGGAGCGGCGATGGCGTAGCCGTTGAAGGCGACGGTGACGACGTCTTCCTTGTTGATGGCGGCGTTCATAGCCTTTCTGACGTTGCGGTTGTCAAAGGGCTTTACCTCGTTGTTGATGGTCAGCCAGCTGTGGCTGATGCCGTCGAGGAATACGGTCTGCAGGCTCGGGTCATTGAGCACCAGATCCGCGTCGTTGGTGTCTACGCTGACTGCGTAGTCGATCTCGTGGGCCTGCAGGGCGATGGTCCTGGCGGAGCCTTCGGGGATGATCTTGTAGGTGACGTTCTTGATGGGAGCGGCGCCGAGGAAGTAATCCTCGAATCTGGTGAAGGACACGGACTCGGAGATCTTCCACTCTACGAACTTGTACGGGCCGGTACCGATGGGGTTGGTGTTGAAGTCGTTGCCGCTGTCGATCAGGGCCTTGGGCACGATGTAGTTGCCGTGGTGGCTCAGGTCATACAGAAGAGCTGCGCTGGGTTCCTTGGTGGTCAGGACGACGGTGTAGGGGTCCTGCTCGGTGCAGGTATCCCAGGAGGCATAGGTGGCGCAGTAGGAGGACGCCTTGGCTTCTGCGAAGGAAGCGACGACGTCTTCTGCGTGCATCTCGGTGCCGTCGTGGAACTTGACGCCCTGTCTGAGCTTGAAGATCCACTTTACGCTGCCGTCAGGCTGGTCTTCTACGGTGTAGGACTCTGCGAGGCAGGGGATCGGGGCCAGATTGTCGTCCAGCTCCATAAGGCCGTTGTAGGTCAGATAGTTCATTCTGCTGCCTTCTACGGCGTTGTGGTCGCGGGCGGTGAGGGACGGAGTCTCGTCTGCTACGCCCAGGACGATGGTGTCCTTGTCGACGGCATAGTGGCGGTCCTCGGTCTTGGCGGGCTCAGCGGGCTTCGCAGGTTCAGCGGGCTTTGAAGGCTCGTTGTTCGCAGCGGGAGCTGAGGGCTGTGCCGGTGTTTCCGACTTGCTTCCGCAGGCTGCCATGGAAAAGAGCATGGCCAGAACCAGAAGAAGCGCTAGTGTCTTAAGTCCTTTCTTCATATTTTTTCTCCTTTTTGTCAGAACTGTGTGCAGCGAATGATATCTGCACGGGATATCCATTACTTTAGCATAAATTATCAGCTCAATCAACATTAATGTGTATTTACTATACATTTGGTGTCCGCGATCTAAAAAAGCGGCAGTGAACTGCCGCCAGATTTATATAACATGTACAAAATCGACATTTATCCTCGAGGACAGCCGCTCCGCGGCTTTCCCCAGTCTCTCCCTTATAGAGGACGGCGCCCGGCTCATTACCTCCCGGGGAAGGAGATCCAGAAAAGCCCTTCTCTCCTCATCGGAAAAGGCGTCCGACTCCAGGACCCTGCACTTGACCTCAAGGGCGAGGCAGTACATGGATACGTCGCTCCTGTCCGTCATGGCGAGGGACCTGTCGATCATGGCCATGGCCTTCTCCGCGTCCCCTCTTTCGAGATAAAGGGAAGCCGCGTATCTGCTGAAGGTTCGGATCCTCAGGCTCTGGCCCTTGGCCTCAGCGTCCGAAAGGGCGGCCTCTATGGCCGCGGTCCCCCTTTCGACCCAGCGCTTCACCCCCTTTTCGCCGCCCTCTCCTTTAAAGCAGGAGGCGGCGGCGATGGCAAGGAGGGCGGTGTTCTGGCCGACGTCGGCCATGAGGTCCGAATATGATGAACGCGCCTCAGGTCCCTTTGAAGCCAGCCTTTCCGGGATCCCGGCCAGGATCGACGACGAGACGGAGAAGCAGGCCAGGGCATCCCTCTGAGCTTCGTTTTCCGCCCGCAGGCCCATGCTCCCCAGGCCGTAGCGCTCCGACACATAGGACGAGAAATATGCCGTGAGCCTTCCCAGAGGCTCCCTGACGGCCTCATACCCTGCCCTTTGGCCGCAGAGCCCGAGGCCTACCAGCCGAAAGACCGTCTGCACGTTGATCTCGCAGTTGAAGCACTCGAAGGAGTCTGACTCAAAGACCGCCAGGGCTTCCTTAAAGCAGTTCAGCGCCCGGACCAGATCCTCCGGGGAATCGTCCCCTTCGAACCAGGCAACGCCCAGGCTGTTGCGGAGCCTTGCGAAGAGCAGCTCCTCGCTCTCCGGCACGAAGGCCTTCTGGCCGAACAGGGCGGCCAGGCTCCCCATCTTTCGAACCGAAGAAAGATAATCCGCGGAAAGACCGCTGCCCTGTACATCCAGGAACGGCGAACAGACCTCAAGGACCCGGTCCCTGCTCTCTCCGATGCCGGCGAGGCTGGCAGCCCTTGCCCTCAGCACCGCCAGGGCCGCGGCGTGCTCCATCAGAAATGCGTATCTTCCCCGCAGGGCAGGAGTATCGCCCATGCCCGAAGCAGCCTTGAGGCATCCCTCCGGATATATGGCTGAGGACGCCCTTGCGAGGTCTTCCAGGTCCATGCCTCCCGGCCTTTCGCCGCTGCCGATCCTGGGGATCAGATGCTCCATCGTCACCAGATAGAGCCTGGCAAGGAGCATCTCCTTGTACGGGCCCAGGCCTTCAGCCGCCGAACTGACCGCGAAGAAGACCTCGGAGACCTCGGACGGCGCTGCCCCCGCGGTCTTTATCTTAAGAAACAGCCTGTCGCACATGGCGAGGGCCTTGATGAAGACCTGCTCGGGGCTTTGGGGGATGGCCTTCGCTATGATCTCATAATACTTTTCCGCCGCCGCGGGGTCTCTCTCCCAGTAGGTGTAGTACCAGGCGGTGTGGCAGAGGATATCAACGGCGGAAGACGCGAGGGCGGGAGCCGCGGAGATCATCCCGTCGACATACCTTGAGAGGGCGAAGACCTTCTGAAGCTCCGGGGCGCTGTAATAAAGGCCGCAGTCCAGCAGGCTCCTCAGGGCGCCGCAGACCGCGCCGAAGGCTTCCGAGAGCTCCGTCCCGCTCATGCAGGAGAGCACCGGCCTTCGGTAGCAGTGAAGGAGCCTCAGGCGGCCTTCGGAAAGTTCGGTGAAAAGACCGGTCTTTTTTCTTAAGCGGGAGAGGGCCTCGTCCACGGCGCCTCTGCCCAGCCCCGCATATCTTTCGGTCTGCCTTAAGCAGAGGAGCATCAGCTCCGGCTCAAAGGAATCCAGGCCCAGGACGGCGGCGGTCCTGAGGATATCGGCAAAGAGGCCGGCCTCCCCGTCCTTTTCCTTAAGAAGGGCTCCCACGGACTTCTCGGGTGAATAAGGACCGCTGCGAAAGCTCTCCGCCCCGGTCCTGTAAAGGGTCCTCCAGTCCGCCCCGGCGCCCGGGGACGCCGCGTAGTTCATGTTCACGCCGATGCGCACCGAAAGAAGCTCCGCCGGGGACACCCGGGACGCTCCTGAGAGCCTGAGGATCTCCCTGGCGTCGTCTTCGGTGAAGGGATATCCACCTTCCGACGACAGTATCTCCAGGGCTGCCTGCGCCGAGCCCTCGTCCGCCAGATCCAGGCCCTCCAGGACCATATGCTCCGCCTCGTCTTCTGAAAACCCTGTAAGGGAAGGCTCGAGCCAGGTGTCGATCACCGCATGAAGGCCGGAGGACGCGCTCATGGCCTCTCTCAGGGCCTTTCCCGCGGCCTCGGCCGCGGTCTCCGTCCCAACGCCTCCGCAGCGGTAATTGTCCAGGATGACCAGTACGCCCTTTCCCGCCACGGCCTGGATCTCGGCCTCGGAGCTCATGATCTGCCGCAGCTTTTCCGCGGTCTGGGTGCCGCCGTAATCCTCTCCGCTGCCGATGGCGGGAAGGCCCAGGGAGCGGTAGATGCTGCCGGTGGAAAGGCAGTCGATCAGTATTACCTTTCCGACCGTCCCCTTCTTCATCAGACCGCGCCCGTACTGAAGGGAAAGCACGGTCTTACCGTAGCCCGGAGGGGCCGAGATGACCAGGATCCGCTTTTCTCCGGTCTCGGGGAGCCTGTACATAGGATGTTCCGGAAGATCTTCCGCGATGGGAAGGCTGAAGGCGCCGGGAACGGTCCTTCCCCCTTCCCCGCCGCTGACCATTATCTCGTTGGCCAGCCTGAAGGCCCTGCCCTTGTCGCTCTCCACAGCGGCCTTACCCAGGACTTTGCCGGCCTCCTGGACGACCTTCTTCAGGCTCTCTGCGACGTCGCCGGGTAGGTAGCTGTCCGCCCATACCCTTTGGATCACCTCGTCCCTTCTGAAGAACCCGTCCTTCTTCTTTTTTCTCGCCTCGACCAGGGCGAAGATGAACAGGCGCACCTGCTTTCTGGGTCTCACCTCCCGGCCGTCCCTGATGACGGTGAGATCGCTCATGGGGGCGCCGGTCCCTTCCCCTTCGTATTCGATCTTAAGGATGCAGTTTTCGCTTATCTTTATATATTCAGTCATGGTCGTCCCTCTTTTCCCTTTTATCCTATCATATATTTCCCTTTTTGTCTTTTGAATAGGGATTATCGGGTCAAAAATTTCCCCTTTTCTATCCCTTATTTTCTCTTTTTCGTCTGATATAGTGGAGCCACAAAAGGAGATAACCCCAAGCAGAAAACGAAAGGAGGACAGGATGAAAAGTCAGTTCAGACCCTCGGACTACACCATAGAGATGGCGGTGAAGGAAGCCGCCCGCTACGAGGGCATCTACGCCGGAGACAACTACGTCATGAAGGATCACGGTGACTACATCGAGATCTGCATCGACAGCGAAGAAAGCCCCAAGGGCCACGTCAGCTTCGACCTTTACTTCGATGAGGACGGAAGGCTGGTCCGCTGGGTAAAGCACAGTTAAAGGAAAGGAGGCGTCACCTTGGTAACTCTCACGTCGACACAAAAGGACAAGAGGCTGGAGAACGAGTACAACGCTCTGAAAAGGATCCCCCTCAACGGGCTCTGGAGCTGGAGGCCCGCGCCGGGGGAGACCCCTCCCAGGGTCAGGCGCTATCTGGTGTACTACTACGATACCGCCCCGCTGCTCAAAGAGCAGTTCCTCGGGATCAAGACCCTTGAGACCCAGAAAAGCCTGGTGATGGAGATGACCCTGACCGACGGATACCCTCAGGTGATGCCTGCAGCCAGGATCATCGAGGGAGAGCAGCCCTACCTTCCCAACTTCTTCACCAGCGGGTCCATCTGCTTCGGGCACCTTTACACACCGGGGCTCTTCCTCTGGGAATGGTTCAACAAGGTGGGACAGCTGCTTCTGGGAGATCCGGAGTACACCGGCTACACCGGGAACGAGCTGGGAGAACTGCCGGCCAACAGCGCCGCGGACGCCTACTACAGGGCCCACATGTCCAGCTTTCCGGTGAGGAAGGTCCCATCGCCCAGGCCCGCGGACATATGATCCGCAAACAAAAACCGAATCTTCAGGTATCACAAAGACTATCAAGCATCAAGGAGGAAAAGAAAATGGCAGAGATCAAGTTCACCGTCCGCTACGAGGACAAGGAGAGCGTACACACCACCGACCCGGATACCATGGTCCTGGGGAACATGATCGAGCAGCTGGTCAACATGGGCTTTCTGCCCGCCGGTCAGCAGTTCATGGTAAAGAAGGCGAAGTCCGACGACGAGCTGGACCAGGACAAGACCCTCGCCCAGTGCGGCGTCGTAGACAACGACATCCTGGACATCAATCTGGCGGGAAAGGCCGGAAGCATCTAGGGAGCGGACGCGGCGGGGCGGCCATTCCGCCCCGCCTTATGAAAAGACAGGACCGGAAAGGAGGAATACCAATGAAGGATATCAGGATCACCGACCGTCAGGAGAGGATCGAGGGCTTCAGACAGAAGGTCATAGACGAGGCCGCGGTCTGCGTCATCGGCACCGGAAGGACGGGCAACGAGGTCCTCAAGAACATGGCCCTGGCAGGCTTTCGCAGGGTGCTGATCGCGGACATGGACACGGTCGCGAAGACCAATCTTCCTGCGACGGTCCTGTTCACCAAAAACGATCTGGGAAGGCTCAAGGTGGACGCCGCGGCGGAGGCCTACAGGAGGCTGAGCATCGCGGACAGCTGCGCCGTCGACAGGATCAACGCCGACGTGTGCACAGGTCTTGGCGAGGGAGCGGTAAGGCGCTGCGATCTCATCATCAACTGCGTGGACAACGATCAGACCAGGCTCTACACCGCCCACCTGGGAAAGCTCCTGGGGATCCCCTGCATAGACGTGGGGATCAGGGATCTGGACTGGACCATCTTCGCGGCCTCGGGGGACAAGGACGAGGCCTGCTACGGGTGCACCATGACCCAGGGCGCCTGGGACAAGGCCCTTGAAAGGGTAAGGAACAGCTGCGACGTGACCTTAAGGGACAACATCGCTCAGGGAAAGACCTCTACCATCATCACGTCCGGAGCCTTCGCAGGAGCCGCTGCGGTCGAGGAGGCGATAAAGATGCTCCACCACCGGATCGATCCCGAAAACAGGCTCTTCGATCCCCGCTGCGGCGTCATGACCATCTATTCCTCGGTCTCAAGAAGGCTGGAGAGCTACCGGATCCACGTAAAGGATCACTGCAGGAACCACTTCTGCTACGCGGACTTCGGAGGCGTCGTACCGACAGACCTTTCGGCGGACGACAGGCTGGGCGACGTCCTGGCCCGGGTCGAAAGGGAATACGGTAAGGGCTGGCGGCTGTCCCTGGAGAAGGACTGCATCCCCGTGAGCAACAAGGCCTTTGTCACGAAAGGTTTTTGCAAGAGCTGCGGAAGGCCCATCGACATATACAGGCCCCAGTTCACCCTGAGTGACAGCGACCTGCTCTGCGAAGAGTGCCGGGCAAGGGGAGCCCTGCCCGCCTTCCCCTCGGGGGCCGAAAGGGTCTGGAACTTCAGCCTCGACGGGACCGGGCAGAGGATCCTGGACATGTCCCTTGCCGAGATCGGGATCCCCCGCTTTCACATCATCGAGCTGGACGATATGAAGGAGGACCGCCCTCCCCTGTTCCTCGAGCTCGCCGGGGACGAGGAAAAGGTCCTGCCCTGCCTCACAGAACATCGGAAAAAGGCCGCCGGAAAGGAGGAGATCCATGCTGATGTATAACGGAAGCATACTTATATATACCAAGGAGGCCGCCGAAGCCCAGAACCGCTACTTCGGCTGGGGCGACGAGAAGCCAAGACCGGAGAATCTGGTGGAACAGGGAGGCTGGATCCTGGGCTTCCTGGACACGACTCATCCCGGGCCCGTAAGGGCGCTGGCGACTCACTTTCTTCCCGCCTGCGGCTGCAAGGGAAGCCCCGCCTATCTGGAGTGGCCGGCGGAAGAGAACATCAGGCTGCAGCGGGAATACTACCGGATCAGGGACGAGGAGGTCCCCGCTGAAAAGCGCGGCTCCTTTAAGATCCTCGGCTGGGTCCACTCCCATCCGGGCACTCTGGGGGTCTTCATCAGCGGCACAGACCACGAGAACATCCAGCTCCACTTTAACGACCCCAGCAAGTTCTCGGTGGTCCTGAACCCCCAGAGGAAGATCATCAAGGCCTTTCTGGGGCCGGACCATCCTGAGGTCCCCCTGATCATGGAGCTGCCCATCAGAACAGACCCCAGGGAGCGGAAGACCGGAGAAAGAGCGGTGGCGGCCCTTACCGCCTCTGAAAGAAAGAAAAACAGAAGGCAGCGGGCGAGAAGGCGCAGAAAGCGCTTTGAGAGAAGAAGGCGCAGAGGAAGGAGGTAGTCTCCATGGCAGAAACGACGCCGATCAGGCTGATCCCGGATCCAAATTACAGGCCCGCCCAGCCCGTCAGGCTGATCCCGGACCCAAACTACAGGCCGGCGCAGCCCGCCAGACTGGTCCCGGACCCGAATTACAGGCCCGCCGAGCCGGTCAGGCTGGTGCCCGATCCCGGCTACCGTCCTCCCAGCCTTCACGCCATGTACTCGGGGATATCCGCCCGGGGCGGAGACCTGAGGGCCAGATGGTGCCCTATCTGCCACAGCCCCGCAGAGGACATCAGGGAGGAGATGACGGCCTCGGGCCCCCAGTGGGTCTGCAGGGCCTGCGGCCACCGCTGGTAGATGCCTCCCGGTAGACGCCGCACAAAGGAAAGGAGAAGCCCATGGCGATGATACCGCCGACCCTTTACAGATCGATGCTGAGAGACGACCTTAAGGACGCCTACAGGCAGGTCACGGCCTCACTGCTGGATCTGAAAAAGAACGTGATCCTGTCAAAGGCCATCCCCATCGCGGACGCTGCCGTGGTCATAGAAGCGGTCCATCTCGACCATCCGGAGCTCTTCTACGTGGACTTCTGGCGGGCCAATGCCGTGAGGATGGTGGCGTTTCCGGGAAGGTGCATCGGTTTTCAGTTCACCTTTCTCATCGAGGAGAGCCTCATCCCCGCGGCGCGAAACACCCTGGAGAGGAGCATCAGAGAGACGGTCGAGGCCCTTGCGGACGTCCCCGCCGGCAGGCTCTACCGCAGGATCGCGGAGAGGATCGCGGGCAGCGTGACATACAGGACCGATGACAACAGCAATGCCTTCATGTTCCACACCGTCATGGGGGCCCTGCTCAAGCATCAGTCCGTCTGCGAGGGTATATCCAAGCTCTTTCTGATCTACTGCCAGCACATGGGCCTTCCCTGCGCGGTGGTCAGCGGGACCTGCGACGGAGCATCCCACGACTGGAACATGATCGAGGTCCGGGGAAGGATCCGATATCTGGACGTGACGTCCATGGTCTGCTCTTCCCCGCTCGCGGCAATGGCGGCGGTGACCTATACCGCTCCGATGCTCAAGGCTGCGGGCTACCGCTGGGACGAGGAAAGATTCACAAGGTATTTCACGGGGAAGACAGGCGGCCTGACGGGCGCGGAGCCCGCTCAGGCGCCTTATGCTTAAGAAAGGAGGAAGGGATGAGAGATATTTCTTTATTCAGGGGAGCGAAGGGAGGACTGATATTCGTCCTGCTGTCCGCAGCGGCCTGCGGGCTGCTGCATGCGGCGGGAAGGATGACCGGCCTGATACCGGACGTGGTGGGAATCGGCGGCCTGATCTTTAGGGAAGGCTCCGCCTCCCTGCTCTACGCCGGGATCTACGCCGCGGGATGCCTGATCATCATAGCGTCGGGCGTTGGCGAGTATCCTTTCTGGAAGCTCTGCGCAGCGGCTGCCCTGCCCCTCGCGGCCTTCTCAGCGGCCAGATATGCCCTCATCGCGGGATACAAGGCGGTACTTATCATCGGGTCCGTATTCTGCGTCCTTGCGCCTTTGGCGGGTGCCCTTGCCCAGATCGTCCAGATCATAAGAGATGGCGATCTGTATGATGACGAAGATGACTATTGGGACAGGGATCTTGAGATCAGGTCCGTCGTCCGGGAGGCGGTCCACCTGGAGATGCCCAGGGGCATCCTGTTGTTCCTCGTATCCACGGTGGTCATGACCTCGGTGATACCCGGCTGCATGGAGATCATCACCGAAAAGGAAGCCGAGCTTCTTGAGACGGTCCTCCCCGAAAAGCGTCTGTTCGCCGGCAGCGGCGGTGAAGATCTTTTCATCGCCAACGCCCGGGGGCTCAGGGCCTTCAGGGAAGACGTCTGGCCTTCCCTTTCCGAAGTGGAAAAGCTCACCGCCCTTCAGCTGGCCGCGGACATCGAGGCCGAGAGGCTCATGGGAAGCGGCATCCGGGTAAGGGTCAGCGCCAGGCCCACCGAGGAGAGGCTCAACGCCTACTGCAGGGGCAGCGAGGTCACGGTCTCAAGGGGCGTGCTTTGCGACAGAGCAAAGGCCCTGGGAGCGGTCCTCCACGAGGTGAAGCACGTCCACCAGAAAAGGACCGTGGAGATACTCGAAAGCGCCGGGCTCATGGAAGAACCCGCTGTGGCCGCGTCCCCGGCGGGAAGATGGGCGGAGGAGTTCAGGGACTACGTCAGCGGTCAGCAGGATCCGCTCCTCTACATGCTCCAGGACGTGGAAGAGGACGCCAGGCAGTATCAGCAGATCCGCACCGAGGATTATCTGCTGTTCATAGACCAGCTGCCCGAAGAGGCGGGGATATAAAAGAAGGGAGGAAGGAAAGATGACGATAGACAGGCTCATCAGCAGCGAGGCCCTGATCAAAGCGGTGAACAGGGGCTTTGAGGACGGCGGCAGCGAAGAGAGGCGGACGGTCTCCGGAAGACTGGTAAAGACCGAGGCCCAGGCCCCGACCATATCCAAGATCACCCTCGAGGGCGAAGACGGAAGAAAGACCACCCTTCTCACCAACAAGAGCGCGGATTTCTGGAAGGACAGGCTCCTGTGCGCCGGAAGGATCGAGATAGTCTACGCTCCTCCCAGGTCAAGGGACGCTGCCGCTGCCATAGTATCCGCAAGGCTTGCCAGCATCGACGAGAAGATCCGCCGCTACAGCGGAGGGGACATGAAGATCTACAACAGCCTCCTCTCCACCGTTGAGAACATGCCCTCGGGAAAGCTCACCGGCCTGATCCGGCAGGAGGGCAGCATCGGCGACCACGCGGACACCCCCGAAGAGACCGCCGCGGCGGAGTTCAGCGTCTCGTCCCTGGAGGAGCTCAAGGCCAAGTACGCGGTGCTCCACAGCAAGTACACCGCCGCCCAGAGATGCCAGATCGACAGCCTGATCGCCAGGTTCGGCGACGGCGACATGGACGAGAAGCGCAGGATCCTCAAGCAGCTGGCCTTCTACGTGAACTTCATCAACGGGGCGGACAAAAAGGTCCTCGCGGCGGACCCGGCTCAGGTCAGAAAGGGTCTGGACGAGAGGTTCACCGGCCAGGACATGCTCAAGGACAGGCTCTGCCGCGCCCTTGCCGAATACCAGCAGGATCCCCTCCACAAGGCCCCCAGGATCGCGGTCACCGGCCGCAGGGGAAGGGACACCGAAAGGCTGATCAGGGAGTTCTGCGGCCTCTGCGGCATGAAGCACGCGTCCTTTTCCTGCGCCGGCCTTTACGACGTCTCCCCCATCGTGGGCAGCAGCACGGTCTACAGCAACGCCACCGTTGGCTCCTTCGCGGAGCTCCTCTCGTCGGTGGGTCAGGGGGCGATGATCGTAAGGGATCTGGACAAGGTCAGCGGCAGCGACATCATCCCGGCCTTCCAGCCTCTGGTCAGCGGCCACTACAAGAACGACATGCTCTCCTCCGACGTGGACACCTCGTCGGTCTGGCTCTTCTTCACCGCCGAGGGCCCGGACTGGCTCACCGGCCTGGACACCTCTGAACTGATCATGATCGAATCATCGGAATACAGCGACGAGGAGATGGTCCTTTGGGCGGACCGCTGGATCAGGGATTTTGAAAGGGACCACGGGGTCCCCGAAGGCAGCGTGATCCTCAGCGAGGAGGCGAAGAAGGATGTGGCCCTGAGATACGCGAGAAGGAGCAGCATCCTCAATCTCAAGGGCATCATCACCGAGATCATGACCTCCGCCCTTCCCCAGTCCCCGGTCAGGATCGAAAGAGAGGACCTTCCCCGATACTACGGGCTGCTGAGGCGGAAGGACGACATCAGGACCTGCCGCGCCCAGACCGTCATCGGGGCCAGGGACAGGTTCACCCTGCTCAGGGACGAGATGGACGAGGGCGTCGCCAAAAGGATCTCGGAGCTTCTGGACGACTACGAGACCGCGCCGGCCGATATCAGGCCCGTCATCGAAAAGCTCCTGCTGGATCTGGCCAACCTGGGCTGCGGAAGGGATGAGGCGGACCTTTCCCGCCTCTCTTCGGTCAGCAGGACGGTCTACGGCATGAAGAAGCCCCTGGAAGCCATCGCCGACCAGATCTTCGCTCACAGCAGGAATCCCCGCGTCAGGCTGGAGCCCCTGCTTTTATGCGGGCCCGCGGGCACGGGAAAGACTTTCCTGGCTGAGACCGCGGCGAAGATGCTGGGGCTTCCCGTGGTCCACATCCACTTCAACCAGATCTGCGGCCCTGAAGAGATCACCGGGATACCGGGCGTCAGGCCCGGCCTGCTGGGAAGGCTCTGCGAAAAGGACGTCAGTTCCCTCTCCGCGGTGGTGATCGTCGACGAGCTGGACAAGCCTGCGGATCCCGCCCTGTTCGGCGCCCTCTACAACCTCTTAGACAAGCAGACTGCTTATGACGCCTACTACTGCTGCTCATATTCCACCGACGAGCTGCTCTTCATCTGCACAGCCAACGACGCTTCAGCGATCCCCTTCCCCCTTCTCGACCGGTGCAGGGTGATGGACGTCAGGTCTTACAGCAGAAGGGAGTGCCTGACCATCGCGGACGAGTACATCTCCCCCAGGATCATGGGGGAGCTGGGCTGCGGGGCCAGAGTGCCCTACGGGATCCTGGAGCTTCTGGTGGACAGGTACGCGGTGGGCTGCGGGGTCAGGGACCTGGAGCGCAGCCTTGAGATCATCTACAAGAGGGCCCAGCGCCTCGAGGCGAGGAGCGGAAAGGCTCCTGTCATCGACGAGGCCTTCGTCAGGGATTGCCTGGGGGATCCCCGTCCCCTGCCGGAGCCCGCTGCAAGGAACTTGAGCGGGACTGCCACCGCCCTGGCGGTCATGGGAGGAGGAGGCATCCCCATCCAGATCGAGGTCTGCCCCGGCCAGAATAACAAGAAGTTGGTCACCGGCCTTGCCAGGGGCTCCTACCTTGAGTCGGTGGAGCTGGCCTGCAACGTGGCCTCCAGGCTCCTGGGAAGGGAGATCGACGGGATATTCGTCCATTCATCCCCCGCGGGGATCGAAAAGGAAGGCCCTTCCGCAGGGGCGGCCCTTCTCGCGGCGGTGGTCTCCTACTGCACCGGGATCCCACTGGGCGATGCGGCAGTGACCGGAGAGCTCAAGGCCTACGGAGAGATCGAGGCCGTCGGGGGGATCAACGAGAAGCTCAGGGCTGCGGCCTCCGCGGGCGTAAAGAAGGTCTATATCCCCCGTAAGAACTGGGAGAGGGCCAGAGCAGAGGGCCTGCTGGAGGGCTGCGGAGTCGAGGTGATCCCGGTGGGCAGAGCGGAGGAACTGATCGGCCTGCTCTTTCCCGGGATCCGGATCAACGACCTCAGAAACGAAAGGAGGACCCAGTGATGCTTTTCGGAAGTAGAATTGAAAGGGAGACCAGCCTTGCTGACGTGCTCACCGACTGGCTCGACTGCTTTTCTTCGGATACCATAAGCGCGGAGACCATGAGGCGGCCCCTGAGGCTGCTCAGGGCCTGCGGATGGCTCGAGGACGAGACCCTCAGGCTGTTGGAGCCCCTGGACCTGGCCTATGACGTCACGTCCTTCGAGTTCCTCAGGGACGGCACGGTCCGGTATACAGCGCCCTTGCTGGACCCCGGCAGGTTCCTTGGGAGCGAGCCCATGGAGGCTCTTCAGATGGATCCGGTAAAGACCGCGGCCTGGGCCTTCCGGCTCCTTCAGGAGGACAGAAAGCTTCAGGAGAAGCTGGGCTTCAGGCCTGGGGACCTGGCAGAGCTCATAAGCGCGGCCTCCCGGATCGATGTCAGCGAGTATATCAGGATCGAGGACTCCCTCTCCCCCGCCGGAGGGAATGTGTTTCTCAGCGGGAACGGGATCCTGCTGTGGACGACAAATAAGATGAGGAGCCGGGCGCTCGAGTTCGCCGAGGCGGACGCCATGCAGTACGCTTCCATCAGGAGCGCGGGGGAGGAGCTTGCCTGCGGCCTGGGTGACGAGGTCTTCAGGAACGGCAGCAGCTTCTATTTCAGGTACAACGGGGCCTGCGCCTATCTTCATCTGGATCTTGACACCGCGGAGAGCGAGATCCTCCAGAACGTCGAGGTCCTGGGCTTTGCGGGCGGCAGGCTGATCTACAGGGACGTGGAGACCGAGGAGATCTGCGCCGGCGTCGGCGAGGACAGGAAGGTGCTGTCGCCCGCGAAAAACGGCGAGACCGCAAAGCCCTGCGGGGAATACGTCCTCATATACAGAAAGGACTGCTCCATCAGGCCCTTCAGGGCGTATCCGGACGGAAAAAGAAAGGCCGCGTCCGGGGGGGAGCTCTCCATGCTCTTCTGGGAGACGGTCTTCAGCCGGGGCCTTGCCCCCGTCCCCCTCCTTGCGAGGAACATGGACGTCTGGGAGGTGCTGAAGGCCGCGGAAGAAACGGACCTCTCCCTTGAGGGCATGAGAAGGATCCACGGGATGATCTGCGAAAGAAAGCTCCTCAAGAAAAAGACCGTCTTCCCCATGAGGGACCTGCTGGATATCCTCGAGAGGGCCGGCGCGGGGGCTTCGGAAGATCTTTCATCCGAGATGTTCACCCTGCTCTATTACAACGAGCTCCATGCGGACCAGATGATGTTCTTCGATCCGGTCTTCCTGTTCACTCCGGCCTTCTGCGGCCTGCTCAAGAGGATTAGCAGAAGGAAGGGGTTCCTGGCCAGGCTCAAAAACGATCCCGATGGGCTGTTTGAGGGCCGCGTGACCAAGGCTGAGGAGCCGGTGACCCTGGACGATATCCTTCTCGCCGATCCCGGATACATCGGGACCTTCACGGTCCATGACGACGGGAGCATCACCGTGCGCAAGAAGAACAAGTCCATGGGGAAGGTGTCCGGGACGGAGATCGTCCATGATCCGGGCGCTGGTGATGAAGGCGGCAGGAGCGGCAGCCTCGCCTTCGATCTTGAGACCGGCCAGTACGTCCTGCACTGGGATGAGGACGATCCGGAGCTCACTTATAAGATCGCGACCCTCTTCTGCCACAGCGCCGCGGACGTAAGGATGGCGGAGCCCCCCAGCGAAGGCTTTGGGATGGACGATCTCAATTTAGACGACGACTTCATCCGCATGCTCATGACCCGGCCCGAACTGCCGTTCTGACGGGACAGGCCCCGGGCCATCCGCCGCATAGAAAAACCCGGAGCCTTTCGGCTCCGGGCATTTTTGCGTTTTCTCCGATCAGATCAGAGAGCCTGAGGGATTACTCCCAGCTCCACTCCTCGACCCAGAATCTGCCGCCTGCAGTGATGAAAGTGTTGGCAAGATACTTGTTGTGAGCGGACAGAGTGTAGTCCTGATAGAGGGGGATCTGGCAGCAGAGGCTGTTGAGGTATCTGCTGGTCTCCTTGAGGACTTCCTCACGAGCGCTGTTGTCAACGGTAGCGCAGGCCTTTTCGATGAGCTCGTCAAGGTGCGGATCGTTGGTCCTGGTCTTGTTGGAAGCGCCGATGTTGGAGGAGTGATATACGCCCTTCAGGAAGGACATCATATCGTTGGAGGTGTAGCCGCCGATGAAGCCCTGGAAGTGGCCTGCTGCGGTCTCAGACAGGTAGGTAGCGAGGTCCATGGAGACCAGCTCTACGGTCATGCCGAATGCCTGGTTCAGGTTGTCCTGAACGACCTGGCCAGCACGACGCTTGGTGTCGTTGGAGCAGATAACTTCGAAGCTTACCTTGGAGAGATCCTCACCGGACTCTTCGGCGTACTTCTTAGCCAGCTCGAGATCGTAGCCGTCATAACCGGTGCCGTCGAAGCCCAGCTGTCCGTAAGGAGTCTGGCCGGGAGCGACGATGCCAGCGCCGTTGAGAGCGACGGTGACGACGTCTTCCTTGTTGATAGCGGCGTTCATAGCCTTTCTGACGTTAATGTTGTCGAAGGGCTTGACTTCGTTGTTGATGGTCAGCCAGTTATGGGAGACGGACTCGACCTTCATGAGGGTCAGGTTGTCATCGGACTCTACCAGGGACATATCGTTGGAGTCGAACTCGATGATGTAGTCAACTTCGTGTGCCTGCAGAGCGATGGTCCTTGCGGAACCTTCGGGGATGATCTTCCAGAGGATGTGCTTGATAGTGGGAGCTCCACCGAAGTAATCCTCGAAAGCGTCGAAGCTCAGGGACTCGGAGATCTTCCAGTCGACGAACTTATACGGGCCGGTGCCGATGGGGTTGGCGTTGAAATCGTTGCCGCTGTCCAGCAGAGCCTTGGGAACTACGAAGTTGCCGTGGTGGCACATATCGTAGAGCAGGGAGGCGCTGGGGCCTTCGGTGGTCATGGTGACGGTGTACTCGTCGACCTCGGAGACGTTGTCATAGCCTCTTGCGTAGGTGGCTACGTCGGGGCTGTTCTTAGCTTCTTCAAGGGAAGCTACGACGTCTTCAGCGTGCATCTCAGTTCCGTCGTGGAACTTGACGCCCTTTCTGAGGTGGAAGGTCCACAGGTAGGTGCCGTCAGCCTGCTCAGCGTAGTCATAGGACTCGGCGAGGCAGGGCTGGGGGACCAGGTTCCTGTCCAGAGCCAGCAGGCCGTTGTAGGTCAGGTTGTTGATGTAGGAACCTGCAACTGCGTTGTGGCCGCGGGCGGTGACGGAAGGAGTCTCATCAGCGGTGCAGATGACGACGGTCTCGTTGTCGACTGCATAGAAATGATTCTCGGTCTTCTTGGGTTCTTCCTTCTTGGGCTCTTCCTGCTTAGCGGGTTCGCTGGTGCTGGGAGTCGTGGAAGGAGTTGTGTTGCTGCTGGCGGGTTCTTCGGTCTTGGAACCGCAGGCTGCCATGGAGGCGAGCATTGCGAGGACCAGGAGCAGAGCCAGAAGCTTTACGCTCTTTTTCATCTGTTTTCTCCTTTGTCAGAAATAGGATGGCCTAAGCCTCCTGTCAGGCTCAGGCAAAATGCTTTAACATTATATTTTCAAATCCATGTTCTGTCAACAAACAAGCACTCATACGAAATAATCGACTAAAATATCGCAGAAAACGAATATATTTACGGAACAATAACAGTTGTTCGCAAATAAATAAGCTCCCCGCCCTGTTCGGGCGGAGAGCATTTTTCTCGTTTCGCTCAGTTGAGCTGGTCTGGGACCGGCTTTCAGCCTATTCCCAATACCAATCCTCGACCCAGAATCTGCCGGCAGCAGTGGTGAAGCAGCCCTGCAGATGTGCGTTGTGGGCGGACAGAGTAGCCTTCTGATAGAGGGGGATCTGGCAGCAGAGGCTGTTGAGGTATCTGCTGGTCTCCTTCAGGACCTCTTCACGGGCTGCGTTGTCAACGGTAGCCATGGACTTCTCGATGAGTTCATCAAGGTGAGCATCGTTGGTCCTGGTCTTGTTGGAAGCGCCGATGTTGGAGGAGTGATATACGCCCTTCAGGAAGGACATCATATCAGAGGAGGTGTATCCGCCAAGGAAGCCCTGGAAGTGACCTGCAGCAGTCTCAGACAGGTAGGTTGCGAGGTCCATGGATACGAGTTCAAGGGTCATGCCGAATACGCTGTTCAGGTTGTCCTGGACGACCTGTGCTGCGCGGCGCTTGGTGTCGTCGGAGCAGATGACTTCGAAGTTGACCTTGGAGAGGTCTTCGCCGGATTCTGCTGCGTACTTCTTAGCGAGCTCGACATCGTAACCGTCATAACCGGTCCCGTCGAAGCCCAGCTGTCCGTAAGGAGTCTGGCCGGGGGCAACGAAGCCTGCACCGTTCAGAGCTACGGTAACGACGTCTTCCTTATTGATGGCGGCGTTCATAGCCTTTCTTACGTTAATGTTGTCGAAGGGCTTGACTTCGTTGTTGATGCAGAGCCAGTTGTGGGACAGACCGTCGATGTTCATAAGGGTCAGGTTCTTGTCCTCTTCAACGAGGTTCATATCGTTGGAGTCGAGCTCGATGACGTAGTCAACTTCGTGAGCCTGGAGTGCGATGGTCCTTGCAGAACCTTCGGGGATGATCTTCCAGATGACGGTCTTGATGGTGGGAGCTCCGCCCCAGTAATCTTCGTGTGCTGCGAAGGTGAGGGACTCGGAGATCTTCCATTCGGTCATCTTGTACGGGCCGGTTCCAACAGGATTGCTGTTGAAGTCGTTTCCGCTTTCGATCAGGGCCTTGGGTACGATGAAGTTGCCGTGGTGGCAGAGATCATACAGCAGAGCTGCGCTGGGGCCGTCGGTGGTCATGGTGACGGTGTACTCATCCTTAGCGGTCACGTTGTTGTAGGTGTTTGCATAGGATGCTACGTCCGGGGAGACCTTAGCTTCGTCGAGGGAAGCTACGACGTCTTCTGCGTGCATTTCGGTGCCGTCGTGGAACTTGACTCCCTTGCGGAGATTGAAGGTCCAGAGAACGGAACCGTCAGCCTGATCCTCATAAGTGAAGCTCTCTGCGAGGCAGGGCTGGGGAGCCAGATCGGCATCCAGTGCGAGCAGGCCTTCATAGGTCAGGTTGTTGCAGTAGGAACCTGCAACGGCGTTGTGGCCGCGAGCGGTCACGGAGGGGGTCTCGTCTGCGGTGCAGACTACGACGGTCTGATTATCGACTGCGCAGTGCAGATCAGCAGCGGTAGCTGCAGGAGCAGTGTCCTTCTTGTCGTCGGTCTTGGCCGGGGTGGAAGGAGCAGCAGGCTGCGAAGATCCGTTGTTGGATTCAACGGGGGTCTCGGTCTTGCTTCCGCATGCAGCCATGGAGGCCAGCATAGCAAGGACGAGGAGCAGTGCGATAAGCTTTACGCTTTTCTTCATACTTTTCACCTCAAAATACTAGAACTAAACGTACAGGGAGCTTTACCTGTCATCGCTCCCCAAAAACATCCTTGATTTTAATCTAGAATTCCATGGTTGTCAATAAATAAACAGACGCTTGCTAGCATATGTCCATTCCTATTTGGAATATATAATCGTAATCAAATGAATACAGTCTCTTCAATTCCAGTAAAAAAGAGCAAGGGCCGAAGCTCTTGCTCTTTAAGACTTGTCTTTTTCCGGTCTGCCCGGTCACGCGGCTACATATCGTCGGTGAGGAAGCAGGACACGAAGTGGTTGGGAGAGATCTCCTTGAGGCAGGGCTCGCCTTCTCTGCAGCGGTCGGTAGCGTAGTTGCAGCGCTGTGCGAAACGGCAGATGGGCTTGGGCTCGATGGGCGAAGTGATCTCGCCCTTGAGGAGGATCCTCTGTGTCTTCTTGTGGATATTGGGTTCAGGAATTGCGGAGAGCAGTGCCTGAGTGTACGGATGGGTCGGGTGAGCGAAGAGTTCCTCAGAGGGAGCCTTCTCGATCAGCTTGCCAAGGTACATGACCGCGATATCGTCGGAGAAGTGGTTGACTACGGAGAGGTCGTGGGTGATGAACATGTAGGTCAGTCCCATATCCTCCTGGAGGTCCTCAAGCAGGTTCAGGATCTGAGCCTGAATGGATACGTCCAGTGCGGATACCGGCTCGTCGCAGACGATGAACTTGGGGTTCACGGACAGTGCGCGGGCGATACCGATACGCTGACGGCGTCCGCCGTCCAGCTCGTGGGGATATACGTTCATCAGACGTCTTGCAAGACCTACGGTGTCCATGAGCTCGAGAACTCTGTTCTCTCTGGCAGCCTTGTCAGAAAGGATGTTGTGGATCTCCATAGGCTCTGCGATGGTCTCTGCCAGAGTCTTTCTGGGGTTCAGAGAGGAGAACGGATCCTGGAATATGATCTGCATCTCCTGTCTCTTGTGGCGCATCTGCTCCTGGGTCAGGGCGAGGACGTCCTGTCCGTCGAAGTGGACTTTGCCGGCGGTGGGTTCAAGCAGACGAAGGATGGCACGGCCGGTGGTGGATTTACCGCAGCCGGACTCTCCTACGACGCCCAGGGTCATTCCCTGATTGATGGTGAAGGTAACGTCGTCTACAGCATGGAGCATGCCGCGCTTGGTGGCGAAGTACTTCTTCAGGCCTTCGACCTCAAGCAATGGTTTGGTCCTATCTACGTTGCTCATCTTCCGAGAAGCCCTCCTTCTTTGATATTCTGCTCGTTATAGAGGAAGCACTCTACATAGTGCTCATCGTTCCTGTAGGTACGGTGAGGCTTTTCGGTCTTGCAGATCTCCATGCAGTAATCGCAGCGGGGCGCGAATGCGCAGCCCTTGGGCAGATTGGTGGGATCCGGCATAAGGCCCTTGATCGGCTTGAGCCTGTTCTCTCTGTGATCCAGGTCGGGCAGAGAGTTGAACAGACCTTCGGTGTAGGGATGACGTGTGTAGTCGAATACGTCTTCCAGGGTTCCGTGCTCGATGACCCTGCCTGCGTAGATGACGGATACGGTGTCGCAGATCTCAGCGACGATGCCCAGGTCGTGGGTGATCATCAGCATGGAGGTGCCGTACTTGTCGCGCAGACCCTTCATCATCTCGAGGACCTGTGCCTGAATGGTAACATCCAGAGCGGTGGTGGGCTCGTCAGCGATGAGGAGCTTGGGGTTGCATGCCAGAGCGATAGCGATGACTACACGCTGCTTCATGCCGCCGGAGAACTGGTGGGGATATTCGGTGCCGCGCTCGCCGGGGATACCTACGAGCTCGAGCATTTCCTTGGCCTTTACGATAGCCGCGGAGTGGGAGATCTGCTTTCCGTCCTCACCGAGCTCGTGCATCTCGATGACTTCCGCGATCTGATCTTCTACGGTCATGACCGGGTTGAGGGAGGTCATAGGATCCTGGAATATCATGGAGACCTGCTGGCCTCTGATCTTTTCCATTTCCTTCTCGGACTTGAGCATTACGTCCTCGCCGGCAAGCTTGATGCTTCCGTCGACGATGACCCCTGGGGGATCGGGGATCAGCTGCAGGATGGACAGACCGGTGGTGGTCTTTCCTGCGCCGGTCTCGCCTACCAGGCCGAGGGTCTTTCCTTTTTCGATCTCAAGGTCCAGACCGTTGAGAGCCTGGGTGACGCCGCCCTGAGTGCGGTACTCGACAACAAGATTTTTGATGTCGAGCTCTAATTCTCTTTTGTTCATTTCTTCGTTCATATCCATACTCCCTTCAGCTTTAACGGAGTCTCGGGTCGAGTGCATCTCTGAGACCATCGCCCAGCAGGTTGAATGCGAGGATGGTGATCATGATGGTCAGACCGGGGAAGGTGGTCAGGTACGCATATCCGCGGATATACGCACGGCCTGCGGAAAGCATGGAGCCCCATTCCGGAGTCGGGGGCGAAATGCCCAGTCCCAGGAAGCTCAGACCTGCGATGGTGAGGATGGTGGTCGCTACATGCATGGTCGTCTGAACGATGACAGGTGCAAGGGAGTTGGGGAGCACGTGACCGAAGATGATCCTCTTGTTGGTGCATCCGATAGCTCTTGCTGCTTCGACGAATTCCATGTCACGGACGGGCAGAACGGCGCCGCGGACTATACGTGCGTAGCCCGGAGTACCGGAGACGGCCAGTGCGATGATCAGGTTGAAGATGCTGGAGCCCAGAGCTGCCATGATGCATATTGCAAGCAGGGTGCCCGGGATAGCCAGGAAGACGTCCATTATACGCATGATGATGTTGTCCACCTTGCCGCCGTAGAATCCTGCCAGAGCGCCGAGGACTCCGCCGACGATGAGAGAGAAGGTATTGGCCACAAGACCGATCTCAAGGGAGATACGGGATCCGTGGACGATACGGGCCAGAACGTCGCGGCCTACTTCGTCGGTGCCCATCGGGTGCTCGGAGCTGGGAGCCTGCAGACGGTTGCTGATGTTCTGCTTGATGACTACGTCGTTGTAATTATAAAGAGCGTCAGCGAAGATCGCGCAGAAGACCAGTACGATGACGATCGCGAGACCGACCATGGCGGACCAGTTCTTGGCAAGGCGTCTCCAGGTCTCGAGAGCAAGATTCTGCTTCTTTACGACCTGTTCGCCGTTGGCTGTCATGACGACAGTTTCAGTTGCTTTCTTTTTTGCCATTGATCACGACCCCCTTTACTTGTACTGTCCCTTGATACGGGGATCGATGAAACCGTAAGCAAGGTCGACGATAAGGTTAACAACTGAGAAGCACAGGGTGAAGATGATGATGCATCCAAGTACGGAGGGGATGTCTCTTCCGGAGATGGAGGTGATCATGAAACGTCCCATGCCGGGCCATGCGAATACGGTCTCGGTAAGGGTGGAACCTGCGAGCAGAGCTCCGATCTGGATACCCAGAACGGTGACGGTGGGGATCAGAGCGTTGCGCAGTGCGTGCCTCTTGATAACGGTGCCGTAGGGCACGCCCTTGGAACGGGCGGTACGGATGTAATCCTGACGGATGACCTCCAGCATGGAGGAACGGGTGATACGGGCGACAGATGCCACGTTGTGGAATCCCAGTGCAACTGCGGGAAGGATGATGCTGTACCAGTAATCGTTGCCCGAAGAAGGCAGCCAGCCGAGCTTCAGGGAGAAGAGCAGCTGCTCAAGGACGCCGAACCAGAATATAGGCATCGAGATACCGAGAAGTGCGATGATCATGCTGAATCCGTCGAAGAAGCTGTTCTGCTTGACTGCAGCCAGCATTCCGAGGGGGATAGCAAGAAGAGTACTGAAGGTAACAGCCACCAGGGACAGCTTTGCGGTCGCCGGGAAACGGCTGAAGACCTCAATGCTTACAGGCTTCTTGGTCTTGTAGGAAGTTCCCATGTCGCCTCTCGCCAGTTTGAACATGTAGCGGGCATACTGGACGATGATGGGATCGTTGAGGCCCATCTCCTCACGGAGCTGAGCGATGGCTTCAGGCGTTGCCTGGTCGCCGAGAATCGTAGTTGCAGGATCTCCGGGGGCGAGGCTCATGATGAAGTAAACGATCAGAGTGACGCCGATGATTACGGGGATCAGTGCAATAATTCTCTTAAGAATATATTTCCACATAATACCTCCTGAATGGAACCGGATGGGGGCCGGCGTAAAATGCTTCCAGGAAAAAGCTCTTTGCGAAGACCTGCGGACAGATGCTCCCTTCATAACCGTCACCGCAGTGAAGGCAGCGTCTTTGCGAAGGGCTTCTTTCACCTCAACTTCTTCCTAAAAGAAAAAACCAAAATCTATGTACGGTCTCCTGTCATACCCTACATAAATCTTTAGCTATTTTAACGTAGACCTATATTCTTGTCAAGAACACATGGGGTCCAACTTTAGTGCAGAAATGCGGAAGTGAATGAATATCCACCGGCAGTAAAAGCATATTTTTCAGACTATGCGGGATAAGATCCGTCCTGTGGCGGATTTACATGTTTTATATACAATTGAAAAATCTTTTATTCCGTGCGGCGCAGCGTCTCCAGCACCGACCATATCACGGAAGACTCATACCCGAGAGAAGAAAGACGCCTCGCGGCCTTTGCCGCCGTCTTTTCGTCTACGGGAGCTCCGAGCTCCCTGATCCCGCAGGCCTTGAGAGCTGCGGCCAATGCCCTCTCCCCTTCGGAAGGAAAGCTCTCCGAGACCCGCTCCGCCAGCTCCATGGCAAGCTCCGCGGAAACGCCCTTCTCCTTCAGGGTCCTGACCACCAGGAGCCTGCCCTTCCCTTCGGAATAGAGCTTCTCCGCCAGCCTTTCCCCGAAGGCCTCGTCGTCCAGATAACCCATGGCGGCAAGCCTCGCTCCCGCCGCGCCGGCCTCTTTCTCGCTGTAGCCCTGCTCCCTGAGCTTCCTGGTCAGCCCCTTCTCGCTGTAGGCCCTGCCGTCGAGAAGGGTCGCGGCCTTCTCCACCGCGCTGACCAGAGGAGGGAACTCGACCGAGGCCTTTTTGAGCCTTATGACGCACCCCTCGGAAGAACTCTCCGGATCGACGCAGGCGGAAACCACAAGGCCCAATGCCTCATCGCACCGTATCACCCTTGCCTTGGGATGACCCTTCTTTTCCACGAATGAAGCCGGCTCCAGGTCCCCGTCCACGGCGGAAAAGCCCGAGAGACCCATGGAGAGTCCCCTTCCGCAGAACTTCATGTAGCTCTCCTTGACCGTCCAGATCGATAGGAACTCTCTCTTCCATTCGGAAGAGCCCTGTTCAAGGGGGGAAAGATACCTCTGCTCCAGCGGATGGAGGGCCTTGACCACCGAAGCCTTGATGGTCCTGCCCTTTTCCTCGGCGTCGATGCCCACCGGGCAGCCCGCGACGCAGACCAGTATCCACCTTCTGGTGTCGCTGACCGAAACGAATAGTCCGCTGGCGGAGCCGTCTTCTCTGGTCAGCACCGGGGCTCCGCTGTCCAGATGGCCGCAGGACAGGCCTTCGATGCCCATATCAGACAGCGCTGCCATTACCACCGGCACAGAGGAGCACATCCTGCCCTTCGGCTTTTCCGCGTAATATATACTTATCTCTTCATAAGGACACATTTGCAAAATCTCTTGAAAACTAAGCTTTTCGTTAATATAATTAACTTGATGAGATCTTCACGGGAACATATACGGAGGTCGATCATGGAATACCGTTCAAAATTCGATTCACCAGCCAACGACAGCCTGTTCAGGGCCATTCTGAGCCTTGAGACCACCGAGGAATGCTACCGCTTTTTCGAGGACCTGATGACCATCAAGGAGCTTCAGGACATCTCCCAGCGCTGGCAGGTCGCCCGGATGCTGGACAGCGGCAAGACCTACAACGAGATCGCCGCCCTGACCAAGGCCAGCGCCGCGACCATCAGCAGGGTGAGCAAGTGCCTCACCTACGGAGCCGAGGGCTACACATCCATGCTCAAAAAACTCAAGGCGGAAGACGAAAAGGAAGATGCTTCCGAGGAAAAAGGCGAAGCCTGACAGCCAGCCGCTCTCCCCAAATGACGATCATGCCCGGCCCATAGGGGCCGGGCTTTTGTTTTCTATTTCATCTTCTTGAGCAGATCGACGGCCTTGTCCAGCTGCCTGTCGTCCACCAGCCAGCCCTGCTCGTCGTAGCAGTCCTCGGTGAGATCGACCACGTAGTCCGGAGTGATGCCCACCTTGTGGATCACGCTGCCGTTGGGGGAGAAATACTGCATGATGGTCAGCTTCACCGCGCTGCCGTCTGCCAGGGCCTTGACCTCCTGGATTATGCCCTTGCCGTAGCTCTTGGAGCCCACGATGATGCCCTCGCCGTTGTCCTGGATGCCCGCAGCCATGATCTCGGAAGCCGAAGCGGTGTAACCATTGATCAGTATGACGTAGGGGAGCTTGGTCCTTCCGTCCTCGGTGGTATAGTAATCCCTGTTGCCGTTCCTGTCCTCGGTGTAGACCACGGTACCCTTGTCCATGAGCTCGTCGGCCACCTTGATGCAGCTGGTGACCAGACCGCCTCCGTTGTCCCGAAGATCGATGACCAGGCCTCTGGCGCCCTGACCCTCTATCTCCTTCAGTGCCTTCATGAAGTCGTCGTAGGTGGGATTTTCGAAGTTGCTGATGGAAATGTAGCCTATGCCGCCGTCCAGCATGCGGCTGGAGACGGTCTTGGAGAGGATCCTTGCCCTGGTCAGGGTGAAATCCAGGATCTGGTCGCCCCTTACTATGGTAAGGACCACCTGGGTCCCCGCCTCGCCTCTCACGTTGGCCGCGCAGATATCCAGCTGGGAGCCGGAATACTCAACCCCGTCCACCTTCCAGATGATGTCTCCGACCATTATGCCCGAATCCCAGGCGGGAGCGTCCTCGGTGAGGGCGGCCGCGTAGACGAACCTGCCGTCCTCGGTGACGGACATGGTGATCCCGACCCCGGAATAGTCTCCGGTGGTGGAGATGGTCAGCTGCTCGTACTCGCTGCTGTTCATGTAGGCGCTGTACCTGTCGTCCAGAGCCTCGAACATGCCGTAGTACATGCCCTCGGTCAGATCCTCTTCGGAGACCGGCTGATAGAACCTTTCGTCGATATAATCCTTCAGGCTCTCCGCTTTGGCGTATTTGCGGGCGATGTTGACGAGACCGTCGTAGTCGCTCCTCGAGATCCTGACCATGCCCCCGCTGTCCTCCATGTACATGCAGGCGAAGAAGCCTCCGATGCAGCCAAGAAGGATCAGGGCGGCTATAAGTATTACTAGAACGAACTTTCTGATCTGGATCATGATCAGGCTCCTTTTATATCCCTCACTATCAGCTGGAGCTTTTCGCTCCCGCCGAACTCGTTGATGCTCAGCTCGCCGCAGACGTCAGCCCTGCCCTCCGAGAGCAGTCCGAAGAATTCGTCGGCCCTTCTGAAGAGGACGCAGTCCACCGGCACGCCGTCGGCCCCGGTAAGGGTGAACCTCAGGTGCTGGCCCTCCTGACCCATGCGCCTGAGACCGCTGACTGAGCCGCCGCTTATGCTGAACAGCGGCCTCATGTTGGCCTCGCCGTAGGGTTCAAGGAGCTGGAGGGTGCGGACGAAGCCGAGGGATTTCTCATCCGGGCTCAGTTCCTTTTCGATGAGCAGCTTCTCGGTGAGGAGGCCCGGGTCCCTTTCGACCAGTTTGCGCATCTCCTCCTGAAGGCCGTTTCTCAAGCTCTGCAGTCCTTCCGGGGGCATGGTGAGGCCGCAGGCCCCGGCGTGTCCTCCATATCTTGAGAAAAGGCTGCTCTGGGTGCTCAGGAGCTCATATATGTTCACTCCGGGAATGGATCTTCCGGTCCCCTTGAGGAGCCCGCCTTCGCAGGGAGTCACGATGCATACGGGCCTGTAGAGGCTTTCCTTTATGTTGCCCGCCACGATGCCGGCAACGCCCTCGTGGGCTCCTTCGGCCAGTATCACCGGGAAGAGCTCGCCGCAGTCCTCCTCCTGAAGGGCCCTGCTGCAGATGGTCCAGGTCTTCTCCTGCTCGGCCTTCCGCTCCAGGTTCATCTCCTTCATGGCGGTGGCGGCGGCCTCCAGGTCTTCGCACCTTCCGCCGTCCTGCTTTATACCGCTGAAGAGCTCGACCCCCATGGAGGCCGATCCCATCCTGCCTAAAGCGTTGATGTTCGGGGCGATCAGATAGGCGATCCTGTCCGAATCTATGGGCTTGTCCCCGTAGTCCAGCACCCTGAGAAGGGTGGCAAGGCCCGGCCTGCACCTTCTGTTGATGAAGTCCAGACCGTATTTGACCAAGGTCCTGTTCTCATCCAGAAGGGGCACCACGTCGGCCACCGTGGAGATGGCGACCAGGTCCAGCTGGGCGTTGAGCAGGCTCTTGGGGAACCTTTCGTCCCCCCTCGCCGCCAGGGTCCTCTGAAGGGCCTGGGCCAGCTTGAAGGCGACGCCGCATCCGGACAGCTGGCTGAAGGGGTACCTGCTGCATGCCCGCTTGGGGTTGATGAAGAGGCAGCCCAGGTCCACGGTCTCATCCGGGGTATGGTGGTCCGTCACTATGACGTCCATCCCCAGCTGCCTGGCGTAGGCCAGCTCCTCGGGCGAGGTGCTCCCGCAGTCCACGGTGATCAGCAGCTTCGCTCCGGTCTTTGCGACCTTGTCCACCGCGGCCATGTTAAGGCCGTAGCCGTCCACGAACCGGGAGGGCACGTAGTAGGTCAGATCGGTGAAGATCCTTCCCAGGACGCCCACAAGAAGAGACGTCGACGTGACACCGTCGGCGTCGTAATCTCCGTATATGCAGACCTTGCAGCCGCTCTCCGCAGCCTTCAGTATCTTATCGACGGCTTCGCCCATATCGGGAAGAAGAAAGGGATCGTAGGTGGTCCTTGGCCTGGGGGAAAGGAAGTCCTCCATGGCGTCGTCGGCCACTCCCCGCCTTCTCATGATCCCGGCCACCGCAGGATCTATCCCCTGCGGGGCGGGAGCGGAGCCGCTGTCTTTATCTAATATTATCCATTCAGCCATTACTTGGAAACGTATTCGAGAGGATTCTTGTACTCGCCGTTGACGCGGACCTCGAAGTGCAGATGGGGCCCGGTGGACATGCCTGTGGAGCCGACCAGGGCGATGACCTGTCCTCTCTTTACCTTGGCGCCCTTGCTGACCAGAAGCTTGCTGGCGTGGGCATACAGGGTGACGATGCCGCCGCCGTGGTCGATCATGACCATGTAGCCGTAGCCGCTGTTATAGCAGGCGCTGATGACGGTGCCGCCGTTGGCTGCCAGGATGTTGGTCCCGGAGGCCGCGGCGATATCGATGCCGGTGTGGAACTTGATGACCTTGAGTATGGGGTGGAGCCTGTTCCCGAAGGGGGACGATACGTACTTGCTCGCCTGGGAAGGCCAGAGCAGGACGCCGCCCACGTAGGATTCGGCGGTCTGGAGCTTGATGATCTCCGCGGTGAGGGCCTTAGCCTCGTCGTTGAGCTTGTCGATCTGCCTCTCCAGCTCCTTGTTGTCGGCGTCGACCTCCCTCTTCTTGGCGGCGAGATCCGCCTTGTCGCTGTCCAGGGAGTCCTTCTGCCCCTGAAGAGCCTCCTCTTCGGAGATCAGGACGTCTCTGAGATCCTGGAGCTCCTCCTTCTTTTCGACGATGACCCCGTAGGCGTCCTCCATCTCGACGAGAAGGTCTGCGTCGCTCTCGTAGATGCGCTGGACCATGTCGATGTTGGTCATGAACTCGGTCATGGAGGACGAACCGAAGAGGACGGCCAGCATGCCGGTCTCTCCGTTCTTGTACATGGCCCTCAGCCTGCGGTTGAGATCCTCGTTCTGCCCGTCGATCTCCTGCTGCTTGGCGTTGAGCTCCTCGATCTTCTCGGAGATCAGGGCCTTGGTGTCGTTGATCTCGATCTGCTTGTCGTTGATCTCGACTTCCTTTTGATATATCTTGTTCTCCAGCTCCCTGATCTGGACGGAGAGCTCCTTGGACTCGGCCTTGCCCTCGGAAAGGGCGTCCTTGGCGTCGTCGATCTTGTCGTTCACCCCCGCCAGCTCGTTCTTTTTCCCCTTGACGGCCGCGGAATCGCCTCCGGCGTATACCGGAGGAAGGGCGAAGCTTATGAAGAGCATGGCGCTGAGCGCCAGCGCTGCCGCGGCCCTGAGCCGCAGCCCCTTGTGATCTCTTTTCATTTCCCTGTTTCCCTGCGGCGGATGACCGCCTTCCCCTGACTATACCTTAAGGAACCTTCTCATGGAGATGATGCTGCCCACGGCGCCGATGCTGACGCCCAGGGCCATGAAGATCCACGCGAGGTTCTCGATCATGAACGCCTGATCTACCAGATTGCTGGAGAAGAGCTTGAGAGCCTCGTCTCCGAAGAACTCGCAGACCTTCATATAAGCGTAGGTGGTGACGCCCAGGGCGATGCCCGCCGAGATCGCTCCCATCAGCATGCCCTCGACGAACATGGGGCCTCTGACGAACCAGTTGGTGGCGCCCACGTACTTCATTATATTTATCTCTTCCTCCCTCGACATGACCGCCAGCTTGATGGTGCTGGAGACCACGACGATGGATACCACTATCAGGAAGATGATCATGACCATGGTCACCTTCTGGATGGCCTCCGAGATGTTGAGCACCTTGTTGACCTCGTTCTGATAGTATCTGACGTCCTCGACGCCGATGGTGGTCTTGGCGACCTCGGCGACCAGACTCCCGCCTTCAAGGCCGGAGAGCTTGACCCTCAGGGAGTTGGGCAGCGGGTTGGTGGAAAGAGTGTCGAGAAGATAAGCCTTGTCGCCCCAGCGCTCCTTGAACTCCTCCATGGCCTGATCCCGGTCCACGTACTCTATGCTCTCGACCTCTCCAAGGCTGGAAAGGGTCCTGGCGATCTCCTGGGCGTCGGCCTTGGTGGTGTAATCCTCCAAAAAGACCTCGATGGTGTCGAACTCTCCCTTGATGTTCTCCGTCATGCTGTTGACGTTGACCGTCAGTATGAAAAAGACGCCCAGGATCATGAGCATCGCGGAGATGGACAGGATGGACACGAAACTCATGACCTTGTTCCTGAACATCTGCGAGAAAGCTTCTTTTATGGAGTGGAACAGCCCTCTAAACATCGTAGCCGTATTCTCCTTCCTGGGAATCCCTTACTATATGCCCTCCGTCGATGGCGATGACCCTGCGGCCCATGCGGTCGACGATGTCCTTGGCGTGGGTCACCATGACCACCGTGGTCCCCCTCCTGTTGATCTGGGAGAGCAGCTTCATGATCTCCCAGGCGGTGTCGGGATCCAGGTTTCCCGTAGGCTCGTCGGCGATGAGGAGCTTGGGGTTGTTGATGACCGCCCTGGCGATGGCGACCCTCTGCTGCTCGCCCTGGGAAAGGGCCTGGGGCAGCTGGTCCGCTTTGTCGGCGATGCCCATGATGGAGAGCACCTGGGGCACCGTCCTCTTGATGGTCCTGCGGGTGCTGTGGACCACCTCCATGGCAAAGGCCACGTTCTCATAGACCGTCTTGCCGGGCAGGAGCCTGAAATCCTGGAATACCATGCCCATCTGCCTTCTGAGCTCGGGGATCCTGCGGCGGGACAGTCTGGTTATGTCCTTGCCGTCGACGAAGATCTTCCCCTCGTCGGGAGAAAGCTCCTTTGAGATGAGCTTGATGAAGGTGGATTTGCCCGCCCCGGAAGGGCCGACGAGAAAGACGAAATCGCCGTCGGCGATGTCTACGCTGACGTCGTCGATGGCTGTTATGTCATCGTATCTCTTTGTCACATTCTCGAATCTGATCATTTTTCTCCCCTGAACAAATGATTACCCCTGAAGTGATGTCTAATCCAACTACAAATTATATCATTATTCCCTTGTATTTGGTACTGTTTTAATTCCGGCGGCCGAAGATTCCGCAGGCCGCCCGGCCTTTGACCGCGGGCCGCCCGCTCCTCCTGATCTTCTATTCCTTGAAGCAGTCGGCGCCGAAGATCCTCCTTGCCTGATCGAAGAACTCCCTGCAGGGATCCACCCACAGATCGTAGCCCAGACGGTACTTGTGCCCGGTGGACATGAGCATGATGGCGATAGGCATGTCGCCCCTGAAGTTCCTGGCGATGCCCTTGAAGGCCCTTATGCCCTCTTCTTCGGAATAGACCTGAGGGATGACCAGCTTGAGCATCTGGCCCTTGGGTCTGGGAGCCGCGGGGACCTCGTTCTTTCTCGGTCCGCTCTTGAGAGGCCCGCTGTAGTCCTCCAGCAGGATGATCTTCTCGGCCAGCAGCTTCGGGGTGTCGTCCTTCATGTCCAGCTTTCCCCTGACCACGATCACGTTGTCGTTCTCGATGAACTGGCGGTCCAGCTCGAAGGTCCTGGGGAAGACCACCACCTCGATGGTGCCGTAAAGGTCCTCCAGGGTCATGAAGGCCATCATGGTGCCCTTCTTGGTCACCATGGTCTTCTTGCCGCTGATCAGGCCGGCCATGGTATAGGCCGCCCCGTCTTTGACGCCGAAGTCCTCCGTGACGGACTCGTCCTCCCCCGCCTCGGACTCCATATCCGCGTTCTCCTCGATGCTCGCGGCGTAGGACGCCAGCCTTTCGGTGTCCATGTCGGTGATCTCTTTGATCTTCTCCGCCACGTCGTCCAGGGGATGGCCGGTGATGTATACGCCCAGCATCTCCTTTTCCATGGCAAGAAGGTCCTGCTTGGGGAAGTCCTCCGCCGGCGGCAGCCTCCTGTCCAGATGAAGGGTCTCGGAGACCCCGGCCATCGAGAACAGGGAGATCTGCCCGGTCAGGCTGTTCTTCGCTTCGCTCTGGGCGCCGGCGATCAGGTCTCCGATGACGGCCAGCTTCTGGGCCCTGTTGCCAGGGAAGCAGTCCAAAGCGCCGGCCCGGATCAGGGCTTCCATAGCGCCTCTGTTGATCACGTGGACGTCCAGCCCGTCGATGAACTCGAATATGTCCTTAGGCATCTTCCGCTGCCTTGCCGCGATGATCTCCTCGACCACCGATTCACCCACATGCTTGACGCCCAGAAGGCCGTAGCGGATCTTCCCGTCCTTGGCGGAGAACTGCTTTTCGCTCTCCAGAACGCTGGGAGGCAGGGTCGGGATGCCCATCTCCTTGGAGTTCCTTATCAGGGTCGCCACGGAGTTCTTGTCAGCGGGATAGGTCATCAGCGAAGCCATGAACTCGGCGGGATAATGGTACTTGAGCCAGGCCGTCTGATACGCCACCACCGCGTAGGCCGCAGCGTGGGATTTGTTGAAGGCGTAGGCCGCGAAGCTGGTCATCTGGTCGAAGATGGTGTTTGCCGCGGTCTCGTCGATACCGTTCCTGATGCATCCGGGAACGTCGATGGTGCCGTCGTCGTTGAGCTTTCCGTGGATGAAGTATTCCCTCTCCTTGGCCATTACGTCGGCCTTCTTCTTGCTCATGGCGCGGCGGACCAGGTCTGCCCTGCCGTAGGAGTAGCCGCCCAGGAGCCTTACGATGTCCATGACCTGCTCCTGGTAGACTATGCAGCCGTAGGTCGGGGCGAGTATGGGCTCCAGCTCGGGAGTCAGGTATTTTATGGTCTCCGGGTTCTTTTTGGATGCGATGTAGGTCGGGATGGAGTCCATGGGACCCGGTCTGTAGAGGCTGATGCCTGCGATGAGGTCTTCAAGGCAGGTGGGGCCCAGCTCCTTCATGAACCCGGTCATGCCGCCGGATTCCAACTGGAATATGCCGGTGGTGTTTCCCGACGCCACCAGCTTGTATACTTCCGGTTCTTCGTAATCTATCTTCTGAAGGTCTATGTCCAGGCCGGTGTTGAGCTTGACCATCCTCAGGCACTCCCTGATGGCGGTCAGGTTGCGCAGCCCCAGAAAGTCCATCTTGAGAAGGCCCAGATGCTCGATCTCGGTCATGGTGAACTGGGTAGCGAGGCCCCTGTCGGTCATGACCAGGGGGACGTACCTGTCGACGGGCTCGGAGGACACCACGACGCCGGCGGCGTGGGTGGAGGAATGCCTCGCCAGGCCCTCCAGGACCTTGGCGGTATCGACCACGTGCCTTATCTGGGGGTCCTCGTCATAGACCTTTCTGAAATCTGGGCTCTCCTCCAGTGCCTTGTCCAGGGTGATCTTCAGGTCTTCGGGGATCATCTTGGATATCTCAAGGGACCTGCTGAAGGGGATCTCCATGACCTTGGCGACATCCTTAAAGACCGCCCTGGCCTTGAGGGTCCCGAAGGTGCTGATCTGGGACACGTTGTCCACGCCGTAGTGCTCTTTGACGTAGTCGATGACCTCGCCGCGCCTTTCGATGCAGAAGTCCATGTCGATATCCGGCATACTGACCCTCTCGATGTTGAGGAAGCGCTCGAATATCAGCTTGAACTTGATGGGGTCGATGTCGGTGATCTCCATGCAGTAGGTGGCGATGGCGCCGGCGGCGGAGCCCCTTCCGGGGCCTACCATGATGCCGTGGCCCTTCGCCCAGTTGACGTAGTCCCAGACGATGAGGTGGTAGCCGACGTAGCCCATCTTCTCGATGGTCTGGACCTCGTAGCGCATGCGGTCCTTGAGCTCGCTGCTGACGGTGGGTGCCAGGGACTCCATGTCCTCGGGCGGGACGTCGGGGGCCTTTCTGAAGGCCGATGCTATGGGCTCGGTGGTGCCGTAGCGGTGCTCCAAGCCCGACCAGCAGAGGTACTCAAAGTAGGAGTTCTCGGTGTAGCCGTCGGGGACCCTGAACACGGGGATGTGGTAGTGGCCGAACTCGAAGTCGAAATTACACTTGGCTGCCACCTCCATGGTGTTGTCGATGGCCTCGGGCACGTCGGGGAAGAGGTTCCTCATCTCCTCCTCGGATTTCAGGTAGAACTGGTCCGACCCGAAGCGCATGCGCTTGGGATCGCTGAAATTGCTCTTGGTCTGGATGCAGAGCAGGACGTCGTGAGCCGCCGCGTCCTCTTCCATTATGTAATGGACGTCGTTGGTTGCGACCATGGGTATGCCGGTGTCCTTGGAGAGGATCCTGAGTCCCCTGTTGACCTTCTTGTCCTCCTCCAGGCCCTGGTCCTGCAGCTCCAGGTAGAAATTGCCCTCGCCGAAGATGTCGAGGAGCTCGAGAGCCTCCTTCTTGGCGCCCTCGTAGTTGTCGAGAAGGAGCTCCTGCTGGACCTTGCCCGCGAGGCAGGCGGACAGGGCGATGATCCCTTCGCTGTACTGCCTCAGAAGGTCGTGGTCCACCCTGGGCTTATAGTAATAGCCCTCCCTGTATGCCTGGGAGACGATCTTTATCAGGTTCTGATAGCCCTTGTCGTTCTTTACCAGCAGGACCAGATGGCCATGGTTCCTGTCCAGGACCGAGTCCTTGTCAAAGCGGGTGCGGGCCGCAGTGTAGACCTCGCAGCCGATGATGGGCTTGATGCCCTGCTTTTTGCACTGCTCGTAGAACTGGACCGCGCCGTACATGACGCCGTGGTCGGTGATAGCCAGGGCTTCCATGCCCAGCTCTTTGGCCCTTGCGACCAGCTTGTCGATGCGCGCTGCCCCGTCGAGGAGGCTGTATTCGGTGTGTACGTGAAGGTGGGTGAATGCCATTTATTTCTCCGTCAAAGGCGGACAGCCTGACGCTGCCTGCCGAAAGGTCATACTATTCAGAATACTGTATTATACCATGAATAGCGTGGGATTTGTGAAGATGCCACCAAGTATTGTGATTTTTCGGTGGAGGAGCGGTTGGGCTGCGGGCGGGAGGAAGCGGGCCCGATGAACAGGCATTACGCAAAGCGGTCTGCACCCGACCGCCCGGGGCCTGGCGCTGAAGCTGTGGCGTGCCCTGCCTCATTTGCCTTCAGACACTCGGGGGCCTGGCGCTGAAGCTGCGGCGGATCCTGCCTCTAAGGCATCCGTCCCATCCGCCTGCGGGCGCTCGGCGGCGGGCCCCACCTTCGAGTCACCCGCACACATTTCATCATGCACGGAATTGCATAGCTGGCAGCCCCATACCGCCCAACTATTTGCCTGCTTTTAATCGCTCGGGGCCCTTGCGCAAGGCTTCCTGCATCCGCCTACCTGAAGGCAGCCGGCGCGGTGTCTCCTTGCGCTGCCCCCCCGCTTCAACTCGCGATCATTTCATCCTGACCGCATCCATTTGCATGCTCTGCAAAGGATCCTTGACTTTTCCAAGATCCCTGACCCGAAAAGTCAATCTTTTTGAAGTGTTTTCCAAATACGGTCCGACAGATCTTGCGTATTGCGCGGACCGGTCATCCTTTCGTGTGGCTTAGTTGTCCGCTGAATGACATTTTATCACATGCGATGCTTTAAAATATGATCATCCCGGGATCATAATGTCCTGCTGCCGGCAATTCAAGCATTCGAATTATTGACTAAAGGCCGTAATTCTGGGCAAATGACAAGAATCTTCTGCGGAGCTTCCTTAGATCATTGACAATATTGGCCTGATCATCGAAATAGTCAATATTCTTAAGCGATAGGGCGCCGATGAACAGGAATAGCGCGAAGAGGTCTGCATTCTATCTCTCGGAGTCCCGGCGTAAGGCTCCCGCATCCGTCTGCCTGGCGGCAGCCGGCGCGGTACCTCCTTGCGCCACCCCTCGCTTGAGTTCATTGTGACATATTTCATAAGAACAATGGATCATGTAACAACATTACACGGCAAATGCCATGCTGATCTCATTTTTCACCCAAATGTACGTTATTTGTGACACGAACACCGATCAAATCTGGATCATGTCACAAATTCGGCCTTTTAGCAGAGCGGTATTTAGTAAAAATAGCGGATCTGTGACAACGACCGAGTATTCTGCTATCGACGTCACAAGTTACAGCTACTTTTATGACATATATCCTTCATTTTGACCAACGGTGTCATTCCTGTTTCAGACCTGCAGCTTTTATGAGTTTTGAGCAAAAGATCTGCCTGCATCCATCACCTACTGGCGCAGCGATCCGCCGCTCGGGGTCTTGGCGTGAGGCTTTTCGCATCTGCCTGTCTGACAGCAGCCTGCGCGATGCCTTCTTGCGCCAACCCTCGCTAAAAAACAACCGCTCCTGCGTTGTCAGGGGCGGCTGTAAGGTCCGGAACTAAAAGATCACTTTAAGAGTGAATGGTCGAGAAGGTCGAAGCCATCGATGAGGCGGCAGACGGACTCCTTGATCATCTCAAGGCCGCCTTCCCTGCTGCTCTCGATGTTGAGGGGCATGAGGGGTTCGTGAAGGGATTTTCTGATCAGGAACCATCCGTCCCCGTGAGCTTCGTCGGCCTTGACTCTGACCCCTTCATAATTGGGCCGCTCCAGCGAGAGGCCTTCCGCCCTGCCGCTCCCGACCTCGTCCGCGATGTGCTCTATGACCCTGTCGGCGTAGGCGGCGAAATCTTCGGCGGTCACCGGGAGCCTGAACTCGGAGGCCTCCAGCGGCTCCTCGAGCCCTTCGATCAGGGCCTCGACGCCCTTGCCCTCTTTCTTGAGCTTTGCGGCCTCAACCACAATACGAGTGGCAAGATATGCCCCGTCGTCCAGGAAATAATTCTCCCTCATGGCGGCATGGCCCGAGGTCTCTATGGCAAGGACGCAGTCCTTCCCCTCGGCGTTGAACTCGATGCCCTTGTCGATGACGTTCTTGTAGCCCCTCTTGAAGCGCAGATGCTCCAGCCCCCTTGCCTCAAGGAACTCATGGAGCTGGCTGCTGGTGATGCTGTCGGTGACGATCACCGCGCCGGGATGCCCCTGGGAAGCGATCACCGCGCTCACCGCGACCACGGCGTTGCGGTCGATGGGACGGGCCTTGCTGTCGACGGCGGCAGCCCTGTCCACGTCTGTATCGAAAATTATGCCAAGATCCGCCCCGCTCTCTCTGACAGCCTCGCAGACAGCCTTCATGGCCTCCTTGTTCTCGGGATTGGGCTGATGATTGGGGAAGCTCCCGTCGGGCTCAAGATAGCGGCTGCCCGTGCAGTCGGCCCCCAAAGGCTCCAGGACCCTTCCGGCATAGAAGCCTCCCGCGCCGTTGCCAGCATCCACGCAGACGTGAAGGCCCGCCAGAGGCCTGTCCTCTTCCCTTGCTCCCAGACCGCCGCAGATCACGCCGCGAAGATGGGCGCTGTAAAGGTCCATAAGGGCGCACTCCCGGGCGTCAGCCTTGGGAAAGACTTTTTCCGGGACCGCCTCAGCCCCGGCGATCAGGGCCGCGATGTCCTTCTTTCCAAGGCCGCCCTCGCGGGTGAAGAACTTGAATCCGTTGCGGTTGGAGGGAAGATGGCTGGCCGTGACCATGACCGATCCGTCGGCCTTAACCTCATCGAACACCGTCGCCATGAACATGGCCGGAGTGGACGCCATGCCGCAGCAAAGAGCCTTCGCGCCTTCCGACGCGAGGCCCGAAGCGAAGGCCTCCAGCAACTCCTCTCCGCTGAGCCTGGAATCCCTGCCAAGAGCAACAGTAAGCTCCCCGGGATCCTTCTTCAGCTTTTCGGAGAGCCAGAGGGCAAAGGACGCGCCAAGATCCTGCGCTGCCCGGACGGTGAGCCCCACGGGTTCTCCCGGGACGGTGTCCATGGCGATGCCTCTGATATCGCTGCCGTTCTGAAGCTTCTTATAGTCTTTCATCGTAGTTCCTCTCATTTATTAAATATCTTACCTCATCATGCCCCTGCAGGCGATGGGAAGCTCGGAGACGACCTCGCCGCCTCTTGCCAAATACATATTATCATACAGGTTGCAGACGGGACAGATGTGGACCGGTATGATCCTGACCTTCTGACCGATGCTCACCTTCGAAGCGAAGTCCCTGTTTTCGATCACCGCGTGCTCGTCGGACATCCGGTCGATGACGACGCCGGGATAATCGGGCAGAGTGCCCAGCCCCTCGATGCCGCAGATGCCGCCCTTTCTCTCCTGCATGGTGAGACCCTTGGCTCCCACGTCCAGCACCACCCTCTCCTCGGTGGGCTTGCTGATGACGGCGGCAAGGACGAAGGCCGCGCACCGGTCAAGGGTGCCGATGGCGTGGCCCTGGGACGCGTCCATCAGGGCGTAGGTGCCGGGACGAAGCTCGGTGATCCCGCTCAGGATCGGGACCCGGTTCATAAATGTGGGAGTCGCTCCGTAGCTCACCACCGGACACTCAAAGCCGGCGTCCCTCGCCATCTTTACGAACTCCAGGGTCCTGGTCTGGGCGCCGACGGCGATCTCGGAGAGCTCCGTCATGTCCTTCGCGTGATAGCTGTTGCCGTCGTGGGAGAATACGCCCCTGAGCTCCACATGCTCAAGGCCCTTAAGGCAGTCCAGGATGTCCGCGAACTGCTCCCTGGTCACGACGCCGCTCCTGACCTCGCCCACCTCGATCTCCGCAAGGACCCGGGCCGGCCTTTCAGCGTCTTTGAAGATCTCCTCCGCCATCAGAAGATGGTCCCTGCAGTCGAAGCCGAAGGAAATGTCTACCGTTTCGGCGAGCTTTCTTATCCTCTTCATCTTTTCGGGGGACGCGATCTCGTTGGCGATGAAGATGTCCTTAAGGCCGCTCGCCGCCATGACCTCGGCCTCCCCAACCTTGGCGACGGCGACGCCGCATGCCCCGAGCTCCACCGCTTTGAGGGCGATGGCGGGAGTCTTGTGTGTCTTGGTGTGGGGCCTCAGGCGGACCCCGTTCATATTGGCAAAGGTCTGCATGTATCTGAGATTGCTCTCAAGGACGTCCCCGTCCACCACGAGGCTGGGAGTATCAAGTTCAAAGACCTTCATTTACTTTTCCTCCGGAAGTTCCGCTACTGCTTCGATCTCTACGCTGCAGCCGAAATGAAGCTCCGCCACCGGGACCACCGCCCTGGCAGGCCTGTGATCCTTAAAGACCTCTTCATAGGCCCTGTTGACCTCGTCCCAGAGCTTTATTCCCGCCACGTAGACCCGGCACATGACCACGTCCTCAAGGCCCGCGCCGGCAGAAGCAAGCACGTTCTCAACGTTCTTCAGGGCCTGAAGGGTCTCTTCCCTTACGGTGGGCGGGATCAGCCCTGTAGCAGGATCCCTGGAGAGCTGGCCCGATACGAAGACCTGGCCCCTGCTCACTACGGCGGGGGAATAATGGCCGTTGGCCTTTCCTTCTATCATCTTCATATTATATTTTTTCCTTTCCCGAAGCTTTCTCGGACGGCTGCCCGTCCGTCTTTTCTATCACCTTGAATATCATCGGATACACGCCCATGCAGGCGAAGACCGCGGCTGCGTAGCGGAAGGTCCTGACCGCGAAGGCCGCGGGGGCCGGCGACGCCAGGAACTCCGAAGAGAACGGGAGCTTCAGCGCCGAGCTCACCCCGAGAAAGACCAGCAGCCCTCCGGCAAGCCTTAAGACGCAGTAAAGAGGATTTCTGGTATTGGAGAATCTCACGAACCGTTCCTCGAAAAGGTCCGCCGCGAACATGCCGATCATGATCCCGAGGCCGCTGTAATAATCGCTGGTCCTGCACCAGAAAAAGCCCAGAGACGAGACCAGGACGGTGACGAGATAGAAGATCCTTTTATCGGGGAGCGCCCTTCTGAGGGCAGGGACCAAGGCGAACACCAGGGCCGCCAGGAGCCAGCCTCCCAGAACGTCGGTGGGGAAGTGGCAGCCGACGATGACCCGCGAAAGGCCGATCAGGACGATCACCGCAGCGTACAGGACCTTAAGGACCCTTCCGCCGGTCCTTGCCAGAAGAGACCCGTAGACCGCCATGGAGTTGGCGGAATGGCCGCTGGGGAAGGACCAGCCCTGGGCGGTTATATCGTAAAGATCCGCCGAAGGCTCCACGGGGACCAGGCACTCCACCCCCGGGCAGTCAAAGTATGGCCTTCTTCTGCAGGCCGCGTTCTTTATCATAGGGTTTAGGACCAGGGACATAGCCACGTTGATCCCGGCGTAAAGTCCGGTCTTCTTGTCCCAGCACCAGTAGAAAAAGCCCATGACGGCGACGAGGACCTTCTCGCTGCCGAGGGCCGTGAATACCTTGGACAGCCCGGTGAAGAAGCTCCCCAGGCTTGCCTGCAGCCAGGCCATCAGCGCCGGCTCCCAGGCGAAATAAAAAGTGTTTCCCATGATATGACCTTTTGCAGTTTAAAAAAAGCGCGGCCGTACTGCGGCCGCGCAGGTGATGTTTATTTATCTCCGGTCAGGGTGTAGCATGCAGCCTTTATGACCCTCCAGAGCTTTTCCTCGGTCTCGGGGGTATCGGGGAAGACGCCCGAGAATACCTTGACCACGAAGCATATGGTGAGCTCGAAGATGTAGTTGGGAAGGAAGCCCTTGTACAGGAACCTGTCCGCGTTGGAGGCCTTGCCCAGCAGGGCAACCGCCTCGTCGAAGGATCCGTCGTAGATCTTTCTTCTCTCCCTCACTTCGCTGTAAAGGCTCGAATACCTGAACCTGATGAGGAACTTGGTCTCCTTCGGGTTGTCCAGCAGGTAGCGGTACACGTCGTGCCAGACCCTGTGGATCAGTTCGATGATGTCTGTAGGAGCCTCTTTCACATAGGGGCTGTCCAGGAACCTGGACGATATCTTGGCGTCCACGGTGATGAAGGCTTCCTCCAGCAGCTCGTCGCGGCTTCCGAAGTGCCTGTAAAGAGTCGCTTCGGAGTACCCGAGCATCTCGGCGATCCTGCGGACGGTCACGTTCTCAATGCCGTACTCCGCTGTCAGATCGATAGCGCTGTTTATGAGTCTCTCTCTGGTATTGACTGTTCTCGGCATGGGGTGACCTCCTCAGACTGCAAAACGACGCGGGATGACGATGGGCATCCCTGATACCTAATGATACCGCCTGAAAGGCGTTTTTTCAAGGACATTCGCTGAGCATAAGGCAGCGGCGCCCTATTCGAACCTTCCCTTCATCAGCTTTTCGCCGTGAAGGAGAGCGGTTTTTCCCCTGGCGATCAGGCTGTCGATGGAAAGATCGTCATTGAGGACCAGCAGATCGGCGTCCGCTCCCACAGCGACGCAGCCCTTGACGCCGTTCTTTGCCAGCAGGTTTGCCGGGTTGGAGGTGAGGATCCTGCAGGCCTCTTCCAGAGCGACGCCCTTCTTTACCAGGGTCTTCACGGTCTTGTGGAGGAATTCGGGGCTGGAGTAGCTAAGGCCGATGCACTCGCCCTTCTCGTCGAACTTGGGCTGGCTGCCGAAGGCGTCGGAGGACAGGGTGATGTGGTCGATGGTGACTCCGTCCTTGCCCAGGACGTAGAGCAGCTTCTCCGCGACGGGCTCGACGGTCTCTTCGGTGGAGCCTGCGGTGATGTCGATGAAGCCTCCCCTTCTGATGAGCTCGGCGCCCTGATCCAGCAGGGTGGTGGTGCGGCTCATATGGGTCGGCAGGAAGTTCTTGACGGGCACGTCGGAGTGGTCCAGAGCGTAGAAGACGGGCTCAAGGGCGGCGTCTCCGGATCCCATGTGCATGGTGACCAGGCCGGCCTTTCCGCTGAGCAGTCCGCCTCTTCTGGCGTCGGTGGCAAGGCGGATCAGTTCCTCGCCGGTGGGGTTGCTGCTCCTGTGGTCGGAGACGGCGAGCTTTACGCCGATGACGGGATCTAGCATCATGATGTCCTTTTCTACGGAACCGGTCATTGTCACGGGAGGATATCCGTAGGAGCTGGTCAGGCAGTAGGCGGTGATGCCTTCGTCATTGAGGGCTCTGGCCTTGGTCACCAGGTTCTCGACGCTCCTGGTGATGCCGTCGGTGCCCAGAAGGCCCAGAACGGTGGTGATGCCGTTGGTGGTGAAGGCGGTGAGGTAGGATTCGGGGACCCTGGACGCCGGGCCCTGCTCTCCGCCTCCTCCGGTGATATGGACGTGCATGTCGATGTATCCGGGAAGGAGCTTTCTTCCTTCAAGATCCAGGACCTCAAGGCCGGGGATCCCGCTGGGATCCAGATGGTCCTCCATGGCGAAGATCTTTTCTCCCGCGATGAGCAGGTCCTTCATCCCGATGTGCTTGGGAGCGTATACGTCTGCATTCTTGATAAGCTTGATCATTTTGCCCTCCTGGTGATTGTCATGCATTTGATCGATGTCATTGGTGAAAGGCTGCGGCTGGCCATGGGCTCCGCCCGCCTTGTAAAAAAGACCCGCGCAAGGCAGGTCTTTAAGATAACGAAAAGTTCAGGCTTTAGTTCATCATTACGAGAACCAGTGAAACTATGATGAATACCACGGCGGACACGATGGTGGCCTTCTCCAGAATGGCATCATAGCCCTTGCTCTTTTTCTTGCCGAACAGCTGCTCTGCTCCGCCGGCGATGGAACCGGAAAGACCCGCGCTGTTGCCGGACTGGAACATGACGCTCACGATAAGTGCCAGACAAGCCAGACCGAGTACAAGCTGTAAAAAGATTCTCACTTTCATTGCCTCCTTGCTATTGACAGATAACTACGAAAGTTTAGCATAAAGCACGAAGCTTAGCAAGTTATTTTTGATCTTTTTTCCCGGCAAATCTTTCGAGCCCCCAGTCGAAGAACGAGAGCAGGGCCGCGGAGAGGATCGCGCCGCCTATGATGTCAGTGATCCAGTGGACTCCGGACAGGGTCCTGGTGACCACTAGGACGACGGCGAGGCCCTTGAGGACGTTCTTGTAGATCCTGCTGCCTCCGTTCTTTCCGAAGTTCTCCATCATCACCGCGCTGAGGAACACGCATAGTCCCAGCATGGTATGGGACGAAGGATATGAAGCCTCGAGCCCCTCGTCCAGTATCACCGGCCTGTAGTTTATGACCAGCTTGTTGAAGAGCACGTAGAAGACGCCCACCGCAGCGTAAAAGCAGCCCAGGACCAGTATGTCCCTGTCCACCGAAAGGACGGACCTTCTTTTGATCAGCTGCATCAGCCCCACCAGGCCGTAGACCGCGATGACCGCAAGGGCAAGATATCCCGCGATCTCGCTGATCCTGTACCAGAGCTGGTGATAGCCCAGCGCCTTGGCGATGGACCCGTTGAGCAGGCCGAAGCCCACGCTGCTTCCCTCCGGGCCGATGGCCCTGACGTCGGCGGTCTTGATGACTATGGTATAGAGCAGGAAGGCTGCGGAAAGGATAAGCGATCTCTTCATCCTTTCGTTCATCTTCCGTTCCTCCCCTTGATGCGAAGGCCCTTGGCCTCGGCCGCCCTTCTTACGATGTCGGCGAAGCCTTCGGGATCCAGGCTTGCTCCCCCTACGAGAGCGCCGTCGATGTCGGGTTGGGACATGATATCGGCGATGTTTGAAGCCTTGACGCTTCCGCCGTACTGGATGAGGACCTTGTCCGCCGCCTCCGGATGGATGTCTCTTACGGTCTTTCTGATGAAAGCGCACATCTCCTGAGCCTGGTCCGAAGACGCGGTCCTTCCGGTGCCGATGGCCCAGATAGGTTCATAGGCGACGGTGACCTTTTCCGCTTCTTCGGGATCGAGCCCTGTGAAGAGGCTCCTGACCTGGCTCTCCACCCTTTCGAAGTGCCTTCCGGCGTCCCTTTCCTCCAGGGTCTCGCCCACGCACACGATGGGGATGAGCCCGCTGCTCACGGCCTTTTTCGCCTTGAGCAGGACCGCCTCGTCGGTCTCCCCGAAATACTGCCGCCTTTCCGAGTGGCCCAGGATGACCCCGTCGGTGCCCAGCTCTTTTAGCATGGACGCTGAGATCTCGCCTGTAAAGGCCCCGCTGTCCTCGTAGTGCATGTTCTGGGCAAAGACCAGCAGGCTGCTGCCCTCCAGCCCCTCCTCAAGAGACTCCAGCATGGTAAAGGGGACCGCCACCGCGGTGATCAGGCCCTTCTCCTCGGGGGGCCAGAAGTCCCTGGCGTACTGCATGGCCGCTTCGCAGCTCAGGTTCATCTTCCAGTTGCCTGCAATGAATATATCTCTCATCCTGTCCTCTTCCCTGATCACTTGTCCTGAAGGGCGGCGACTCCCGGGAGCACCTTTCCTTCAAGATATTCGAGGGACGCGCCGCCTCCGGTGGAGACGTGGCTTATCCTGTCTTCAAGGCCGAATTTCTTGATGGCCGCGGCGGAATCCCCTCCGCCGACCACGGTGACCGCGCTGCTCTCTGCGAGAGCCTGGGCGACGGCCCTGGTCCCGTCTTCAAAGGCCTTGAACTCGAATACGCCCATGGGACCGTTCCAGAGGACCGTCCCGGCGTCCTTGACTGCCTTCTGATAAAGCTCTATGGTCTTGGGACCTATGTCGAGGCCCATCCAGCCCTCGGGCATGGTCTCGCTGTCCGCGAAGGCGGTGGCGCAGTCCTCGGCGAATCTGTCGCCCAGCTTGCTGTCCACGGGGAGCAGGAACTTTACGCCCTTCTCCTGAGCCTTCTTCTGCAGTTCCTTAGCCAGCTCCAGCCTGTCCTCTTCGCAAAGAGAGGCTCCGATGGGGCAGCCGTTGGCCTTGAGGAAGGTATATGCCATGCCGCCTCCGATGATGACGGTGTCGGCCTTGTCCAGCAGATTCTCGATGACCGCGATCTTGTCGGAGACCTTGGAGCCGCCCAGGATGGCGACGAAGGGCCTTCTGGGGCTGTCCACCGCTTCGCCCAGAAACTTAAGCTCCTTCTCGATCAGGAAGCCAGATACCGCGGGCAGGAAGGCCGCGATGCCGGCGGTGCTGGCGTGGGCCCTGTGGGCGGTGCCGAAGGCGTCGTTGACGTAAATATCGGCCAGGGAAGCCAGTTCTTTGGAGAACTCTTCGCCGTTCTTTTCCTCTTCGGGCCTGAACCTCAGGTTCTCGAGGACCATGATCTCTCCGCACTTAAGATCCGCCGCCTGCTTCTTGACGCAGTCGTCCACGACCAGATCGGATGCCGCGAAGATCACCGGGCAGCCGACCAGCTCCTTCAGGTGCTCCGCAACGGGCTTCAGGCTGAATTCGGGCTTCGGCTGGCCCTTGGGCCTTCCCAGATGGGACATGAGGATCACGGCGGCGCCGTTCTCCAGCAGATAGTTTATGGTAGGAAGGGCTGCGGTCATGCGGACGTCGTCGGTGATGACGCCCTCCTTCATGGGCACGTTGAAATCTACCCTGACTATGACCTTTCTGCCTTTAACGTCGATATCTCTGACAGTTTTTTTCATGAAGATGCTCCTTTCAGAAAGCGGACCGGGATTTGTCCGTATATTGATTATATCTCAGACCACAGGGCTTCTCAAGTAAAGAAAAAAGCCTTTCGCGGGCTGCGGAAGGCCGTAATTCATATTTGGACGGTCCGGGATCATTCAAGGCCGGGAAAGCCCCACTGCCTGAAGGCCTCGAAGACTATTATCGCCACCGAATTGGAGAGGTTCAGGGACCTGGCCCTGGTATCCGCGCTCATGGGGATCCTTATGGCCTTGTCCTTGTGCTCCTCGATGAAGGGCCTGGGAAGCCCCGCCGATTCCTTTCCGAAGAGGATCATGTCCTCATCCCTGTACTCGGCCTGGGTATAGAGCTTTGCTCCCTTGGTCGTGGCGAGGTGCATCCGCCTTCCCGCGTATTCCTCCAGGAACTGACTGAAGCTGTCGTGGTATTCGATGGTGACGTAGGGCCAGTAATCCAGCCCCGCCCTCTTGAGGTGCCTGTCGGTGACCTCAAAGCCCAGAGGCTTCACCAGATGGAGAACTGCCCCGGTGATGGCGCAGGTCCTCGCGATATTGCCCGTATTGAAGTGGATCTCGGGCTCGACCAGTACGACGTGAAGGGCCATGCTAAAGACCGTTCCTCCTGCATACGCCCTCGATGCAGCAGTTCTCGCAGTCGGGCTTTCTTGCGGTGCAGACCCTTCTTCCGTGCCAGATCAGGGCATGGTGCATGGCGGTCCAGTGATCCTCGGGCAGGACCTTCATCAGGCCCTCCTCGGTCTTTACCACGTCCTTCTCGCAGACCAGACCGATCCGGTTGGCCAGCCTGAAGACGTGGGTGTCCACCGCTATCCTCTGCTGTCCGAAGGCCTCGGCCAGGACCACGTTGGCGGTCTTTCTCCCCACTCCGGGAAGCTCCACCAGTCTGTCGTAGTCCCCGGGGACCTCGCCGTCGTACTTCTCGACCAGGGCAGCCGACAGGGCCTTCACGTTGTGGGCCTTGGTCCGGTACATCCCGATGGTCCTGATGATCTCCGAGATCTCCTCTTCAGGCATCGCCGCCATGGCGAAGGCGTCGGGAGCCTTGGCGAACAGGGCCGGAGTCACCTTGTTGACGCTGACGTCGGTGGTCTGGGCCGACAGCACCACCGCCACCAGCAGCTGGAACCTGTCCCCGTGGTCCAGGGCGCAGCGGGCGTCGGGGTAAGCCTCCATCATCCTCTGGACCAGTTCTTCGGTCTCTTTCTTATCGAGCAGTGCCATAGTCACTCCTTAATTCCTTTCGCGAGCTGTGCGATCTTTTCAAAACGGTGGTTGAGGCCGGATTTTCCCAGGGGAGGATCGAACAGGGCGGCAAGATCCGTCAGTCCCAGGGAAGGGTTCTCGATCCTCTTTACGGCGGCCTCGTAGAGCTTTTGGGGAAGGCTGTCCAGGCCCCGGGTCTCTTCGATGATCCTGATGTCGGCCAGCTGCTTCTGGGCGGCGTTGATGGTCTTCTCCAGATTGGCCATCTCGCAGTTCTGGGCCCTTACCGTGGTATTCCTCAGATCCTTGTAGATCTTGGCGTCCCGGAAACTGAACATCTGGGAGTTGGCGCCAACAAGGCTCAGAAAATCTGCGATCTGCTCCCCGTCCTTGAGATATACCACGTATCTGCCGCTCCTTAAGGTGTATCTGGGGGAAAGGCCGAAGCCCGTCATGAGCTTTTTTATGTCCTCAGCGAGAGCCTGGCTGCTGCAGCGGATCTCCAGATGATAGCCCCTGGCCGAGGGCGAGCTCACCGTCCCCGCCGCCATGAAGGCTCCCCTCAGGGCCGCCTTCTTGCAGCATCTCTTTCTTGCGACGTCGGGACCGATGGTGTCGGTGAAATAGTTGCTCCCTTCCTTGACGGACAGGATGCCGCACTCCCTTAAGACCGCGTCGGAGTTCATCTCAGGCCCGATGAAGAGCTCGTAGCTCCTGCCCCGGGATATCCCCGCCCCGCTGAGAACGGTAAGGGCGGTCTTGACGCCGAAGTAGTCCTTGATCAGGCCGGCATAATATCTCGCGACCGCGGGATTTCCGGTGCTGCTGCGAAGGCCTACGCCGCCGCTTAAAGTTATGCTTCCCGAGAACCTGAGATACAGGGCGATCTCGGCCAGCTGGCAGCACTTCTTTCCCGGCTCCAGGGTGGTCAGTTCTTTTTTTACGTCGGATGAAAATGACAAAGGATCTTCCTTTCAGACGTCAGTTGTCCAGCTCTCTGTGCATCAGGTTGACCCGAAGACCGGTCTCGCGGAGCCTCGCGGCCAGTTCTTCAGCGGTGACGACGCTCCTGTGGCGGCCGCCGGTGCAGCCGATGGCGACGTGCAGGTGGTACTTGCCCTCCCTGACGTAGCTGGGCATGAGCTCCACGATCTGGCCCGCGGCAAAGCCGGCGAAGCGGGCGCATTCTCCGGACCTCATGACGTATTCCCTGACCTTCTTGTTCCTTCCGGTCAGGTGCTTGAGGCTGGCGACGTAGAAGGGGTTCTGCAGGAAACGCACGTCCAGCACCCAGTCGGCCTCAAGGGGCATGCCGAATTTGTATCCGAAGGACTCCACGGTGATGATGAAGCTCTGCTCGTCCCCGCCGGGCTGCAGCAGCTGGGTCACCTGCCTGTAGAGCTGGGCGGTCTTGAGGCTTGAGGTATCTATGACGTAGTCGGCCATCTTCCGGGCGAAGCTGAGCTTTTCCCTCTCCAGCCTGATGCCTTCCCTGATGTTTCCGCCGGGAGCCAGGGGATGGGACCTTCTGGTCTCCTTGTAGCGCCTGACCAGGGCTGCGTCGGAGGCCTCAAGGAACATGACCTTGACGTCCATTTCTCCGGCCTTGAGATCCTCCAGGGCCTGTTTCAGGCCATTGAGGAACTCTCCCCCTCTGATGTCGACGACGAAGCCTATCTTGGAGATCTCGGGCCGGTCCGCGGTCAGCTTTATGAACTCGCCGATTAGCCCGGGAGGGATGTTGTCCACGCAGTAGTAGCCCAGGTCCTCAAGGCAGTGGACGGCTTGGGTCTTTCCGGCTCCTGAAAGTCCGGTCACTATTATAAGTTCCATCTAATCCCTCCTGTAGTTCACGATCCTTGAAAGATCAAGGCCCGCCTGCTCTGCTCTCGCCAGGGCTCTCTCCACCATGCCAACGTTCTGCGGAACGTGGGCGTCGCTCCCTAAGATGAAGGTGACGTCGTACTTCATGGCGGTCCTTATGCCCTCCACCGTCAGGCAGTTGTGGTGGTCGTTGATCTCCATCCAGGTACCCCGCTCTTCACAGCAGCGGGCGATGGCGTCTATGTCGAAATCCGCCTTCTCCCCGGGATGGCTGACTATCTTCACCGGATTGCTTTCGACAGCCGCGGTGACCAGGGCGGTGTTGCGGATCCTGGCGGCCTTGGACTGGGACCCGGCGAGCCGGTACCAGAAGCCTCCGGCGTGGACTATCGCGGCCCGGAGAGGCTCCTCTCCGAAGACTCCGTAGTGATAGCCGGCGATGATATAGTCGAACAGCGGGATGTCCTCCTTAGAAACGTCCAGGGCCCCGCTCCTGTTTATGATATTGGCCTCTACTCCCAAAAGTATCTCAAGGCCCGGATGATCCTTCTTTGCCTGCTCGATATCCCGCCTCATATTTGGGATCTCAGACATCTTAAGGCCGAAGCCCCTGTGGCCGGGTCCGTGGTCCGATATGCCCAGGGTCTTAAGGCCCGCCGCCGCGGCCGCCGCGGCGTTGTCCTCTATGCTGCCCTTGCCGTGGGAATAGGTCGTATGGGTGTGAAGATCGAAGCTAATAACTGCCAATTATGCGGACCTCCGGTTCAAGCATCACTCCGAAGCGGTCCATGACCGTCTCCTGCACCACCTTCATCAGATCGATAACGTCAGTGGCGCTGGCCCCTCCGCAGTTGATCACGAAGCCCGCGTGAAGGGACGATACCTGAGCCCCGCCGACCCTGAGGCCCTTAAGGCCGCAGTCCTCGATGAGCTTCCCGGCAAAATAGCCTTCCGGCCTTTTGAAGAAGCTGCCGGCGGAGGGAAAGCTGAGAGGCTGCTTCGCCGTCCTCTGGGCCGCGAGATCTCTCATCCTCGCTTCGATGGCGTCCCGATCTCCCCGCTCAAGGCGGATGACGGCGCTGAGTATGAACTCTCCGTTCTCCTGGAAGATGCTCTTCCTGTACGAAAGGCCAAGGTCCCCGGCCTTTCTTTCAATTATATTTCCGCTCAAGTCCATGGATCTCACAGAGACCAGGACCTGCTTCATCTCGCCTCCGTAGGCTCCGGCGTTCATGAACACCGCGCCTCCCAGGCTCCCCGGTATGCCCGAGGCGAACTCAAGGCCGGTCAGCCCTTCGGCAGCCGCTTTCTTGGATATCCTGGAAAGGGACGCCCCGGCTCCCGCTGTTATGGTATCTCCGTCCACCCGGATGTCTCCCATGGTCTCTGGGCCCGCCTTGATCACAACGCCGTCGTAACCCGCGTCGGTAAAGAGCAGGTTGGAACCGTTGCCCATGAACATGAAGGGGACCCGGTTCTCGGAAAGAAAGGCGGTCATAGAGGCCAGCCCTTCCTCGGACGACGGGACAGCAAAAATGGCAGCCCGGCCGCCGCATCTGAAGCTGGTCTGTTCTGCCATGGAGCAGTCGGTGATGAGGCCGCCGGCGGCGCAGAAAGGCGCGATAGCCGCGGCAGTCGCTTTTATATCAGTCAATTTACCTCCATCGCCTGTCTTAGGACCTGAAGCACCGCTTCCAGCCGGTTAAGAAGGCTTCTTTCAAACATCTCGGTGATGGGCGCGATGTCTCCGGTATCGAGATACGCCGCCATCATCTCATTGAACTCCTGTTCGCCCACCGTAAGGGAAGGCAGAGGGACTCCTGCCTCGATGAGCTCGTACATGACCATGAAGCCCGCCATCACCATGCTGTCCTCGCCGTAGGGATACAGGGCAAGGAGCCCGCAGGCAAGCTCCGCGGTCCTTTCGCAGAGATCCTCGGGGACGTGGGCGGCAGCGTCACGAAACAGCCTGTTCATGGCCACGGGGACCTCCCTGAAATGGGGCGGGACGTAGTTCCACTGGTATACCACCGGATTTGTGTCCCGAAGGCCCTTCTCTTCTCCGAAGGCCATCCGCTGCCAGCGCTTGAGGAGCCTGAAATCCGGGCTGGACTGCATCTGGCGGCATTCCTCCATGTCCTTGTAGACCGCGGCGCACCCGTGGACGAACTCGTACATGCCCAAAGGCACGCTCTCGTCCAGCTCGCCGTTCAAAATGCTCACTATCTGCTGCCTTCCGAGAGGACGGCCGGTGAGCCTCAGGACCGTGTAGAGCCAGTACCAAAGATCGCTGTCCCTCAGCCATTTTCTCAGCTGGGGATCGTGAGGCTTCAGCTGCCTTATTTCATTCAGTTTTTCGGCGATAACTTCCCTCATACCTGTATTTTAACACCGAATACAGGTTTTTCAACGAAAAATAAAAGACAGCCCCCGGAGGAGCTGCCTCGTGATCCATTACTTGTTGTTCGCGTATTCGGCCGCCTGGGCGATGAAGTTCTCAAAGAAGGCCTTGAAGCGGGGCCATCTGACGTAGAGCTCTTCGGGATGCCACTGGACGGCGGTGAGCTTTCTCTCGGGGCTCTCAACGGCCTCGATGATCCCGTCGGGGGCGAAGGCGCAGGCCTTGAAGCCGGGGGCGAGATCCTTGATCGCCTGGTGATGGAAGCTGTTGACGAAGAGGGGCTCGGGACCGAAGCATTCGCAGAAGGTGCCGGGGACCACGTCGACCCTGTGGGTCAGCTCGCTCCTGATGGACATGTCCTGTCCGTGGCAAAGGATGGGCTTGACCTTGCCGATCTGGGAGGGGATGTCCTGCCAGAGGGTGCCGCCGAAGGCGACGTTGAGGATCTGCTCTCCTCTGCAGATGCCCAGCATAGGCATTCCCCTTTCCTCGCAAAGCTTTGCCAGGGCCAGCTCAAGGCAGTCCCTCTCGCTGCTGCCGTAGTTCACCTGGGGCACGGGATCCTCGCCGAAATAGTAAGAGGACAGGTCCTCTCCGCCGGCAAAGAGGATGCCGTCGACCGTATCGATGTACTCTGCAGCCAGGGCGGGATCGTTGCCGATGGCGGGGAGCAGGACCGGGATGCCTCCGTTGTCGAGGACGGAGCAGACGTAGGTCCTGTTGCAGGCTACGGATCTGGGCGCGGTCTTGAAGGGAGTATTGCAGGGTATTCCTATAAGGGGCTTTCTCATATGTTCCTCCTGGATGTGCGTTTTGCGGAGCCGGAGCGGCGTGCCCCGGCAGGTCCATCAAATGATAACACAAAGCCGGGCGTTTGAAAGCCCGGCTTTGAAAAAATCTCAGGATATTTTGACCGATAATGATGCGCCGCGGGATATCAGTTCTTGGCAGCGAGGAGGTATGCTCCCGCCAGTATGGCGCCGATGCCCCATATCAGCCTCATATCGATCCTGGGGATCAGGACCTTGAGCACGATGAGGGCGCCGAGGAGCAGAAGGACCAGTCCGATGGACCTGCGTCCCTTGCCGGACGCCGAGGTCTTTACCGGCTGGGTCTGAGGAGCAGGCTGGCCCTGATACTGGGCGTTGTAGCCGCCGCCCTGGCCTCCCTGGCCGCCGAATATGCCGGCGCCGTTCTGGCCGCTCTGGCCTGCCTGATGCTGGGGCCTCTCGTATGTGTTGTTGTATGCCTGGAACTGGTCGTAGCGGTCGGTCTTGGGAGCCGCGCTCTGCGCCTGTCCCGCGGCCTCCGCTTTGGGTGCTTCGGAGGTCTGCGCCGCGGTCTCTTCGGAAGCGGCAGTCCCTTCTGCAGCGGGAGCGTAGTCGTCGATGGTGGAGGCGTCCACGTCGTCGTATTCGGCGTCGGGGGCGTCCGCGGGCTGCCCGGGCGCTGCTTCGCTTTCGGCTGCCTTGAGCTGCTCGGTCAGCTGCTGCATGGCTGCTCTTGAGGCCTGGGCCGCGTCCCTTACCTCCTGGGCGCCTTCGGTGGTCGCCGTGGGCTGCTGGACGTGGACGGGAGCCGGGGCTTCCGCAGGGGCTGCTCCCGCGCCGTAGTGGGTCTGGGAGGGAGCGGACCTGTAGGTATAGTCGGAAGAGGCTGCCCTGGACTGGTTCTGGCCGGGCTGGCCATATCCGGTCTGGGCGCCGGGAGCGGTGTAACCGTAGTTGGATGCCGCGCTGTAGGGATCCTGGACGTTGATGTATTCCGGCCTCTTGGGGATTATGAGAGCCGCCAGCAGGTAGACCAGAAGTCCGCTGCCGTAGGCGAGGCAGAACAGCACGAAGACCAGCCTTACTATGAGCGAATCGATGCCGAAGTACTCGGCGATGCCTCCGCAGACGCCGAAGATGGCCTTGTCCGCGGTGGATTTGTAGAGATGTTTAGTTTCCATTAGCATTCACCTTCTGAGAATAATCCTTAAAACTAATATTCAGATCAACATTGCCCTTGATCCCGTCCACCTTGCCGGTGCTGGTATACTGCCAGACCTGGAAGGCGTAGGGAAAGAACGGCCTGTTGAAATATTGAGCGAACCACTTGTCGTAATCGGTGAGCCTCTCCAGCTCCAGCTCCTCGATGAACCAGCGCACGTGGCTGTATAGCATGGGAGTATGGCCGGCCTCCTTTATCTTCTCGCAGAAGGCGATGCAGGCGTCAGTCCTTTCAGTTGGCGTCATGCTGCCGGTCCTGGGATCGCTGCCTGAGGTCTCCTCCATGTCGAGGACGATGGGCCAGGTGACCCTGTACGGTGCGATGTTCTCAAGGACGAAGGCGGCCTCTTCCGCCCCCTCTTCCGCGGTTATGGCCTGGGTCACGAAGTAGACTCCCACCTGGACGCCGTTCTCGTTGGCGCCTTTTATGTTCTCTTCGAACTTCTCGTCCAGGACCATGTTCCCGCTGCCGTAGCCCCGGTAACCCAGCCTGATGAAGGCAAACTTCACGCCGTCGGCCGCGACCTTTGCCCAGTCGATGTCCCCCTGATATTTGGAGACGTCTATGCCCTTGATGGAGACAGTCTTTCCGTCGACCTGATATTCCAGCTCTTTAGAGCCGGGCTTCACGTTGACCAGGTTGTCGAAATCGTAGTCGGACTGGGGAAGATCCCTGTTTATGGGTTCGTACTGGTAACTGCCCAGGGCGTCCTTATACACGATCACGTCGGAAAAGAACCTCTGGACGAACTCCCAAAGGGACGAGCTGTCGTCGGCATATCTCTTGAATTCCGAGACCGGTATGCTTATGTATTCTGTCTCTTCGGCAGCCTGTGAGGTCTGATCCTCCGCTGGGACCGCAGGCTCAGCGGCCTGCCCCTCGGTCTCCTTGACGACCAGCTTGGGATTCTCTTCTCCCTTTTCATCCTCGGGCCTTCCGAACATGCACGAGCTCAGGACAGCCGCTAGGACCAGTCCCAGAGCCAGCAGACGGACAAAGCGTTTTGACATCTGATTACCCCTCTTTCTGCAGTTATATTAACATAGGGAGGGGGGCGTAACAAGTGAAGAGTCTGTTAAGGATGTGTGACGGACAGATCCGAAAATCCTTGAAATCTCAAGGTTTTAATCATATCGAAATTATGATTTAAGAATATTGTAAGAAATGCCCGGGGCCCTTCTCTGAGGCCTTTGGGCATATATCAAAGAAAAATTTGACGGGCCGCGCTGATGCACGGCCCGCCGAAAGATCGGTGCGTTTTAGGCGTTGGCTGTATTGAGGGCGCCTTCGATGGCCTTGGAGAGCTGGTCTCCGCAGGAAGTCGGCTTCCAGCCGCAGGTGTTGCCCTTGAGCAGCTGGGCGACCTCAGCGGCGCTCCTGCCCTCGACGAGCTTTCCGATGGCCTTGAGGTTGCCGTCGCATCCTCCGGTGTACTTTACGTTATGGAGCCTGCCGTCCTCGATATCGAAGCTGATATTTACGCTGCATACTCCGCTGGGCTTGAATTCGTAATGCATTTTATCCTCCTTGCTGCTGATCACAGCCACATATTACTGTCGTTTTAAAATATTATCAACACGTCAAGATCGTTTTTGAACGTTTCGGATGTTCTGTATCACAGGGCGCTCTGTTCATACAGCCAGCAGGCGCACTTTCTGCCCTCCGAGACCTTAAAAAGTCCGGGCTTTTCGCTCCTGCATCGCTCCGTTGCCTCAGGGCAGCGGGGGAAGAAGCTGCAGCCCCCTTCCGGGACGTCCGCAGAAAGCTCCGCGGGGCCCTCGTCCTCTTCCGCCGCAAGATCGGGGTCGGGCTGGGGGACGGCCTTAAGCAGGGCCTTGGTGTACGGGTGGGCGGGAGACGAGCAGACGTCGTCTGCGGGGCCCTCCTCCACGATCCTTCCCAGGTACATGACCGCGATCCTGTCGGACATCCTCCTCACGACGCTGAGATCGTGGGAAATGAACAGATAGGTCAGTCCCAGCTTGTCCTGAAGGTCGGAGAGAAGGTTCATGATCTGGGCCTGGTACGAGACGTCGAGAGACGATACGGGCTCGTCGCAGACCAGAAATTCCGGGGAGACAGCCAGGGCCCTGGCGATGGCTATCCTCTGCTGTTGGCCTCCGGAGAAGGAGCCGGGCCTTCTGTCCAGACACTCGGGGCCGAGGCCCACCTGGAGCAGCTGGTCGGCCGCGATCTGCCGCCTTTCCGCGGCATTTTTTCCGATGCCGTTGATGGCAAGGCCTTCGGCGACTATGTCGCCCACCTTCATCTTGGGGTCAAGGGACCCGCCCGGGTCCTGGAACACTATCTGAAGGGACTTTCTGTAGGGCTTCATGCCGCAGGTGGTGATGTCCCTGCCTTCGTATACTATCTTTCCGCCGTCGGGCTCGGTGAGGCGGATCAGCAGCCTTCCCAGGGTGCTCTTTCCGCAGCCCGATTCGCCGACCAGGCCCAGGGTCTCGCCTCTTCTGAGCTCGATATCGACGCCGTCGACGGCCTTGGTGACCTGTTTTTTACCGTTTTTTCTGAAGGTATATTCCTTCCTGAGGCCCTCGCCCCTGATCAGAGGAGAGCCGGAGGCTTTTTCATTCAAGGCCTGCCTCCTTTCCCGCCAGCCAGCAGGCGGCGGAATGATCCTTTTCTATGAAGACCTCTTCGGGCATGACCGCGCACTTCTCAAAGGCGAGAGGACATCTCTCCCTGAAGGGGCAGCCCTCGTCGTCTGAATGAGGATCGTGGGGCTGGCCCGATATGGTCGGAAGGGGGACGCTCTTGTCGTCGTCCATCCTGGGGATCGCGGAGAGCAGGGCTCTGGTATACGGATGGACCGGAGACTCGAATATCTGCCTCATCGTCGCCCTTTCCATGATCCTTCCTCCGTACATGACGATGACCCTGTCGCAGAGCCTGGCGACGATGCCGAAGTTGTGGGTGATGAACACCATGGAAGTGCCGCTCTGGTCCCTTAAGGTCTTGAGCAGCTTAAGTATCTGATCCTGGACCGTGACGTCCAGGGCAGTGGTCGGTTCGTCGGCGATGAGGAGCCTGGGCTTGCAGAGAAGAGCGATGGCGATCATCACCCTCTGCCTCATGCCCCCCGAGAGCTCGAAGGGATACTGCCTCATGACCTGGGAGGCGTTCCTGATGCCTACGGAGCGGAGCATGTCCTCGGCCTCCTTTTCGGCCTGCTGCTTCGTTATGGTCCTGTGGGCCTGAAGGGTCTCCACCAGGTGCCTCGAGACCGTGAAGCAGGGATCGAGGCTGGAGAGAGGATCCTGGAATATCATGGCGATGTCCCGGCCTCTGATGGTCTCCAGGTCCCTTCTGCTCATGGTGAGAAGGTCGCTGCCCTCGAAGATCCCAGAACCCTCGACTATGGCGCCGGGCTTCAGGAGCCCCATCAGGGCGAAGGAACTGACGCTCTTGCCGCTGCCGGACTCCCCGACTATGCCCAGGGTCTCGCCGCTGCGAAGATCGTAGGATATCCCCCTGACGGCCCTCAGGGTGCCGCGGGCGGAGGGGAAGCTCACCGCAAGGCCGCTGACCTTAAGGATCGTATTATCCGTCATCTCTGTCACCTCCGTCTACGCTGTCTCTGAGAGCGTTGCCTATCAGATTCACCGACAGGACGCAGAGGGCTATGACCGAAGCCGGTATCAGCGCCGTGAACGGTGAGGATCTGATATTGGTATATCCCTCGAAGACCAGGATGCCCCACTCGGCCTTGGGCGGATTGACGCCTATCCCCAGATACCCCATGACGGAACAGAGAAGGATCTGCTCCGCGAAGGTGCCGGTGAGATGGACCATGACCGACGGCAGGATGTTGGGAAGGATGTGCCTTATGACCAGCCTCAGGCCCTTTACTCCCAGGGCTCTTGCTGCCTCTATGTAGGTCCTTCCCATGATCTGGCTGACTCCTGCCCTGATGAGCCTTACGAAGGGAGGCAGGGCGGCTATGGCGAGGGCGTACATGAAGTTGCCCCTTCCCCAGCCCATGAGGCATTCGGCCAGAACGACTATAAGGAGCGAGGGCACGGAGGAAAGTACCTCCATGATCCTCATGACTATCATCTCAAAGCGGCCTCCGATGCAGCCGCAGGCGGTGCCTATGACCAGGCCGAAGGCTCCGGCAAGAGCCGTGGCGGAGGCGGCGATCCTCAGGGTCATGCGCCCGCCGTAAAGGACCCTTGAGAACAGGTCTCTTCCGCAGTAGTCGCATCCGAAGATGTGCTCTCTGCAGGGCCTGAGGAACCGGTCGGCGACCCTCATCTCGTCGTAGGAATATCTGGTGACCAGGGGCGCGAACAGACATGCGAAGAGTATTACGCTGAAGACGATCAGGGCGCACATCCCGGCCCTGTCCCTGGTAAAGCGGTAGAGCCAGCCGCTCCTTCCCAGCCTTTCGCCTTTATTCTCCATCGCTTCTGCCCCCCCTTCCCGGCGCCGACGCGACCCTCTTTCTCAGCTGAGGGTCCGCTGCAAGACTGATCATGTCGGTGGCAAGGTTGATCAGGACCAGCAGCACGGCGGTGCTGGACGCGCAGGCCAGGATTATAAGAGGCTGCACCTGATCGACTGCCTTTATGAGATAGAAGCCTATGCCGGGGACGGCGAAAAATTTCTCCGCGACGAACCCGCCGCCCAGGATCTTGGTCGCGGTCTCTCCGAGAGAAGCCGCGATGGGGACCAGGGCGTTGCGAAGGGCGTGGACTCCGATTATGAGCCTTTCCTTGAGGCCCGCCGCCCTGAGGGCGGTTATGTAATTCTTTTCGAGGGTCTCCGATACGGCGGACCTTACGACTCTGATGAACTGGCTGATGCCCATGGCCGAAACGGTCACCACGGGCATGACCAGAGCCTTGGGCTCCACCACCCCGTAGGAGGGCAGCCATCCCAGCTTCAGGGCAAATAGAAGAGCGAGGCCCACGGCCATGCAGTAGCTGGGTATGGATGAAAAGACGGTGGCGACGGCGGAGATCACACGGTCCTGCCAGCCTCCGCTGGTCACTGCCGAGATCACCCCGGCGGGGATCCCTATGAGGGCGCTGACCAGAAGGGACAGGCCGGCAAGCCTTAAGGTCCAGCCCCAGCGCAGCTTCATCTGGGCGCCGATGTCGACGCTCCCCCGTCCTCCGTAGCCGAATTCGAACTTAAAGAAGATGTTGTAGCAATATCTCATGTATCTGGCGAAGAAGCCGCTGGCGGGCTCGATCTTCTCGAGGACCCCGTCGAAGGCGTCGCCGGTATACACAGCCATCCTGTTCATGTTGGAGCCGGGCGTTATATAGAGCAGTCCGAAGACCAGCAGGATCACTGCCAGCACCACGGGTATCACTAAAAGTATCCTTTTAAATATATATCTTGCCATTGACGATCTTTCCGATATTATTACGGCGCTTTCCGCGCAGCATTACTACTATACATAAAAAGGAAAGATTTTTCAAAGGATATTCTGTGAAGATGATCGAAACACGGATCGCGGCGAAGAAGTCTCTGCTCACAGGAGAAAAATGAGAAGAATTTGTATGTTAATGGTATACAATTAATATATAATATATCGCATATTGCCTGATACGATTAGCAATTGCTTCCCATTGATATAATAAATAAAATATTTTGCGATTTGACATATCAAAAATTCTTGATTTATTCCATAGGATGATGGTATATTAAATTATCGGCTGACGAATTCACACATTCTTCACTTAGCCGAACCGTTATTATCTGTAGGCATTTATTCACAGGAGGAAATTGACTATGAATGAACTGCTCAAAGACTGGCGTATACACGTTATTACGCTTGTCCTGACCCTCATTGCCGAGTTCATCGGAACCAAAAAGTTCGACCTCGGGATCACGGCGTTCTCGCTCTTCCCGATGCTGTACGCTCTGATCATCGGTGCTGTTCTCGGCGGGTTCAAAGTATTCCCCATGAAGATGATGGAAGACGCTTCCCCCTACATCAACATCAGCGTTCTTCTGCTCACCGCCAAGACCGGAACCACCATCGGCCCCAACATCAAGGCCGTCGTAGAGGCCGGCCCCGCCCTGATCCTTCAGGAGCTCGGCAACCTCGGTACCGCTGTTCTGGCAGTGCCCCTCGGCATCCTGGTCTTCAGGATGGGCCGTGCAGTCGTAGGAAGCTCCTTCTCCATCTCCAGAGAAGGCTCCCTGGCCATCATCGGCGCCAAGTATGGTCTTGACTCCGAAGAAGGTGTAGGCGTCATGGGCGGCTACATCACCGGAACCGTTCTCGGCACCCTGTTCTGCGGCATCATGGTATCCCTGCTTGCCAACGGCCATGTATTCCATCCCTATGCTCTTGCAATGGCATGCGGCACCGGTTCCGCATCGATGATGTCCGCTCAGCTGGGCTCGGTCATCGACGCCAATCCCGGCATGGCAGACCAGCTCACCGCATATGCTGCGGCATCCAACATGTTGACCGGCGTTGACGGTCTGTACATGTCCCTGTTCATCGCACTGCCGATGTCCAACTGGCTGTACAAGGTCTTCACCAAGAACAACAAGAACTATAAGGATGGAGTCCCTCTTCCCAAAGAGAAGAAGGCAAAGGCTTAAGGAGGTAAAGAAACATGAAAAAGATAAATTGGCCCAAATACCTGGCTTGCCTCATCCTTTCGTCCGTATTCGCTTCCATCGGAAACTACATCAGCACCTCTAAGACCGGGACCCCGGTAACTCCGCTTGAAGCATGCCCCGGCCTGCTGATCTTCTTCGTGATCACCGTCATCGGACTCTTCATCTGGGATCTGGTAAACAAGGCTGTCGGCGAAAAGAATCTGCCTGCCATCGCTTACATCTCTCTGCTGGCGATCATCGTATCTCTGCCCGCCGTCCCCGGTTCCTCCTTCGTAGTATCCAGCTGCGGAAAGATCGGCCTCCTGCCCCTGTGCACCCCGATCCTCTCCTACGCCGGCATCTCCATCGGCAAGGACCTCGACACCTTCAAGAAGCAGGGCGTCGCTATCGTATGCGTTACCCTCTTCGCCTTCCTCGGCACCTTCATCGGTTCTGCGCTCATCGCACAGATCGTTCTGAAGATCCAGGGCGTCATCTAATACAGGATCAAACAGATCATGTAAAACAATGCTGCAGGGCTTCGGCCCTGCAGTTTTTTTAACGCTCATGCCCGCTCATTCTCCGCCAGGGGACATGAAAGGCCCCCGCAGGATGATCCCGCGGGGGCCTTTGCTTTGCCTTTTTTAGACCTCTCTGAAGCCCGGAGTGTGGTTTTCCGCCGCCAGCTCCCTGATCTCCTCGTACTTTCCGGTTATATACTCGTAATTCTCGGGGATATGGGGGATCTTGCAGTCGCTGCAGTCCTTCAGCACATAACCGTACTTATTGATGTACTTGAAGTTGCCTCCGCATTTATCCCCCAGAGCGTACAGGGGGCAGTAACAGAACAGGCAGTTGAAGTTGTCCGGGTCATCGGTGGGATGACAGGGAAAGAACTGACAGTCCCTGTTGTTTATGAACCTGTAGCTGTTGGGTCTCTTTGTTCCGTCCATATCGCGCCGTCCGGTCTACTTGCAGCCGCAGGCCTTCTTGGCCTTCATGGCAGCCAGGATCCTCTGCATCTCGTTGTAGACGATCATGTAGCCTTCGTCTACGCCCATGCCCGGCTTGGCCAGGATCTGGACAGGCTGGGTGGCCATTGCACAGTGTACGCAGACCTGAGCGCTGCGGTCGGTCTCGTTGCAGGTACCGCCCTGATATGCGCCCATTCCGTGCTCCTTGCAGTAGAGGACTGCTTCGATGGTGTTGTTGACGCCGCCCAGGTCGGGGGTCTTGATCTGGACCATGTGGCCTGCGTGGTTGTCGGTGAAGTACTTGACGTCTTCAAGGGTGTTGCACCACTCGTCGGCGACCAGCTCCACGTTGATGCCTCTCCTGTCGACCTCTTCGGTCAGGCCCTTGAGAGCGATCATCTGGGTCTCTCTGTCGGTATCGCAGTCCATGGGTCCTTCTATCCTCAGATGGAAGGGCTTTGCTGCCTCTTCCAGCTTGGCAAGGTAATCCGCCATGGCCTTGTAGTTGTTGTTTCCGAAGATGACGCCGATGGTGCCGTATACGTCGATGTGGAAGATGGGGTTGTAGTCCTCGCTGAGCCTGTTGTTCAGGATCCTGTCTCTCAGCCACTTTACGTACTCTTCCAGCTTTTCGCCGTGCTCGCCCAGCTTCTCTGCGACGTTGTTGATCAGAGCGTGAGGCAGGACCTGTGCGCCCTTGATGATCATCTTGTCGGAGTTGTTGTAACGGTCGTCGCCGGACTGGGTGAAGATGTCGATGGGCTTCTCGGAGACGGTGCAGTTATATTCTTCTGCAACGACTTCGCACATCATCTTGTGCTTTGCCCTTGCGACAGCGTCCAGGATAGCCTGGGAGACGCCGTAGCGGATAGCGGTGTGGAGCCTCTTGCCGCCCACCTGGATGGCTTCCATCTCAGCGGTCAGCTGTCTGAAGCTGTCGGCTTCCCTTCCGACCAGCATGGGCTTGATGTATGTATCGATGACGGGGATGAAGTCCTTGGCCAGGAAGAGGGGATCTCTTCCGCCTGCTCCGGAGTACTGGACCGCTGCGCAGTCGCCGTAAGCGACCTGGCCGTCCTCCAGCACGATCTGCACGGAGATGGATTCGCCGGGCATACGGACAGAGGTGAAGCCCTCGGTCACGGGAGTGCCGGTGTAGAAGGTGCCGTCATGGCCCGCTCCGCCCTTGATCGCTCTCTGGTCGTCAAAATAGAAGCCTGTTCTGCCCGGAGAGCAGATCACATCAATGATTTTCATTATTTCCTCCTTAGATATATGCGATGGAACGCTTATATAACTTTATATATCCTCCGGAAGGCCTGAGCCCTGCCGGTAAAGACCATTATTTTCCGGAGCCTGCGGCATGATCGTCCTTGGGCTGGGGACGTCCGACCAGACGGCCCTTGCCGATGGCGTAGATGTCGTCGACTACCATGTTGAAGTGGACCGGTCTGCCTTCGAAGGCGGCTCTCTCTTCCATCTTCCTTCTGTGGAACTCCTTGACCTCCTTGGGGAAGGGCAGATTGCCCATCTCCATGATCCTGACGGCGCCGTCGTTGTCGCGGGCCGGGAGCATGAGTCCCGCGTTGACCGCGCAGGGAGCGAAGGGAACGTCCAGAACGCCCGCCTCGACGCCTCTGCAGCATCCCAGAGCCCAGTCGTCATTGCCCAGCTCGTAGCACTTGTCCAGGATGGAGCGGGTCTCCATCTTGATCATCTCCATCTCCTCTTCCAGGTTGGCAGCGGAGTATTCCTGCTCGTAGAGCATGTTGACGACCTGCTTGGAGCAGCGGCAGCCTGCGGCGTTGGCTTCCATGGTCGGGATACCGAAGGCTTCGTGGGGGCTCTTGGTGATGACCTTGGTGGCCTTGGAGAAGGCAGCTGCGGCAGCGCCCCAGGAGATGACGCCGAAGGCCTTGGCCTCGTCCTCGGGGAAGCCGCCCATCCACTCGTGAAGGACGGTGGTTACGTTGACGTCGTGATAACCGTACTTGTTAAGGTACTCGTTGGTCAGCTCGTCCAGGGTCCTGATGGCGGCGACGTCCTGAGTCATGTTGCCGCACTGGCCGTAGCCGACGGTGATGCTCTTGCAGCCCTGCTCTGCCGCCATTATGGCCTCGATGACGGCCGCGGCGTGGGAGATGCAGGGGGGAACGAGAGTTCCGGTGAGAGGTCCGTAGGGCTCTCTGTTGATGGTGATGCCGTTCTCTTCATAAAGTCCGGTGAGCCTGTCGACATACTGCCAGTCCCACATGGTCTGTTCCATGGGAACGTTCTTGCAGTAAGGCAGGTTGTAGGATACGCCGCCGCCCTCGTAGCTGGTGAAGCCGGCCGCGTAGGAGATCTCGGCCAGGAGCCTTGCGTCGGGCGTGCCGTGGCGGATCTGGATCGGGGTGTGGACGGATTCGATGACCTGTCTGCACTTGAATACGCCGTGGTTTACTACGGGAAGTCCGTTCATGAGAGCTCTGCCCTCGAGGATGGACCTCTTGATGCCCTCCTCAGCCTCTTCATAGCGGTTGAGACGGGTGTAGCTGTCGATGGTGGAGGGCAGCAGGTCTACTTCGCCGTACTTCTCCAGGTGCTGCATCAGCTTGATGTGCTCTTCAATGACGGGGACGCCCGCTCTGGGCTGGATGAGGGTCCTGCGCTCGGCCTTTGCCTTGTTCAGCTTGTCGGCGAAGCGGCGGTCTCCGGTGATGGTCCTCTGGTAAGCGAAGGCTTCGTCCAGATCGACTTCCCTTCCGGTATGCCAGGTGGCGAGGACTTCCTTTCTCAGGGCCTCGAAGGTGGCGTCGGAAAGCTTCTTGTTCTTGATCTCCATTTTTTATCCTCTCTCTTGCGAAATTAGTCTTCGGGATGATGCCCGCTGTGACAGTCGGCAAAATCCATGACGGGGACGAAACCGCTGCCCGGGACCGCAGCCGCGGAGGCGTCCGCGATCTGCTCGCCCATGTTCTCAAGTTCTTTTTTCATTATGTGAAGGGCTGCCGTCGGATAGTGCTCCGAGAGCAGGCCCATCGAGGCCAGTATGTAGTGCCTGTCGACCAGTATGTTTGCCCTGCCCGGTCTTAAGGACATGGGCTTATCGGGATTGTACAGGGCATGAGCCGCGATCTCGTCGGTCCTCTTGGTGTGGATGAGGCTGCCGCCGGTGACGACCACCTGCCTGATGTTGCTCAGGTCCTTGCCGGTCTGCATGTAGGTGGAGCCCATGACCGTGTAGATCTCCTCCAGATGGCCCGCATGCCTTTCGACGGCGGTGTCTATGGCCATGCTAGCGAGGGCGTAGTCCAGTCTCTCCCACTCTTCGCTGGTCGGGACCTCGTCGGTGTGCTCCGCCAGATGGTCGACCATCTGCTGGGCCTTTTCCTCGTCGATGCCCGAAAGCTCCGAGATCTTCCTGATCCCCGCCGCCTCGACGATGCCGTTGATGCTGTAGCGCATGCCGATATCGCCTTCGACGGTCCTCTTGGCGTAGGGCTCGGGAAGGCCCTTGAACACCGCGTTGCCCTTGGTCGGTCTGCCGTCGCAGATGGTGTAAACGTCGGTGGTGGCGCCGCCAACGTCCACGGCGAGGAGCTCGCCTATGCCCGGTTCGTCCTCGGTGCCCTCGGCAAGGAGCCTGATGGCCTTAAGGACGGATGCAGGAGTCGGGTTCACGATGCCCGAGACCAGGCTGGTAGCCTTGGTCAGGCCCTTGGCAGTGATGATCCTCTCAAGGAAGATGTCCCTGATCTTGCTCTGGGTGGGCTCGATGTTGAGAGTCCCCATCTTGGGCATGACGTTCTCCACCACGTAGCACTTGTGGGAATCGCCAATGATCCTCTCACACTGCCTTGCGGCGTTGCGGTTTCCCGCGATGATGACGGGGAACCCGCCCTTGATGGTGGATACCACGTGGGCATTGTTGAGGATGCAGGCGCTGTTGCCTCCGTCGGTGCCCCCTACCAGGAGCATGATATCGGGCTTGATCTTCTCGATCTCTTCGGCGTCGTCCTCGGTCATGTTGAAGGAATAGACCTTCATGATCTTGGCGCCGGCGCCAAGGGAAGCCATCTTGGCGGCCTCGGCGGTGAGCTCGGGGACCAGTCCGCTGGTGACCATCCTCAGGCCTCCTGCGGCGCTTGAGCAGGCGTAGCGCTCTGCGAAATCAAGCTTTCCGGTCTTCTCTTCAAGGAGCTTTACCGCGTTCTGCAGGCCCTCGTTGATGTCGGTGAATATGGTGGTGAAGGACGCCGCGGTCCCCAGCAGCTTCTCTTCATCCACGTCGACGGCGGTGACCTTGGTATATGTGCTTCCGAAATCTATCAGTAATACCGGTCTCATATGCTGTAAACCTACTCGTCCATGTGCAGGTCTTTATGCAGGCATTCGATGTCCACGCTGGGATCGGTCCCGGGAGGGAAGGCTCTGTTGTAGCCCATGTCCTTGAAGCGCTTCTCGACCTGTTCGAAGTCCTGCTTGCCTATAACGATGTTTCCGCCCACGTAGAGGAGGATATCGGGGATGCCCGCCTCGACGCACTTTTCTCTCATGCCTCTGCAGTCCAGCTCGCCCTGACCGTACAGCGAAGAGATCAGGATAGCGTCCGCGTTGGACTCGATGGCGGCGTTGATGAACTCCTCCTGGGATACGGTGACGCCCAGATTGATGACGTTGAAGCCGGCGTCGGTGAAGGCCCTGTAAAGGATCTTGTTCCCGACTGCGTGGACGTCGGCGCCGATGACGCCTATAACTATGGTCTTCTGTTCCATTTTGGTTCCCTCCTCAAGGGTCTTGAGATATCCGGCCCTGCCGGACTCGTAAAGGTTGTTTCCTTCGGAATCGATGATGACGGTGACCGGGAAGTTCTCGACCTCCAGCCTTCTGACGGCCTCGGCCCCCAGATCCTCGTAGCAGACCACCTCGGCCTTCTTGACGCACTTGGCAAGAAGAGCCGCGCAGCCTCCGATGGCTCCGAAGTAGACGGCACCGCATTCCTTCATGGCCTCGATGACCTCGGGGCTCCTCTTGCCTTTGCCGATCATCCCGGTCAGGCCCTCTCTGATGAGCCTGGGGGAATAGGGATCCATGCGGTAAGAGGTGGTGGGTCCGACGGAGCCGATGGGCTGGCCGGGCTTTGCGGGAGCGGGTCCTGCGAAATAGATGATGCCGTCGGTCAGGTCCACGGGCAGGGGCTTGCCCTCGTCCAGGAGCTGGCAGAGGCGCTTATGAGCGGCGTCCCTGGCGGTATAGATGACGCCGGTGATCTCGACGCTGTCGCCGCACTTCAAAGTCCTTGCGGTCTCGCGGGTCAGCGGAGTATTGATCTTGATCGCCATTTACAGCACCTCCGTCTTGTGCCTTGCCACGTGGCAGTTGATGTTGACGGCCACGGGAAGACCTGCGATGTGGGTCGCGAAAGTATTGATGTTGACAGCAAGAGCGTAGGTCTTTCCGCCGAAGCCCTGGGGACCTATGCCCTTGGCGTTGATCTTTTCCTTGAGCTCCTCTTCCAGAGCCGCGTACTGGGGATCGGGGTTCTTCTCGTCCAGCGGTCTCAGAAGGGCCTTCTTCGCCATGAGGGCGGCCTTGTCGAAAGTGCCTCCGATGCCTATGCCCACGATGACCGGGGGGCAGGGATTGGGGCCTGCGTCCTCGATGACCTTGAGGATGAAGTCCTTGACTCCGTCCAGGCCGTCTGCGGGCTTGAGCATCTTGATCTGGCTCATGTTCTCGGAACCGAAGCCCTTGGGGGCGACGGTGACGGTGAGCTTGTCTCCGGGCACGATATCGTAGTAGATCATGGCCGGGGTGTTGTCTCCGCTGTTCTTCCTGTTGAAGACGGGGTCGACGACGACGCTCTTGCGAAGATAGCCTTCGGTGTATCCGGCGGCGACGCCGGCGTTGACGGCCTCTTCGATGTTTCCGGTGATGTGGACGCCCTGTCCTATCTCAAGAAAGACGCAGGCGACGCCGGTATCCTGGCAGATGGGCACGTTGTTGTCCTCTGCGATGTGGTAATTCTCGATGATGTGGTCCAGGATCTCCCGGGCGGGAGCCCAGGTCTCTTCCTTCCTGCCTCTTTCGATGCAGTCTCTCACATCCTGCGGGAGGACGCAGCAGGCCTCTATGCAGAGCCTTTTGACGCAGTCCCTCAGTTCTTCTGCTTTTATCTCTCTCATCTCGTCCTACCTTTCGGGAACGTTGTAGATGTAATCGACGTGTTCGCCGTAGTGTCCAAGGACCTCTCCGACGATCTTATCGCCCTTGGGAGCCTTGACGGGGACTCCGCAGATCTCTTCGGCCATGGCCTTGAGCTCTCTGATGTCCTTGACGTTGAGGCCCGCTACGATGAACTTCTCCTTCAGGTCTTCCCTTCTGGGATTGACGGCGATGCCCTTCTCGGTGATCAGCACGTCGATGTTCTCGCCCTTGGTGGACACGGTGGTGACGTGGTCCAGGACGATGGGAAGGCGGTTCCTGAAGAGAGGAGCGATGACCACTGCCATATTGCAGATCTCTGCGATGTCGGTGTGGCCGCCGCTGCCGCCCATGATGACGCCGTTGGAGTCGGTGTGGACGTTGACGTTGAAGTCGACGTCGATCTCGGTGGCTCCCAGCATGGCGACGTCCAGGTTGTTCATGCAGCTGGACTTGCCCACGGCGCTGGAGTAGCGCCTTGCGGAGACTTCGATGTGATTGGGGTTCTCGGCCAGGTCAGCCGCTGCGCCCAGATCGAAGCTCTGAACGTCCTGCAGGGCTTTGAAGCAGCCCGCGTGCTGGAGCTCGACGGACGCGGAGGAGATTCCTCCTACGATATATGAACCTACGATGCCCTTCTCAAGCATGACGTCCTTGAGATACATGGCGGCCGCCATGGTGGCTCCGCCTGCTCCGGTCTGGAAGCTCATGCCGTCCTTGAGGAGGCCGCTGGCCTCGATGCACTTGACGGCGGTCTGGGCCATCCTGAGCCTTACGGGGTCTCTGGTCTGGGCGGTGGTGCCTGACATGATGCCGTTGGGATCTCCGATGGCGTCCACGGTGACCACGTAGTCGACGTAGTCCTCGGTGATGGAGGCGCAGGTCAGAGGATACTCTACCAGGTTGTCGGTGATGACGATGACGGTCTTGGCGTTCTCAGCGTCCGCCATGGCGTAGCCGATGCTGCCGAAGCGGGACTTTCCGATCTTGCCGGTGCAGTTGCCCATGGTGTCGGAGGTGGGAGCCGCGATGAAGGCCACGTCGATGGGGGTCTTGCCGTTGATGATGTCGCCGGGGCGGCTTCCGTGGGAGCGGAACTCAACGGGGTTCTTCATGATGCCCTTGCAGATCTCGGTGCCGATGCCCTTGGACATATAGTTGCAGCGAAGCTTGGTGACGACGCCGTTCTTGATATGGTCTACCAGAGGAGCGTGGATGTCGAATACGGCGGAGGCGTTGACGGTCAGGTCCTTGATGCCCATGTTGGCGATCTCTTCCATGACCATGTTGAGAACGTAGTCTCCGTTGCGAAGGTGGTGATGGAAGGAGATGCTCATGCCGTCGTGGAGCTTTGCCAGCTCGATGGCTTCTCTGATGCTTGATACTACTTTAGTCATTGCGCCTTCCTCCTATTTTCTGCCCAGACCCAGCTGCTCTGCGGCGGCGATGGTCCTCTGGGCCCTGAGAACTACGGGAGCGTCGATCATCTTGCCCTTGAGAGCGACGACGCCCTGTCCCTTGGCCTTGCCTTCCTCGATGGCGGCTATGACCTCATAGGCATAGTCGATGTCGGCCTGGCTGGGGCTGAAGGAGATGTTGATGGCGTCCACGTGGCGGGGGCTGATGGCGGACTTGCCGGTGAAGCCCAGGCTCTTGGCATATGCCGCGTCGGGCCAGATGCCTTCGTCGTCATGGGCGTCGGTGAAGGGAGTATCGTAAACGTCGATGCCGCAGGCTCTCGCCGCGTTGACGATGCGCTTTCTGGCGTAGTCGATCTCGTTGCCCTCCTTGGTCCTCTTGCACTGCATGTCGGCGCTGTAGTCTTCACCGCCAAGGAAGAGGGCTACCACTCTCTCGGAGGCCTTGCCGATCAGGAAGGCGTTCTCGATGCCCAGAGCGGTCTCGATGAGGGGCATGATCTTGACGCTGCCCTTCTCGATGCCGTGCTCCTCCTCGAGCTTTCCGATGTAGTCGGCGAAGGTCTTGATATCCTCAGGAGTTTCGGACTTGGGAGTCATGATGATGGCAGGCTTCAGGGGAACGATCTCCTTAAGGTCTTCCTGCCAGAAGGGCGAATTGAGGGAATTGACCCTGACGATGATCTCGATGGCGCTGAAATCGAGGGTCTTGAGTATGTTCCTGACCAGGATCCTGGCGGAATCCTTCTCAGCGGGGGATACGGAATCCTCCAGATCGAAGATTATGGAGTCGGCGCCCATGGTGGCGGCGAACATGATCTGCTTGGGGTTGGCTCCCGGTATGAAAAGCATAGAGCGGCGCATGTTAAGCCTCCATTCCTCTCTTGATCACGGCCTCGAGCCTTGCTCTCAGGACGCAGTCGATGGCGCCCCTGTCGGTGATCGTGAGTTTTGCGTTGGTAACGTTGTATTTCTTCAGCTCATCCTCTGCCGAGGCGATGATGGCGTCGCCGTACTGGGTCTTCACGAGGGACTCCAGGAAGATCTGGTTCCCACCTTCGGACGGTTCGATGACGATGACGCAGTCGGCATTCTGGTCGACGTTGCCGACCTGAGCCTTCTTCTTGATATCGCTCATTGAAAGTCTCCTTCTGAACTTCTACAGGATTACAGACGTAATTCATTATATCGGTTTTCCTCGTTAAAAGTTCATCAATTTAGCCCTTTTGCCATGGTAAATATTAAAGCTAAGTATAATCAAAATCGATAGGTCAAAAGTTAGCGGCCGCTTTTCCTCCGGAGGATGGCGAAGGAGCCCGAAACTCCGCCCGAAAGCCTGCGGAATTCAAAAAATAAACATCGCCAGAGTTTTCTGGTAAAAGCCTCCATGACCGCAAAACAGGCGCATTTTCTCATTTCCATCCCGTTGACATATTATTTTTTGATAGTTCCGCTCATTAAGGAAAGCCGCCCCGCCCTCCCGGCAAAAGCCCGTCCCGGGGGCGTGCGGGAATGTATCCCGCTGCTACAGAAAAATATATCGTTTTTTGCATATTTGGTATATAATCATAGCGGCTGCAAACCGCCGCGAAAGGATCCCTCAAATGACACTCGACAAAAGCAAACTCACCCGCATCGGGATGATAGTCTTAGGCAACCTGATCTACGCCCTCAGCGTCAACCTGATCATAACCCCCGTCCACCTGTACAGCGGAGGCTTCACCGGCATCGCCCAGCTGATCAGGCTCTTCCTTCTGGAGTTCCTCCATATCCCCCAGATCCCCGGTCTGGACTACATGGGCGCCATCTACTTTCTCATCAACGTGCCCCTGTTCATCATGGCCTACAGGATCATGGGAAGAGGCTTCTGCCTGAGCACCGTGGCGACCATCGCCATGTGCTCCGCCTTCCTCGCGGTCATACCGGTACCGCCGGCTCCCATCATCGAGGACACCCTGCTCTCCGCCGTCATCGGAGGCATCGGCTGGGGATATGCCGCGGGCATCGTCCTCAAGGCCGGAAGCTCCCAGGGGGGCCAGGACGTCATCGGCGTCTGCCTGGCCAAGACCCATCCGGACTTCAAGGTCGGCTCCATCGGGATAGTCATAAGCATATGCATATACGGTATATGCCTCTTCGTGTATGATATAGAGACCGTCCTCTACTCGATGATCTTCGCCGTCGCCGCCGGGATGACCATCGACCGGGTCCACACCCAGAACATCAAGATCCAGTGCATGATCTTCACCAAGAAGGAAGGCCTCGCCGAGGCTATAATGACCGAGCTCAGGCGCGGGGTCACCACCTGGGAGGGCGCGGGAGCATACACAAAGGACGGGGAGCACATACTGGTCACCGTCATATCCAAGTACGAGGAGCATCACCTGCGTGAGATCCTTTCCAGGATCGATCCCGCGGCCTTCATGATAATCACCGACAAGGCCAGGGTGGCGGGCAATTTCGAAAAGCGCTTCACCGAATAAAGCGCAGGATGATATGCATGAAAAGAGCGGGCCCCGCAGAGGGACCCGCTTTTATCATACCGTTATATTGGGGATATCACTTCAGCCTGCTTCTGATGTCCGCGTTGAGAGCCCTGTAAGCCTCGGTGAAGATGATGTAATCCTGGCTGCAGGCGACTCCGTCGTAGCCTTCCTTAAGGTAAGCCGCGGTCTTTTCAGCCGACGTCGCGAAGGTGTAGCAGATCTTTCCCGCCGCCCGGCAGGCTTCAAGTACCCTCTTTTCCGCCGCTTTGAACTCGGGAAGGTCGAACCTGCCCGCTATGCCCATGGCGGTGGAAAGGTCGAAGGGACCGATGAAGATGCCGTCGATCCCCGGGATAGCCGCGATCTCTTCGATGCTTTCCAGAGCCTCCCTGGTCTCGCACTGGGGCATTACGATGAGCCTGTCGTTGGAGTTTTCGAAATACTCCTCAAGGCCTTTGGTGTCCGCCCAGTCCGCGCAGCCGAAGCCCGCTCCCCTGCCCTTTATGAAGCCTCTGTTCCCCAGGGGCGTGAACTTGGCAAGGTCGACCAGCCTTCTGAAATCCGGGACGTCCCGAAGGCAGGGAACGATGATACCCTGGGCGCCGCAGTCGGCCGCCCTCTGGATCTCCTTGTGGTCAACGTTGGCGATCCTCACCATCGGGACCAGGCCGCGGAGCTCCGCCGCCCTGATGAGATCCATCATGGTCTCGGTATCGAAGGGCCCGTGCTCGCAGTCGATGATGACGAAGTCAAGGCCGCTGAAGCCCAGGCACTCCATGAAGCTCATGTTGCCTCCGCTGAAGAAGGTGCCCACCGCCCCTTCCTTCTTTTCGAACATATTTCTCAGTCTGTTGAGTGACATGGGGCCTCTCCTTTCCTAAGCCAGCTTCTCCTTAAGGAAGCCTCCCAGCTTCTTAAGGTTCTCTTCGATCACGTCCTCGGTAAGGCCGCTGAAATTGAGCCTCATGGTGCTCCTGCCGGAGCCCTCGGGGTTGCCCTCGGTATAGAAGGTGCTCCCGATCCCGTAGCAGATGCCCAGCTGGTCGGCGATCTCCTTGGCCATGCCGGTCATGTCAAAGCCGGGCACCTCGGCCCAGACGTAGTAGCCTCCGTCGGGGACGGTGTGTTTGGTGCAGGCGGGGAAATACGCGTCCAGGGCCTTCAGCATGGCGTCCCTTCTGCTCCTGTAAAGGCCGCAGAGGTATTCGAGGTGGCCTTCGTAATAGCCGCGCTTGAAGAACGAGGCGGCGATGGCCTGGGCCATGGTGTTGGTGCAGGTGTCCGTGCAGAGCTTGATGTCCGAGAAGGCCGCGATCTGCTCGTCGGAAGCCAGGATGAAGCCCAGCCTGCTGCCCGGGGAGAAGATCTTGGAGAAGCTTCCCGAGAGGATCACGTTGCCGCTCCTGTCGAAGCTCTTTACGAAGGGCAGATGCTCTCCGCTGTAGCGGATCTCCCTGTAGGGATCGTCCTCAAGAACGATGACGTCGTACTCTTCGGCCAGCTGTGCCAGCCTCTTTCTCCTCTCAAGGCTCAGGGTCACACCGGTGGGATTGTGGAAGGTCGGCACGGTGTAGATCATCTTGGGATGATATTCCCGGATCTTCCGCTCCAGATCATCCATGTCCATGCCCTGATCGTCCAGGTCCACGGGGACGAGCCTCGCCTCGAACATCTTGAAGATGGTGGTCCCGTGGATGAAGGACGGGGATTCCACCAGGATCACGTCGCCGGGCTCGATGTAGAGCTGGCAGAGGAAGTTCATGGGCTGGATGCCTCCCGCCGTGATCATGATATTCCTGATGTCGGCCTCAAGGCCTCTGGGAGCCAGCAGGCAGTCCCTTACGGCCTCCCTTAAGGAGTCCAGCCCCATGGTCCCGCCGTATTTCACCGCGTCCAGGCCCTTTTCCGGGCCCGAGAAGACCTCGCCGCAGATGTCCCTGATCTTATCGAAGGGATAGGCCTCCACCGCGGGAGCCCCCGCCCCGAAGGATACCAGAGATCCTCCGGCAAGGGACGACGTCAGGGCGTGGAGCTGGCCTGCGGACTCCGCCATGGTCTCTATGCGTCTTGCGAACTTCGCCATTTGATCCTTTCTTTCCCGGCCGGGCCGAAGGTACTGCTAAATGTCCCTGTCCTCTTTGAGGCAGCCCAGGACCGTTGCAAAGAGGGAGATCTTCTTTTCGATGGAGGAGATCCTCATCCTCTCGTCGTGGGTGTGGATCTGGATCTGATAGGTCCCCAAAGCGTCGACGGTGGGGATGCCGTGATAACTGTACCAGCTGGCGGTGCCGCTGCCGCCGGTCCTCTGGACCACCAGCTCGTCGCCGTGGAGCCTGCCGCAGTCCCTGACGTACTCGTAGAGCCTCTTGTTCTTCTCGTCCTCCTCCATGGGGACGCTGACCCTGTCCAGAGTGACTTTGACCTTGGTTCCATCGGCGTAGTACTTGGGCCCCTTGTTCATGAGATCCACGATCTCCTTTACCCTGTCCAGATCCGCGGAATCAGCGATCCTGACCGAGATCGCAGCGGTGGCGTGGCCGGATACCACGTTGGCGGGATCGTCGTTGACTACCCTGCCCACGTTGAACTGGATGCCTCTCTCGTCGTCATTGTACTTGAGAAGCTCCAGAAGCTGGAAGGCCAGCTCGAACATTGCGCTCCTTCCCGCCTTGTAATTGATGCCAGAGTGGGACCTGATGCCCTCAACGTCGATGGTGATACCGCAGGAGCCCTTCCTTGCGATGAGGACGCCGTCCTCGTCCCTGGAGGATTCGAATACGAAGCAGAGGGTCTTTGAAGGATCCTCGGGGATGACCCTGCTGTGGAGCAGCTCGTTGCCGCCGCCTCCGCCGCCCTCTTCGTCGCACTCGAAGGCGAAGCAGATCTCCTTGTCGGGAAGAAGACCGTTCTCCATGGCGACCTTGACGGCCTTGACCGCAACCACCAGTCCGCCCTTGCAGTCGGTGATGCCGAGGCCCCAGGCGATGTCCGGATCCTTCTCGTCGATGTGGACGGGGAACTTCGCGCAGTCGCCCTGCTTGAAGACCGTGTCGGTGTGTCCAGAGATGATGATCCTGCCGTTGGGGCTGCCTTCATTCAGGGTGGCCAGGATGTGGGTGCCGAAGCCTTCCTTGACGATCTTTTCAAACTTGAGGCCCTTCAGGTCCTTCATCATGATCTCTTCGAGGGCGTTCACCATGTTGGCGCTCCCCACGGGATCTCCGTGGCCGGAATCGATGGAAGCCAGCTTCACCAACTCCTCAAAGGCTTCATCCTTGTACTTCGCGGCTCCCTCGTCCGCTATCCTTGCTATGGTCTTCTTATCGGGCATTTTTATCTCCTTTCGAGAGCCGGGCGTCCTGAAAGCCGGAGCCCGGCGCATATTTCTCCTGACAAAAACTTACTGTCTGCACCCCGAAATGTCAAGGGGCAAGAGGCCGCAGGCGAAAAAGTCCCCGCATCCTTTCGGATGCGGGGACGGTCTTGAAAAAGCTGTTCGCTTATAACGGTCCGACCGGGCGGACCAGCCGACGGCCCTATACCGCCGGCTGGGGCTGGGCCTCGTTCTGCTGGGCTTCCGCCTGCTTTGCGGGAGCCTTCATCTTGTGATATTCAAGGGCGAGCATACCGCCGGTCTTGTCCAGCTGAAGGTCCTTGTTCATCCGGTTCCTGAAGACCTCGTCGGTCATGTACTTGTCCACCAGCTGGCCGAAGGCGGGATCCTTTCTGATCTGCTCCGCTCCGGCGGCAAAGCCCTGGTTGCTGGTCCTCAGGCCGGGATCCATCTTGGTGGAGATCTCGTGGGCCAGCAGTATCTCGGAAAGGTACTGGGACGCGAAGTGCCTGTTGACCGGACCTTCGGTGAGGGCGTTGGCAGCCCTGTTGAGCCTGAACTGGGAAGCTCCGACGGCGTGGTTCCTGGTGCTCTTTCTCAGGGCCTCCGTCAAGTCGCTGATCTGGCCCTTTTCGGCCATCTTCTTGTATTCCTCCCTCTCGACGCTGCTGGACATGGCGCGCCTGAAGGCGGATCCGCCCTGCATCAGCCTCGCCTTTTCCTTTTCCAGAGCCTCCGGCGTGATCATGGCGCCGTTCTTTCCCTTGGAAAGGTTCCTGACCGCCATGAGCTGGGCGCAGGAGTCCTCGGTGAACCGGACGCGGAGCCTGTTCTTCGCCTGGTTCTTCAGCTCCTCCGCCGTGAAGACCTGTCCGTTCATCCTGTCGCGGCTGAAGGACTCGGCCTCCAGAGACCTCTTGGGATGGGCCTGCCTGATCTCATCCAGATAGGAATCGAAGACGCTCTTGGGCATGAACTCCTTGAGGACGCACATGGCCTGCTTGAAGTGGGGCTGCTTCTTCTTGCCTCCGGGGATGTTGGCGGGACCGTTGATGTATTTCTTGATGGCGGTGGTCATGGACTTGTTCTCGGCGGGGGTCAGGGGGAGGCCCCTTTCCATCTTCTGCTGGGCGGCCTCCACCTGCTTCATCATCTCGATGTAGCTGGGATCCTTCTTCTCCAGCTCCGCGGGCCTTCCGACGACGCCGCCTTCCTTCAGGCTCTTTACCGCCTCATCCATGAAGGCCCTGTCCTTGTGGACGCTCTCGGACCTGTCCCAGGCCAGTTTCTCTTCCCGCATATCGTTCTCGATGACGTATAAAAGTCCCGCAAGGCTCTCGACGTCTCCGGTCTTGGCGATCTCCATGGTCCTGGGGTCCTTCATGAACTTCTTGAAGGCCGGCTGTTTCATCAGGGTCGCCGCGTTCTTCATCAGCTCCTGCTGGTCGGCCTCTTCGTTGGGCTTGTTCCAGACCAGAGCCATGGACCCCGCTATCAGCGAGGCGATGTTGACAGAACCCGGATTCCTTTTGACGTCCTCGCGCATATCGCTCATGAATCTGCCGTAGGTCAGCTTTCTGGGCATGGTCTCATCTCCCTTCGGATGATATCATCTAATCGTTATAGGGATCCTTCTTCAGCACGAGGACCGATCCTTCGGCTTCCTTTTCCTTCTCGGCTCCGTCTTCCTCGTGTCCGGACTGTTGGGGCTTTTCGCCGTCCTCGCCTACGATGACCCAGCCCTGCTCCTCCAGATCCTTGCGCATCTCTTCCTTTTTGAGCTTCTTGTACTCGCTGTCCCCTTCCATGAGGGCCCAGCCGTCGGCGTCGGATTCCTTGATGTGGGAGAGCATCTCCTCTTCCCTCTTCTTCTTGGCCTCCTTGAGGGTCTCGTGCATGTACATCATGACGGGCTTGAAGATGGGATTGTTGGCCATGTTGGTGGACTGCTCGATCTCCTGAAGGGCCTGCTCCACCTTTATCTGGGATTTGACGCTCTTCATGAAGTTCTTCTTGCCCTTGGTGAAGCTCTTGACGTTCTCGAGGACCTTGTTGCTCAGGGCGACGTCGGTGATCTCGCCGTTGAGGAACTGGTTGAGCATGTTCTCGAACTCGTCCCACTCGGGGCTGTCGTTGTCGTTTCCCCTCTCGGTCTCCATTATGGAGAGGATCATCTTGACCGTAGCCTTTGCTTCGGCCATCTGGGCCTCCTTGAGGGATCTTTCCTTCTGCTGACGCCTTGCATGAGCTTCGGCGGCGATGCTGGCGGGATCAGGCTCCTTCTTTTTAGGGGGCTCCTGAGGCTCCTGCGACTTCTTTTCCGGCTCCTCGGGGGAGGCTACCGCCTTGTTCTTGATCTTCCTTCCAAATAGTGCCATACAATCCACCCTTGTATTTCCAATGAGATGCGCGGCTGTAGGTCCGCATTTTCAGGCTTTATACTGTTCTTTCCGCCGTTTTGGGGGCTCAGGACCCGCGGCCGGCGATCTTATGACTTGATGATAAACGGGCCTGTCCAACAAATGTCCAGCGAGCGGAAATCATTTTATTTGCGCAGCGCTGTCTGCGTTCTTTTATTTGCTCCCTCTTCTGTCCGGCCCCAGATATCTGAAGGCCAGCATGGTGATGTCGTCGAACTGGTCCGCTCCGTCCACGAAGCTGTCGATCTTCTTTCTGACATAGGGGAGTATGACCTCGGGCTTTGAGCTGGAAGCGCCGGTCAGGGCCTTCATCATCCTCTCCTCGCCGAACTGCTGCCTTTCGTCGGTCATTGCTTCGGTGACGCCGTCGGTGTACTGGAAGATGGCGTCTCCGGGGCTGAGGATCATCTCCTGGTCGGCGAAGGCGGGCTCGTCGTCCTGATCGAGGATCTCAGGCTCAAAGGCTCCCACCGCGACTCCGTTGTGCTTTTCCAGCAGGCTCCAGCGTCCGTCGTGATAGTAGGCGGGCTTCTCGTGGCCTGCGTCCGCCCAGATCAGTTTTCCGGTGGAGATCTCCAGGATACCCAGCCAGACAGTGACGAACATGTAGTACCTGTTGCCCTCGCAGATCTGCTCGTTGACCCGGTAGAGGATCCCCGCGGGATCGAGGCCCGCGAGAGCGGCGTCCTTGAGCATGGTCCTGGTGGTCATCATGAAGAGGGCCGCCGGGATCCCCTTGCCCGATACGTCGGCGATCACCATGGCCAGATGGTCGTCGTCGATCATGAAAAAATCGTAGAAGTCTCCTCCCACCTCCTTGGCGGGATCCATGGTCGCGTAGATGTCGAATTCGGTCCTGTCGGGGAAGGCCGGGAAGGTGCTGGGCAGCATGGCCGCCTGGATCCTGGTCGCAAGATCCAGCTCGGTGCTGATCCTCTCCTTTTCCGCCGTTACCCTGGTGAGATCCGCCACCGATTCCTGGGCCTTTTTCTCCATGTCGGCCAGGACGAAGCTCAGGTTCTCGATCTCGTCTCCGGTGTGGATATCCAGGTCGGCGAAGTAAGCGGCCGGGGAAGACTCGCCGGCCTCGTCGTCGATGTAGCGCTGGGCGGCGTCCGAAATGGTGTTGATGGGACCGATCACTGTCCTGCGCATGTGCCTTACCACCAGGGCCGCCACGATGAAGGCGGCGCAGAAGGCTCCTATCAGCAGCTGGAGCGCGAAGACCCTCATGTGCTGCGCGATGTTGGCAAGGGATACGTCGGCCATGACGAAGGCCGCGGTCCTGCCGCTGTCGTCCTTTACCGGGACCCCCGCGGTGCAGAGCCACCCGCTCCCCTTGATCTTTCTCACGTCGTAGAGGGTCCCCTGGCCGTCCCAATCAAGGAAGGTGTCCATTTCATCGGACGAGACCCTGTCCCACTGGCCGGGGAGGCGCATGGTCTCGGGATCCTCATCGGGATCGACGATGTAGACGATGGCCCCAGCCGCCCTGTCGTACATGGCCAGGTATACGTCTGACACTCCTCTGGTGTCGCAGAACTCTCTGAGGACGTGGCGGATCGCCCCGTATTCGGGAAGCTCGGTGAACTGGGCCAGGCTGCTGCGGTATCCTTCGGTCTCGGTCTTTTCCGACCCGGCCGCCGTATGCTCCCTGTACTGCTCCAGGACCTGATCGGCCAGGGCCGCGGGATCGGCGTCCTCGTTCAGACCGATGGACATGGCCGCGTGATGGGCCGTGCTGAAGGCCAGCTCCACGTGCTGATCGTACATGGCATATGTGTAAAAGCCCAGACCGATGATCTGGGCGACAAGAGCGAGCACCATGCAGCATATCATTATGGTGTGGAAGATGTGAGCGGAAAGAGCGTAGAACCTCCGCTCGGTATCGTTCATCTCCCGTATGGACTTCTTTGGCATACTGCCTCCGTTTTACAGGTTCTTGATTATGGTGAGGATGTTCTTTCCGCCCTCGTAGGAGTAGCGGACGTCGTCCATGGTCTCCTTCACGAGAAGGATGCCCAGGCCTCCGTCCCTGGCGAGGAGGGCTTCCTCCGAAGTGTCCGCATCGGACTTTGCCAGGGGATCGAAGGGCTTGCCGTGGTCCATGAACTGGATGACCACCCTAAGGGGATCCTCCAGAACCTCGCAGTGGACCTCGGCGGGTCCCACCTCGGGATCGTAGGCGTAGCTTGAGATGTTGACGAAGATCTCTTCGACGGCAAGACGCACCTGAAGCTGGATCCGCTGGGGGCAGCCCCGTTCTTCAAGCTTGCCGAGAACGAACCCGTTGACGACGTCGAGATTGGGGATCTCGGCCGTTACAGTGATATTCTCCATGTCGTCCTCCTTTAATCCACGAATTTGAAGAGCCTGGTGAACCCGGTGACTTCAAGTACCTCCATGATCGATTTGTCTACGTTCTTGACGGAGAGGACGCCGCCCTTGCGGCGGAGATCCATGTAGATCCGCTTGAAGGTGCGAAGGCCCGCGCTGGAGATGTACTCCAGCTGCTCCATGTCCAGAAGCAGATCGTCGTACTTGGAGGCGACATCCACCAGGATGTCCTCGACCTCGTATGCGTTGGTCGCGTCGATGAAGCCCTTGAGCTTGACCTCAGCGTCTTTTCCATGCTTGATAAGGCTTATATCCATGCTCATATACCGGTTACCTCCTGTACTGATACATTTTCATTCTTTGGTTCTTCTTCTGGGATGGGAGCTTCCTGAGGAGCGGGGCCTTCCGGCTCCGGCTCTGCCGCTGCGGCCTCCTGGGACGGAGCCTGCATGCTTTCCTCAGGCTGCTTTTTCTTCTTTTCCTTCTTTTTCTTCGCGGGCTTGGGGGGCTCCTCTTCGGAGAGCCTGATGCTGCCCGGGAGCTCTCCGGCCAGAGCCTTCAACGCCCTGTTTATGGAGATCAGTCCGCTGATCCCCCTGCCTGCCCAGGCGGTCACATAGGGGACCTCGCCCTCGTATTCCAGGGTGATCACCACGGGCCTGGTCATAACATATCTGATGAAGCAGGCTCTCACGTCCGGAAGCTCCTGCAGTATCAGGGCGCGCCCTATGTTCTGCATGGCCTTGGGGACCGCGGCCATCACCGAGAGCCTTGGCTCTTTGGTATCCAGCCGTCTGGCCTTCCTCGCCAGACCGAAGAACCTTACCGCTCCGGCTCCGTCGCTGATTCCTATGGGGAGCCTGAAATCGTTCTTCGGGATGGAACTGAGCCTGCCGTCCTCGGTGGGGAGCATCCTGCCCATCAAAACGCTTTTTACTTCTTTTTCTGTCGTCATATCTATACGGCTTCTTTGCTGCATCCGGGACTAATTATCCCCGGAGCCCGCGGCCTGGTCCATGCCCAGGACCTTCTCGTTCCTCTCACTGAGGTCGTAGTAGATCTCGTCCGCCCTGAACATCTGGCTGCGGATCTCGGTGAGATCCATGGGCCCGAATTTATAGTACGGGCACTTGTAGGACGGGGTGTACTTGGTCTTCAGGGGGAAGGAGTTGAAGGAAACTATGATGGAGTTTCCGGTGCTCTCCTGGTTGTTGAGCCTCTGAAGCTCGCTGGGGTAGATCAGCGGGCGCACCTGGGTGTTGCTGGAGACGTTGATGTCTCCCGACTTGCTCCCCAGTGAACTGGACGTGCTGGTCGTCCTTACGGTCATGTTGCCGCACATCTCGGAGAACATCTTGCAGGTGTCGGTGTCGTTGGATCCGATGAACATCTTGACGCCGCAGTTGCCTATGACGATGTCCGCGACCTCCTTGCCGTAGACGTTGGTCAGCTGGACGAAGGACTGGACGACCATGGAGAACCAGATCTTTCTGGAACGTCCGACGGTGATCATCTGGCCGAACTTGTCGATCTTAGGCATGTTTCCGAACTCGTCCATGATGAAGTAGACGTTTCTCGGAAGGGTCTGGCCCGGCAGGTTGGTCGCCACCTTGATGAGGGCCTTGTATGTGCTCAGGATGAAGAGGGACGCCAGGAAGTGGCGGGTGTCCTTTTCATCGGGTATCTTGAGGAACAGCGCCGTGGGCTCGAAGGCGAACCGGTCGGCGTGGATGTCGGTGGTGCTGGTGAGGCCGCAGAGACCGCGGTCATTGAAGATGCTCATCTTGTCGAAGGTGATGGACATGTAGGAGCCCAGGGTCGCCTCCGGGGCGGTCATGACCTGGCGGGACAGCTGGTAAGCCTGGGAGAGCTTGCTCCTGCCCTCGAAGTACTCCTTGAGCACCTTGTAATTGTTGTCCGAGTTGCCCAGGGCCTTGTTGACGTTGAACAGATTGAACTTGTCCTTGGTCATGCCCAGCTTGGGATCGGTGCTGTCCTCCAGCATGGCCAGGACCGTCGCCATGACGATGCTTCTCGCGCCGCGTTCCCACAGGGGATCCTTCTCGTTCTGGATGGGGATGAGTCCGCCGATCAGATCCGAAAGGTCCTCGTACATCTCGTCGTATATCTTCTGCTGGGCCACCGATACGTCGTCCCTGCAGTGGCCGAGATCCAGGTAGGCCTTGCCGTCCCATTCGACCCAGGGCTCGCCCTCCTCCGCTTCGCCGTTCATCCTGCGAAGATCCGGATAGTCGGACATGGGGTCGGTGTGGGCTGTTATGCCCTCTCCGGCCTTGATGTATTCCTGATAGGCGTCCCAGATGGGCTCCAGCGGGTTCCAGCGGCTGGAAGAGTAGGTGTCTCTCAGATCCAGGACCTGCACGTTGTAGCCTCTCTCCTTGAGGAAGGCGCTGTGAAGGTCGAAGAGCTCGCCCTTGGGGTCCGTCATGATCATGGAGGACCCGCAGTTGGTAGCGCCCAGAAGCTGGATCATGGGGCTGATGAAGGTGGTGGTCTTACCGGAACCGGTGGCGCCTATGACCAGGGCGTGGACGCCGGGCTTGAAATTGCCCACCAGGTTGCCCTTCTTGTCCAGGACCGCCCTGACGGGGACCCCGTCCTTCTTGACCTCGCCGATCTTGTCGTAGCTGAAGGTCGGGAAGTACTTGTCCCTCTCTTCTTCGGTGAGGAAGCGGCTGTTCTCGAGGGAGCCCATGACCACGTCCTTGTCGGCGCCTTTTCCGCCCAGAAGGCCTCTTCCCTTTTTGCCGGTATTGATGAAGCCTCCGTTTATGGTGTAGATGGCGCCCATCAGAAGGTTCAGGATGAGACCCGTGAACCAGGTGGCGGGCTCGATGAGCATCCTCAGGCGGAAGCGCCAGGGCTCGCCCACGACCACCGATGAGATGTTCTCAAAGAGAAAGCGCAGCACGCAGCCCAGAAAGAGGGACGAGACGATGAATACGCCTATATATATGGCGATCGTCTGCTTGTCCAGCTCTTTGAATCTTTCCGCTATGCTGCTGAATAGTTTCTTCATGGTCAGGATGCCTCCTTTCCGCTTCGCTTTTACTGTATGATCTCGTGAGACCGGATCATGAGCCTGCCGCCTTCGGTCAGTTCGACTCCGAGGACGATCTGGACCGCGGCGGTCTCGCTGCTGATCCTTATCTCGGCTGCTCCCGGCTCATTCCCGGGCAGGATGAAGGCCTCGCAGAAGCCTCTGTCGCTGAATACGCCGCCGTCTCTGGCAGCTCCCTCGCTGCTGGTCTCGATGATCCAGTCGGACGGGAAGTCATAGATCACGGGATCCGGCCCCTCGGGGCGTTCCTCGGGCTCTGTGTAGTCCCCTTCGCTCTTGACCTTGGCGTCCTCATCAACGGCGCCGGTGCTGACGATATCGAAGAGGGGCACCTTTTCATCGGTCCCTTCGAGATAGATGTAGATCTCTCCTTCTTCGACGGATATCTTTCCCTTGGGCCAGCTGGGATCTATGGGGTATTCCTTGCCGTCGTAGACGAAGGTCCCCGGCTCGGTCTGCTCCGCCGCGGCGTCCTCCTGAGAGGCTGCCCCGCCGAGGCTCATCACGATGACGGAAAGACCCCCGCCGTCCTCAGGATGGCAGACGTAGGTGTATCTTCCCTCCTGCGGGCCGTTCACCTGATCCTGGATCTGGTATCCGGACCAGCTGAGCAGGCTCAGGTCGTAGCCCTCGCCGTTGGAAAGGGAATCGACGAGCAGATCCATCCTGTAGACGGCATTGCCCGACTGGTCGAAAAGATCCAGGTCGAGATCGGAGCGGCCGACGCCGCTGGCCGAAATGGTAAAGGCCGTGCCGTCCTTGGGCTGCTTCTTATCCTTTTCTATGGTGAGTATCGAGGAGGGCTCCCGGTATTCCCAGACCCCTCCCGGCGTCGCCGAAGTATCGATCCTGAGCTTCAACTGCCCGTCCTTGTCGACGCCCCAGCTGACGGGATAGGGGGTGCTCCCCTCCGCGGTCTCCATGACCGTCCTGCTGCCCCTGACTATAAGGGCGAGGATGACCACCGCAGCGACGACGGCGAGGAGGCACGCGATCAGGGTCACGGTGGACCTGATCCTCGCCTTCTCCGCTTCGCGGTCGCTCTCAAATATCAGTTCGTCTTTTGCCATAGCATCATACCGCCTTATTCGGTAACGGGGTCGGGAGCAGGCGCGTCTTCGGATCCGCCCGCGGAGCTGCTGTCAGAGGTGTCGCCGGCGGAAGATCCCGCATCGGAGGAGCTGCCGCTGTCAGAAGGAGCGTCTCCGCCTTCAGACGGGGAAGCAGACTGTGAACCGCTCTCGCTCTGGCTGCCGCTCTCTTCCGTCGAGGCGCCCTGGGAGGGCGCTTCAGAGGAGCCTGAGCTGCCGGAGTTTTCAGATGAGCCAGAGGAGCCGGAACTGCCGGAGGAGCCGGAGCTGCCGGAGGAGCCGGAGCTGCCGCTGCCGGACATCTCCGCCGCTCTGGCCGCTGCTGCGGCTGCGGCAGCCGCCGCGGCCGCTTCGTTGGCGCTCTGTTCGTTCTTCCAGAGGGTCACCGCATTGGTCAGCTGGTCGGCCTCGGGATAGACCTTCACACCCACCGTGAACAGTATATCCTCAAGCTCCTGGCTCCTTACGGTGATCCTGTAGCTCAGATCGCGTCCGGTGAAGTTCCTGGGAGCGGTGAAGTTGACGTTCCCGTCGTTCCTGAAGCTTCCGGCGGACTTGGTCAGTTCGTTGATTATCGCCTCTACCTGAGCCGCGGCTTCTCTTTCCGCCGCGCTGTCTCCGCTGATCCTGCTGAGCTTGGCGCTGCTCAGCAGCTGGGACAGATAGCTGTCGGTATATCCGTGGGTCGCGCCCAGGCTGGCGGCGCTGGAGGCACCGGTCTGCGGATCGTAGTTCTCGATCTGGGCGGTGATCCCCGAGGTGGAACCGTGGACGGTGGGATCGATCCTCAGCACGTCGCCGGAATCCAGCAGGGTCGAGAGGTTCTCTCCCGAAACCACGGTCTTGGCCTGGCTGGGCACTCCTATGGACGCGCTGCCGCTGTAGACCAGACCGGAGAGCAAGATATCCGCGAGGCCGATATGGGCAGGCTTGCCCTGGACTATCAGCTGGTCGTAGACCCTGGTGATGGACCGTCCGCCGTTGCCTATGACTGCGGTGAGCCTGCTCAGCTTCCAGGAGGACGCGATGTAGCCTTCGCTGTTCCTGGGCTCCAGTTCGATGTATCTGAGCTCGGTCATCTCCGGGACCAGGACGCCGATCTCATCGACGCTTCCCGCGGCGAAGCCGCCTCCCTCGGACACGTAGCTTCTGATGTTGTCTATAGTGTATGTCCTCATCACGCCGTAGGAGTCGTAGTATCCGACGGTCATGGCGATGGGATCGGTGGTGCCGCTGTGGATGGAGCTGTCGTCTCCCGCGGTCTCAAGGGTGAGCCTGAGCAGACCGACGTTTCCGGAGAAGGGATACCTGGCGGGCCTCTCCGAAGGCGAGACGGTGCCGCTGATGCTCCTGGTGAACAGGGTCTCTCCCTCAAAGCTCTGGGCCTCGACGTACATGTTCTGGATCTTCGCGTCCAGGCCTCCCTGGGCCGTTATGAAGGCTCCGGTGATGTCGCTGACGTTGCCCAGATCGAAATCGATCTCGATGAGCTGGCAGGGCGAGATCTGGGTGATTCCCAGGTCGGACAGGTAGATGAACCTGCTCCTGAGCTCCTGGCCCGAGGGATCGTCTCCCTTGAAGAACAGCGCGATGGCAAGATCCTTGTTCATCGGATCAAGCTGCTGGGTCTTTATGTCCGGACTCATCTGCAGTATGAGCTTCTGAGTGCCGACCTCCTGGACCCTGTCCATGCTGAGGGTCCCGCCAATGCCCGCGTTGACCGTGCCGCCGAGATAGTAGCTCTCGATGAGCACTCCTCCCCTGACTCTCTGGAGCATGCCGTAGTTGATGGGCACGTGGAGATCTTCGGTGAGGGACATGGCCTTGACGTCCACTCCGTTGATGGCCTCCATGTTGCTGGTGTCGACGCCCAGAGCGTAGAACACGGGCACGTCGTTCTCATCGACGGTGAACCTCATGGGACCGGTGGAGTTCTGCATGGGCAGCTTGGTCATCACGTTGGTGTAGCGGATGGCGCCGGTCATGGTGTAGTTCTCAGGCTTGCTGGTCTGATCGCTGATCTGCGGGTAGAGGAACAGGTTGACGGTGTCGTCCTTCGAGTTGGGCTCTCTCGGGACCACGGTGGTCCACTTGCCCTGCTCGCTGATGCTGATGGGGCTCTCCTTGAGGGCTATGTTGATCTCCGCGATGGAGTTGTTCTGGTCGGTCCTGTAGACCTGGACGTCCTTGGTCAGGGTCTCGGTCCTGGTCCAGGTGGTGATGAAGGTAGGCTCCATCCCGACGGGATAACCGTAGTCATACTCGCCGTTGGCGTTGATGAATCTGCGTCCGGTACCGTTGACCAGAGAGATGTTTATATCCTGGATGGGCCAGTTGGTGACCACGTTGCTCCTCAGCTGCAGCTGCATGTCCGCGAACTGATAGATGTCCTTCACCGTGATCAGGAAGTTGTCGGTAGTGCTTGCCCTGAACTGGTAGTTGGGGTCGCTGACGTAGTAGTCCAGATCGTTCTCGGTGACCACGGCGTTGTCGTATTCGACGGTGCGGCTCTTGCTTCCGGTGCGTCCGGTGTACTTGTTCATCAGTTCGATGACGTCTATGCCCTTCTTGAACTGGAACAGTCCGTCGGTGTCGAAGTAGTGATAGGACATGGACATTCCGCCGGAGTAGACCTCGTCGTTGATCAGTATGCTCTTGCCGTTCTTGTCGGTGACCCTGTGGGTACCGTAATTTCCGGTGGTGATGCTGATGAGGAACTTGGCGTTGTAGCTGGATTCGGTGATCTGGTACACGGTGGCGATCTCGGAGGCGCTGTGGCCCGCGGCTCCCTTGTAGCTGGTGTATTCGCCGGGATCCCTGTAATCGATGCCTACCCAGCCCAGACCGTTCTCGTCGTTGCTGGACGCGGTCCAGGTGGGGCTCAGAGCGTCGTTGGTCTCCTTTTCCACCGTGATGTATTCGATCTTCAGCTTGTCGTAGATGTCGCTGTTGCCGTCCTGGTTGTCCGGGATGACCATGATGGAGACCAGGTCTCCGTAGTCCTGGCTGGCGGGGATGCGGAACTGGCACTCGTCGCCGGTCCTGAAGGCGTCGCCCTGGATCTGCTGGTTGGCCAGGGTGCAGCCGCTCTTTCCGTGCTCAAAGATGAGCTGGAAGTAGAACAGGTTCTTACTGCCGGCGTCGTCGTCTTCGTGGGACGGATTGACCAGATCGCCCTTGACCTTGACAGTGACCAGGTAGCTTCCGCGCTCCTTGGTGAAGCCGAAGTCCTGCTTGGTCTGCTCATAGGTCATGCTGCGGCGCACGCTGTCCCAGTCGATCTCGTCCTTCTTGCTGACCTCGCTGCCCTGACCGTTGAACTCGACGGTGGTGCCGTCGTCCTGGATCAAGGTGCCGGGCACCCAGTCTTCGCCGGGCACGGGCACGGTCTCGGTAGGAGCGTAGGTGGTTCCGATGGAGAAGCAGACGTCCTTGGTGGTCACTGCCCTTGAGTAGCGGACGTGGGAGAGATACTTGGGCTGGCTGGTATTGGGGACCAGCTCGGTGCTGCTGATCTCCTCCCACTGGGCGACCCTGCTGTCTATATAGCTTGCCCTCTCCTCCGAGGGCTTGACCATGGCGATGGAGACTCCGGAGAACTGCCATTCGTCGCTGCCGTCCAGCTTGAAGCCCACTCCGGTGAACTGCTTCACGCCCTGCAGAGGCACGATGAACTGGACGGTCCCGCCCTGGCGCAGACCGTATTTATACGCGAAGTCGTCCACGTTCCCCGGCCATTCGCCGTAGAACATCCTGACGTATTCCCTCACGTCGTACGCCGGGCTCACGATCTCCTTGTCCTTGATGCTGATATAGCTGAACTGGATCTTCAGATCCGATTCGGTGCCCGCGTTGCCCACGTTGTCGGTGGAGATGGTCACCAGATAGCGCTCGAGCCTGTCCACAGGCTTGAGGACCAGGTATTCGCTGTAGGGCTGCAGGGAGAAGTATTTATACGAGTTGCTCCCGGGGGCCGCGTCGATGCTGATGCCCTCGATGCTGGTAGCGGTGCTGTATTTGACGGGGTTGTTGTCTCCGGCCACATAGCTGGTGCGGACGGTGGCTCCGTCAAGGCCGGCGCTGGCGGTCGCCGCGTCGTAGACCGCGATGCAGGTGTAGCTGATGGAGTCGGACTCGCTCAGGACCTTTCTGGCTTCCCTTTCGGTCTCGGCAGCGGAGGACCTGGAGACCGGGACTTCGGCAAGGCCCGCTTCCGCGGCCGCCGAGGATTCGCCCAGGATGATCCCGATGCTGGTGATCTCCCTGTAATCGGGTAGCATCGCCGGAACTGCAAGGCTGTCGCCCTGCTGGGCAAAGCCGGCTATGGCGATATCGCCCATCTCTTCCATGATGGGTCCCAGGGAATTGATGGCAAGAGGAAGGACGACGTCCCTGCTGGCGCCGAAGATATCGACGTATCTTATCTGAAGGGCCGCCGTCTCGCAGAAGCCCAGATCGGAGACCTTGGACATGCTGCCCGCGGCGTATGATCCGGCTAAAGACTCAAAGCCCGCCCCGCCGGTATCCGCCAGATCCAGCCTTATGACCACCTTTTTGGTGGTCTGGGTGTCGTGATCCTTTTCGACATTGGTCGTCATTCCGGTGGCACTCTCGTAGGCCTGCCTGTTTGTCCTGTCGACGATGACCGCGCCGGCGTATCCTCCCGCCCCGTAAGGCTTGAGATTGTACATCCCTCCGCTGGTCTCCCAATTAAAGATGCCCGCGCCTGCGCCCAGCTGAAGCTCCGCGAAGACGCTGCCTTCGAAATCGATATAGGGCTGGTTGGAGAACCATCCGTACATATCAAGGCCGTAGACCGCGCTGACTTCGTATATGCGCATGGCCTGGCAGATCCACTGGCTGGAGGTCTTGGACCTCTTTCCGAAGACCTGGATGCCGGTGATGGACGTTATCTCTTCGGGGGTGATGAACAGGAACTGGTCGGTCTGGACCGATCCCAGGGCCTTGTAGCCTTCCACGTCGCCGGCAGGGCCGTATCCGAAGCCGGAAGCGGCGATGGACTTTCTGCTGCTCCTGCTGCCGTACTGCTGCGCCTTGTCGAAGCCGTCGGAGATGCCGTCGACGTTGGGCATGATTATGGCGGACCTGCTCACGGAGGTGGAGCCGGAGCCCGTGGTATAGCTGACGACGAAATAGAGCACGTTGTCCGCGATGGTACCCTTTGCCCTGGAGCCGCTGCTGACCTCAAGGATGTAGGTGTTGGTGGTCGGGGTCGGCGCCGCGGCCGCGGCGTCCTGAGTCTTGTTCACAGGAAACCAGTCTATGGCAAAGGCCTCAGCAGGGACCGCCGAAAGGAACACGGCAAATACCAGCAGAAGGGAGGCGGTGCGCCTGATCCTGCCGGCTGCTGCGAGCCTTTTGAGGCATTCCTTTATTCCTTTTTTCTTACGACCATCCATCATTTCGATGCTCCTGTAAAAGCTTTGAGACCGGTCTTTCTTACGCAGTCTCTCTCATCTTTCTGCGCCTGTCCTGCTGGGCCTTGGCCTCATCGGCAAGATCCTGAAGGCTTATGGTCATAGTCTCCTGACCGTTGCAGCGCATCCTCTCGAAGAGCGACATGTCTCTCAGGTGTGCGGCGAAGCTGCAGAACGAGCTCATGAAATCGTCGTCCTCGTCTTCGTCGTCATCATCGTCATCTTCGTCATCATCATAATCTTCGGTATCGAGATCGGAAACGGGCTCGTCTTCGATGCTCTCGACGTCCACGGGGTCATCCTCGTCACCTTCTGCATCCCAGCCGTCGTCCTCGTCCCATTCGTCTTCTTCTTCCTCGTCTTCGCCAGCGGAAGCGAACAGGGTCATCAGGTCGCCCTCTTCCTCTTCTTCGCTGTAGCCTTCGTCGTCGGGAAAAACGTAGCCTTGAGGCTCTTCAGAGGGCTCTTCTCCTGCGGCCACCGGCTCTTCCTCCGCGGCCGCTTCTGCCGCGGCTTCAGCGCTCCTGGCCTTTTCCAGCTCCTCCTTCAGGCGGCGGATCTCTTCGTCCTTCTCCTTCTCAAGGCGGATGATCTCCTCATCCTTTTCCCTGAGCTGCGGAGCTGTCTCCTCCGCGGGAGCCTCTGCGGCCCGGGGCCGGATCTCTTCGGCGGCGCTCTTTTGAGCGGCCCTGGGAGCGGTGCCCTCAGCTGCGTCCGCCATCCTTCCGAGGGCGTCGGCTATCATGCTGAAGACCGCCATGGTCTGATCGCCGGAGGAAGCAAGACCTGCGAGGCCTGCTCCCGCGGCGTCTGCCCTGGCCACGGCCTGCTCCGCCTTTGCTCTCTTATCCAGTGCGGAATCGAATTCCTCTATATCGTCCAGGCTCAGGTCGTCGTCATCGTCGATGTGGAAGGTGACTCCGCCTGCCGCCGCCTTGGACGCCTCTTCGTATTCATCCTCTTCGAACTCGGTGAAGGACACGCCCTTGCCCGAAGCCGCGGGCCTTGCGCCCTCTTCAGGTCCTTCGATGAGCCTGGGCTGCTTCTGCCTTGCGTTCTCTTCATGGAGCGCCCTGCTCACGCCGACGAAGGCCTCCCAGTTCTCGTCCCCTCCGACGCCGGAGAAGTACCTGCTCTGGTAGTCCCTGCTTTCGAACATGTCCGAGATGCCGGGCGCGGTCTCGATCTGGAAGGACGACCTGCTGGTGGGGCTCATGACGACGAAGGCCTGGCCTCTGGGCGCCTGGACTATCTCTTCCTGCTCGGTCTCGTTGATGCCTCCGGCCTTTTCGTACAGGGTGACCAGGTCGGACATATCGTTGGGCGCCAGCGAGAAGATGAAGCTGTACTGGCAGGCGTTGATGATCGCCGTGGACTTTCTCGCCAGCTCCTCAGAGCCCACGAAGTCCTTGATGTTCTGGGTGATGACGATCTGCATGCCGTTGTACTTACGGATGCGCTTGGCCAGCTGGAACATGAAGTCCAGGGCTATGGGGAACTTGGCGTCGATGAAGACGTGGGCCTCGTCGATGACCACGACGATCTTGCGGTTTGCGTGGTACTTGGTGTTGTAGTCCCTGTTCTTGATGATCTCGTTGTCTATGTACTTGAGCACCAGCAGCATCTGCGCGTTGGCAATGGTGTTGTTGCGGTTGGCCAGCATGGACTGGAAGTTGAACACCGTGAAGTTCTCGTCGGTGGTGACGGTGGATGGACCGTTCCAGATGTTGGCGTTGCGGCCGCCGGTGGAGAACTTGGCGATGTAGTTCATCAGGGTGCGGAGCAGGTCCCTGGTGAAGGGGTTGTCGCTGCTCTGGAACTCCTGGAGGACCTCGTCGTAGAGGTCGTCGAAGATCGGATAGTCCGCCGGGCCCAGCTTGGAAAGGTCGGTGTCCGCGGTGATGTCCTTGCTCATGTACATGTGGTCCACGAGGGTGTTGAGATACTCCATCGCGTCCTTCTCGCAGTCGGGCATGATCTGCTTGAAGAACTCCTCGAGGAACTGCAGGTGGGTGGCGTAGCTGCCGCTGGGACCATCTTCTCCCGCCTCATCGTCGTCGAGGGCGGTGATGATGTGGAAGGGGTTGAGCCTGCCATACTGGGCGTTGCCCACGTTGATGATCTGTCCGTGGAGGTTGGCCGCCAGCTCGGAATACTCGTTCTCGGGGTCGAGGATGAAGATCTTGGCGTCCTCGGCGGCCAGGTTGGTCAGCAGGGACTTGGTCGCGTAGGATTTACCGGAACCGGACTTTCCGACGATGACCATGTTGCTGTTGACCCTCTCGCTGTCCCTTCTGAAGAAGTCGATGAAAACGGGGATGCCGTCGCTCTCGCCCAGCTTTATGCCTCCCTCATCGGAGACGTGGGCGAAGATCCAGGGGAAGCAGGCCGCTACGGTATTGCTGGAGATGCCTCTGCCGTCCTTGGCCAGGGGATCCAGAGCGCTGATCTGGGAACCGATGAAGGCCTGGACCTGGTCGAACTCCATGTTGTTGAGCCTGAATCCGCTCTCCTGCCATGCCCTTCTGATGTTCTTCTTCATCTCGTTGAAGTTGGGCAGCTGGCTCTCGGGAGGCTGGGGGATCTTGTAATTGTTCCTGGTGGAAACTATGTCGTAGGCGGTGATGTAGATGTTGGTCTCGAGCAGGGACTCGCTGTCGTTCTGAAGGGTGGTCAGAAGATCCTGCAGGGTCGAGATGTGGGTCTCGATCTCCATGCGCCTGGAGTCCACGCCGGTGGCGGACCACTGTCCCCTAAGCTCGGTGAGGGAGTGGTCGATGTTCCTGATGGCCTTGCCCCTGTCCATGGGCGTGCACTTTACGACCACCTTGGTGCCGGGCATGCTCATGACCGAGGCCAGCCAGGCGTCTCCCACCGTGGTCGGGTAGTTCACCACGCGGAAGTTGTGGGTGATTATATGATTGACCTCGACCCTTCTGGGCTTGATGTCCACGATGTTGGGCTGGGCCCAGATATGGTAGTCCTCGGGACGGATCTTCTCGATGTCCCTCTCATCGAAATCGATCTGATTGGAGTACTTGAGGAAGATGGCCAGTTCCTTGTCGTCCAGCCTCTTCACGGTCATCTCGCCGTTCTTGAGCAGCTGCTCGGCCTCTCTGATCTGGTTCTCCAGCTGGCGCTTGTCGCTCTCAAAGAGCACCAGATAATAGAAGCTGTCGGTGATCTTCCTGTTGGTGCAGTAGCCGTTGACCTCGTTGATGCGGTCGTACTCCACCTCCACCCGGGCCTTGAGCTCGTCCTCTTCAAGGACGCCGTTCTCGTAGCTTTGGCTGAGCATCTCCAGCTTCTCGTATTCCTTGTCCAGGTAGCGGTCGTACATGATGGGCCGCTCCAGCTTCACGATGTTGGCGCTGTAGCCGGGATGGACGGACCTGAGCACCCTGCCCAGGCAGTTCTCGATGGAGTTGTTCCTTCTGTGCTGGCTGAAAAAGCGGAATTCCACGGGATCGATCTGAAGGACCGCCCCGTAGTAGGACTTATTCAGATATTCGATATAGCCGTCCCTGATCCCGGTGAAGGGGATGATCTCCTCCATGTCGGCCCTGCTCTTTTCGGCGTCCTTCGCCTCGGCGAGTTTTTGCATGGAGACGCGGCTCTCTTCTTTTCTTCTCTCGCGGATGGTTTCCTTTTCTTCTTCGGAAGCGTCCTTGCTCTTGAGGATCCGGTCCTCTTCCTTTCTGGCCTTTTCCCTGGCCTTGGCCTCAAGCTTGGCTTCCTTTTTGCCGGTCTTTTTGACCGCGCTGGCTACCGCTCTGTCGTCGTCGCTTCCGGCGTGCAGCCTCGCCTTTTCCTCGGCCCTGGCTTCGGCCTTCTGCTCTCTGCTGATCCTTCTTTTCTCCGCTCTGGTGAGCTCTCTCCTGCTGCCTTCTCCGAAGGCCTGGTCGAAGGCGGCCTCCTTTTCGCCCTTTTCCCTGACCTCTTCGAGCATCTGATCGTTTCTGACCCTCTCGAAGCGGCGCTTGTAACCGATGAACGTAAGGATGTGGAGTATGTATACGAAGTTGGGCTGCTCGTCCATCCTGAAGAGCAGTAGGGCCGTCAGCGCTGCTATCCCGATGAGGATCCCGCCCTTCCAGGGAAGATTCGAGACCAGCACGAAGATGACCATCGCCATGGCGATCCCTGCGACTATCACGTCGCCCAGGGTCACGCCCTTGAACAGCTCTATGCTTACTTTTGTTTTACCGGGTATAAGTCTCGGCATTTCTATTTCCTCTCATTCCCTGTAAAGCTGGTCTGATGATCGGGATCCGGCCTTGATCATGGGGCCGGGGATTGGCAGATCACAGAGTCGGTCTGCGCCTGGGGATGCCAGCGTCGTCCGAGGACTTTCCGCTCAGCGAATTGCCCTTGCCCTGAGGACCGGGAGCGTCCGGGCCTCCGAAGCCCGCGTTCTGCCTCAGCCTGTTGGTCGAAGAGCTGCCGGACGGGGCTGCGGGAGCCTCCGCGCTGCGGTATCTCTGAGGCAGCGGAGGCGGGTTCTGGGCCGCGCCGTTGTTGGCCGGCTGGGCTCCGGGCCCCTGGCCGTTGTTCTGCTGGTTCTGTTGATTCTGCTGGTTCTGCGGATCGGGGGGATTGGCAGGACCGGGCGGATTGGCGGGTCCGGGCGGATTGGCGTTGTTGGGCGGAGCGGGCTGGTTCTGGTTGTTGTTCTGCTGATTCTGCTGGTTCTGCATCATCTGCTGGATGTTCTGCAGAGACTGAGCCTGCTGCTGCTGATAGTTAGGTCCTCCGAAGTTCCAGGGGGAAAGGTTCTTCCACTTCTGTCCCAAAGCCTGGAAGGGCTGCTTGATGGTGTTGGTGACAGGCGAGAGGGCAAAGCCCGCGGTGGCTCCCGCGATGCCCGCGGCCTTTCCGACCGCCTTGCCCACGGCGCCCTTGGCTGCTCCCACGAGGCCTCCTGCGGAGGAGCTCATGTCGCCCGCCATGATGGACTGCCAGCCGGCGTTGTCCGCAAGGATACCGGTGAACAGCGAGGTCGCCTTCTTGGCCGCCTCGAAGCCTCCGTAGACCAGCATGAACTTGGCCAGCATGTTGATCAGAGCGCTTCCCGGGATCAGCACCAGCTTGGGGCTCATCACCATGGGAAGATAGATGAGCAGTATCCGCATGGAGATCACCGTGCCGAAGACGCTCAGCGACTGGATTATGAAGGCCGTGCCCCACTGCTTGAACTTGCCGCCGCCGTCGAAGGGCATGGCCGCGATGACGGGAGGCGCGATCACATACAGGAAGAGCATGTTGAAGAGCCTTGCGATGCAGTTGAGGATGATGACCACCAGATCGTAGATGATGGCCATGGAGGTGAGCCAGACCAGTATGTAGTCGGTGGCAAAGCCTATGTCGAAATCCGAGGATACGTGGTCGAAATCATAGATGTTGCGCCCCTCGTCGTAGTAATAGGGGCCTCTCAGGGCGTCGTCCAGGGACGGATCCGAGTTGAACGAGGAGTTCTTAGCAGCGCCCAGAGTGCCCATCAGGAAGACCATGCGGTCCAGATGGATGTCCTCGTCGGCGTTGTACTTCCTGCTGGCGCTTGGGACCGCCGACACCGTGCCGTTGTTCTTCAGGTAGTCCATGGCGTTGGTGATGCTTTCCGCGATCCCCTGATTGTAGACGTCCACCTTGGCGTCGGTGCGAAGATCCGCCGCCTTGGCTATCCCCGCCAGGACCGACTGCCAGGACTCCGTCACATTGCCATTGGAGTCGGTATCGTAATACGAATAATCGAAGACGCCCTCATCCTGAAGGTAGAGCATGTCCCCCCTTATGTCGTTGAAGCACAGGTTGATATTGTACCGGTTGTTGCTGTTGGGGACCATGGCGTAATTGCCTATGGTCGCCAGGATCCTGCCCATGGCCGCGTACTCGTATTCGTTGAAGACCTTGGTCTTGGGCTGGTCCAGATGATAGGCGTCGTTGAAGATGTAGTTGACCTGCTGCATCAGGATGTTGGTAGCGCTCAGGACCACGTTGACCACCAGGGTCATGCTGAAGATCAGGACTATGCTCCTGATGGCGGAGCTTATGATCTGGCCCATGGACTGCTGATGCTTTCCGGCAAGGTCGAACATCTTCTGGATCACCGCCCACACGGTGAACACGAACACCAGGACCAGACCGATGACGGCCATGCCCCAGTAGATGTTGCTCACCACCTTGTTGGAAAAGAAGATGTTGATCAGGTAGTCACGGTTGCCGTCGTAACTGGCCTTGTCGATGCCGGAAAACACCTGGAACAGCTGGGTCAGGATGTTTATGATGCGGCAAAGAGCCATCTCTATGAAATAGCAGAGCTTAAAGATCGTGGCATTCAGTATGGATTCCAGGATCGAGCTGAAGGTCGAGCCCAGAAAATCTTTTATTCCGCCCCAAAGGGAATCGAGCATCGCCCCGGCCTCCTATCCTATCCTGAGCCTCTTGCGCTTGATCACCACGTAAGCGATGACAGCGGCAACGCTTGCTATCACCAGCGCTATGAAGATCCAGCTGCTGGTGTCAAAATACATCAGTATCGAAAAATCGTATTCCTTCACGTTCCCCGCGGCGTCGTAGGCCCTGAGGACGTATATGCCGGTGTCCCTGATGACTCCGGTGCCGTCGGCCTCGACGTAAACGTCGGTAAGCTCGCCGTTGCGAAGCAGGCTCAGGGTGCCGCCCTTCTCAACGCCGGAGAACTTCAAAGCGCTCCTCACCTGGTTGTCGTCTCCGATCTTGCCCTGGAAGGCCAGAGCCGGAGGAGTCCTGTCGATCTCAACATCAAGGGTATACGAAAGGTCGGTGCTCATGCACTCGTATTCGACCTCGTAGACGCCCTCCTTGGTCATGTCGACCACATATCTGTCGGAGTATGCGTCCTGGCCGTCGAGGGTCGCCGATGTGACGAAGAACCCGTCGGGGACGGTGAACCTCTGGATGGCGTTGGAATAGGGGCCGACCAGGGTGAAGGACATGATCCTCTTGGATCCGCCGCCTACTCTGGCCTGGACTACGTAGTCTCCCGCATCGTTTATGGAGGACAGGTCTCCGGTGTATTCGGCGCCGTTGTGGTAGACTCCCACGGTCTCGTCGCCGCCGGTGTCCACGCTCACCGGAACGTTGAGGTACATGCCGTCAGCCGCGGTCACGTGGACCTCGGTCAGGCTGCCGTCTATGGGATAGACGTAGTCGTGGGTCGACCAGTCGTAATACATGGTGTTCGATATCTGGACCCTGTCCGTGCCCGATACGGTCTGGGCGGCGCTTCCGGCGGGCTGGTTGGTCATGGGATCCAGCACTCCGGAGTATTCGACGTCGGCAAAGACCGGCGCCGCCAGCAGCAGGACCAGGGCGGCTGCCGCAGCAAGAGCCCTCAGGGTCTTTTTTACAGTCATATCCATGCCCTTTGGGGCCTCCTTTCTTTAAAGCTGCGGTGCGCGGGGCACTGCGTCATACTAGTACTGATGGCTCTTCAACTGCTCCTTCTGATTGTCGGGAACGACGAAGTACGGGATCTCCTTTTCCGGAACGTCGGTGAGGAGCCTCGGATCGGTCATCTTCGAACTCAGATATACCGGCCCGATGGATCTGAGCTCGTAGTACATCTTCATCTTCTCGCTGTAGTAGTAGATGTAGATCTCGGAGCGGTCGCCCGAATGTTCAAAGCTCCTCAGGTCCAGGAAATAGTAGAGCTTCAGTTCGGGATCGCAGTAGACCGTATTGCTCTCGTAGTCTGTGGCGGCGTCCCTTCCGGAGTCCGGACCGATCACGCCGCTCCTGGTCCTGTATCCGTCGGGAAGGCTCTTCTCATGATATTCGGTGTCGGCCGAGCTGGGTACCGGGACGCTGCCCTTGAAATAGGAAACGTCGCCGCTGTCGTTTACGAATACATATCTCTGAAGGTCATTGTCGAAATAGTAGATCCTGCCGTCTATGGAGGCTTCGAACCAGTAGACCTTTATGATCTTGTCGTAATAGACCACCGCGCTCCTTGCATCATCCTCGTAATGTATCTGCTCTCCCCTGTGGCCGGTGCGGTTGGCCATATCGGTGTCTATACTGTGAGAGGATGAGATCACAAAGATGTTATCGTTTCCGTAGATGCCGTCCCTGGCGATCCTGGCCGCGGCAGAGTCCTCTCTTATGGACATGCCGGGATAGTCCTGTCCGGTTATCCTGCTGCTTACGAGCTGAAGACCGCCTCCCTCGAGGCCGACGCCTACGAAGACCCTTCCGTCCTTCCTGTTCTCGATGGTATGGTCCTGATAGACCTCGAAATTCTCGGAAATGATGGCTCCGTAGTTTACGCAGTGGGCGCCCTCGCTGAATATGATCCCGGTCTTGCCTCCGCCGACCACCTTGCAGTCGGGCATCACTATCATGGTGCCGTCGCAGACTATCCTGCCGCCTTCGGCGCCGGGCTCCTGCATGGGCGCAAGGACGCCGTAGCCCTCGGAAAGGCTGTCGTTGTCCGTCTCAAGCTCCTGCACCAGAAGGGTCCCGCCGGGCTCGACGACTATGGTGCCGTTGTTTATGACCCAGCCGGAGACCGAGAGCACTCCGCCGTCCTTGACGTAGATGGTGGCGTTGCTCCCGATGACGATGGGGCCGTCCAGACTGGATACCTGGCCGTCCTGCACTGTAAAACTGGTCTGTATAAAGCTCATGGGCACGGGCTCAGCATAGTATATGTCGAAGCCGATATCATAGCTGTTGTTTAAGGTATTATCCAGGTAATGATCGGCAGAAAAACCGTTTCCCGCGGCAGTCGCAAGGTTGCTGCGGCTGTGCATGAGAGAGATCATGTCCGCATAGAGGTCCATGTAGCGTACGTGATTCTGGATATTCGCCCTGTCCTGGTCAGGATAGTAGCTCTCCACATAGAATCCGTAGTTGCTGTTGGTCTGCAGGTGATACTTTCCGTCCGTGGTCTGAAAGGCCAGCCAGCTGCGGCGTCTGAGGGTAATGTTTTTATCAGGGAGGACATCCTTCGATCCGCTGGCAAAGGGCTTCATCCTCCAATTAGGATCCGTCCAGTTGGCCACCGTACCGCCCAGGGAACGGTCAGAACCGCTTGCCACGTTGCTTGTGGCCACGGGGCTTTTTATGCCGAGATACCAGTCGAAGCTGGCTGTCTGGGCGGCCTTCGTGCCGATGAACATATCCATTTCATCGTACTCCACGTAGAAGGAATAGTCCCCGGTGAGCCAGGCATATCCGCTGTCATAGCCCGAATATGGCACCTGGATGGCATAGTAGCCCACCTGGCCCTGGACCTCGCCATACTGCTTCTCGGTGCGGCCTATTCCCAGATAACTTTGAGTCCAATCCGTAAAACGGTCATCGGCCTCCTTGCGAAGCTCCAGCCGGGAGGCGAGTCCCCCTCCCCATACATAGCCCTTAGGGATATCCGTGGGCTCGTAGACCGCTATAAAGCGGGGGAGCGGAGGCAGGGAAAGGCTCACCGCAGTGCCGCCGTTTTTTACGGACTCAAAGTCGAAGTCCAGCTCGTCGACCCTGGCGGTCTCTTTCATAGGATATCTTCTTACCCTGTGGAACATGCCTGCGGGCGAAGATTCCGAGCCCTTGTCCCGGGGAATATCCAGCTTATTACTCCAATCAGTTTCTCTTGTCTGATATGGAAGATCGTCCCACCTTCTTGCGATACAATTGGTCTGGTCCCCGTGTTTGAGCATCTCCTGAAAGTTGCTGTCCGCAAGAAGGAAATAGGTATCGTCCCATACCAGAAGCACGGGATAGGCTGTTCTGTCCTTGTCGGGCTTGATAGGGGGAAGGCCCTTGTGCCAGTAGTAGACCATGCTCTTGGTGATGGTGGGGTCCTTAAAGCCGGACGAATCGATATTGAATTCGTCCGCCAGCGCGACTGTGAGGCTCGTAAGGAGCATCGCCAGGCAGATAAGCCCGGAGATAAGGCCGGGCAGAGATCTTTTTATATTGTTTATGATGGAACTTTTCGCCATTTTCTTCTCCAGCAGTCTAAGACTTTTCGGATAAAAGCTTCCGGTCCCAGAACGCAGCCGAAGCTGCGCCCTCGGATCGAAAGCCTTTACAGGCTTTCGAAAAGTTTTCTCAAGGCCGCCTTGATCCTGTCGGGGCTTTATGCGCGCGCTGCCCCGTATATCCAAAGATCTGCCGCTCTACTGGATGGTGCCCTTTCTGATGGAATTGACCCACTTGATCATCTGGGGCATCATGATCTTCAGTGCGAGGATCAGGACGAAGATGAGCAGGAATCCGATAAGGGCGTTCTTCAGCGCTCCCTTGGCCTTTTCCCTGTCCTGAGGCTCTTCCGCCTTGGCATACTTGACGCCAAGGATGACGCAGTAGACCGAGCCGGCAGCGCCCACCAGACCCAGAAGCGGGGTCAGCATGGATTCGATCAGCTCGATAATGGGATTGGCAACAGCATCAAACATGTGATTTTCTCCTTCCTTAAATTTATGATCCACCGGACAGTCCGGCGCATTCTCAATTTGAACTCTAACAAGGGCTGTCCAACAAATGTCCAACAAGGCCCCGAAGCATTTTTCCCGTCAGATAAGATCCCTGGCGTCGGGTATCCTGATGGTTATGGTGGCCCCTTCGCCCTCGGTGCTGTCCACGGTGAGGGTCCCGCCGCACATCTTCTCGATCCTCTCCTTGACGTTCCGAAGACCTATATGGGTATCGTCGGCGTTCATGGCCTGCTCCACGTCGAAGCCCTTGCCGTTGTCCATTATGACAATGATATGGCCGCCCTCGCCCTTTCTGGTGACCACCGAGATCATGCCGTCGCGCCTGATGCGAACCCCGTGGCGTATGGCGTTCTCCACCAGGGGCTGGACGGTGAGGGCCGGCAGGGAAAAGCCGGTATCCTGGATGTCGTAGCTGATGGCGATATGGGAGAAGCGCAGCTGCTCGATATCGGTGTAGATCTTCGTGTGCTCGATCTCGGTCTCGATGGGTATCAGCCTGGGCTGGCTCAGGGAATCGATGTTCTGGCGAAGGTAGGTCCCGAACCTTTCGACGGTATCCGCGGCCTTATTGGGGTCGATGAGGCAGAGAGCCTGGATGGTCGACAGGGTATTGTAGAGGAAATGGGGCTGGATCTGGCTCATCATGATGTGGATCCGCTGCTCAGCCATGAGGGAGTTCTCGTGGGCCCGGACGAACTGCAGGTGGAGCCAGATGTAATAAAAGACGGCGCAGCTCACCGAGGTGATGGTCAGATAGCTTATGATGGCATCGGCGTTGAGGATGGTGTCGGCCATGGTGGCGGTGATGATCAGGACGCAGCAGACTATCGGGATGACCGACTCGGTCTTTTTCGAATGGTAGAAGGTCTTAAGGGACCTCTGGACCAGAATGATCAGGAATATGAAGCTCAGGACGTGGCACATGAAGCCCATGGGGCCTCTGTGGAACTTGTTGTCCTCGGTTATGGTGAAGGCAAGGGGCGCGAAGAAGGCCGTATAATATACGGCGGCATTCACTCCGACCATGACCTTGTGCAGGGTCAGATCCATCTCCCTGTCTATGAGCCGTAAAAACAGGAGCAGGATGAACGGCCTGACGGCGTAGCCGTAGGCGCTGACGAAGATCCTGAAAGGGACGTTGACCGCCAGGGTCAGATGGTAGTTGAGAAGGTCCTGGACCACCAGGCTGGCCTCCAGCCACAGGGTGATGAAGAACAGCCTCCTCTGCCTCTCCTGCATGTAGGGATCCATCAGGACCGCATAATATACGCCTGCCAGCTGCAGGATCAGCGGCACCAGCACCTTTATGACCATCGATATATCCTGGCCCATGAGGTTCCTCCTTTTCGTGAAGAAAAAGCGGGCAGAGCCCGCGGAAAAGTATTCAACGGCGCCCGGGCCTCATCTCGCCCAGCCGTCTTTCGATATATGCTTCGGTGAACTCGGCCCAGGAGTACGAGCTCATGTACTCGCCCCTGTAGGAATTGACCGCGCTGACGTCCCCCGCCATGAACCGGTAAAGATCGCAGTCGATCATCTCGGGCTTCACCCGGAGAGTCCCGCTGCTGACCTCTATCAGGTCTCCTATGCCGTTGGCTTCCAGGGTCTGGCGCAGGCTCCTCAGGACCACGTCCAGCTGCTTCTGCCTGGAACGGTCGTAGAGGGCGTCCTCCCAGAGGATGGCGAAGATCTCCGCGCGGGAGACGCTGCTGCCCTGCCTGTCCACCAGATAGGCCATGAGCTCCTTTGATTTTGAACGGGGAAACGATATGGGCCTTCCGTCGATGAGAAGATCGAAGTTGCCGAAGGTCACGGCGGAGATGTGGGAGACTGCGCGGCTCTCCTGCCGGTTCTCACGGGCGTAGCGAAGTTCCTCATCGATCCTCTCTTTGCTCAGAGGCTTCATCAGGTAGCCGCTGGCGTGAAGGGCGAAGGCGTCCACGGCGAACTGAGCGTAGCCGGTGGTAAAGACCACCGAGATATCGGGGGATTTCTCCTTGATCTTCGCGGCCAGGGCAAGACCGCTCATCTCGGGCATGTCTATGTCCAGGAGGGCGGCGTCGGCCTCATTCTCATCCAGCCAGGCCAGAGCGTCCGCCGGGCTGGTGAACCCCTCGGCCTGATCCACGTAGGAGAGGCTCCTGCACATCATAAGAGTGAGCTGAAGGACCAGCTCCTCGTCGTCAACACAAATGATCCTCATAGGCTCCCTTTCGGTGATACGGAGCCGCCGCGAAGGATGGCCGGGCTGCCGGATCCGGGCGGGACCTGCAGGACAATAATCCTGCACGTATATTATACCGCCATTTGCGTTTACTTACAAACGTATGAGGAACAAAAGCCGGTCCCGGAACTACATTATCATCTTTCTGAATGCTTCCTCGTCGATCACGGGGACGCCCAGCTGCTGGGCTTTGGTCAGCTTGCTGCCCGCGGCCTCTCCCGCCAGCACGTAGCTGGTCTTCTTTGAGACGCTGCCCGAGGCCTTGCCGCCGAAGCTCTCGATGATGGCCGAGGCCTCGTCCCTGGTCATGGTGGGCAGGGTCCCGGTGAGGACGAAGGTGAGCCCCACGAACCGCTGGTCCTTCTTTTCGCCCATGGAGCGGGACGTCGTGTTGACCCCCAGCTCTTTAAGCTCGTCGATCATCCTTCTGTTCTTTTCGGAGGCGAAATAGGCGGTCATATCGTCCGCCATGATCTGGCCGAAGTCGGGAAGCTCCATGAGCCTTGAGGCGTCAGCGTCCATGACCTCACCCATGTCTTTGAAGTTCCTGGCGATGACCTTGGCGGTCTGCTTTCCGATGTTGCGGATGCCCAGGCCTGTGATGAGCCTGTCGATATCGTTGTCCTTGGACCTTTCGATGGCGTCCAGGACGTTGCCGACGGACTTTTCCTTGCCGATGATGCCCTCTTCGATGAGCCTTTCCCTGTGGTCCTTCAGCCTGTAGATGTCGGGGATGGTCCTGATGTAGCCTTCGGATATCAGGGCTTCTACGGCGGAGGGCCCGAAGCCTTCGATGTTCATGGCGTCCTTGGAGACGAAATAGGCCATGGAGCGGCTGTCCTTGGCCGGGCACTGGTCTCCGCTGCATCTCAGATGTGCGCCGTCGGCGTCCTTGACCGCGGGAGCGCCGCAGACCGGACAGAACGCGGGCATCACGAAGGGCCTGCTGCCTACTGGGCGCTTCTCCTTCACCACGGACAGGACCTCGGGGATGATGTCTCCGGCCTTCTGGACTATGACGGTGTCGCCGATGCGGATGTCCTTCTCGTCGATGTAGTCCTGGTTGTGGAGGGTCGCCCTGGCCACGGTGGTCTCGGCCAGTCTCACGGGGGAGAGCACCGCCAGCGGGGTCATGCGGCCGGTCCTTCCCACCTGGACGACGATGTCCTCAAGGACGGTCTCCTTCCTTTCGGGGGGATATTTATATGCGACGGCCCAGCGGGGGACCTTGGAGGTCATGCCCAGCTGCCTTCTCATGGCCAGGCTGTCCACCTTGACCACCGCCCCGTCCAGCCCGTAATTGAGGCTGTAGCGGATGTCTCCGATGTGCTCTATGGCCCTCCAGACCTCTTCCGCGCTCTTTGCCCTCAGGGGCTCTTCGATCACCGGAAAGCCCTGGGATCTCAGCCATTCGAAGGTCTCGAGGTGGCTGGTGAAGGTCCTGCCCTCGCAGAGCTCAAGGTTGAAGATGAAGATGTCCAGTCCCCTCTCCTTCACCACGGCGGGGTCCAGCTGGCGCAGGGTACCGGCGGCGCTGTTCCTGCGGTTCTGATAGATCTTCCCCCCGATCTCCAGCTGCTTTTTATTGGCGGCCTCGAAGCTCTCGGTGGACATGTAGCACTCGCCCCGGACTTCAAGATAGGGCAGCTTCGCCGGGATCTCCTTGGGGATCGCGTCGATGACCAGAGCGTTCTCGTAAACGCTCTCTCCGATAGCTCCGTCGCCTCTGGTTATGGCGTCGGTGAGCTTTCCGTCCCGGTAGCGGAGCACCAGGGTCAGGCCGTCGATCTTCTTTTCGACGCTGAATTCGGCCCCCGGCTGCTCGGAAAGGACCCTCTCCACGAAGGCGAAGACCTCCTCCTTTGAGAAGACGTCCTGAAGGGATATGACGGGGACGTCGTGCTCTACCTTCCTGAACTCCCTTCTGGCGGTTCCGCCTACATGGGCGGTGGGGCTGTCCTTCCTCGCGAACATGGGGAACTCGGCCTCGAGCTTTCTCAGCTCCACGCTCAGGGCGTCGTATTCGAAATCGCTTATCTCCGGGTCGTCCTGGTTGTAATATCTGTCGTTATGGTAATCGATGAGGGCGTAGAGCTCCTCCATCCTCTTCCTGGGATCGGTCATTTTTCAAGCCTTTCTGCCATTTGCGCGCTGCGGCCGCGGCTGCCCGCTCAGCCGCGAAGGTATCGGACCTTCCGCGTCATATCTTTTTCATGGGCGCCTTGTCCGCCGCCAGCTTCTTGGTCCCGACGTTGTCGAAGATGACGGTGACCACCGAACCGTTCAGTTCGATGACCGTCCCCTCGCCGAACTTGTCGTGCTTTACCCGGTCTCCGGGAGCGAGGTCGGAGGTGCTCACCGTGTGGGCGGGCTTCAGCAGCTGGGCGATGCTCTTCGCGTTGGAGCTGCTGCTCTTTGCGGAGCTCAGGGGCGAGATATACGGGCCTGACGAATAATTGTAGGACTTGACGGAGTAGCGGTCGAAGGAATCGCCGTCTCCCCTCTTTTCATATACCGCGTCGCCGGTCATGTATTTCTTGTCGATCTCCTTGAGGAACGGGGATTCGCTGGCCCGGTCGGTCTTTCCGTAGAGCATCCGCTGCTCCGCGCTGGTGAGGAAGAGCCTCTGTTTTGCCCTGGTCATGCCTACGTAGCAGAGCCTGCGCTCCTCTTCCAGGCCCTCGTTCCTTTCGATGGTCCGGTAGCTGGGGAAGATGCCCAGCTCCATGCCGGGCATGAAGACCACGGGGAACTCCAGTCCCTTGGCCGAATGAAGGGTCATGAGGGCAACGGCGTCCTGGTCAGGATCGTGGTTGTCGATGTCTGACATGAGGGAAAGGCTCTCCAGGAAGGCTTCCAGGGTGAGTTTTCCGGGACCGTCCCCGCTGTCCTCGGCCTCCTTCTCCTTTTCCAGGATGACCGATTTGAACTCCATCAGGTTCTCGATGCGGCCGTCAGCCTCGACGGTGTCCTGCTCCTGAAGGGCGGGAAGGTAGCCGCTCTTTACCAGGATGGCATCGTAGATGTCGCCGACGGTCAGCTCCTCCTGCTCGTTGTTGAGTTCCAGGAGCATGCCGACCAGCTCCTGGGCGGCGGCTCTGGGCTTGGCGGTGAGACCGGACAGGAATTCCGGCCTTGCCATGGCCTCGAGCATGCTGATGCCCGCGTTCTGGGCGGCGGCCCTGATGGACGCAAGGCCCTTGTCCCCGATGCCCCTCTTGGGCTCGTTGATGATGCGGGCAAGGCTCACGTCGTCTGAGGGATTGAGGACCAGCCTCATGTAGGACATGATGTCCTTGATCTCCTTGCGGTCGTAGTATCTGAGGCCCGAAAGCACCTGATAGGGGATGCTCTGGACCGAGAAGGAGTCCTCAAAGCGCCTGGACTGGACGTTGGTACGGTAGAGGACCGCGAAGTCGGAATACTTGAGGGACAGGTCCTCTCTCATGAGCTTTCTGATCATAGCGCCGGTGTAGCGGGCCTCCTCCCTGTCGTCGGACGCCCTGTAATATGTGATCTTCTCGCCCTTTTCGGCGTCGGTCCACATGTGCTTGTCCTTGCGGCCCTGGTTCCTTCTGATCACGCTGTGGGCAGCCTCGATGATGTTGGACGTGGACCGGTAGTTCTGCTCCAGCTTGATGACCTTCGCTCCGGGGAAATCCTTCTCAAATTCAAGGATGTTGCGGATGTCCGCCCCTCTCCACTGGTAGATGCACTGATCGTCGTCGCCTACGACGCAGATGTTGCGGCTCTTGGACGCCAGCATCTGCACCAGCTTGTACTGGAGCATGTTGGTATCCTGGTACTCGTCCACCATGATGTAGCGGAACTTGTTCTGCCACATGGCGAGGGTCTCGGGACTGGATTCAAAGAGCCTGACCGTGTTCAGGATCAGGTCGTCGAAATCCATGGCGTTGTTGGCCTTGAGGGCTTCCTCGTAGCCCGAGTAGAGCTTGGCCAGGTCGTCGTAGCGGTGGTCTCCCTTGTGCTTCAGGGCGTAGTCGGTGGGCCCCACCTCCTGTTCCTTGGTGGTGGAGATCTCGCCCAGGGCAAAGGCCGGAGTGATCCTCTTCTCGTCGATGCCGTACTGCTTTATGAGGCTCTTGATCAGCGCCTTCTGGTCCACGGGGTCGTAGACCGAGAAGTTCCTGTCGTAGCCAAGCTTTTCGGCGTCGGTCCTGAGGATCCTGAGAGCCGCGGAATGGAAGGTCTGGATCCACATGCCATTGACCGATCCGACCAGTGCCTCGACCCTTTCCCGCATCTCCCGGGCGGCCTTGTTGGTGAAGGTGACGGCAAGGATCGCCCAGGGACTGATCCCCAGGTCCTTGACCATGTATGCGATGCGGTGGGTCATGGTGCCGGTCTTGCCGCTCCCCGCCCCCGCCAGTATGAGGAGAGGCCCCTCGACGGTAGTCGCCGCCTCCCGCTGCTGCTTGTTGAGTTTATCCAGATATTCGGGCATGGATGCTCCTTTTCGTAAAGTCGTGGGAATCATTATACCACATCAGACCGGAGAGCGGGGGACGGATATTGGGGGGAGGGGATCCAGCGGTATGTGCATCGATGAAATCATTGCCACAATATCGATAAATTTATAGATAAATTTTCGTGTTATTTATTGACCTTACCGCCGATCATGTTATTATTAAACAGTGAAAGGAGCAGCAGGCCATGGATGGATTCTCAAATGTGAGCATTATGAAAAAAATCGTCCCCATAACCCGGTTCAACAAGGGCGAGGCGAACAAGATATTCGAAGAGGTGCAGGAATACGGGACCAGGATCGTCATGAAGAACAACCGCCCCGCATGCGTGCTCATGTCTCCCGAGCAGTACGAATCATTGATGGAGATGCTCTCCGATCAGATACTCCTCGAGGAAGCCGAAAGCCGCATGGCCCGAAACGATGATCGTCAAAACGTCAGCCATGAAGAGATGATGAAAAGGCTCGGCATATCCCGGGACGAGCTTGACGATACCGACGTGGAGATCAAACCATGAGGTGGAAGATCGAATACATCAAAGAAGCTCAGCGCGATCTCTTCAGGCTGGATCCCCATGACCGGAAACTGATACTTAAGGCCATCGAAAAGACCGCCGAGCGCCCTCTTCCCCCGCCTGACGGCATCGGAAAGCCCCTCGACCACCGCGCATCTTCGGATCTCCGCGGCTATTACAAGATCAAGCTTCGCAGCCTTGGATACCGTGTCGCCTACAGCCTCGTCATGGATGACGGGATCATGAAGATCATCGTCATTTCGGTCCGAAACGACGACGCGGTCTACCTCGAAGCCGAGCGCAGGATCAGGAGGATGGAGAAATAGACTATTGCAACAGAAAACAATAAATACGATCCTACACTTGAACTGTCTATGAAAATCTCTGAGGTACCGTCAATAATATTACGCAAAATCCATTTCGGGCCTATGCTGCGAGGTGTCCGATTGGCTGCTTAGCACACCTGGCGCTGGTGGAGCGCCCGCACACAGCGGAGCCGGCGCGGGGAAAAGGCCGGCCCGAAATTCTTTGCAGCACAAAATGAACCTTGAAAACCGAATATGGAATTGAGTCTTGGTTACTCTATGATCTCACCGTCTTCGGTGACTATCATCGATGTTAAGTGTGCCATGTTCAGGTAACGTTTCGTTCCCCAGTCATGGCTGACTACATACCGCAGCCTTGCACAGACAAGCATCAGCGCAGATTCTCCGTCGGGGAAGGTCCCTACGACTTTCGTCCTGCGTTTGATCTCTCTGTTCAGCCGCTCCAGCGTATTGTTGGTGCGGATCCTCAGCCAATGCTCCGAAGGGAAATCCATGTAGGTAAGGGTCTCGTGAATGGATTCCTCAACCTTCTTTGCTGCCTTGGAAAGCTTCATGCTCCTGAGTTTTTCTGCTACGGCTAAAGCCTTTTCCAATGATGCTGCCCGGTCTTCCTGCGCATGGATCGCCTTCAGCATTTTCATGACTTCCTTGAGTTTGCCGTGCGGCACAACTGTCGATACATTCCGGTAGAAATGTACGATGCAGCGCTGATACTTTGCTTGAGGAAAGACTTGGGCGATCGCTTCTGTCATGCCAAGAGCCTTGTCTCCGATGATCAGCTGAACGCCGTGCAATCCGCGTGTTTTCAGCCATACGAAGAAGTTCTTCCAGCTTTCGGAGTCCTCCTTCAGACCTTCTGCAGCACCGAGGATCTCCCGATATCCATCGCTGCTTACGCCTACGGCAATCAGTACGGATACGTTCTCGTATTCCTGTCCCCAGCAGCGCTTCAGGTAGATCCCATCCACGTAGACGTATGGATATTCATCCTGGATCGCCCTGTTGCGCCAAGTCTCGATGTTCTAGTAAGCTTTCTTGTTGAGATTGCTGATCGTCCCCGGTGACACTCTCGTGCCCCACAAGGCTTCTGTGATGTCCTCTACGCGGCGAACGGAGACTCCGGCGAGATACATCTCGATCAATGCTTCTTCGACGCTTGTTTCCCGTCTTTTGTAGCGTTCAATGATCGATGTCTCAAAGGCGATCCCTTTCAGCTTGGGGACCTTTATGGTCACATCACCGGCGGTGGTAGTGAGATTTCTTTCGTAGTGGCCGGCACGGTAACCTTGCCGCTGTTCATCGCGGACGTAGCGGTCCGCGTTCACCAGCTGGTCTGCCTCAGCATCCAGCAAACTGTTCAGGGTTTCCTCGATGGTGTTCTTTACGAGATCCTTAAGTTCAGTGTGGATTACTTCTTCGTTAAGTTGTACAATGTTCTCGGACATAGTTTTTCGACCTCCATATTGAACTAAGCTTGGTAACTCAATTCTAATATTCGGTCGGACCTATGTCCATTTTTACATTTTGCGCAAAATATTATACGTTATCATCTCTGAATACTTCGATGTGAGTGTAAATGAGATCTTCCGATCAAAATAGGTATTTTCAGACGAAATAGATGCACAGGACACACCTGTCTACTTAGCAAACACGGTATTTCTCACTTTGTGTCGTGTATAAAACCAATATAGTCAGCTATCCTGATGATGAAAGGAGAACTTCAAATGGATCAGATCAAAGTTGGAGCTTTTCTGAAAGACCTCCGCAAGGAGAAAGGGATCACTCAGGAACAGTTGGCTGAAGAACTGGGGGTATCTGACAGGACTATCTCCCGATGGGAGACCGGAAACAATATGCCGGACATCAGTTTGTTGGTTGAGATCGCAGATTACTTTGATGTAAGTATACCTGAAATCATCAAAGGAGAAAGGAAAAGTGAGGAAATGAAAGAAGAATCCAAAGAGGTAGCGGAAACTATGTCGTATTATGCCAAGGCTGAGAAAGAGCAGTTGGTAAAGAGTATCCGCAACATGAGCATTATCGGATTTGCAGCATTGTTGGTCTATATGGTGCTGGATGTAACCGGCGTTTATGACAGGAACGATTTGCTTCGGTATACTTATGGGATCAGCGAGGCGTTAATATATGTTACGGTGTTGATGTTCCCTCTGTACACAACGGGATTGCTAAGTAAGATCAGGGTAAACAGAGCTAAGTATAAATTCAACAGCATTCCGGGACCTGTAATGAAAGTTATAGCGTTTATTGTGGCATTTGCGGTTGCAGTACTTATAAGACTTTTGATAACAAAGGTGTTCGGATAATCTTATTTCTGCTTGTCGAGAATTGAAAATTGAATACTGTAAAACCTTAAGGACGGTGTTTGGGGACCGTCCTAATTTTGCCCTAAAAACAGTTGACAAAGGAGATCTGCATATTTGCCAGAAGACCAACCAACTCAACAATAGAGCAAAACAAGCTCAATTGAGTTAATTATAACTTTCCCAACCAGTAAGACTATATAAAAGCCTATAGTTTTCACTGGAATGATTCTTTTAGGGCTTCGATCTGAAGGATCACCCTTCAAAAAGCTCATGATTCCGCGGTTTCGGCCCGTTTGC